>Ga0299914_10002714_pt1 | contig 12292 bp, 14 predicted proteins | sample RVTome_10_FD_201361 | JGI IMG/M metagenome (GOLD analysis project Ga0299914, IMG submission 201361) | Soil microbial communities from uranium-contaminated site in the Upper Colorado River Basin, Wyoming, United States - RVT153D57 (version 2) ... | reverse complement strand
ATTCCCACACCGTGCGGGCGACGTCCTTGGGCACCGTGCCGAGCTCGGCCATCGCGTCGAGCGCGTGGGCCTCGATCTCGAACCAGATCCGGTATCTGTTTTCCGGCTCCCAGATGGCGGTCATCGGGGGCCGTGCGTAGCGGGGAACCATGGCGCGCCTTTATGGTGGGGCAGGCGCAGGGGCAAGCTTCGTTCGTTGCCGGCATCTGCCGGGGAGGGGGTTGAGGGCCCAGGTCCCTAGCGGCGCGGCGGCAGCTGCTGGACGGACCAGCCATTGCCGTCGGGGTCATGGAAGTAGACAAATGAACCCCACGGGAAGATCTGCACCTCCCCGACATCGAGGCCGCGTGCGATCAGCTGTGCGCGGGCCTCGTTGATGTCGGAAACGACCATCTGAAGGCCCTGAACGGATCCGGGCGCGGTACCGACGATGCCCTTGCCAAGAGCGATCGAGCAGGCCGAGCCCGGCGGCGTCAATTGAACGAAGCGGATTTCCTCGCTCACCGTGTGGTCCTGATCGAGGTGAAATCCGGCCTTGTCGGTGTAGAAGGCGATCGCACGATCGACATCGGACACGGGGATGGGGACGAGCTCCAGCTTCCAGTCCATTTGATTGCTCCTCTACTTCCTGCCCAACGCCGCGTGACGAATCGCAAGGGCGCATCGCGACGCAACTGCTCCTGCCTTGAACTCCATACATCCGCGCTCGTTCATCGCCGCGGCGCGTCGCGAGCTCAGCTTGACGACAATGCACTCTGCAACTCTCGAGCAGGCGACGCGAACCGTCAGATCACGCCCATCGCCCTGAGGCTGGAATGGCCCTTGGCGCCGATAATGACATGGTCGTGCAGCGTGACCCGCAGATGCCGTCCTGCTTCGGCGAGGTCGCGGGTGAGGCGGATGTCCTGCTGGCTCGGCGTCGGGTCGCCGCTCGGATGGTTGTGGACGATGATGATCGCGGTGGCGTGATAGTCGAGCGCGCGGCGCATGATCTCGCGGATATAGACCGCCGATTCATCGACCGAGCCTTCCCACATCGCCTCGTCGCGGATCAGGACGTTCTTCGAGTTGAGGAACAGGACCCGCACACGCTCGACGGCCTCGTGCGCCATGTCGGCGTGGAGATAATCGAGCAGCGCCTGCCACGAGCCGAGGATCGGCCGATCCTTCACTTCTTCCTTGAGCAGCCGCAGCGCCGCCGCCTGGGCGATCTTCAGCGCCGCAACCGCCGAATCGCCCAGCTCGCCGACACGCGCCAGTGCCTTGGCGTCGGCGCACAAAAGAGCGCCGAAACCGCCGAACTCTTCGATCAGCTTCTTGGCGAGCGGCTTGGTGTCGCGGCGCGGTATGGCGAGGGCGAGCAGATATTCGACCAGCTCATGGTCGAGCAGGGCTTCAGGCCCGCCCTCGATGAGACGCTGGCGCAATCGGGTCCGGTGCCCCTTGCCGTGATGCTCGGTGGCGGCATTGCCGACCAGCCGCTCGGGTGTCGCCTTCGAGAGCTCGAACGGCAGTGCCGACAGGCTTTCGAAAGGGGCTTCCTCGACATGGCTAAGCGCGGACCGCCCGCCGCTCTCCGGCCGGTTCGCCGGCAGCATATTCTGAAATTCACGGCTGGTCGGGTCCATCAGTACGCCTTTCCAGAACAAAGAAAGAACACATGCCGGCGTCCATTTCAAGTCGTTTTCTGCCGTGCCGCGGCCGGCTTCCGCCGCGACCCGTCACCCGCTACGCCACGAGGTTCGTGACGGCAGCGGAACGCGCTGGAGCGAAGACGGTTGAGCGGGAACGGATCTGGTTCGAAGCGTGGACGAGCAGGAAATCGAGACGGTGAAGCGCCGCCGACGGCTGCGCAGGTGGCGAATCCCGCTCGCCATCCTGCTGGTGCTGCTCGTCGCCGGGCTGTTGGCCGTGTGGACGATGCGCGTGCGGCTCGCGACCGGCTATGTGGATCGGGAGCTGGCGCGCCGCGGCGTCCAGGCGAGCTACGACGTCAAGCGCATCGGATTCGGCGCCCAGATACTGGAGAATCTGGTGATCGGCGATCCGCGCCGTCCCGATGCCGTCGCGCGGCGCGTCGAGATCCAGGTCGCGATCGGTCTGACCGGACCACGGATCGGCCGCATCCGCGTGCGCGGGGTGCGGATGGTCGGCCGGCTGCGCGACGGCCGGCTCAGCTTCGGCCAGATCGACCGCCTGCTGCCGCCGCCGAGCGGCCTGCCGTTCCGGCTGCCCGACCAGTGGATCGACGTCGCCGATGCCGCGATCGCGATAGAAACGCCGGCCGGGGCGGTGGCGCTGGGGCTGGAAGGCCGGGGCAACCTCGCCGACGGCTTCCGCGGCCGCCTGGCCCTGGTCTCGGACCGGTTGAGCGTCGGCGAATGCACGATCGCGCGGCCGCGCGCGAACGTCTCGGTCAGCGTCGCCGACCTGAGCCCGCGCTTCCGGGGGCCGCTGGCGATCGGCGCCGTCAATTGCGACGACGGCCTGGCCATCGAGCGGCCGCTGTTCGCGCTCGACGCGACGCTCTCGCCCGCACTCGACGCGTGGCGTGGCGAGACAATTGTCCGCGCCGCCCGGTTCGAGGCGGGGCCGCAACGCCTGGCCGGACTCGAGGGCCGGCTGACCTTCGCCGGCGGCGCCCGCAATACCGCCGGCACGATCGATCTCGGTTCCGCGCGCGCCGCTATCGACGCCTTCGTCGCGCAACGCACCGGCTTTGCCGGCCGCTATGCCGTATCGTCGAGCGGCGACGTGGCGCTGACCGGCGATGCGAGGGTGGAAGGCCTGACGCTGACCCGAGCCGCGGCCGCGCGCCTCGGCGGAAGCCTTCAAGCCGCGCAGGGCACGCCGCTCGGTCCGATCGGCTCGGCTCTCGCCGGGGCACTGGACCGCGCCGTCCGCGGCAGCGGCGAAGCCTCCGCGAGCGTGCGGCTGGTCCAGGGCAACGGGTTCGGCGGACTCCGGCTCGAGCGCCTGCGCTATGCCGCGCGCAGCGGACTCGACCTTCGGACTTCGGGCGGGGAGGGGCTGACCTATTACTGGCCGAGCGGCGGGCTGCGGCTCGATGGCGACTTCGCTCTGTCCGGCGGCGGATTTCCCGATGCGCGGCTGCGCCTGCGCCAGGCTTTCGCCGGCGCGCCGCTGGAAGGGATTGCCCGGATCGCGCCGATGCAGGCGGGCGGCGCCCGGCTGGCGCTGGACGAAATCCGATTCACCGCCGCCCCGAACGGGCTCACGCGCTTCGAGACCGCGATTCAGCTCGATGGCCCGATCGGGCCCGGGCGGGTGACCGGTCTGACAATGCCGCTGCGGGGACGCTTCGGCCGCGGCGGCCTCGCGATCGGCGAGAGCTGCGTGAACGCCACGTTCCGTGCGCTCGAGGTGGAGGGGTTGCGGATCGGACCTTCGCGATTGCCGCTCTGTCCGACCGGGCCGGCACTGCTGTGGCAGCCGTCGGGCGGCGCGCTGCAGGCCGGAGCGGAACTGCGCGCGCCGCGATTTACCGGCCGGCTCGGCCAGTCGCCGATCACGCTCGCGACCGACCGGCTGCGGGTTGGCCTCGAAGGCCTTGCGGCGTCGAACCTGGCGGTGCGGCTCGGCGCTGACCCGTCAGTCAACCGGCTGGACCTGGCGAGCCTCGACGGCCGCTTCACGCCGGCCGGCATCACCGGCACCTTCGGCGGAGCTTCGGGCAAGATCGCCAACGTCCCGCTGCTGATCAGCGAAGGCGCAGGCCGATGGCAGGTCGCCGGCGGCAACCTCCAGGTCGATGGCCGTCTCCAGATCGCCGACGAGCAGGATCCGTCGCGCTTTCATCCACTGGTGACCGAAGATTTCCGACTCACCCTGGTCGACAATGCGATCCAAGCGACCGGCGGGCTGAACCACCCGCGCAGCGGCACGCGCGTCGCCGAGGCGAGGATCGACCATCAGCTGCGCACCGGCGCGGGCGAGGCGGTGCTCGACGTCCCGGGGCTCACCTTTGGCGAAGGGTTCGAGCCGGACGCGCTCACGCCGCTCACCGTCGGCGTCGTCGCATTGGTGAACGGAACCGTCACCGGTCAGGGGCGCATTGCCTGGGACGCGCAAGGCGTTCGCAGCAGCGGCACTTTCGCCACCACCGACATGAATCTTGCCGCGCCGTTCGGGCCGGTCGAAGGACTGACGACGACGATCGCGTTCACCGACCTGTTGGGCCTGGTCAGCGCGCCGGGCCAGGTGGCCCGTATCGATCTCGTCCAGGCCGGCGTCGACGTCTATGACGGAATTGTCGCCTATCAGCTGCTGCCCAATTATCATGTCGGCGTCGAGTCCGGCCGCTGGCCCTTCGCCGGCGGCGAGCTGTTCCTCGAGCCGACCATGCTCGACTTCAGCCAGCCTTCGACCAAATATCTGACCTTCAGGGTGGTCGGCATGGACGCGGCCACCTTCGTCCAGCAGATGGAGTTCAGCAACATCTCGGCGACCGGCACGTTCGACGGCGTCATCCCCATGCAGTTCGACATCAGCGGCGGCCGGATCATCGACGGAAGGATGGCCGCGCGGGCGCCGGGGGGAGTTCTTTCCTATGTCGGCGAGCTCTCCGACCGCGATCTCGGCGCCTACGGCATTCTCGCCTTCAATGCGCTGAAGGCGCTGCGCTACAGCCGCTTCGACGTCAACCTGAACGGGGCGCTCGACGGCGAGTTCATCACCATCATCGACCTCGACGGAATTGCCCGCGAGCCGACCATGACGACGCTGCCGTCGGGCAGCGGAATTCCGGCCATGGTCGCCGGCCGGGTGTTCAGCCAGCTCTCCAGGATACCGTTCGAGTTCAATATCCGGATCGAGGGCCAGTTCCGGGCCCTGATCGCCACCGCGCGATCGTTCAACGATCCGACGCCGCTGATCCAGTCGCTCCTCCCGGAAATATTGCGAGATCGTTCCACCACCATCAACGACGTTCAGGATGAAGAAAGCGAGCCCGTGCAATGATGCAGCCGAACCTGAGGAAAGAAGGCCGCGATGCGCGCCCGAAGAGAATGGAAACCCTACGATGTGCTCTTGTCGCGGTGGCGGCGCTGCCGTCGATCGCGGCATGCGTCCAGGTGACGGCGCCGGAGCGTCCGATCGAGATCAATCTCAACATCAACATCCGACAGGAAGTCGTGGTAAGGCTCCAGGAAGACGTTCGGGAGTTGATCCAGCAAAATCCGGGAGTATTCTGATGAACCGCCGAATGAAACTGATGGTAGCCGTCGGACTCGGCGTCGCGGCGCTCGCTGGCGGCACCGCTTACGCTTATGTGATGCAGGACGTGGCCGGCGAGCTGCGCGCCACGGGCCAGGTCGGCGAGCAGGCCGACGGCTATCTCGGCCTGGTCGGCTCGGCCTCGGCCGATATCCGGGCCCGCACGAACGACGTCAACATCCAGCGCCGGGCCGCCTACACCCAGCTCGCCGCGCAACGCAACGCGACGATCGAGGAAGTCGCCGCGGCGACCGCCTGCCAGCTCTTCCGCCAGCGCGTCGGGCCGGGCCAGCATTACCGCCTCCCCGACGGCGTCTGGCGTCGCCGCAACGGCAGCGAGCCGGTGCCGCTTCCGGACCATTGCGGCTAGGATCGCGGTTCACCGCGAAGCGCGCCGATCCACGGGGGGAGATGGGCCCCGGCCGCTCCGCAGCCATGACCGGCAGCGAGCGACGTCAAATCCTGCGCAGGATCGGATTGGCGCCCGGCTCGAAAGCGAAATCCCGGCGCGCGGCGAGGAACTCGTCGACGGCGGTGCGGGCGCCGCCATAATCGTGATAATCGTCGATGAGCAGCCGTCCGCCGCGGCTAAGCCTGTCGGCGACGGCCGCCAGGCAGAATTTGACCGGATCGTACCAGTCGCAGTCGATATGGGCGAAAGCGATTCGGTCGATCTCGACGGTCGGCCAGGTCTCCTCGAACAGCCCCTGGTGGAGCTGGATGCGATCGCCGTCGACCGGCCGGCCGAAGCGCGCGAAGCTGGCCTTGACGTCGTCGAGGAGATTGTCGCGATAGCCGTAATAATTGTCGGCGCCGTCAATCCCGGTCGCCTTTCCGGCGCGAATGGATTCATAGCGCCGGCGCGATTTCTCGTCGTCATTCTCGGACGTCGGCGGCGGAATCATCGCGAACACGTCGAAGCCATGGAAGCGGCGCCCGGTGCCGAGATGACCGGCGAGTAGGATCGACGAGCCGCCCAGCGCAACGCCGAACTCGACCAGGTCGCCGGGAACCTGCTCCCGCGCGATCCGGGTCACGGCCGCCTCCAGTCGGTGGAGCTTTTCCCAGGAGAGGTAGGTGAGGCCCTCGTCGCGGGCGCGCCGCGTCTCGGGAGCGACGCGGCGGCTGTGCAGCCATCTCCTGAGCCGGCGAATCGGACGCTGCATTCCTGTCTCCGAACCATGGCGCCGGGGGGCGCCGCCCGGGCCAACAACAGGCGCCGAGGCCACGCAACCGAAATGGGCCAGGCGGAGACGAGTCCACGGCGTTTGACGGCGGAGCGACGGCCTGGGCGGCAACGGTCCGCGCCGGGTTCGCGCGAGATTCCCGCGTTGCGGTCCGAAGCTCTGGCGAAAATGGCGGCCATCGGTCGAATCGACCGAGACGCGGGCTCGCTCAGCCGCGCTCGCCGGTCTTGGCGGGTTCGGGTGACGCCGCCTCGGCCGGCTCGAAGGCGGGGCGGTAGACGGCGGGAAGGTCGGCGACGTCCTCGGCCTCGAGGGGAAGTTCGACGACATAGCTGCCCTCGGCCCAGGGTCCGGCCTCGTAGGGCGCGATCAGCACCGCGATCGTGTCGAAGCGGCCGTCGCCATCCGCGTCGGTCGGAGCGAGCGGGAGACTGCCGAGCGAAGGACAGGAGGTGAAGGGATCGTCGCCGTCCCCGGCGACGGGTTCGCCGCGCCGTTCGCTTCGCTGCGCATTGAGCGCCGCGCAATGACGCGGGGTCAGGCGATCGAGCACCGGCCCGTCGAGCAGAATGGCCGCGTCGAGCTGGCGGTCAGCGGCGCGGTCCCAGAGCACGGCCGCAAAGGCGAAGCTGCCATGGGCGCCGCCGGTGAAGGTCTCGTGCTCGGCGGTCAGGCTGAGCAATCGGGGCGTGCTGCCGGCGGCACGCCAGACCTTGGCGAAGCTGTGACCGTGGAAGGGAGAGCCGCTCTCGCGCCTCGCCTCTCGGTCTTCCTCGGCCGCCGCCTTCGCCTGAGCCTCGGCCGCCTCCATCTCGCGGACGAGGATCGCACGCAGCGCCGGTTCCTCTTCGACGACCGCCGGCCAGCCGTAGCGGAAGTCGAGCAGCGCGTCCTCATGCTCGCGCATGAAGCCCTGCGCCTGCGCGGCCGCGGCGAGGATGGCGATCAGGATGGCGGCATGCATGGCGCCCCGTTAGCAGTCCGGGCGAGCGAGCAGAACAGATATGAATCCGGGCCGATGCTGCACCGCGGCAGCGCGGTTGACTTGCCTCCCACCCCTTCCTAAAGGAACCGCGCCTTGGCGGGATCGTTCGCCGGTATGTCCCCCCTGATCGTGCCTTTTTCGGCTTGTTCCTCAGGAGAACGGCATGGCGGAGAACGAGCCCCGGCAGGACCCTCGGCTTCCGGAAGATGCGCGGCTGACATCGCTCGAAAAGCGGTTGAAGGACGCGCAACTCGAGGACGACGTCAGGGCGGGGAGGAGATCGCGCACCGAGCTTCCTGGCGAAATGCAGGGCCGGCGCGTCCTCTCGGTCATGATCGGATATCCGGCTGGGAGTGCGTTGATTGGCTGGCTGATCGATCAGTGGGCCAATACCAACGGGATCTGGGTGGTGATGCTGTTCCTCGGGTTCGGCCTCGCCATGCGGGAAATTTGGAAGATTTCGAAGACAGGGCCCCAATGAGGGTCGGGACAGGTTGAAGAGTGGCGCAAGAATCTACCATCGATCCGATGCACCAGTTCCAGATCGATTCCCTCGCGGGGGATCTGGCCGGCAATCCCTTCGCCTTCACCAACAGCGCCCTGTGGATGCTGATCGTGCTCGGCTCGATCTTCCTGTTCATGGTGGGCGGGATGAAGCGCGAGCTCGTGCCCGGCCGCTGGCAGGTGATGGTGGAGGGGATCACCTCCTTCGTCGCCTCGATGATCGACACGAGCATCGGGCCGGCAGGACGCAAATATCTGCCCTGGGTGTTCACGATCTTCATGTTCATCCTGTTCGCCAACCTGATGGGGCTGATGCCATTCGGCGTCGTGCCGGGCGTTCATCCGTTCACCGTCACCAGCCAGTTCACCATCACCGGCGTGATGGCGATCATCAGCTTCTCGATCGTGCTGATCGTCGGCTTCTGGAAGCACGGCTTTCGTTTCTTCTCCCTGTTCATCCCGCACGGCACGCCCCTGCCGCTGCTGCCGCTCATCTTCCTGATCGAGCTGCTGTCCTTCCTGGTGCGGCCGTTCAGCCTCGCGCTGCGGCTGTTCGTGGCGATGATCGCGGGACATATCCTGATCAAGGTGTTCGCCAGCTTCATCGTCAGCGGGCTCAGCGCCGAAGGCGCGATGGGACCGGCGATCGCCTTGCTGAGCTTTGTGTTCATCGCCGGCGTCAGCGCGCTCGAGCTGCTGGTCGCCGCGATCCAGGCCTATGTGTTCGCGCTGCTGACGTCGCTCTACATCAACGACGCTGAAAATCTGCATTGAACTTCGTAACCGACTGAATTTCGCAAAGGAGCTTATCATGGACTTCGCATCTGCTCAGGTCATCGGCGCCGGTCTCGCCGCCATCGGTGTCGGCGCCGCCGCCGCCGGCGTCGGCAACGTCTTCGGTTCGTTCCTCCAGGGCGCGCTGCGCAACCCGGCCGCGGCCGACAGCCAGCAGGGCCGCCTGTTCATCGGCTTCGCGGCCGCCGAGCTGCTCGGCCTGATCGCGTTCGCCGTCGCGATGATCATCCTCTACGCCCGGTAAGGCACAAGCGGCGGGCCCCGGCTCGCCGCCGACGCATTGACGCGAGGGCGGCCGCACGGTCCCCTCGCGACATTGCGGCCACCAAGGCGGGAAAGGCCGAAATGCCTCAGATCAATCAGCTCTCGGACGTCCTCTTTTCGCAGCTCTTCTGGCTGCTGCTGACCCTTGCGATCATCTATTTCGGGATCGGCAAGGCGATGTTGCCGAAGATCATGTCGACGATGGACGCGCGCAACAGCCGCGTCTCCGACGATCTCGCCGCTGCCGAGGCGGCAAGGCGCGCCGCCGACGCGACCGAGGAAGCCTATCGCGCCCGGATGGCGGAGAGCCGGACCGAGGCGCTGAAGGTGACCGGCGCGGCCAAGCAGGAGAGCGCCCGCGCGACCGAGGGCCGCATGCGCGAGGCGGATGCGGCGAGCCGGGAGAAGATCGAGGCGGCGGAGGCACGGCTTCGCGCCGCGGCCGACGCCGCCGTGGCAGATATCGACAATGTCGCCGCCGAGGCGGCGCAGGACATGGTCGCGCGGCTCGCCGGCCTGAAGGTCAGCAAGGCCGAAGCGGCCGAGGCAGTGAAGGCGGCAACGGCCGATGTCTGAAGCGCATCCCCCCACCACCGACGCCGTCCCCGTGGGCGATAGCGAGGAGGGCCACGCCGCCCCCGGCCATGCTGAGCTCGTCGGCGCCACCGAGGATCATGGCGGCGGCCATGTCGAGCCGACCGCCTGGGGTTTCGACGCCAGCGGCTGGGTCGCGCTGGCGATGGTCGCCGTCTTCCTGCTGATGATCTGGAAGAAGGTCCCGTCGGCGATCGGCAAGGCGCTCGACAAGAAGATCGCCGGCATCCGCCAGCAGCTCGACGAGGCCGCGGAGCTGCGCGCCGAGGCCGAGGCACTGCGCGCCGAATATGAGGCCAAATCGGCCCAGGCCGACGCCGAGGCGGCGACGATGATCGAGCGCGCGCGCGCCGAGGCCGAGGGTATCGTCCGCCAGGCCGAGACGGACGCCGCCGCTTTGGTCGAGCGCCGCACCCGTATGGCCGAGGACAAGATCGCCGCCGCCGAACGCGCCGCGATCGACGAGGTCCGGGCCAAGGCGGCGAGCGCTGCGGCCGCTGCGGCGGAGAGCCTGATCCGCGAGCGGCTCGACGCCGGCGCGGACAAGGCGATGGTCGACGCGACGATCGCGGAACTGGGGCGGCGATGATCCTGCTCCCCTCCCTGCGGGGAGGGGCGATTATCGCCTTCGCGCTGCCCGGCTCTCCCAGGCCCATCGCAGCGTCCGTTCAAGCCAGTCGTCCGGCACCTTTTCCAGCTTGACCAGCGTGCTGCCCTTGCGCCCCCACGCGCCGGCCGCCGGCTTGAACACCTCGGGCTCGGCCGCCATCGCCAGCGCCTGCTGCTCGGGAAGCAGCTGGACCATGCCCCATTCCTCGTCCGGTGCGCCGAGCGTCGCGAAGATTTTCCCGCCGACGCGGAAGTCCGGATGGCTCATATGTGCGGCTTCCTCGGCACCGAGCAAGGACAAAGCGAGGCGGCGGAAATCGTCGGCGCTGGCCATGGCCGGTCAATAACGCAGCATAATGCGCCGGGCGAGCGCCGGCGAGACGCTGTAGGCCCACCGCAGCAGCCGGGTCGCGCCGACATTGGCTTCGTCGCGGTCCGCCTCGATCGCCCGCACGATCTGGCGGGCGCACTCACCGGCAGGCATCTTGCGATGTCGGTTCGTGGCCGTCATCCGGGTCTCGACCACCGGCGGCAGGACCTCCAGCACGCGGACGTTCGATCCCGCGAGCTGCCCACGCAGCGCCATCGTAAAGCTGCGCAGCCCTGCCTTGGTCGCGCAATAGACCGGGCTATCGGCGCGCGGTGCGATAGCGAGACCGGAGGTGACGTTGACGATCATCGCCTCGGGCCGGGCGCGCAGCGCCGGCAGGAGCCGCGTCGCGAGATGGATCGGCGCGTTCAGGTTGAGGAAGATGCAGCGGTCGACCTCGTCGAGATCGACCGGCGCCGACACGTCGTAGTTGGCGCCCGCCCCGGCATTGTTGACCAATATGTCGATTTCCCTGCCGCCGAGCGCGCGCGCAAGCGCGTCGACTCCCTCCGGCGTAGCCAGATCGGCCGCCATCGCGTCGAAGCCCTGCGCCGACACCTCGGCGATGCGGCCGGCGTCGCGCCCAACGACGATGACATGGGCGCCCTTGTCCTTGAGCCCCAAAGCGAGCGCCTTGCCGATTCCATCGGTGCCGCCGGTGACGAGCGCGGTCTTGCCTGCAAGCTTCATGATTGGGTTTGGACCCTAGCTGGTGCGTGGCTATCGCGTTGAGCCAGACGAGTCCCTAAATCAATCCCGATGCCCGACCCGAATTCACCCGACCGCTTCAACGAGGACAAGGCCACCTATACGGTGCGCGGCGCCGGCCAGCCCGATCTCGAGGCGGGCATCGCCGCGATCCGCGCCGTGGTGAAGACGCTGCCGGTCCGTCCGGGCGTCTACCGGATGCTCGATGCCCGCGGCGACGTGCTCTATGTCGGCAAGGCGCGGGCGCTGAGGAACCGGGTCAACGCCTACACGCAGGTCGCCCGGCAGACCAAGCGGCTGTTGCGCATGGTATCGCAGACCCGCGCCATGCAGATCGTCACGACCCATAGCGAGGCCGAGGCGCTGCTGCTCGAGGCGCAGCTGATCAAGCGCTACCGCCCGCCCTACAACGTCCTGCTGCGCGACGACAAAAGCTTCCCGTTCATCCTGCTGCGCGAGGATCACGATTTCCCGCGCGTCCAGCTCCATCGCGGTGCGCGCCGCCACAAGGGACAATATTACGGGCCGTTCGCCAGCGCCGGATCGGTGCGCGAGACGCTGAACGCGCTCCAGAAACTATTCCTGCTGCGGAGCTGCACCGACAGCTTCTTCAGCAACCGCTCGCGGCCCTGCCTGCTCTATCAGATCCGCCGCTGCTCCGCGCCCTGCGTCGGCCGGATCGACGAGGCCGGCTATGCCGAGCTGGTCCAGGACGCCAAGGACTTCCTCGGCGGCCGCTCGACCAAGGTGCAGCAGAAGCTCGGCAAGCAGATGTCGCAGGCTTCCGAGGCGATGGACTTCGAGCTTGCCGCCTTGTTCCGCGACCGGCTGCGCGCGCTGACCTACATCCAGGGCAGCCAGGCGATCCACGCCGAGAAACTGGGCGACGCCGATCTGTTCGCGCTCGCCAGCAAAGGCGGGACGACGTGCATCCAGGCCTTCTTCATCCGTGGCGGGCAGAATTGGGGCCATCGGAGCTTCTTTCCGGCCCACACCGCCGAAGTGCCGGAGGAGGAGGTGCTGGCGGCCTTCCTCGCGCAA
>Ga0299914_10002713_pt1 | contig 12294 bp, 10 predicted proteins | sample RVTome_10_FD_201361 | JGI IMG/M metagenome (GOLD analysis project Ga0299914, IMG submission 201361) | Soil microbial communities from uranium-contaminated site in the Upper Colorado River Basin, Wyoming, United States - RVT153D57 (version 2) ... | reverse complement strand
CGGCAGCGGCGCCGACGTCTCGGGTCTCGACTCGGCCCCGTACGAGGACGCGATGGCCTCCGGCTCCCCCGAGCGCGACTTCGCGCCCCGGAGTCCCGACGACCGCTACATCCTCTATACCGGCGGCACCACCGGGATGCCGAAGGGCGTGGTGTGGCGCCACGAAGATGTGTTCTTCGCGCTGGGCGGCGGCATCGACGTACCCACGAGCACCCGGGTCGAGCGTCCCGAGGGCATGGTCGAGAAGGCACTGGCCGCGGCCGGCCCGACGACCGCGTTGCCGATCGCGCCGCTCATGCACGGCGCGACGCAGTGGTCGGTGATGGGCGGCGCGTTCATCGGCAACAAGTCGGTCCTGGTGCCGCGCTTCGATCCCAACGAGGTCTGGGCGCTGGTCGACGCCGAGAAGGTCAACCTCCTCTTCATCACCGGCGACGCCATGGCCCGGCCGTTGATCGAGGCGATCAACGAGTCGACCGCCGACCACGATCTGTCGTCCCTGGTCGCGCTGTCCTCCACCGCCGCGGTGTTCTCGCCGTCGGTGAAAGACCAGTTTCTCGACCGCTTCCCGAATCTGATCGTGACCGACAGCGTCGGCGCATCCGAGAGCGGTGCCAACGGATACAGCATCGTGCAGAAGGGCAAGACGGCGATGAAGGGCGGGCCCACCGTCAACCCGGTCGTCGACTCGATCGTGCTCGACGAGAACCTCGAGCCCGTGGCGGCCGGCTCCGACGTCGTCGGCAAGGTCGCCCGCCGGGGCAACATTCCCCTCGAGTACTACAAGGATCCCGAGAAGACGGCCGAGACCTTCGTCACCGCGCCCGACGGCACGCGCTACGTGATCCCGGGCGACTTCGCCACCGTCGAGGCCGACGGCACGATCACCCTGCTCGGGCGCGGCTCGGTGTCGATCAACTCGGGCGGCGAGAAGATCTTCCCCGAGGAGGTCGAGGCGGCGGTGAAGTCACACCCCGACATCTACGACTGCACCGTGGTCGGTGTCCCCGACGAACGCTGGGGTCAGCGCGTCGTCGCCGTGGTGCAACCACGCACCGGCGCCGACGCCTCGTTGGAGAGTCTGCAGGAGCATTGTCGAACCAAGATCGCGGGATACAAGGTGCCGCGCGGGATCCACGTCGTCGACGCCATCGTCCGTTCGCCGAGCGGTAAACCCGACTACCGCTGGGCCCGAGACGTTGCCACCAACGCGGCGGCCGCCGCGTCCACCGGCTGAGGAGTTCTCATGCACACCCCTGTCTGCGACATGTTCGGCATCGAATACCCGATCTTCGCGTTCAGCCACTGCAGAGATGTCGTCGCGGCGGTCAGTAAGGCCGGCGGCATGGGTGTGCTCGGTGCGCTCGCGTTCACGCCCGAGCAGCTCGAGATCGAACTCGATTGGATCGACGACAACATCGACGGCAAGCCGTACGGCGTTGATGTCGTGATCCCGGCGAAGTACGAGAGTAGGGGCGACCTCGATCCCGACACGATGGCCGACAAGTTCGCCGGCATGATCCCGGACGAGCACAAGCAGTGGATCGAGAAGGTGCTCGCCGAGCACGACGTGCCGCCGCTCACCGACGCCGACGAGCAGCGCAGCGGGCTCCTCGGCTGGACGCAAGAAGGAGCGTGGCCGCAGGTCGAGATCGGCCTGTCGCACCCGGCCAAGCTGCTCGTCAACGCGCTCGGGCCGCCACCGCCCGAGGTCGTCGACTACGCGCACGAGCGGGACGTGAAGGTCGCCGCCCTCATCGGCAGCAAGGCGCACGCGGAACGCCAGGTCGCGCAGGGCGTCGACCTCATCGTGGCGCAGGGTTACGAGGCCGGCGGTCACACCGGTGAAGTCGCCAGCATGGTGCTCGTGCCCGAAGTCGTCGACGCGGTCGCGCCCGTCCCGGTGCTCGCCGCGGGTGGGATCGGCACCGGTCGCCAGGTCGCCGCCTCGATGGCGCTGGGCGCCGAGGGCGTGTGGACGGGCTCGATCTGGCTGACCACGGCCGAAGGCGGCACCGCGCCCCAAGTGCTCGACAAGCTCCTCGCCGCCAACTCCCGCGACACCGTCCGCTCCCGTTCCTGGACGGGCAAGCCGGCGCGCATGCTGCGCACCGAGTGGACCGACGCCTGGGAACGTGAAGACTCGCCCGGCTACCTGCCGATGCCGTTGCAGTACATGGCGACCAACGACGCGCAGCGCCGCATCACGAAGTACCAGGTCGAGGAACTGGTCGGCATGCCCGTCGGCCAGATCGTCGGTCGGATGGACCGCGTGCGGCCGGTCCGCGAAGTCATGTACGACCTGGTCGAGGAGTTCATCGAGGCCGAGCAGCGTTTGGAGGGTCTCGTCGAGACCTGACGAGACAAGGGTTCGTATTGTCAATCCTCACGTTTTGGCGTCGCAGAGGGTCGTCCAGTGACCCTGAGCGACGCCAGAGCATTTCGGGTCAGATCCGCTCGATGATGCTGGCGGTGCCGAGCGCGCCGCCGCAGCACATCGACACCAGGGCGGTCTCGGCGTCACGCCGTTCGAGCTCGTGGAGTGCGGTGGTGATGAGGCGGGAGCCGGTCGAGCCGACCGGATGGCCGAGCGCGATGGCACCGCCGTTGACGTTCACGCGATCGAGGTCGGGCTTGTGCACTTGCGCCCACGACAGCACCACCGCGGCGAACGCCTCGTTGACCTCGAACAGGTCGAAGTCGGCCATCGCCATGCCCGAGCGCTCGAGAATCTTCTCGGTCGCGATCACCGGGCCGTCGAGCAGGTAATACGGATCGGATCCACTGACGAGCTGGTGGCGCAGCCGTGCCCGCGGCTTCAGGCCCATCGCCTTCGCCTTGTCTTCGTCCATCCAGAGCACCGCGGCGGCGCCGTCGGAGATCTGCGACGAGTTCCCGGCCGTGATCATCTCGCCCTCGATGACGGGCTTGAGAGCCGAGAGACCCTCGATCGTCGTGTCCCGCAGCCCCTGGTCGCGCGAGACGTCCATGCGCGAGCCGTCGGGCTGGGGCGCGTCGACCGTCATCACCTCCCGCTCGAAGCGGCCTTCGTCCCAGGCGACCTTGGCCTTCTGCTGCGATCCGAGTCCCCACTCGTCGAGATCGAGGCGGGTCAGCCCGCGCATCTCGGCGATCCGTTGGGCGGCGCCGAACTGGCCGTTGGGCGGGTCGTCCCACGGGTAGTCGTCCGACTTGTAGTGGCCCGGGCCGTTCATCACGTTGGCGCCCAGCTGCACGCGGCTCATGGCCTCGACGCCGCACGCGATGCCGACGTCGATGCCACCCGCGGCGATCAGTCCGGCGACGAGGTGATTGGCCTGCTGCGCCGACCCGCACTGGGCGTCGACGGTGGTACACGCCACCTCGTAGGTGAGCCCGGTGCCGAGCCACGCGTTGCGGGTGACGTTGGAGCCCTGTTCGCCGGCCTGGGTCACGCAGCCGCCGATGATCTCCTGCACGTCCTCGGGCTGGATGCCGGCTCGGCGGATGACCTCCACCTGCGCGGCCCGCAGGATCTCGGGCGCCTTCATCTCCGACAGCCATCCGTTGCGCTTCCCGATCGGGGTGCGCACCGCCTCGACGATCACGGGCCGGCCCATGCCTTCTCCTCTTTCCTCTGTCTCTCACACCAGTGGCGGACCCGGTGGCCCGCGGGGACCCCAAGTTTAGAATCCGTTCTAGTTTCGTGTTCCGACCGGAACACACCGGGTGAGCCGGCGCCTGCGGCCGGCGACCAGGGAAAGGGGGACGGCGGCTCGGCCGCCTTCCCCCGGGTGAGCCGGCGCCTGCGGCCGGCGACCAGGGAAAGGGGACCGATTTGGGGCCGCTGGCCGGGCTCAGGGTGATCGAGATGGTGGGGCTCGGGCCCGGGCCGTTCTGCGGGATGCTCCTCGCCGACATGGGCGCCGAGGTGCTGCGCGTCGATCGGGCGCAGCCCGGCACGCCGTCCAGCTTCTGCCATGACCGGGGAAAGCGCTCGATCGGTGTCGACCTCAAGAACCCGGAAGCTGTCGAGGTGCTGTTCCAGCTCATCGAGCGGGCCGACGCCTTCTACGAGGTGTGGCGACCCGGGGTGGCCGAGCGCCTCGGCGTCGGTCCCGACGAGTGCCTGGCTCGCAACCCGCGCCTCATCTACGGCCGGGTCACCGGGTACGGACAGGACGGACCGTGGAGCCGCGCCGCCGGCCACGACATCGATTACCTCGCCCTCGCCGGCGCGCTCGAGCCGTTGGGGCGGGAGGGGCAGCCGCCCACGCCGCCGATCAACGTGCTCGGTGACTTCGCCGGGGGCGGGATGCTGCTGGCGTTCGGGATCGCGTGTGCGGCGTTCGAACGGGAGCGAACCGGGCAGGGCCAGGTGATCGACGCCGCGATGGTCGACGGCGCCGCGCTCATGATGGCGCCGTTCTACGCGGGCCGGGCGAGTGGTGGGTGGGGACCGCGGGGCACGAACATGCTCGACACCGGCGCCCCGTTCTACGAGGTCTACGAGACCGCCGACGAGAAGTGGATCGCGGTTGGTGCGATCGAGCCGCAGTTCTACGTCGCGTTGCTCGACGGACTCGGCCTCGCCGCGGAGGTGGCGCCGGCCGCCCAGCACGACCGTGCCCAGTGGGCTCCGTTGAAGGCGCGTTTCGCGGCCATTTTTCGTACCAAGACGCGTGACGAGTGGTGCGCGATCTTCGACGGGCGCGATGCGTGCGTTGCCCCCGCGCTCGATCCGGTCGAGGCGGTCAGCCACCCGCACCACGCGGCGCGCGGCACGTTCGTCAGTCCCGGGGGCGTGCCGCAGCCGGCGCCGGCACCACGCTTCTCCCGCACGCCCGGCGCGGTGGGCTCGCCGCCGACAGCCGCCGGATCTGACACCGACGGGGCGCTGGCGGCGTGGGGTTTCGATCCTGAAGATGTCGCCCGTCTGCGCGCCGCCGCCGCGATCGTCTAAGAGAGGATTCTGACGTGCCGATCCCCGAGCAGCGCGACCTGGGCAAGGCCCGCGAGGTCATTCGCGACTGGTTGTCAGCCAAGCTGCCCGATGCCCAGGGCCTGGAGATCTCCGAGCTCAGCGGCCCCGCGTTCACCGGCTTCTCCAACGAGAGCCTGATCTTCGACGCCACCTGGACCGAGGGCGGCGAAGCCCGTTCGTCGGGCTACGTGATCCGGGTGCAGCCCACCGCGCACACGATCTTCCTGGAGTCGGATTTCGACTTCCAGTACAAGGTCATGCGCGCGCTCGCAGCGAACACCGACGTCCCGCTTCCCCCGGTCCTCTGGTGGGAAGAAGACGTCGCGGTGCTCGGCGCACCGTTCTTCGTGATGGGCAAGGTCGAAGGACGGGTCCCCGCCGACAACCCGCCGTACACCCAGGTCGGCTGGGTCATCGACGAGGCGACGCCCGCGTTCCGTGAGCGCATGGTCTACACCGGACTCGACGCCATGGCGAAGATCCACCACGCCGACTGGCGGGCGCTCGGACTCGAATATCTGCACAAGCCGCAGTACGGCGCGATGGGCCTCGACCAGCAGCTCAACTACTACGCCAAGTCGTTCGAGTGGGCGGCCGGTGCCCTCGGCCAGCCCCAACCGGTTGCCGAACCGGGACTCGAATGGTGCATGAACCACCGGCCCAAGGGTGAGGAGCACATCGCGCTCTCGTGGGGCGACGCCCGCATCAACAACGAGATCTTCGACCCCGAGGGCAATTGCATCGCGGTGCTCGACTGGGAGATGGTCACGCTCGCCGACCCGATGATGGACTTCGCGTGGTGGCTGTTCCTCGACCGCCATTTCCACGAGGGAATGGAGAACGCGCCCCGGCTCCCCGGTTTCCCGACCCGCGAGCAAATGAGCGATCGGTACGCCGCCGCCAGCGGCCGGACTCCCGACCCCGAGAAGGTCGAGTACTACGAGATCTTTGCCGCGCTCCGGTTCGCGGTGGTGATGATGCGGGTGACGGCGATGGTCATCGAGTTCGAGCTGATGCCGCCCGACACCGACATGGGTTACAACAACATCCCCACCCGCCTGCTGGCCCAACTGCTCGGCCTCCCCGCGCCGGGGTAGCCTGCATCGAAGCTTCGGGAGAGGGTTGGGTCCGTACTTTTTCGAGGCGGCCTCGCGAGCGAAGACCCGACTTCGACGACTCGGTGCTTGCGTTCGCCGGCGAGCCCGGCGCCTGAGCCGCGAACTCAGCCCACCAGCTCGCCCAGCGCGGCGGTGAACACCTCAGTATGCATTGTGATGTCGTCACGGGTCGTCGCCGGGCACATCAACGCCATGTTGTGGAACGGCGTGAGCAGGATGTCGCGGTTGGCGAGGTAGAGGTGGAAGTACTCGTCGAGGTCGTCGTCCTGCGCCGCGTTCGACTCGCCGCCGTTCCGCGGCGCCGGTGACGCGAACCGGTACTCGGCGCGGGCGCCGAGCTGGGTGATCGACCACGCCACGCCGCTCGCGTTGATCGCCCGTTGCACGCCGTCCCGGAACTCGGTGGCCCGGTCGATCATGGGCCCGAAGGCGTCGTCGGTGAGGACTTCGGTGAGGCACGCCCGGGTCGCGGCCAGGGAGAGCGCGTTGCCGGCCAGCGTGCCGCCGATGCCGCCGACGTCGTCGAGGTCGGCGTCGGTGGCCCGCAACAGCCGGTCGGCGCCGCCGGCGCGCAGCCCGTAGGCGCCGATCGGGATGCCGCCGGCGATGGCCTTGCCGATCGTGACCACGTCGGGGTCGAGCCCCCATGCCTGCGTGCAGCCCCCGGGGCCCGCGCTCCATGTGTGGGTCTCGTCGATGAGCAACATTGCGCCGAACTGGTCGCAGAGGGCGCGCATCCCGTGATGGAAGTCGGCATCGGGGAGGACGATTCCGACGTTGGTGAGCGCCGGCTCGGCGAGCACGGCGGCGACGTCGCCACATGCGAGCTCGCGTTCCAGCGCGTCGAGATCGTTGAACTCGCAGACCCTGGACGTCGTCGCCGGGTCCACTGCCGGGCCGACGTTGCCGGGCCGTTCCCGCGCAGCATCGTCTTCGCCGCGTACGACGAACGTCTCGTCGACGCTCCCGTGGTAGCAGTACGAGAAGACGAGGATGCGCGGGCGCCGCGTGAGATGGCGGGCGATGCGCAGGGCCCAGCGGTTCGCGTCGGTCGCGGTGAGTGTGAAGCTCCACGACTCGACCGAGAATCGGCGGGTGAGCTCGTCTCCGACGGCGGCTGCGTCCTCCGTCGGCAGCATCGCGGTGATTCCTCCGAGCGTGTCCATGCGTTGCTGCACCGCCGCGACCACCGGCGCCGGCGAGTGGCCCGCCATCGCGCCGGTGTCGCCGAGGGCGAAGTCCAGGTACTCGTGGCCGTCGGCATCGATGAGGCGGTTGCCCGTGGCCGAAACCAGCAAAGGTGGGAAGCCCCCCGCCCACTTCCGCATCCACGTCATCGGAACGTTGCCGAGCAGGCTCCGCGCGTTCTCGTGGGCCCGCCGGGCCGTCGGTCGTTCCGCCCGGTAATGCGCGCGTTCGCGGTCGACGAGTTCGGCAAGCCTCCGCCGGTCGACGGGCACTACGTCAGGTCTTCACTCGGGCGTCCGGTCCAACGCGGCGCACGTTTCTCCAACCAGGCCCGCGGACCTTCGCCGGCGTCGGCGTGATTCATCAACAGCACGTGGTACGAGGTCTCGAGCTGCTCGACCGTTCGGCTGTCACCGACGCCGTCGTCCCACAGGAGCTTCTTGCTCAGTGCGGCCGACAGCGGGGCGACGTGCGTTGCGATGTCGCGCGCCATCTCGAGCGCGGCGGGGAACACGTCGGGCGCCGGAAGCGCCTGCGATGCCAGTCCGAGGCCGACGGCGTCGCGCCCGGAGAAGAGGCGGCCGGTCAGGAAGAGCTCGGCGGCGACCGCGAACCCGGCGGCGCGGGTGACGGTCCAGTGCGACTGGGCGTCGGGGATGGTGCCGCGCCGGACCTGGAGGAAGCCGAGGCGGGCCTCCTCGGCGACCAGCCGGATGTCGCACTGCATCGGCAGCGTGAGACCGATCCCGACCGCGTGCCCGTTGACTGCTGCGATCACCGGCTTGCGGACCTTCCAGGCGGGCGGCTCCACCGGCGACGCGGTGAAGCGGGTCCCCTTTCGGGGCCGCCCGAAGCCGTCGCCGCTGAGCTCGGCCCCGGCGCAGAAGACGTCGCCCTCCCCCGTGAGCACGACGGCGCGGATGGCGTCGTCCTCGTCGCACTGGCCGTAGATGGCGCCCAGCTCGAGACCCATCCGCCCCGTGAACGCATTGCGGTGCTCCGGCCGGGACAGCGTCACCACGGCGATCCCGTCCGTGATCTCGATGCGGACGTGCTGGTCGGTCACGGGGATATTCTGCTCGGCGTGGCAACTCCAGTAGCAGTTGGAACCCGTCTCGTGTGCGCCCAGTGCAACACCGAGATCATCGTCGTGAAAGCGTCGGAAGGCGAGATCGCCTGCTGCGGCAGCGCGATGACGCCGGTGGAGAAGAAATGAGCAACGATCTCGGCAAGCGGTACGTCTGCGGCGAGTGCCAGGCCGAGGTGCTCGTCACCAAGCCGGGCGACGGCAGCCTCGAATGCCACGACCGGCCGATGGAGCTCCATCAGGCGAAGCCGCTGCCCTCCAGCGACTGAGATGCGTCCCTGAAACTCCCGGGCGGAGCACCAGGGACGCATCTGGATCCCGCGCTCCTGCGCCGGGTCGGCGGCATCGTGCCCGCCCAGGCGGTGGTCGACGATCTGGCCGGCGAGCCGGCGGTGCTCCGCATCGAAGGCGACTGGACGGGCGTCGACGACGACGCGGTCGCCTTTCTCGCCCGCACTCCTCTGGTGACGCTGGCGGTCGGGCCCGCGCCGCCCGCGATCGCGGCCGCGTGCGATCTCGCCACCAACGATCCCGCCGAGGCCGACCGGTGGTGCGAGGGAATCGGCCGGGCCCCGTACGCCGCGCTGGCGGCGGCGTTGTTGGTGCGGCACGCGCCCACGAACGTCGAGGCGGGCCTGATCGCCGAGTCGACGACGTACTCATTGCTCCAAGCCGGCCCCGAGTTCGCGGCGTGGAGGGCGGCCCACATGTCGCGCGGGGACCCCGATCCGGACGCGCCGCGGATTCGCGTCGGGCGCGACGGGCCGGTGGCCGAGCTCGTGTTCGTACGACCAGAACGTCACAACGCGCTCGACACCAGGATGCGTGACGAGCTCTACGCCGCGCTCGCCCGCCTGAGCGTCGAAGATCCGGCTCCGGTCATTGTCCGCGGCGAGGGCCCGTCCTTCTGTTCTGGCGGTGACCTCGGAGAGTTCGGCACGTTCCCCGGAGTAGTGGAGTCGCATGTGTTGCGGCTCGCCCGTTCCCCGGCGCGCGGGTTCGCAGCGCTCGCGAACCGGCTGGTCGTCGGCGTGCACGGTGCGACGATCGGGGCCGGCATCGAGCTGGCCGCCTTCGCGGGAACGGTGCTCGCGGCCGACGACGCTCGCATCGGTCTCCCCGAACTCGGGCTGGGCCTCGTGCCGGGCGCGGGCGGCACGGTATCGGTGTCGCGCCGCGCCGGGCGCCAGCGCACGCTGGAGCTGCTCTATACGGACGAGACGATCGACGCCGAGACGGCCGCGGCGTGGGGACTCGTCGACGAGGTGGTGCCGGGAGCCGAGCTCGACGACCGGCTCAGGCAGGTTGCCAGTCGGGCGTCGGTACGACCATGACCGGCAGCTCGGGGATCTCGGCCATGCTCACCGCGATCTTCGAGAAGCCCATGAACAAGGCGACGCCGACCGCCAGTTCGACGATCTGACCGGCGCTGAACAAACGGGAGAGCTCGGCCCGGTCGGACGGCCCGAAGGTGCTGGGGTCGACGAGGAACGCGTCGGTGAACCGCAACACCGCCTTCTGCTCATCGGACAGGTCGCTCGCGGCATGCCCGTCGTCGATGCGCGCGATCTGGTCTTCATCGAGGCCGTCGGTTTGCGCGCCCGCGAAGCGCACCGCCTTGCAGTAGTTGCAGCCCGTCACGCGGGCGTTGCGAAGGCGCGCCGTCTCCTTCAACGACTGCGGGACATGACCGTGGCTCCACAATGTGCCGTAGAACCGCTGGAAGGCGAGAAGCGTCTCGGGCTGGAGCGCGAGCGGGCTGTTGGCGACCGCGTCGCCGTCGTCGGACGGTGCACTGCCGTGGGGTGCGGCGCCCGGATCGGGCGCGGAGACGACGGTGACCTCGTTGTCGTCAGGCGCGATGTCGAGGATCACCTGGAAACGCATGAAGCCGTCGAACAAGGCCAGCGCCTCGACGAACGCGATGAAGCCGGGCTCCGACAGGGTCGTCCGCAGGCGAGCCCGCTCGGCGTCCGAGATCGCGGTCGGGTCCATGACGAAGAGCTCGGCGAACGCGAGGGCGTGGCGTTGCTCTTCGCCGAAGGCGGCACTGTTCGGCCAGTCGGGCAGCGCGGTGATCGCGGCTTCGGTGAGTCCCGCGTCACGCGCCACGTCGGTCCGGTGACGCAGCTCGCGGTCACAGGCGAGCAGGGTGGCGATGCGGAGACGCACGAGCTCCAGTACGACCGGATCGACCAACCGGCGCACCCAGAACAAGCCCGCGAAGTGTTGGTACGGGTCGCGGAGATCGGGTCGCAGCCCGAAGACCCGCGCGAAGCTCGTGGCGCCCGAGGCCGTCTCGGGCAGCCAGGTCAAGGCGTCAGCCGGCGGCGGCCGGTATCACCGCGCACTCCTGGTCGAGGCGCAACACCTCGGTCAGGCGACCGAACGCAAGGAAGTTCGCGATGCAGATCGTCAGATCGAGGATCTCGGCGTCGTCGAAGTTTGCCCGCAGCTCGGCGAAGAACGCGTCGTCGATGTTGCGGTGGTCGAGTGCGTACCGCTCGGCGTACTCGACGGCGAGGCGCTCGCGGGTCGAGTAGCCGCCCCACCCCTGCGCTTCGTGCACGTGGGCGTACAGATCCTCGTCGACGCCTTGCGCGGCGAGCTCGGGGATGCGCCACGACAAGCAGATCGGGCACTCGTTGATCTGGGCGATCCGCATGCGGGCCGCCTCACGTTCGCGGCCCGGGAGCTCGCTCTTGTTGTACACAGCGTCGGCGAGGTTGCCGACCGCCTTGCTCATCTCCGGGCGGAGGGCCCAGACGCGGGCGATCTCCGGGAGGTCACCGTCGGGAAACTCGATGCGTGCCATCCCCGAAGCCTACGCCGACGCCTCGGGCCCGAGCAGGTGGCCGACGACCTCCCGCAGGGCCACGTCGATCAGGTGGCCTCCGCCGATATGAAGCGCGGCCAGGGCCGCGACGGTGGCGTGCAGACCGGCGGCGGGATCGGCGACCGCGTCGCCCCAGAAACGGGGTGCGTCGACCGAGCCGGCCGCGACGGCCAGGCCCCCGGCCACGGCGGCGTCGTCGCCGAACGCAACGCGGTTGGACCACGGCCCCGTTCGCCCGTAGCCGCTGATGGACACCCACACGGCGCCGCGGGCCACCTCGGCCTCGACGTCGATGCCCAGCTGCTTCATCGCGCGCGGGCGGCTGCTCTCGATGACGACGTCGGCGTCGGCAATCGCCCGCGCCAGTTCGTCCCGGCCCGGCGCGGTGTCGAAGTCGAGCAATCGCGGTGCCTTCTCTCCGTTCATCAGGGCGAAGAACTCCGGCGGCCCGGCGCGGGCACCGTCAGGGCGAGTCGTGCTCTCGATCTTTGTCACCGGTGCCCCGGCTGCCGCGAGAAGTCGACCGCACAGGGGACCGGCCCAGAGTGACGAGAGGTCGATCACGCGCGGCGGCCACGGCACGCGCGGGCCCGGCACCCCGGCCGAGAGAAACGGCGCCGGGGGAAACGTCTGACCGCGCGCCCGCGATTGCTCGTCCGTCGCAGCTTCTTCGGGCGTGACGGCCACCGCGGCGGGGATGCCGAGCAGCTGCGCGCGCTCGACTGCATCCGCCGCCGGCATCGACCGGAGGGCAGTTGCCACCGCGTCCCAGACCGGCCCTTCCCATTCGCGGCCCATCCACGCCGCCAACAGGTCGATGTCGTCACGGCGGGCGAGGTTGAGTGCGACCCAGCGGTCAGTGGCCGGAAACACGCGGCAGGTTCCACCGGCCGAGATTGTCTCCTGAGGTGCGATCCCGAGCATCTCCGCCCGCTCGTCCAACAACTCGGGGCCGTCGACCGCGAGCGTTGCGCCGAGATGTTGCGCGAGCTCGTGCGCGTCGAGCGCGGCGGCGTGCATCCGCGCCGTGATCCGGGCGCTCACATTGCTGTCAGGAATCACAGCATGTTCTACTGCGATTCGATGGAGTTCACGGACCGTC
>Ga0299914_10002711_pt1 | contig 12299 bp, 10 predicted proteins | sample RVTome_10_FD_201361 | JGI IMG/M metagenome (GOLD analysis project Ga0299914, IMG submission 201361) | Soil microbial communities from uranium-contaminated site in the Upper Colorado River Basin, Wyoming, United States - RVT153D57 (version 2) ... | reverse complement strand
GACGAAGAGGCAGGTGGTGGAGACGCGAGTCCGGATCGCCACGGGCCTGCGTGGCATCCCGGCGGCGGTCGCGCGTTTCGGCTGCTGTTCGTCGGCAGGCTCGTCGAGCGAAAGGGCGTCGAGGTGCTCGTTCGTGCCCTCGCCCGGCTCGGAGACCGCCTCCCCGTGATGCTGACCGTGATCGGCGAGGGGCCGAGCGAGTCGAGCATCCGCGGTCTCGTGCGGCGACTGGGTCTGTCCGAGCGGGTCACGCTGACCGGACGCGTGGATCAGGCGACGCTTCGACGGGCGTACCGGGAGGCCGACGCGCTCGTCCTCCCAGCCATCGTGGACGTCAAGGGCGACACGGAGGGGTTGGGTGTCGTGCTTCTCGAGGCCCTTCGTTTCGGGCTCCCGGTGATCGCGTCGCGAGCGGGGGGGATCCCGGACATCGTTCGCGACGGCGATACGGGGTGGCTGGTTGCCCCGGGAGATCCGGGAGCGCTCGCCGACGCGATCGTCGCGGTGGCGTCGAACCCGGAGGATGTTCGCCGGCGCGTGCGTCGGGGTCGTGACCATGTGGAGGCCGGGTTCTCGCTCGGCGGCATCGTCGGACGCCTGCTGGACTGCTACCGGGAGGCGGTGGCCGTGCGCGCCGGTGCGCGGGGCCGAGGGACGGCGGGCGGGGTGTCCTCCGCGTCCCGCCTCGAGCCGTCATGACGGCGCCGGCGGCGGGGACGGCGGGGTCGGGCGACTACTACGCGCGGCGTGTCTCGAGTCCGGAATACCGCGCGAGCCGCGTGCGGAAGGCCGAGGTCGTGCGGCAACTGCTCGGAGACCGCCTCGAGCGGGCCGCCAGGGTCGCCGACATCGGATCCGGGACCGGGATCATGAAAAGGGCGCTCGAGGAGGGGGCCGGCAGACCGCTTCTGGGCTTCGAGCTCGACGTCGACTTCGTGGCCGAGCGAGAGCGCGTGGTGTGCGCGGACGCGGGACGGCTGCCCGTGGCCGATGGGACCTTCGACCTGGTCCTCCTGAACCACGTGTACGAGCACGTCGAGGACCAGGCGCGGCTGTTCCAAGAGGCGTTCCGGGTTCTGGCCCCGGGTGGCACCGCCTACGTTTCGGCGGGCAGCCGGCGGGCCGTGCTCGAGCCGCACTACCGGCTGCCGTTTCTGAGCTGGCTCCCGCGACGGCTGGCCGACCGATACCTTCGGCTGAGCGGGCGCGGGCGCACGTACGAGGGGGTCCGCTTCCTGACCTGGGGGCCGCTGGTGAGCCTGATGCGGGCCCCGGGGTTTCGGGTGCGCGACATCACCGAGTTGGCCCTTCGCGACCTGCTCGGACCCGAGCGCGGTGCGGCCTGGCGACCGGTGTGGTCGCTCCTCAGGGCCCTGCCGGCCGGGGTCAGGGAGCGGCTCCTTCGCCGGGGCTCGCCGCAGTGGTTCTTCCTGCTCGAGAAGCCCGGGGAGGCGAATGACGGAGAGTGACGTCGTGCGCGGTGCCAGGCCCCCCGAGCCGGAGCGGGGCCCGCTCGGCATCCCCGTCGTCGCGTGGTTCCTGTCGGGCGCCGCGATCGTGACGGTCCTGTTCTATCGGGAGTTCATATTCCACTCCGAGCGGCTGCTGTTCGGGTCCGACATGCTGCTCGAGGGCTACCCGCTCCGCGCGTTCTTTGTCGACGAGGTGCGATCGGGACGCGGGATCCCGCTCTGGACCCCGCACGTGTACGGCGGGATGCCGTACGTGGCACTGCTGCCGGGGCCGCTCTTCTATCCGACGACGCTGCTCTACTTCCTCCTCCCCCTGTATCGCGCGATCGGGTGGACCTTCGTCCTGCACACCTTCTTCGGGGCCGCGTTCGGCTATTTCCTGGGACGATCGTTCCGTCTTCGCCCGTGGGCCGCCGCGGTGTGCGGGACATCGTTCATGCTCACCGGCTACGTCACCTCGCATCTGTACGGGGGACAGGATGGCCGGATGTTCGCCATGACCCTCATCCCGCTCGCGCTCGGGATGCTCGAGCGCGGGCTGCGGACGGGAGAGATCCGCTGGTACGCCGGGCTCGCGCTGGCGGTGGGCATCCAGACCTTCACGCCGCACACGCAGATCGTCTACTTCTCGTGCCTCGCGCTCGGCGCGTATGCGCTCTACGGCCTCGCCATGCGGGGTCCCGATGGGGGGCGGGAGAGGGAAGGGGGGCGGCGAGCCCTGCGACCGGCCCTCCTCGTCATGGGCTCCTTCCTGGCCGCGGCGGCGCTCGGCGCGGTCCAGTGGGTCCCGACGTTCGAGCTCCTGGACCACGTCACGCGGCAGGCCACCGAGCGCGGCTACGCGTTCGCGTCCTCGTTCGCGCTCCCGTGGCAGGAGCTGACGGCGCTCTTCCTGCCCGATCTCGTCGGCTCCCTCGAGACCTACTGGGGCTCCAACCCGCTCAAGCTCCACACGGAGTACCTCGGCGCGATCCCCGCGGCTCTGGCGCTGATCGCGTTGGTGGCGTCGTTCGGCCCGCGCACGCGACCGGATGCCCGTCGTATCGTGTGGTTCCTCGCCGGCGCGTCCGTCCTCGGCATTCTGTTCGCGCTCGGGGCGAAGACACCCGTGCACCGGATCGCGTACGCGATCATCCCGATGGTCGGGAGCTTCCGCGCCCCGGCGATGATGCTGGCGCCCGTGGTGGTGTTCGTCGCGCTCCTGGCCGGCTTCGGGTGGGACGCGGTGCTCGCCGCTCGCGATGCCGCCGACGGGGACGGCGACGCGGGGTGGGCTCCGATTCCGCTTCCCTGGCTGGGCGCGCTTGGGGCGCCGGCCGTGCTTCTCGGCCTCGCCGCGGCGCTGGCCCCGGGCGGTCTTCTCGAGTGGGTCCGGCTCGCCTGGTATCCGCAGGCCTGGCCGCGCGGACCATCGCCGGCGCTGGAGCCCGACCTGCGGGCGAGTGGGCTCTTCCTGCTCGCCGGGTTCGCCGTGGCGTGGGGTGTGGGTCTGGGGGTCGCCCGGCAACGCCTGCCGTCCATCGCCGTGGTGGCCGTGCTCGGCCTGTGCGCGATCGATCTGTGGCGCGTCGATGCGCGGTATCTGGAGACCGCGCCCGCCGCGGCGTTCCTCGCCCCGGATCCCATCATCGAGACCCTCGAGGCGGAGGTGGCTCCGGGGGAGCGCATCTGGCCCCTCCAGGGCGAGCCCGGCATGTACCGGGAGAACCAGCTGATGTACTGGGGGCTCTCGTCCGCGACCGGGAACCAGAAGTTCCTTCTTGAGCCGTATGCCCGCCTCGTGGGCGGGATCCGGCCCGATGAGGGACTCCGCAGCCACGCGTCGGTGCTGATCCCGCTCCTCCACGTGAGCTGGCTGGTCACCGGTGCGGAGCAGTCGGAGGAGGTGTTCGAGCGGCGGGCCGAGGCGCCGGGCAAGGTCCTTTACCGCGTGCGATCGGAGATCCCGCACGCCCGGTTTCCGACCCGGGTCGAGACCGTCGATGACACGGCCGCCGCGCGCACGGCGGTCTGGTCCAACCCGGCGCCGCTCGACCTCGCCTTCGTGGAGACTGCCGCGGAGACGGTCCTCGGCCCGCTCTCCGATGCGCCACCGGTCGCGGGCCTCGGCAGCGCGCGTGTGACGCGCTACGAGCCGGATGTCGTGGAGCTCGATGTGGAGGTGGAGCGCGGAGGGCTCCTGGTGGTGAGCGAAGTGCACCACCCGGGGTGGCGCGCCTTCGTCGACGATGCGGAAGTCCCGATCTGGCGCGCCGATGTCGCGTTCCGGGGCGTCGAGGTCCCGGCAGGGTCGCGCCGGGTCCGGTTCGAGTACCGGAGCCGGTCGTTCCTGGTCGGGGCGTGGCTGAGCGGGATCGCGGTCGCCCTTCTGGCCGTGCTCCTCGTCGTCGGCTGGCGTGGCCCGGCGCGGGGGGACGGCGTCGCGGCGGGGGGCGCGGCCGGGGCCCCGCCTCAGTGAGGCCACTCCGGGTGGCCGCGGCCCTGTTCCTCGGCGCCGCCCTCATCACCGTCGGTCTGGCCATCGCATCCGGGTGGGAGAGCTGGACGACGCTCCGCGAGCAGGCGCGGGCGTTCGAGTGGCGTCTCGACCCGGTCTGGCTCGGTCTGGCGGTGTGCGCCCCCGTCGCCGCCCTCCTCCTCACGGCGCGTCTCTGGGTGTCGATGCTCCGGCGTGCCGGTGGAGCGCTCGGCACGGGCGAGGCGGTCGCCGCCTGGCTGGGGTCCAACCTGGGCCGGTATCTGCCCGGGAAGATCTGGCAGCTCACGGGGATCGCGGGATACGTGCGGGCCCGGGGCGACTCGGGAGCGGCCGCGCTGGGCTCGTCACTGGCGCTCCAGGCCGTCATCCTGGCGTCCGGAACGGCGGTTGGTCTCGCTACCATCGGCGTGACGGCCCTGGGCGAGACCGAGCCATGGGTTCTCGGGCTCGCAGCGCTCGTGATCGTCGCCATCCTCCATCCGGCCGTCCTCGCGCTGGTCATGCGCGCGGGGGCGCGGATTCTCGGGGAGCCTCCGCCCGATCGATCCCTCCGCTCCGCGGATCTCGCCCGCGCGGGACTGGTGTCGCTCGTCGTGTGGGCCCTGTACGGCATCGGGTTCTGGGCCCTTTGCCGCGGTCTCACGCCGGTCGACGGACCGGGTCTTCTGGCCTCGACGGGCGTGTTCGCAGCCGCTTACGTGGTGGGCTATCTGGTGCTGATCGCTCCGGGTGGGCTCGTCGTCCGGGAGGGGGCCGTGGCCGCGCTCCTCGGGTCGGTGGTCGGGCTCCCGTTGGGAGCTGCCGCGGGCATCGCGGTGGCCGCCCGCCTGTGGACCACGGCGGCCGAGCTGGCGGCGTTCGCGATCGCGGCACCCGCCGGGCTGCGATCGAGCCCGAATCGCAGGTAGCTTTCCGGAGGGCGGCGTGTCAGGGGCCTCGCGGGGACCTGCCGTTCCATTCCCATGGGCGGTGCGGGGACGCGGACCCCGGTGGTCCCGCCGGGCAGGCTAGGGGAGACCGGAAAGCGAACTGTCCTTGCAGATACCGTCGGAACCCGACGCGAAGATCCGGCCCACTTCCACGGCGTCGAGCGCCCTGTCGAAATAGCCGACCTCATCGACGGCGCCCGCGAACTCGAAATCGAGCTCTTCATCCTCGAACCCCTCTTCGCTCCGATATCCGATCCCGAGGAAGGAATCCGTGCTGTATACACTGGTCGCCGCCTGCGTCCCCGCGAGCGCCCCGTCCACGTAGAACCGTACGTTCGCACCATCCCAGGTCAGGGCAAGATGCGTCCATTCGCCCAGGCGGAACGGACCCCCGCGCACCTGTCTCGCGCTGCCCGGGGCGTCCCGGACGAACCCCCTCCAGACTCCGTCGATTTGGTCGATGGCATAGGAGTCCTGCTGGTGCCGGCCCTTTCCGACCACCGGACCGCTGTTCGCCTGATCCGAATCCAGACGCGCCCATGCGTTTAACGTGAACGCGGTAGTCGGTCGCAGGCTGGGCATGTCGACCACGCGCGCGTTGGCGTCCACACCGTCGAAAAGAAACGCTTCGCCCGTCCCGGAGGAAACGAATCCGGATGTGAACGTGGCCCCGGACAGCAGGGTGGCGTCCGCACCCCCGACGAGGTCCCCGCCGCTCCCATCGCCGGTCCAGAAGTGGACCAATCCGTCGGGTGCAATCAGACAGTCGGGCGAGTCGCTGCAAGCATACGAGCTTAACACCGACACAATGACGGTGAGAGCGATCGACACCGATCTCCCGGTCATCGGTCCACTCCTGTCGGGGGTTATGCACATCGCTCGACGTGCAACCGGGGGCGCCGCCGACCTCGTCGCGCCAGCACGCGGACTGTGCACAGAGGCCCGACTATCAGCCTGGGAAAGAATATACGTACCCTCTCGACTTCTGACGGACAAGTAATCCCCTCCGTTCCATCTCCAGCCCGCCCTTTGGATCGCGGGGTCGTGTCGCGGTGACCCCGGGGCTCTGAACGAGCGCGGTCCAAACGACCGAGTTCGCGTGCGCGGGGTGCTCGCGCTACGCGTCGAACGGATCGGGTGCTAGCTTCCCGGGATGGCCGACAGACGCGATGGTGGGCGGGGAGCCGTGATCCTCCCCACGTACAACGAGATCGAGTCGCTCGAGGGCGTGGTGTCGCGGGTCCTGGCCCAGGACGAGCGACTCCGGGTGCTCGTCGTGGATGACGGGTCTCCCGACGGTACCGGCGAGCTGGCCGACCGGCTCGCGGCGGAGAGCGAGCGGGTCTCCGTGCTTCACCGGGAAGGCAAGCTCGGTCTCGGCTCCGCGTATATCCTCGGGTTCCGATGGGCGCTCGAGCGCGGGTTCGACTGGGTGTTCGAGATGGATGCGGACGGGTCGCACGATCCGCTCTACCTGGTCGACATGATCGCTGCTCTCGGGGAGCTGGATGTCGTGGTCGGCTCCAGGTACCTGCGCGGTGTGAACGTGATCAACTGGCCGATGTCGCGTCTGCTGCTCAGCTACTACGCGAATCGGTACGCGCGCCGGGTGACCGGGCTGCGTCTCGCCGACTCGACCAGCGGCTTCAAGTGCTTCAAGCGCGAGGTGCTGGAGGCGATCGACCTCGACAAGATCGGCTCCACCGGGTACGCCTTCCAGATCGAGATGAACTTCCGGGCGTGGAAGGCGGGATTCCGCGTGGGCGAGGTGCCGATCGTGTTCGTCGACCGGACGGCCGGGCACAGCAAGATGTCGGGCGCCATCGTGCGCGAGGCCGTGTGGCGGGTGTGGGTCCTGCGCCTGCGCGCCCTGTGCGGGCGGTTGTGACCGACCTCACGACGCCGTACCGGCCCGGCCGCGACCGCCCCTCCACCGACTACCGGTCCGACCCCATCCTCCTCGCGCGCCCGCGGTGGAGACGGGAACTCTACCGGATCATCTTCGAGCACGACACGCGCGCCGGGAAGCTGTTCGACATCCTGCTCATCGCCGCGATCCTCGCGAGCGTGGCGGCCGTTATGCTCGAGAGCGTGCGGGGTGCGTCGCTCCACTTCGGCGGGACCCTTCGGGCGGCGGAGTGGGTCTTCACGGCGCTCTTCACGGTCGAGTACGCGCTCCGGCTCGCTTCGGCGCCCCGGGCCGGCCGCTACGCCCGGAGCTTCTTCGGAGTCGTCGATCTCCTCGCGATCCTGCCGACCTACCTGAGCGTGGTGGTGCCGGGTGGCCAGGCCCTGGCGGTGATCCGGGTGCTTCGCGTGCTGCGCGTGTTTCGCGTTCTCAAGCTGGCCCAGTTCATCGGGAGCGAGCAGATCATGCTGCAGGCGCTCAGGGCCAGCGCCTACAAGATCGCGGTCTTCCTCGTCGGAGTCCTCTGCGTCGTCGCCGTGGTGGGCGCGGTCGTGTACTTCCTCGAGGGACCCGAGAGCGGCTTCACGAGCATCCCGATCGGTGTCTACTGGGCCATCGTCACCGTGACGACGGTGGGGTTCGGCGACATCACGCCGCTCACCGCCGCCGGAAAGGTTCTCGCGGCGGTGCTCATGATCCTCGGCTACGGCATCATCGCGGTCCCGACCGGGATCGTGACAGCGGAGGTGATGGTGGGGCGCGGGAGCCCGGGGTCCGGGCGCGACGCGGGCGCGACCGGGGAGGGCAAGACCGCCGGTGCGGGCCCGACCGCAGACCCCGCGGGTGCCGCGATCGCGACTCGCCCGTGTGCGGGGTGCGGCCTGTCTTATCATCTTTCGGACGCTCGCTACTGCCGCCGCTGCGGAGCCCCGCTTCCCCCCGCGTAGCGGCGGTCGGTTTCCAGGGGGGGCAGGAGGGACGCCGGCGTTGACGCGGTCCCGCTCGTCATCCCCCCGACGCGTCCGATCCACGGCTTCCGCGGCCGGGGTCGCCGCGTGCCTTCTGGCCGCGTCCGCTCTCGAAGTCGGAGCTCGCCCCCTGTCCGCCCAGGGCGAGCGGGAGGAGGTCGGTCGGGCCCCGGATCGCGTCCGCGTGGCCGAGGAGATCCGGCGCCGCGTGGAAGCGATCCGGGCCGACGGCGGGGTCGGGTTCGACGGCGAGCGGCTGCTCGCCGTCCGCGCGCTGCCGAGCTTCTACGAGGCGCGCGCCTTCGAGCGCGCCTGGCCGCCCGGGAGCCCGGCCGTGGTGTCGCTGGTGCGGGCGATCGAGCAGGTGATCGACGACGGGCTCCGTCCCGCGGACTATCACCTCGAGGCGCTGGGACCGGCGCTCGAGCCCGACAGCACGCGGGATCCGGGGCGCGCCGCCGAGCTCGACCTCCTTCTCACGGATGCGTTTCTCGTATTCGCCTCGCACCTCCACCACGGTCGCGTGAACCCGGAGTCGATCGAGGCCGAGTGGCTCGCGCTCAGGCGCCAGACCGATCCGGTGCCGCTGCTCGAGCGGGTCGCGCTCGGCGAGGATCCGGCATTTCTCCTGGACACCCTGCGGCCGCGTTACGCCCGCTACGCCGCGCTCCGTCGCGCGTTCGCGGAGCTCCGGGCCCTGGTCGATGCAGGAGGCTGGCCCGCCGTGCCGGCCGGGGAGCGCCTCGAGCCCGGGATGGTGGGGGACCGCGTGCTCGCTCTCCGCGAGCGGCTCCGGGCGAGCGGCGATCTCGGTGTCGAGCCGGCGGACGATCCCGCCCGTTTCGACGACAGCCTCGGCGAGGCGGTCCGACTCTTCCAGACCCGGCACGGGCTCGAGGCGGACGGCGTGGTGGGGCAGGGGACCCTGGCCGAGCTCGACGTCCCCGCGGCGGTACGTCTCGAGCAGCTGCGGGTGAACCTCGAGCGCTGGCGCTGGCTTCCGGACGACCTCGGAGTCCGTTATGTCGAGGTGAACATCGCCGGCTTCTCGGTGGCCCTCGTCGACGGGGGGCTCCCGATCCTGAGGCTGCGCGCCATCGTGGGGACGGAGTACACTCAGACCCCGAGCTTCTCGGGCTCCCTCCGGTACCTCGTCCTGGCCCCGACGTGGAACGTCCCTCCGGGGATCGCGGCCCGCGAGGAGTTCCCGATGATCCAGGCCGATCGGACGCGGCTCGAGAGCGAGGGCTTCACGATCATCGACCGCGAGACCGGCGAGCGCGTCGCGCCCGATTCCGTGGACTGGGAGGCGACCCCGGCGGAGCTCTCGAGACGGTATCGGCTGCGTCAGGAGCCCGGTCCCCGGAACGCGCTCGGACGGGTCAAGTTCATGTTCCCGAACCCCCACGACGTGTATCTGCACGACACGCCGGGCCGGGCGCTGTTCTCCCGTACCGTGCGGAGCTTCAGCCACGGCTGTATCCGGGTGGAGCGACCGCTGGAGCTGGCCGCGGCGCTGCTCGCCGATCGGGAGGAATGGACGCCGGAACGGCTGGCCGAGCTCTCGGAGGGGGAGCGGGAGACGACCGTCGTCCTCGAGACGCCCGTGCCGATCCACCTCCTGTACTGGACCGCCTGGGTCGATGCCGAGACCGGCCTCATCCACCACCGGCGCGACCTGTACCGCCGCGACGCGCGCGTGTCGGCGGCGCTCGCCGAGACGGCTCCCGGCCACTGAGCGCCCTGTCCGGGACGCGTCCGGGCACGTATCGTCCCGATCGGATACTGGCGGCCCGAGCGCGCCGCCACCGTTGTCCGAAGGAGTCGTGCCGTATGTGGAAGCGTATCGTTCCGTCCGCCGTCGCCCTCCTCGTCGCTCTCCTCGCCGTTCCGGGCGCGAGCTCGGCGCAGGAGGAAAAACCCGCCGAGTTCGCCGCCCCCGAGATGGCGGAGATGATGGCCGCGGGCGCCCCGGGCGAGATGCACAAGATCCTCGAGAAGACCGTCGGAACGTGGGACGTGACGGTCAAGGCGTGGATGGACCCCGCGAGCCCGCCCATGGAGATGACCGGTGTCGCGAAGACCGAGATGATCATGGGAGGCCGCTACGCGGCCGAGCGCGTGGACAGCGAGTTCATGGGAATGCCGTTCGAAGGCCTCGGGATCACCGGGTACAACCAGGCGGCCGAGCGGTTCGAGTCGACCTGGATCGACAACATGAGCACGACGCTGTTCACTTACACGGGGAATCTCGAGGGGGACGACCTCACCCTGTCGGGATCGTTCAAGGACCCGATGTCCGGCGAGACGGTCATGCAGCGCAGCGTGCTCACGTTCGTGGACGCAGACCATTACATGGTCCGCGGCTACGAGACGCGCGGCGGCGAGGAGCGGATGACGATGGAGATCCATTACATGCGCGCGAACTGACCCGGGCGACCGCCACCCACGTCGCGCGCGCCCCACGGTCGGCGTCGTCCCTCCTGCCCGATGCCCGCGCGACGGGGCGGCCCCAGGAGGACGTCGCCCGGGGCAGGGGTCCACCGGGCCCGGCTCCGCTCCACGCTTTCGGGAGTTTCTGTCGTCACAGCCTAAGTTTACATAATGTATCTTATGCGCCATCGTGGCGCGGGGCCGTGCGGACGGCGTTCCGGGGTTCGTTCGGGAAGATGCAAAGGATCGGATCGCGGAGGGTTCGGGCGGCCGGTCGGCCACCCGCGCCGGGTGTTCCGGTTGGCACCGCCGAACCGGCGCGGCGACGAAGTTGCGCCGGACCGCGGCGCCCGGATCAGCGGCCGGACGTCTCTCCGGCCGCGGCCCGGATGCGCCCGTTGATCTCGCCCAGCCGGATCCGGTACACGCCGGCCTCGGCGGGATCGTCGGCGGCCTCGTCCGCGATCCGCGACAGGATCGCGGCGGCCTCCTGGAGACGTCCGTTCTCGGCCAAGATGCGCGCCGCCTCCGCGCTCGCATGGCGGCGCTGGAACCCGAAGCGCGCGCTCCGGCCCAGTGCCTGCCACGTGGACAGCGCCGCTTCGGTGTCCCCGGTCGCCTCGTGCGCCGCGGCACGGAGCGAGCGGGCCGCGTAACCCACCGGATGATTCGCCGGCGCGACGACCTCCTCGAGCGCCCGGATCGCCTCGCCCGGCTGCCCACCGTTCAGGTACATCCGTCCGAGGACGATGCGGGCCTCATCGGCGGATTTGGTCCCGTCGAAGCGCTCCACGTGGGCTTCCAGCTCGGGGATGAGGGCCTCGGGAGCAGCCCCGCTCATGCGGAGCCCGGCGAGCTCGGCCGCCGCCTGCTCCTGCACCGAAGCGCGGAAGTTTACATAATACAGGCTGCCCAGAACCACCAGCGCGAGCCCCGCGATGAGCAGGATGAACGTCGTGAGGTTCTCGTTGACCCACGTCCAGGCACGCGTGGCGCTCTCGACGAAGACGTCTTCCCCCGACCTGGACCCCGTCGGCTCGGGCTTCTTCCCTTTCGCGAGCGCGTCCGCCATCTCCGGTCTTCTCCCCGTCTATCGGCTGCCCGTGGAGGCGCGCACGGCCTTCCCCGGGGATCGCTGCCTATCCGAAACCCTCTAAACTACCGGTCGATGTGGGGCGACGCCACTTGATGAGCGGTCAGTGGAACACGAGGCCGACGAGGAGGAAGCCGCCGATGAGGGCCACGGCGAAGACGATGGTGAGGAGGTTGAAATAGCGCTCGATGAAGCCCCGGATCGGCTCTCCGAACCAGCGGATGAGACCGGCGACGAGGAAGAAGCGCGCCCCCCGGGAGACCGCGGAGATGATGACGAACGCGCCGAAGGGAACGGCGAATCCGCCCGCGGCGATCGTGAATACCTTGTAGGGGATGGGCGTGAATCCAGCCGTGCCGAGCGCGAGCACGAGGTTGTCGGCGTACGCCCTCCCGAGCGCCGCGTACTGGTCCGTGTAGCCGTACACCTCGAGGATGGGGAGCGCCACGGTCTCGTACAGCGCGGCTCCGATGACGTAACCCAGCATCCCGCCGCCGACGGACCCCACGGTGCAGATGGTGGCGAAGCGGAACGCGCGGCCCGGCTTTCCGAGACACAGGGGGATGAGAAGCGTATCGGGCGGGATCGGGAAGAAGAACGATTCCGCGGCGGCGATCGCGAGCAGGGCCCGGGGGCCCCCGGGCCGATCGGCCCACGCCAGCACCCAGTGGTACAGCCGCCGCAGGGCGCCTTCCCGCTTCGCCCCCGGCATCGTCGCGTCCCGCTCCGGAGCGATCCGGCTCCCGTCCGTCACCGCCCGTCCGCTTTCGATGGGTGTCTCCCGCGTTCGTCTCCCGTGGGGCGAGCGTCGTCCTCGTCCTGGATCAGCGGCACGAACCTCGCCCCGGTGATCCGCTCGCGGTCGAATTCGTTCCCGCGGCGCACGATGCGATACAGGGTCTGGAGTCCCTCGCCGACGGGGACGATGAGCCGTCCGCCCTCGGCGAGCTGAGCAAGGAGCGCGCCAGGTACGCGTGCGGCCGCCGCGCCGACGATGATCGCGTCGTACGGCGCGT
>Ga0299914_10002710_pt1 | contig 12300 bp, 10 predicted proteins | sample RVTome_10_FD_201361 | JGI IMG/M metagenome (GOLD analysis project Ga0299914, IMG submission 201361) | Soil microbial communities from uranium-contaminated site in the Upper Colorado River Basin, Wyoming, United States - RVT153D57 (version 2) ... | reverse complement strand
GCGGTCGTCGATTACGATTACGTGGCCCGCTGCGAGGATCGGCGATGCCTTCACACCGACGCCCTCATCCAGCGAGACCATCCAATCAATCTCCCCATCGGTTTTTCTATGGGCCCGAACGACGCCGTTATCATCCGCCGCGATGACGACATCTGCGTACGTTAGCAATCCTGAACTAATCGGAGCACCCTTTACTTTCCACCGCGTCTTTCCTCCCAACAGATCATAGGCGATGAGGGACGATCTCCCCCATCCTACCGGTATATAGAGGTTACCGTTTTCATAGACGGGTGTACCCTCGATGCTTTCGCCGAAAGCCGACTGGCCCATCCGCCGTCCGGTGGCAAATTCAACAGCGTGAATTTCACCCTTCCGATTCGCAATGAAGATGAGCTCGTCAACTATAAGTGGCGAAATGACGCCGAATCCGGCCCCAATATTCAAGTCCCACTTTAGCTCTAAAGGTGGAGTTATTCGCGTGTGCACGGCATTCGTTCGCTGTGCAGACTCTCCCTCTGTAAGCCAACCCTGATCCGACCGAACTTGCGAGGAGTTCACCTGAATGGAGCCGCAGCCGGACACTACGGCAAACGCAAGTACAGGCAAGACAAATCGAATTCCTACGTGCATGATAGAACCAGCGCTAGAAGTCCCAGCCAAAAAAGAACTGTTTGAAGAATCGATCTTGCTCTTTGAAGCCTTCGCGATACCGATATCCGACGTCGTACCGAAGCACGAATCCGCCGAACAAATTCAATCGGAGTCCGGCGCCGATCGCGCCCAGCGTTTCGCCGATGTTGAGTTGATCCCGCCGGTTCGGCGGTAGGTCCGTTTCCCGATAATCATCGTTCCACGCGTGGACGGCGTCTAGAAAGAGAGCGCCACGGAGATTTGCGACACCGAGAGGTGCGAGAAGGGGTACGTAGAGTGTGGGATTCGTCAGGATCGGGAACCGGAGCTCGTGCGAAGTAAACCACATTTTTTGGCCACGGACGGCGAACAACCGGAATCCGCGGAGATCCCAGCTGCCGCCCATAAAAAAGAGTCTCGCTTCACGTCCCTGATTCATTCTTCCGAGCACGCGCGAAGCGAACGTGACACTTCGGTGCAGTCGCAAGTAATGTCGGATGTCTCCGGTGAGCGTAAAATAACTCACGTTCGAGTACAGCACGTCGGTCGTGTACGCCGCCTGAATACTCCCTCGCCACCCGTCAACCGGACCGTTCATCCCCCACAGGGCGTTGTCGTGGACGAGAGAAATTGAATTTGAGACGAGCAGCGCCGAACGGTCGATCTCCTGCCATGGTATTTCTTTGTCATCCCAACTCACCGACGTACTCAGCTCTACCCTGCGGAACATCGAAATCGGATAGCTGATCGCACCGAACCCACCGTAAACGGTTTCCCAGATCGAAGGAAACTCGCGAGCGGCATCCGGATCAGTGATATCGTATCGAAGACCGCTGTATCGAAAGATGCCGTAGCCGATGTTGGTACGTCGACGAAGCTGCACGCGCGATAGCGAGAAGTTTAGACTCTTCAGGAAGTTGTCTTGCCCGCGTGAATTGTTGTACAGCATGACGTACCAGTGATCGTCGCCCATCAGATCCGAAAATGCCATAACAGCGCCTCCGGTCGTGCCCCAGATGGGATTCTGGCTTACCTGGCCCTGTGCGATGTCAAGCGTATACTTCTTCTTATAGCTGACCCGCTCGGCCCCATCATCGATACCGATGCGCGCAAAAGCCCAGTGCTCACCCGTGTCGGTTAACTTCACCTCGTGTTTCGAGATCGGATTTGCTGCCAGTGAATCCACACCCGCCAGGTTGCGGATCGTGAATCTAAAATGCTCGAAGCTCGTGAAGACGAGCCGGTCGTCGTCGGTCCAGTAAGGGTCGTAGGCAGCGGCGGTCAGGTTCGTAAGCTTTCGGAGCGTCCGAATCTGCGAGGTGTTCGCTTCCCGTCCTTCACGCAAGACGACTGATCTCGAGGCCATTTCAGCTACGGTGTCCTCATCCTTCGGTATGGCGGCCACCCAGATATTCTGCGCTCCGAACCTTCCGGAGGAATCACGTACGGCACTGGTGAAGACGACGTGCTCTGCGTCCGGACTCCATCGCGGTGAAAAATCGAGGCGATCGCCGAAGGTGACGTACTCGATTTGCCCGCTGTCAAACTCGTAGAGAAAGAGGTTGTACGCATTCGATTTTCCCTTCGACGTACGATCCGATGAGAAGGCGATGCGATTTCCGTCGGGACTCCAGGCCGGCTCCCGATCGTCATAGCTGTCGTTCGTTAGCTGCCGGAGACGGCCGGTTTCGATGCTGTAGGTGTAAAGATCGCTGAAGCCGCTCTTGTTGATTGATGAAAAGACCAGGTCATTGCCATTCGGGCTCCAATCGGGCGAGTAGACGGCGACGAGGTTTTCGAACGTAAAAGTTCTTCCGAGCTGGTCCGATTCCAGGTCGTACACATGAATGACGTCGGACTTGCCGCTTTTGGTCACAAACGCCAGCTTGCCTTCGTGGGAGACGCTGATACGGCTTTCAAAGAGGTGAAAGGCTTCGAAATCGTCGGTACGCTCTCCGCCAATGAGGACCCTGGGCTCTGATAAGGGACGAAATAGAGAATCGACCTCGACCTGGTAGACGTTGCTGTATCCCGTGCGATTCCCGACGAAATATACCTTTCGTGTACCATCGTCGAAGCGATAGAAAGCCGGCTTTGAATTGAACCCTTCTACGGCGACGCCTTTCGCGAGGAGTGATGTGAGTTGCACGTCATCCAGCTCCGGGTAATATCTATTCTTGAGCCACACCTGCCATTGCTCGTCGAGCTCGCGAAAATCATCCTTGAACGTGATCTCCAGGACTTTGCGGAAGTCTCTGTCCTTCCAGAAATTTTCGATGAGCTGCAGCAGCTTCTCTTCGCCGTAGGTTTCCGCCAGGAATCGGCACAGGGCCTCTCCCTCTTTATACATCAAGAAGCTTCCGTACACGCGATACATGTTCTCGAGTGAAACGAGATAGTTCGAGAACATGGCATCCCGCATCACCATCTCGTGCGAATGGTCGGGTTCGCCGGACCAGTACTCGGCGAGTCCTTCCGTAAACCAGAGCGGGAGAAATCGGTCTGGCGGAATTCGGTGGTCGCGCACGACTCGCAGCACACGGGAATAGGTGAATACGTGCACGAGCTCGTGGCGGATCACTCGCCTGAAGTGGTGAATATTTCCATTCGCAGGTATGACGACGCGTCCCTTGAGAAACTCAAAGAATCCTCCAACACCGTCGGGGATAAAGCCCGGCGTAATATTGGTCTGCTTGAAGTGCAGGTTTGACGAATAAAAAATCAGAGGCGGACGGTGCGTGAGTGAGAAGTTGAATTTATTCTGCAGTTCCTCATAGGCTTCTTCCGCGAAATGGGCACCATGCTCGGCGAGCTGCTGCATTTCGGGATAGTAGTAAATGTCGAAGTGTTCGGTCTTGAGGACGTGCCAGTCGAAGTCGTCGTACTGGACCTTATTGCGACCGAAATGGAAGTTGTACTGTGCAGATGCGGGTAGTGCGACGGCGAATGCCACGATGAGGAAGAAGACGTGTCGCAGGCGTGCGGCGCACATAGATAGGCTTTGCGTCTTGAACGAAATGGGTCCGGAATCGGCGTCAAGCGTCGTGCCGGGTACACCCGATAAGCGCCTGTTCTGTGAACACATACCCCGGGATGGCAATAGCGCAACGCGAGTCAGAGCGGCACCGTTCCCAACTTACGAGAATATCGCAGCAGGGAAAGCCATTCGTAAGCGCCCTGGAGGATTGTCCGCTGCTATGAGTCCTGCTCCAGATAGGAGGCGAGATCGCAGGCGTGCTTGTGCATCCAGTTCTTAAGCAACGCCTTGACCTCGTGCGCGTCTCCACAGCAGAGAGCATCGTCTGCAAGAGCCCGCGTCTCTTCCATATTGACGGCGCGTACGACTCGCTTGATCTCCGGGAGATAAACCGGCGAGGCGCTCAGTTCGTCGACTCCGAGTCCGAGCAGCAGCGGCGTGGCCTGTGGACGCGCGGCCAGCTCGCCGCACAGACTGACTTTGATGCCGACATCGTGGGCTGCGGTCACGGTTTGTTTGATGAGCAAAAGTACGGCGGGATCAAGCTCCTGGTACTTATCAGACACCAGATCATTGCCCCGATCAACCGCAAGCGTGTACTGAGTCAAGTCATTCGTGCCTATCGAAAAGAAGTCGACTTCGGCCGCGAAGCGATGTGCTTTGAGCGCGACTGCGGGAACCTCTACCATGATCCCGATCGGGATGGAGTCAGCAAAATCCTCACCATTAGCACGCAGGTCGTCTGCGATCCCGTTCATTACTCGCCGAAATTCGAACACCTCATTCAATTCTGTAACCATGGGAATGAGAATTCGCAAGGGGCCATAGGCACTGGCCCTCATGATCGCTCTGATCTGCGGGACCATCAGCTCCGGCTTATCGAGGAGAATCCGGATCCCGCGCCAGCCGAGGAAAGGATTATGTTCGCGATGGCCGAGCGGCAGCATCTTGTCCCCACCGAAATCCAGAACGCGGAACGTTACCGGATGCGGTCCGACGGTCTCCACAATTTGTTTGTACGTCGCGAACTGTTCATCCTCAGAGAGATTGATGCGTCGCTGCATCAAGAAGAGGATTTCCGTCCGAAAAAGACCGATGCCGACGGCACCGTACTCCTTCAACAGCTTCAGCTCTTCCTTGAATTCGACGTTGGCCATCAGCCTGACTGAATGACCGTCTATGGTCTCGGCCGGAAGTGGGACGAGCTGCTTCTGCTCGTGCTGCAGGCGGCGATATCGCTCCTGATACTCGCGATAAAACGCGAGCGTTTTCTCAGAAGGATGGATAATCACGCGCCCTTCGAGGCCATCGAGAATGATCAGATCGCCGGTCTGCAAGTGGCTGGTTATGCCGTGCGTGCTGACAACGGCAGGAAGACTCAGCGCACGAGCCATGATCGAGACGTGCGAAGTAGAGCCACCGTAATCCATGGCCGTGCCGAGGATGCCGCGCCGACTGAACAGTACGATGTCGGCAGCGGTCAGATTTTCAGCTATCACGATTGAATCGGCGTCGACGACGGAGAGCAGTTTGCCTCGTCTCAGGTGCCGGACGATGCGATCCTGCAGATCGAGCATATCGTTGGCTCGCTCCCTGAGGTATTCGCTGTCGCTCGCATTCAGGAGCTGCCGGTGCTTATTGATGACCGTCTGAATGGCGTAATCCGCACTCATGTGGTCTTGTTCAATGTGCTCGCGCACGGCATCGTAGAGCTCCGAATCGTGCAGCATCAGGGCCTGGGCTTCAAAGATGCTCGAGCTGTCACCGCCTAGTTTTTCTTTCGCCACCGAGGCGATTTTGTTGAGGTCTCGTTCCGACTTAGCGACGGCTCGTTCGAACCGACTTAATTCCTTGTCGAGCTCCTCACGCGTGATGTGACGTTCTTCAACCTCGAATGCGGCGCGCGCGTACAGATACGCCGGGCCGATGGCTATACCCGGAGCGACACCTATACCTTCGATGACGAGCTCGCCGGCAAAGGGATCGTGCCGCTCAGGTGTACCCTGCTCGGTGGAAAGTTCTAAGTGTTGACTATCGGACAGCATGGTCTGTTTACTTGACTTCTCCGAAGCCGCTCTCGAAGAGCTCCGCGATGGCGTCGGCCGCCGCCGCCTCATCCTCTCCTTCGAAGGTTAGCGAGAGCGTAGCACCCTGTTCGGCGGCGAGTGTCATGACGCCGATGATGCTCTTTCCATTTATTTCGTAACTGTCCTTCTGGATGAAAAAATCTGAATCGAATTTGGAGGCCGTGCGAACAATCATCGATGCCGGGCGCGTGTGCAATCCTGCACGGTTTGTGACAATTACCTCGCGAACGACCATTTCTTATGCGGCAATCACAGGTGTATCGACCATTTGCTCAGTGGAGTCGCTCCCGCATCTGATCCAGGAGCCAGGTGAGCACTTCAGCGGCCGGCGATTCGCCGAGACGGTTCGTCGCGTTCACCGCGAGGCGGCTGTACCGAAGCACTTCCGTTCGTGCCTCCTCTAGCACGCCTGATCGCCTCATTCGTTCGCGAGCCTCACCGACTTTCTCGACAGCCAGGCCGCCGTCACGGACAATTCGCAAAAACCACTCACGATTCGGCCCGGAGTTACGTTCAATTGCGCGAAGGAGCAGGTACGTCTTTTTCCCTTCATTCAGATCACCTCCGATCGTCTTACCCCATCGTTCATCGTCGGCTGTCAGGTCGAGAAGATCATCCTTAATCTGGAATGCACGACCGGCGTTGTGACCGATCTCCGCCATTGTGGACGTCTCATCGGCGCCGGCGCCGCCTATCATCGAGCCGAGCTCGAGCGAGGCTTCAAGCAGCGCGCCGGTCTTGCAATCGACCATGTGAAGGTACTCGTAGACGGAAACGTCGTCACGAGTTTCGAACTCCTTATCCAGCGCCTGGCCCTCGCATAGGAGCGCGACCATTTTCTGGAAACGACTAACGAGCGTGGACGCCTTCGCACTACCGCCCGATCGAGCGAGAAGGTCATAGGACAACCCCAGGAGGAAATCGCCGCACAGTATTGCGGTGCTTTCGTCCCACTTTACGTGCACGGCCGGACGGCCACGCCGTTCATCGGCATGATCCATGATATCATCATGGACCAGCGAGAAATTATGGAAAACCTCGACGGCGAGAGCTGCGGGCAGCGCATCTTCATCCTCGGCGCCGAAGATTCGGCTGGACGCGAGGAGCAATATCGGGCGAAGACGCTTTCCGCCGCTCCGAAGTACATACCTAATGGGATCGTACAGACCGGCCGGTTCTCGCTCCAGAACGAGTTCGCTGAGATGTTGGTCGATCCTGTCCCGGAGCACCTGGACTTCGTTCCGTGCGCCAAGTTCATTTGCGGCGGCCGTCATAAAAATGAGGTGCTACGACGGCTTCTTCTCGAGAAGAGATGCAGCCAGAGAATCTTCGATGCGACTGTACACCTCCTCGATTTCACCGACCCCGTCGATCTCGATAAATGTACCTCTTTCACGGTAGTATTCTTCGACGGGCTTTGTTTCCTGTCGATACACTTCAAGTCGCTTCCTGATGTATTCCGGATGGTCGTCCTTGCGCTGAATGATCAGCTTCTGATCTACATCACGCGGCGGCGGATTGTAGTCGAGATGGAAGTTCTCGCCGGTGAGTTTGTGGACCCTCCGCTTCGAAAGCCGATCCACAATCACGTCTGTCGGCACGTCGAGATTAATAACGGCATCGAGGGGCGCGTTATGGTTCGACAGAAACTCGGTCAGCCACTCCGCCTGCACGATCGTACGTGGATAGCCGTCCAGAACAAACTTATCGTAATTGTGCTCAGCAATCGCGGACTCGGCCATCTCCCGCACGAGCCTGTCTGGGACGAGCCGGCCCTCCCTGACGTACTTCTCGGCCTCCAGCCCGATTTCCGTCTCGGCCTTTATGGTAGCCCTAATGATGACCCCCGTGGACGTGTGGGTTAAGCCGCGGCGCCTGGCTAAGAGAGCCGCCTGCGTGCCTTTGCCGATTCCAGGCGGTCCGAGAAATACGAGGCGCATGTTCCTTTGTGACTACAGAACAATGGAAAAGATACAGGGAGCGATCCCTGCTAACTTGAGTGGCGAAAATAGGAATCGGATGCCCGCTACACAAAAAATAAGAGATGGTACCCCTGACGAGAAATAAGAGATGGTACCCCTGACGAGGGACGGTGCTCAATGATCTAAGCGCTCGCTCTCAAGAGGAGACGGCTCGGGCGCTCCGTCGCCTGCGGGCGGAACCGGGGCATCGGCACGCACCGTGTCGTCCTCTTCTCGTTCGAGGGCTAGCATTTTTTGAAGTCCTTTGACGTTCAGGCCGGCAGTGATCATGTCGATGGCTTCCTTCACTGCAAATCCGAAAGCCGTTTTGAGTACCAGATCACCCACATCTCGAAGGGCGCCTCTAGATTGTACCCGATCGGGAGTTTCGGCATTGGGCGCGTAAATGATGACTGGAGTACGGCCGCGAAGAGACTTGCGCACAGCTTCCTCAGGATCCTTACCGCGTCGGACAGCCTTACGCACTTCCGTCGCCAGGGCTGCAATATAACCTTCTACCAGGGCCTGATGTGCCGGTGCAACAGCCGTAGCCTTCTTCTTACGTCGAGTGAAGACCAATCCGACAAGGACACCCGCGGCGATCGCGGCGCCGACGCCCAGCAGCGGATTCTTCATAATCGCAGACTTGATAGCTGCAGGCATCGACACGAGTTCGTCCTCAAGCACGTCGATGCGATCCTTGATCTGTTGCTCTTTGGCATCCAGCTGGCGTTGAATGCTCGATCGGTTGTATTCCTGATCCATGGATGGATTCGGAGTCGATTGTGGATACGATTAGAAAGTGTGTTATCGATCCGGACTAGTTGGAGGCGCCGTTCGACGATAGAACGGTCGCCTGTGTCGCGGCTTCGAACTGCCTATCCTTTTCGAAACGCTTTTTGCGTGCCAACAGTACCGCTGTGATAAGCCCCAGCAACACCGTGACGACCAGAAATCCCCAGGCCGGATGCCCGAGCCACCAACCTACGAACAGGGCCAGCGTCACGAGGGCGAAAAGTCCTGCAATTGCACCAGCCGCCACAGGTGCGATCTTAATAACCGTCTCGTTGAGCTTTTCCTGAACACGTTCCTGTATTTCGACCTGGAAAAGCTTGAGCCGCAACTCGACCCACGACGAAACGTCCCCGAAGATGCCACGCGTCTGCGTGCTGATGCGCTCGACCTTGTTCCGACCACTCGGCAGCAAGCGTGCGGGCGGTGTGTCCATGTCTTCGGTCTTGATTGCCGGATGCCTTTGTGGTGTTGTCTCCATCTATCCGAATGTCTTTAAGTCGCAGGTGAGTAATTCCACGCCGGTCAAAGGTTTTACCTCCAGACGCGATCACATGTGCGCCATAATGTACCTCCAACGTTAATCGGTACATTATGATTACATAATGCTTGACGTTCTGAATCCCACTTTGCAGGAGCATTCATCGGGGCGGCAGGTCTCACGTTACACTGCGGTATGTCGACCTTCGATTATTCGATTGCGCACCGCCATCCCCGTTGAACAGATTCTACGAAATGCCCGACATCCAAGTTACTCCGACGCCGAATCCCAACAGCCTGAAATTTACTCTGGAAGAGGGTGAATTTATAGCTTCAGGCATGGAGTCGTTTAATTCACCAGTCGAAGCGGAAGCGCACCCACTCGGAAGCCGACTATTCTCGCTCCCCGGTGTGATCAATATCTTCATCTTGCCTGAGTTCTTAACCATCACGAAGCATCCTGCCGAAGATTGGGATGCTTTGATACCGAAGGTTGAGGCCGCCATATCAGCGTACCTGGAGTCCACCGGATGAAGTGAGATTCGGCTTTGAATGATGAGCCTCGGGCGGCAGCGTGGGTGCGCCCTTTTGTGCCCTTTTGCAGCATGCGATGCGCCCGCTGCGGCAGTGTGTAATTCGCTGGCTAAGCGAGATCTGCCAGGAAGGTCATCACATCACGTTCATCAGGACGCCAGTTGAGAGCGGGGCGCTGCGATTCACCGAGAACACCAACATGCAGGTCTGTTCCAAGGCGTTCCCGCATGCCCTGACGGGTCACGACGAGCTGGATGGCGTCTTTATTGTGCAGAAGCCACATCCGGACCTCGTCTAAATTCGTGTACTCCGACCATCGTACGTGTCCGGGTGGCTGTACGTCCGGATCACCCTTGCTCAAGAGGAACTCGAGACCTTCACCATGGGCGTGGGGAGCACCAACGGCCTCGAGAAACGCCTGCTGCATCTTTATACGCCCCGGCGTGCTCGCATGGGCTGGAAATACGGCTCGGAATCGGGCGAATGCATGGAGGAGATCATCGGGCGAATGGCCGGCGGGTGCCCAGACAACGGCGACATTTCTACACCCGAATCCTTCGTGCAGAAGTGCATCTTCGGCCAGATTCTCAAGTTCATCCAGCGATTCGCGACCGTCGAGTACGGCCACCGAGAATCGATGGGAGCGAACCAGGCGACGCTCCGGCGAAATGCCGCTCTCATCGCATAGAGATGAGACCCATTCCGCCGTTTCGTCGGATCCGGTGGCGATCACGGCATCGACCTGGTCGAAGAGCAGATCGGGATCAACAAAATCCGCTGCGATATGGACGCGACCAGAGATGTCGGCTGCAAAGGCCGGCAACAGCTCCGGCGATCGGGACGATACGCTGCCGAGGTAACGGTGGCCTGATAAAATGATGGCCAGGAAATCTTGTAGGCCTACAAACGGCAGATTCCCTGCGTTCAGTACACCGACTTTCAGGGGCTCTGCGGGCAGCCGCCGCGGCGCCCACGCATTCAGTTCGTCATCACCCAGCAAGCTGACCTGCTGGTTTACTGCGAATGCGATTGCTTCCCTGGTAAACGTGTTGGCCGCCTCGAGCGTCTTCCCCACAGCTGCTTCACGTTTTGAGTAGTCCGGATCTCGCCATGCGCGGGCCGTTTCGGCGATTGCACGGACTATTTCACCTATCTCAGGCACCTTCCAACAGGAAGTTGCATCCCCGAAGCTCAGCGCCGGAGAGGCGTCCAAGCAGCCTAAATCCACTGCCTTGCCGTACGGCCCGATCGCCGGTAAGTAGAAACGAGCAGGAATACATATTTGCAAGGTCGATTACGGCAAGCGCTCCGCTGACGCCCTTGGGAAGGACCGACGATGCATCGAACGGATCGACAACCGTGAATCTCATCCACGGGGGAGGAAAAAACGTCTCGCCGCCCTGCGTGTAACACTGGCTCATCAGCTCACACATTCCATATTCGCTGATCACCTGCGTCCGATCGATACCGAAGCCGTCGGCCAGTCGGTTATGCAGCACGTCACGCGTGATTTCGCGTGTGTAGGTTTTCATCCCCCCCGTCTCCACAACCAGGGTGTCGCCGGGCAATTCTCGCTTACGCCGGTCGAGCAGGTCGATCAACCCGAAGGCCGCACCGATCACCATCAATCGCAACCCTTCGGCATCAGCCCGATCGGCCGCATTTTCTAGAATGCCGGTGTCGTCGAGAAAGAAGCCGCTGCCCTCCTCGCCAAATGACTTGATCAGGTGACGCACCATGTAGACGAGAGAAGAGCGTTCGGCATATTCAGGGAGGTATGCGATAATCAGAAAGGGTCCTTCTCCGAATATGCGGCGGAAATTGGCGGTTACGGCGCGCTCGTAGATCCGCAGGTCGTACACGTAGTGCTTGCTCGGAATGCCTCGTCCGGTTCCGCTGCTTTCGAAGACGGCCTGCGCTTGCTCCGCCGGGAAGGTCGCTACGGGAACATGCTTGAACGCGTCGACCGGTAGAAATGGCGGTTTTTGACGGAGCGTGAACGTCTCTTCGGATGTGCTGCCGGCATTGGTGGGATATCGTGCGTCGGGGTGCCGCTGCCGGTCTGCGACTAAGGTGCAATAACGATTGTAAACGGCACAGTGAGCGTGCTGATACGCGAAAACCGCCCCCGCCATTTCATCGAAGCGGCCGGGGCGGTTTTCGGGAAACTCCGTGAAGTGCCTTGCGACGTCGTTTGCGGTCACTCCGACCTGGCTAGCTCGTGTACTTGATCGTGCATCCAAAGGCTTTGGTCTTGGGTACCGGTACGCTTGACCCGCCGAGGATCGCATCAAGAGTCTGACGGAGGTAGCGATCAGATACGTTACCCGCGTCGCCAGGGCTGTCATCGATTGTGCCTACGTAAACCAAGGTGTTGTTTTCGTCGAACAGGTACACATGCGGAGTACGCTGAGCCCCGAAAGCTCTTGCGAGATCCGACATGGGATCCGAGAGATACACCAGCGAGGACGGGTAATTCGCGCCGCTCGCACGTTGTGCACCCTGATCGGCAGCTTCCTTGGGGTAGGCCGACGGATCATTAGAGTTGATCAATACAAATCCGAAGCCCCTGCCCGAATACTCGTTGACGATATCCACGAGGCGCGCTTCGTATTTCTCAACCCATGGGCACTGGTTGCTCCAGAAAACGACGACCGTGCCCGCCGAGCCCTGAAGGCCCGCGAGCGACGCTTGGCCGCCGCCGACCCTGCCAAGCTGGACGGAAGTGGACGGCATTTCGGATCCGAGTGGAATTTCTTCCGGAGACTGAGCGCGAGCCGGTCCAATGGCCAGCGCGACAGCAGGCAGTGTCCAGATCAGTGTACGCGCAATCGATTTC
>Ga0299914_10002709_pt1 | contig 12300 bp, 12 predicted proteins | sample RVTome_10_FD_201361 | JGI IMG/M metagenome (GOLD analysis project Ga0299914, IMG submission 201361) | Soil microbial communities from uranium-contaminated site in the Upper Colorado River Basin, Wyoming, United States - RVT153D57 (version 2) ... | reverse complement strand
CGGATAGGTCCGTCGTCTCGGCGAACCGTTGTCAGTGTTGCCCGGAGGCCGAGCTATGAGGCCTGGGCTCACGCTGCTAATCCCGTACGGTTCGGTGCCCACATGCGGGCCTATCCGCTCGGCCTCTTAAGTGTCACAGCCCGTCGTTACCCTCCGATACATGACGGAGATCACCGACAACAGCGACCTGTGGGTGGGCGACGACGGCAAGCTGCGCTGCGGCTGGGGCACCAGCGAACCGCTCTACATCGACTACCACGACCACGAGTGGGGCCGGCCGCTGCGCGACGAGCGGGCGTTGTTCGAGCTCATGTCCCTCGAGGCGTTCCAGTCCGGGCTGTCCTGGCTGATCATCCTCCGCAAACGCCCCGGCTTCCGCGAGGCGTTCGACGGGTTCGAGCCCGACGTCGTCGCCGGCTATGGCGACGACGACGTCGCACGGCTCCTCGCGGACCCGGGCATTGTCCGCAATCGGGCCAAGGTGGAGGCAACCGTCGCCAACGCCCGGGCCGTCGTGGCGCTCCACGAGCAAGGCGGATCGCTGGTCGAGGTGGTGTTCTCACACGCACCCGGTGCCGACGAGCGCCCGCCGGGTCGGTTCCGGGCGTTCGCCGACATGCCCAGCGTGACGCCGGCGTCCACCGCCCTGGCGAAGGACCTGCGCACGCGGGGCTTCCGATTCGTCGGCCCCACGGTTGCGTACTCGCTGATGCAGGCCGCCGGCGTGGTCGACGACCACCTCGAAGGGTGTTGGGTCGACGTGCTTGCCGAAAACTAGAACACGTTCTACTCTGCGCGGATGGAGTTCGGCGTCTTCGCCCAGCTGTTCGTGCCCCAGTTCGAGCGTGACCAGGATCCCAAGGCAGAGCACAAGCGCATCTTCCGCAACGTCGAGATCGCCAAGGCGGCCGACCGCAACGCCTTCAAGTACGTCTGGTGCCCGCAGCACCACTTCCTCGACGAGTACAGCCACATGCCCGGACCCGAGGCCTTCCTCGGCTTCTGCGCCGGGCAGACCGAGCGCGTGCACCTCGGTTCCGCGATCTTCAACATCACACCGCCGGTGAACAAGCCGCAGCGGGTGGCCGAGAACGTGGCGTTGCTCGACCACCTCACCAACAACCGCTTCGAGTTCGGCACCGGGCGAGGATCGTCGAGCACCGAGGTGCTCGGCTTCGACATTCCGAGCGTTGACATCACGAAGGCGATGTGGCGGGAGGCGATCCACGAGATCCCGAAGATGTGGAAGAACGCGCCCTACAGCTACGAGGGCGAGTTCTTCCGGATGCCCGAGCGCAAGGTCTTTCCCAAGCCGCACGGTCCGCTCCACCCGGCCATGTGGGTGGCAGGCGGCAGCCCCGGCACGTTCACCGAAGCCGGTGAGCTCGGTCTCGGCGTGTTCTGCTTCGCCATCGGTAGGCCCACCGACATGCGGCCGCTCGTCGATGCATACAAGTCCGCCATCGGTGGCGCCACCCCGGTGGGCGACTACGCCAACGACAACATCATGGGCGTGACCAACATGCTGTGCATGGAGGACCGCCGCAAGGCCTTCGAGGTCGCGTCGGCCATGGGCATGAACTACTACTCGTCGCTCGCCTACCACTGGCTCGACAACGTCCCGCGGCCGAAGCACCTGCCCCCGTGGCCGGAGAAGATCCCGGAGCCCCGCCCCGAGGCGGTCGAGCGCCTGTCGGCGGAGGGGTACATCGCCGTCGGCGACCCCGACGACTGTGCCCGCTCGGTCCAGCGCTGGGTCGACATGGGGTTCGACCAGCTGACGTTCAGCCCGACCACCAACACGCTGCCCACTGAGGTCGTCGTCGGCTCGATGGAGCTGTTCGGGCGTGAGGTGATCCCCCAGTTCGATGACGACCCGGTGCATTCCACGACGCGGTATCGACGGGCCGCCTCCCCGTCCGCCTGACGGCCGGGTGCCACTGACGGCGCGTGATGAGCGCGCGCGTAGGCTTGCCGCCCAAAACCCGAGGAGCCCAAGAGCCGCGCCATGAGCCCCGTCAAGGCGCCCCCCAACTTCAACTTCGCATCGATCTGGGAGATGGCCGCCGACGCCGTCCCCGATCGCGAGGCGCTCGTGGTCGGCGACCAGCGTCGCACCTACGCCCAGCTCGACGACCGGGTCCGGCGGCTGGCCGACCACCTGGCCGGCCAGGGGATCGGTCGTGGCGACCACGTCGCGCTCTACCTCGAGAACTGCGCCGAGTACCTCGAGGCGATGCTGGCGGCGTTCACGCTGCGGGCCGTCCCCATCAACGTCAATCACCGCTATGTCGCCGACGAGCTGCGCTACCTGCTGGACAACAGCGACTCCGTCGCCGTGATCACCCAGCCGTCGCTCGCCCCCACCGTCCACGCGGTGGTGGGCTCCGGCAACGTCCCGGCGGTGCGATTCACGCTGGTGACGGGCGACGAGTACGACACCGCGCTGGCGGCGGCCGCCGACGATCGCCGTGCCATCACCCGGTCCGACGACGACCACTACATCATCTACACGGGTGGAACGACCGGGATGCCGAAGGGCGTCGTCTGGCGCCAGGTCGACGCCTTCTACGCCTGCATCGGTGGCGGCGACCCCATGCGCCTGTTCGGTGTCGTCGAGCGCCCAGACGAGCTTCCCGGGCGCATCGCCGAGCACCCGATCTGCTTCCTGCCGTTGGCGCCGATGATGCACGCCGCCGCGCAGTGGACCTCGCTCGGATGGCTGTTCTCGGGTAGCAAGGTGGTCCTGATGCCGGGGTCGCTCGACCCTGAGGCGGTGTGGCTGACCGTCGAGCGTGAGCAGGTGAACGGGCTCACGGTCGTGGGCGACGCCGTCGCCCGACCGCTGCTCGATGCCTGGGACCGGGCGGGCGGCTACGACGTCACGTCGCTGTTCACGTTCTCCAACGGCGGGGCACCGATGTCACCGTCCACCCGTGAGCGGGTGTTCGCCACGTTGCCCGCCCACGTGGGACTGGCCGACGGGTTCGGCTCGTCGGAGGCCGGCACCCAGGTGTCGATGCGGGTGTCGGCCAAGAACCGGCCGGCGGGCGACAGTCCCGTGCGGTTCAACGCGCCGGCCAAGCCCACGATCGTGGTCGACGACGACGGCCACGAGGTGATACCCGGCTCCGGTGTCGTGGGCCACGTGCTGGCGGGGGGCCGCCTGCCGCTCGGCTACTACAACGATCCCGACAAGACGGCGGCCACGTTCGTCGAGCGGGACGGTCAGCGCTGGCTGGTCACCGGCGACGTCGCCACCGTGACGGCCGATGGATCGATCGAACTACGGGGCCGCGGCGCGGTGACGATCAACACCGGCGGGGAGAAGGTCTTCCCGGAGGAGGTGGAGGCGGCGCTCAAGGCCCATGCGAGCGTCTACGACTGCGTGGTCGTGGGCGTCCCCCACGAACGCTGGGGCAGCGCCGTCACCGCCGTGGTGCAGTCGGCGCCGGGCACCGAGCCGACCCTCCCCGAGCTCGCGACCCACTGCAAGGGGTCGCTGGCCGGGTACAAGGCGCCCAAGCACCTCGTCCTCGTCGAGCGCATCGTGCGCTCGCCGTCCGGCAAGGCCGACTACCGCTGGGCCCGCGACACCGCCGAGAAGGCGGTCGGCGGCTGACCCCGGGCGCCCACGGCCGGCCCGAACAGGCGCCCTCCGTGGCGGCCGGCCGTCAGGGGAGGTAGCAGAGCGCCCGCCACTCACCGGTCCGCGGCCAGCGGCAGAGTGCACCCGTGGCGGCGACGAGCCACACGAGGGCCCGGTCGAGATCGGCGCGCTCGGCACCGCCCGCGACCGCCACCACCAGGCCCCGCTTGGGATGGTCCTGGAGCACCCGCCAGCCGGCCGGGACGGGCGCCTCCCGCTCGTCCAGCAGCCGTACCGCCTTGGGGCCCTCGGGATGCACGATGCCGGCCGTCGCCGGCTCGCGTCGGTGCGGGGGAGTCCAGGTGCCCATGGGCACCGTCGGGCCTCGGCTGCCCAGCAACGAGGCGAGGGGGCTGCGGTCCGGCGGGGGGAAGTCCATGTCGAGCCCCGGGGTCAGGTTGAGCCAGCCGCCCTGCGCTGACGCCATGTCCGCCATGCGGTCGATCACCGCGTCGCGCCCGTCCTCGCGGAACTCGACGACCAGGGGTTGCCTCGGCATCCTTCCACCGTAGGCACGTCCGCAGGCATGCCGGCGGTCGTCGCGCTCGCCATGGGGTTGCGCCCTCGTCATGCGGTCGCTTCGGGCCGGGCGGCCGTGACCGCCATGGCACGTTGGGAGGACCGTCATCGAGGTGCCCCGGGCGGGCCCTAGGCTGCGCGGGCATGGAGGTGGAAACTGCCGTCCGCGAGGCGCTCGAGGTGCAGGTGCTGGAGCACGAGCCCGGCCAGGCAGCCGTGACGCTGCGCGACGCGGTGGCCAAGCTCGGCCCGGAGGCGGTCGCGGGTGGGCTGCTCGACGCCGCCGCCGTGGCGCTGCGCCGGATGGTGGCCGAGACCGACGAGGCGATCGATCTCGACGAGCTGCTCGAACGCATGGCCGTCGACGGCGCCGTGGCTCCCGACAGCGTCGACGTGCTGGAGCGGATGATGACGGCGGCGGCGGCGACGGCGGGCGGGATCCGGCCCCCCGCGGACCCCGTCGTGGCCGACCTGGGGGCGGAGCGGGCGCTGTTCGGGGCATGGCTAGCGCTCCTCTCCATCGTGCGGATCGTGGCGATCAGCCTCGAGCGCACCGAGGCCGACGTCACCGAGGAGATCGTCTCGGCCCTGGGCGCGCAATAGTCGCTAACGTCGGCCCGCGATGGGGGGAACACCGGGACGCGATCCCTTCGCGGGTGGCGACCAGGCCTACCTCCGCGAGGTGCAGTACCGCGACAGCACGCGCCTGGCCGCCCGTGCCCGCCTCCACGTCAAGTACGGCACGGCCCGGATCGCCTGGTTCCCATGGGTGGCGACGCAGATCGACTGGCCGGTCGGGGCTCGGGTGCTGGAGGTGGGCTGCGGCGCGGGTTGGCTGTGGGCCGAGGCATCGGCGCATCTGCGCAGCGGGCTCCACCTGACCCTCACCGACCTGTCGCCCGGCATGGTGGCCGAGGCGGTGGGCCGGGTCGCCGGCCTGGGGCGGCACCGGCGCGTCGACGGTCGCATCGCGGACGCTCAGGCCTTGCCGTTCGCCGCCGACAGCTTCGACGTCGTGGTCGCCAACCACATGCTCTACCACGTTCCCGATCCCCGCCTGGCGGTCTCCGAGCTGGCGCGGGTGGTGCGGCCGGACGGCGTGCTGATCGCGGGCACCGTAGGTCCTTCTCACCTGCGGGAGCTGGCCGAGATCCGCGCCGAGGTGTTCGGTGGGCCCAACGTGCTCGCCACGGTCGACACGTTCGGCATCGAGGTGGGCGAGCCCATGCTGCGCGGCTGCTTCGCCGACGTCGAGTGGCGCCACTACGACGACTGGCTCGACTGCACCGATCCCGGCGACGTGTTGGCATTCCTTGCGTCGACGCCGCCGGTGGAGGACGCCAGCCACGAAGACCGTCACCGTGTCGTGGAGGCCGTCCACCGCCGGTTCGCCGCCGGTGGCGGACGGATGCGCATCAGCAAGGAAACCGGCGTGTTCGTGTGCGCCGGGCCCGGCGTGGGGTCGCCGGCCGGCATCTGAGGCCCCACGCGACGAAGGCGGCGCAACCCCAGCGGGCGCCGCCTTCGTCTGCCCCCAGATCTTGGTGGCCAGCTACCGATGTCAGCGCCAGCCGAGCTTGGCGGTGCAGGCAGGCCAGGCGCCCCAGCCCGACGAGGCGTAGAGCCGCTGCCCCATCGTGATCTGCGTTTCGCGGGAGTGCTCGTGGGGGTAGCCCGTGCCGCCCACCGCCTGCCAGGAGCCGAGCGAGAACTGCAGGCCGCCGTAGTAACCGTTGCCGGTGTTGATGTGCCAGTCGCCGCCCGACTCGCACTCGGCCAGTGCGTCCCACGTGGCGTAGCTGTTGGGGTCGCCCAGCCCGCCGCCGCTGTCGGGTGGCGGCGGTGTTTCGGTCGGCGGCGGCTCTTCGGCCGGCGGCTCCTCGGTCGTCGGCGGAGGTGGCTCGGTGGTGGTCGTCGTGGGAGGCGCCGTCGTGGTGGTCGTGGGTGGCGCCGTCGTGGTGGTCGTGATGCGCTTCAGGCCCAGCGCGTGTTCCTTGTCGTATTCCATGGGGAGCGACAGCTGCCGGGCGTTGATGAGCGACGTCTCCGGTTCGCCTCCTGCGGCCTCGACACGATCGTCGCCGCCGTCGGGGAGGACGACGGTGGCCAGGGCCACGGGGCCGATCAGGAGCGCCAAGCCCAGTGCGCCACCGAGGATTGCCCGCCGGGCCGAGCGACGCGGTGCCGGGGCGTCCGTCTGATCGTTGGTACTCGGGGGGTGATCCGTCCGCTCGGACATCAGGGGGGGACTCCTTTTGTCGGAGCGCGCGGCGGGACGTGAGGAAAGATGAGCGGGAACTGCAACCAGGGGCGCCCCAGCGCGAGCCGACCTATGCGGTTGGTGAAAGGAGTTTGTCACTATCGCAACGCTTTCGCAACATCAGGCGTCAAACGTTGGTGTCGGCCGCCCCCAAGCGGCGATATCGACGGTTCCCCAGGACGTCGTCACCGTAGATCGTGGCGACCCTCCCGTGCCGCACCGGAGGGGGCTTCCACCCGAAATTCACCCAGTAATCGCGCTGTCGGTGCTCGACCCACCACCCCTCGCTGCGTCCGGCACCTCCGATTGCATCTTCAGCACGTTCCGGGCGGATCAGGTGGGCTCCTCCGGGGTGTCGGGGGACGCTGCCCAACCGATCGAGGCCTCCACGACCTGCCTTGCCCCCCGGGCCTGGTTGGGCGTCAGTAGGCTGCACGCGGCGTCGACCAGGTCGTCGAGGGCGGGGAACGCCGCCAGCAACCATCGGGCCCACATGCCGTCGTCCATCCATGCGACGACGCGGGCATCGGGTAGGGGGCCGGGAACGTCGACCACGGCGGGGTCGGCGCGCAGGCGGGCCCAAGGCCAGGCGTCGGCGAGTGCCCGGGTGGCGTCGGCCAGGGCGTCCGCGTCAGGACCGAGGCCGAAGCCAGACCAACGTGTGGCGGCGACCGATGCCGCCGGGTGGAGCCGCGTCAGGTCCCGCCAGGTTGGCGGTCCCGGGCCACCGCCGGTGCCGCTCGACGGTGCGAGGGTGTCGACCACGCGGTCGAGCCAGCAGCGCGTCCACAGCCCGGCCGTCGTTGGAGGCGGCGGTGCGGTCTCGAGGCCCAGTGCTCGGCGGCACGCGTCGGCCACCGTGCCCTCGGGCGGGCCTGGCAGTACGGTGCGCTCGTCGCCCCGGCGGAGCAGCCCGGCGCCTCCTCCGGATCGGTCGATCAGCACGGTGATGCGCACCCGACGGGAGCCCGCACTGCGCACCACGCGGCCGCCGCCGCCGATCGGGTGCTGCCGACCACAGCTCGACACGCCCAGCGCCCACCAGTGCACGGGCGCAACGAAGCCCAACAGCAGGTCGAGCGGATGGATCGGATCGATCGGGAACCAGGCGAGCTCGCCCGGCGGGTCGGCATCGGAGGCCGACACGCGCAGCAGTGCGCTCGTCGGGGCATGGGCTCCCCGCGCGGCCAGGGTGGCGTCGGCGTTGTCGACAAGGGCCGAGAGGGCGAGGTCGGGCGGGGGTGGATCGGGCGGTGACATCGGACGCCTCCGGTGCTGCAGATGCCGTGCAAGAGGCGATCTGCTCCGGACGACGCCGGCGGGCGATCACGAACCCGTGATGCGGGACACTACCGAGGGGTTGTGACACTCGAGGGCGCCCGGCGCCGGCACCGCTCCCGGCCATCGCCGGAACGAGTCGTCACCGAAGGCGCCCGGCGCCGGCACCGCTCCCGGCCATCGCCGGAACAAGTCGTCAGCCGGCCGGGCGCCCGGCGCCGCGCACGGTCGGAAAATCACCCGGCCCGCCAGCGGTCGTCACCACGCGCGGCGCTCGGTCAGCAGCCGGGCCAGTCGGGCGTCGCTCGCGACATAGGCGGCGAGCGCGTCGGGCGCCAGATCGTGGATCCGGGCGCGGTCCACCTCGACCGGGGTCAACCCCACGAGCCGGGCGATGGCCTTGAGGGAACAGGAGATGCCCAGGGCGGGCCCCACGTCGCTGCGGTAGAGCTGGTACGCGTCGACGTGGCGGTGGCCGTGCCAGCAGGCCCGGTAGGCCCCCCGATGACCGGGAAGCGGGTCGCGGCGCGAGGGGATGCGGGGATCGAGGGTGAGCCGCAGGCCCAGCGCCACGCCATGGTGGGCCGCTCGGTCGGCCAGGAACGGCAGGTCGAAGAAGGCGCCGTTCCACGTTGCCAGGACGCCTGGTGCCAGCCGTGCCAGTCGGGCGTCGACGGCTGCAAGCATGTCGATCTCGGGCCCGTCGAAAACCTCGTCGCCGTCGGGGCCAGACAGCGCCACGGTGACGATCCCACCCACGGCCGGGTCGAGCCCGTTCACCGACGTGTCGGTCTCGATGTCGAGCCCGTAGACCGGCGCTCGGGAACGAGGCATACGACCTTTCTACGCCGTGGGCGGCGCCGCCTCCGGGACCCGGCTACAGGATCTGGCTGAGGAACAGCTTCGTGCGCTCCTCGGTGGGATTGCGGAAGAAGTGGTCGGGCGTGCCCGCCTCGACGATCTGGCCATCGGCCATGAACATGACCCGGTCGGCCACCTCCCGGGCGAAGCCCATCTCGTGGCTCACCACGATCATCGTCATGCCCGTGCGGGCCAGTTCCCGCATCACGTCGAGCACCTCGGCGATCATCTCCGGGTCGAGGGCCGACGTGGGCTCGTCGAACAGCATGATCTTGGGCTGCATCGCCAGCGCCCGGGCGATGGCCACCCGCTGCTGCTGCCCGCCCGACAGCTGGCCCGGATATTTGCCCGCCTGCTCGGGGATCCTGACCCGCTCGAGCATCTCCCGCGCCACCTGCTCGGCCCTGGCCTTGGGCCAGCGCCGCACCTTGCGGGGGCCGAGGGTGACGTTGTCGAGAACCGTGAGGTGGGGGAACAGGTTGAACGACTGGAACACCATGCCGACCTCGCGCCGCACCTCGGCGATGCGCCGCACGTCGTTGTTGAGCTCGGTGCCATCGACCACGATGCGTCCCCGGTCGTGCTCCTCGAGGCGGTTGATGCAACGGATCAGCGTGGACTTGCCCCCCCCCGATGGGCCGATGACCACAACCACCTCCTGGCGGCCCACGGACATGTCGATGCCGCGGAGGGCCTGGAAGCGGCCGAACCACTTCTCCACCTCCTCGCACACGATGATCGGGTCCCCCGTGCCGCCAGCTTCGGTGGCGAGCGCGGTGAGGTCGTCCTGTTCGCCTTCCTGTGCTGGCTCGCTCATCGCTCTCCCACTCCCAGGCGGCGTTCGAGGCGTTGGCTCTCGCGTGACATCGTCGAGCAGCCGGCCCAATAGATCAGGCCCACGAACGCGAGGGCCACCGGCCGCAGCCCCTGGCCCCGGAACTCGTCCTGCAGCGTGACCACCTCGGAGACCCGCAGCAGCTCGAAGAACCCCACGATGAACAACAGCGAGGTGTCCTTGAAGAGGCTGATGAACTGCCCGACCATCGCCGGGATCACGGCCCGCAACGCCTGGGGCAGGACGACGAGGCGCATGACCTTTGTCGGCGGCAGCCCAACTGCCTGGGCCGCCTCGAACTGCCCCCGGGGCACGGCCTGCAGCCCGCCCCGGACGATCTCGGCGATGTAGGCGGCCTCGAACAGCGTGATGGCGATGACCGCCCGCACCAGAAGGCTGGGCGGTTCGACCGTCGTGGGGAACAGAAAGCCGATCATGAAGTTGCCGAGGAAGAGCAAGGTGACCAGCGGCACGGCCCGGAACGCCTCGATGTACGCGATCGACACGACCCGCATCGCGGGGAGCGACGATCGGCGGCCAAGGGCCAGCAGCAGGCCGAGCGGGAACGCCAGGGCGATGCCGGCCAGCGTGGCGGCCACCGCCAGCTGCAACCCGCCCCAGTCGTCCCAGCCGACGCCGCCATCGCCGGCGATGATCACCTGCAGCGCGGCCACGAGCCCGGCCACGACCGCCAGCCAGGTCCAGCGCCGAACCCGCGCCGGCAGGCGCGCCCCGAGCACCCAGGCGGCTGTCCCGACGACGACCAGGCCGACCGCCCCCAGCGCCGGCAGCGGGGTGCGGGTGAAGCCGAGCACGACGACAATCCCCAGCAGCGCGGGCCAGAACCGGTGGACCACCGACGCGCCGCGGCGGCCCAGGCCGGCCGGCGTCCACGCCGCGTCGGCGCCGACGCTGGCCGCACCGGCCACGGCGTCAGCCTCGGATGTCACTGGCCGGCGGAGCGTCTCCCGCAACGCCCCGGCGGCCAACCCCACCGTGCCGACCAGCACGTAGCCCGCCACCCACAGCCGCCACAGCTCGTCGGCCGGGAAGCGGCCGACCATGAACAGCCGCAGGTTGACGCGGACGATGGCCCAGTCGGCCGTAACGAACACCCACCTACCCAGCCGGTAGACGGCCCACGCGACAACGGCGCCGATCACGGCTGTCAACGCGGCGTTGAGGGGCGTCGACGCCAGGTTGGCCCGCACCCACTCCGGGGGGCTGAGCCCACGGACCGGCGGCTCGGGTTCGGGGACCGGAGCCAGTGGCTCGGCGAGGACGTCGCTCGTCGGGATGACCATCAGCGTTCGACCAGCCGCAGGCGATGGTGGACGAGGTTGGCGGTCATCGAGATCACCAGCGACAAGACCAGGTAGAGCCCCATGGCCACGAGGATCGAGGGAATGGCCGGGTGACCGTTGCCGATGACGGTGTTGGTCACGCCCATCAGCTCGGCGAAGGCGACGGCAACACCGAGCGAGGTGTTCTTGGTGAGGTTGAGAAACTGGTTGATGATCGGCGGCGTGGCGATGCGAAACGCCTGGGGCAACACCACGTGGCGCAGCCGCTGGCTCGACGTCAGCCCGATCGCGCCGGCGGCCTCGGTCTGGCCCTTGGGCACGGCCAGGATCGACCCGCGCACGATCTCCGCCACGTGCGACGACGTGTAGAGCACGAGCCCGACCAGCACGGCCACGAAGGGCAGCCCCATCCTGACCCCGCCCTCGATGCTCAGGTCGACCACCTCGGGGTGCGACAACACGACGGGAGCCGACAGGGCGACGTAGCCGCCCACCGCGACGGCGAGGATCACCCCGCCGCCCCAGGCCCACCGGCGCGCCGGTGCGCCGGTGCGCTCCTCGACCCGACCCCGCCACACCCCGAGCGGGACGGCCGTGGCCAACGCCGCGACGAGCAAGGCGGCGTACAGGCCGCCGTTACCGCCGTCCCGCAGGCTCACGATGCCGAACTCGGAGACCGACAGCACCAGCACGCCCCCGACTTCGTTGGCCTCCTGAATGGGAGGCAATGCGGCCAGCGCCGCCGAATTCACGAGGACGATGACGAGCAGCGGCGGCACGTTGCGCAGCGTCTCGACGTAGGCACCGGCGGCCCGGCGCACCAGCCAGTTGCCCGACAGGCGGGCGATGCCGAGGAGCGTGCCCAACACCAGCGTCAGCGCGTTGCCTATCAGGGCCACGGTGATGGTGTTGCGCAAGCCGGTGAGGATGGCGTCGAGCACCGTGTCCGACGGCTTCATGTCGGTGTAGGCGATGCGGAAGCCGGCCTGCTGGTCGAGGAAGTCGAAGTCGAACTCGACGTCGTTGGCCCGCAGGTTGTCGTAGAGGTACGCCACGAGCGCGACGACCGCGGCCAGCACGGCCACCTGGAACGCGACGCGCAGGACGCGCACGTCGCGCCACAACGGTGGCCGTGGGCTGGTCGCGGTCGGCGTTGCCATCGAAGCGGGCGCCCCGGGGCGGCGTCAGCGGGTCAAGGCACGAGCCGGCGCATCAGCGGATCACCGGTACGGCGGGGCGTACAGCAGGCCCCCGTCGGTCCACTGGGCGTTGGCGCCCCGCTCGAGGCCGAGCGCAGTGTCGGGGCCGACCGTGCGGTCGTAGATCTCGCCGTAGTTGCCCACCTGCGAGATCACGTTGACGGCGAAGTCGGCGTCGAGCCCCAGCCCGGCGTCGAACGGGGCCGGCTCTGCCTCCTCGTCGTCGGGGTCGGGGATCGGCTGGCCCAGGAACCGCAGGATGTCGAGATTCTCGCTGGTCGTCATCTGCTCGACGTTGTCGGACGTGATGCCGAACTCCTCGGCCTGGATGGCGGCGATGACCGCCCAGTTCACCGCGTCGGCCCACTCGTCGTCGCCGTCGAGCACCACGGGAC
>Ga0299914_10002707_pt1 | contig 12304 bp, 5 predicted proteins | sample RVTome_10_FD_201361 | JGI IMG/M metagenome (GOLD analysis project Ga0299914, IMG submission 201361) | Soil microbial communities from uranium-contaminated site in the Upper Colorado River Basin, Wyoming, United States - RVT153D57 (version 2) ... | reverse complement strand
CGCTGCTCAGACCCTGGCGAAGGCTGTTCAACAACGCGAGCGCTTCCTGCCACGCGCCCTCTCGCAGCGCGACCTCGGCACGGATGAGGACCATCTCCCGGCCACTCGACAGGTTCACCGGGCTATCCAGATCGGGGTGCTTCATCTGGATGAGCCAGCGAACCTGGGAGAACTCGGCAGTCGGTACGTCCGGATCCGTGGTCCAGGCGACGCGCGGATCGCCGGTCTCCGGATAGTACGCCTCGTAGTACGTCTTCTCGACGCTGTGCGCACGGTACGGCGTGTTGGAGCTGATGTAGCGGATCCAGTTGTTGTTGTTCGTCTCCGCCTGGTCGAAGCGGGCCTGGAACACGAAGTCGATGGGAATCGCGGCCGCATCCGCCTGCGCTCCCGCATTGTCGCCGAGGAAGAGCCGTACGGATGCGCGACCTGCCTGTGCAGCCATGACCAGGTCTGTGCGCCCTGCAGCGGTTGCCACGCTCATGGCCTCGGTGAAGTGTGCCTCCGCCCGCTCGAGGTGTGCGGTGCGCGGCTCGATCGCGCCGCCATCGATCACCGCCTCGCACATGTTCTCGCCGAGCGCGCGGTTGGCGTAGCCGGCGTACAGGAGCGCCTGTGCCGCCAGCTCGGATGATGCAAAATCTTCCATTGCCTCCTGGAACCGGCGCACGCCATCCTCCGCGACCCACCGGGCGCGGTGCGATTCGACCCACGTGTTGTCGGGGATCTCGGTGAGATCGAGCTGGCGCGGCTCGGCCGGCAGCTTGATGGGATGGATCCGTCCTCCCTGCGTGATCTCCTTCGCCGCTTCGCCGCCGAAGAAGTTCAGCATGTTGATGGCCCGGATCATCCGTAGCTCGATGCCGGCCACCACAGCCGCGTGTGCGCCGTCCTCGTTCAGGAAATCGTCCTGGACGGGACCCGCATTGGAAACGGACAGATCGCAGCCGGGCGGGATCGTAGCGAGCAACGTTACCGCCAGCAGTCTGGACACCATTCTCGCGTTCGGCATCTCGTCCCCCTTACCGGAAAGCTGCGCGGAACGACAGGGTGAAGCTCGCTGGCGCCGGTACCTGGTCGCTGACGATCGACTGCAAAGTGTTGATCTGGTCGCGTGCGTGCCTCGCTTCCGGGTCCTGTGACGCGAACTCGGAGTTCGTCCACCGCAGCAGGTTGCTGATGGAGGCTGTGACCGTCGCATCCTCCACGAGCGGCAGACCGAACGGCAGGGGTGCCTGGAGCGTGATCTCGCGAAGCTTCGCGAAGTCGGCGGGCATGAACCAGACGTCATCCCGGGAACGCGCGTAGCAGCGCGCGCGGTCCAGCGCCCGGACCTGGTCGAGGTTGGGGTGCGTATCGCCGGGTCCCAGGTACTCGTCATGTGGGACGTGACGGTAGGCGGCATCATCGCAGCCGTTCGCGCCCGGGCCCGTCTGGGTCGCGATCCGCCAGGACACGAAATCCTCCATCCAATGTCCGCCCTGATACTCGGCCCTCGCCGTGAACAGCAGGCCGCGAGGCAGCTGGAGCGCCATGTGGCCGGTGATGATGTGGGTAGGCTGGCTGGGTCCGAAGATGTAGTCGAGCTCGAAGATCGGATCGGCGAACTCGTCCTTGTTCACCACTCTCGCGCCACGACGCGCAGGCACCGGTCCGCCTTCGACGAGGTTGTAGTCGACGATTCCGCCCATGTCCAGGATCTCGCCCTTGTTCGTGCTCACGTTGACGCCGAGGTCGAGCGCGAGATCGCGGCGCTGCAGAACGGTGAAGTTGGTCGCGAGCTCGATACCCGTGTTCTTCAGCTTGCCGATGTTCTCGAGCTGTGCGCCGCCGAAGCCGAGGCTCGGCGCCTGGCCGACACCGAACAGACCCTCGCTCGTGATCTGGTGGTAGTACGTCAGGTCGACGGTCATGCGCTCGCTCAGGAACGCACCGTCGAACCCGATCTCCAGCTCTCCCGTCCGCTCCGGTCCCAGCACCGGGTTGCCTACGTTGGACGGGCTGAACGCCGTCAGGCCGCGGTAGCTGGACGGCGACCACGTCCGCACTGCGTCGAACGCGCCCGGCGCACGGCCGGCGAAACCGTATGCGCCGCGCAGCTTGACCGTACCCAGCGCTTCGGGCCAGAAGGGCTCGTCGGAGATGACGTACGATGCGCTCACCTTCGGGTAGACCTCGAGTCCGAAGTCCTGGCCGAAGGCGCTGCTCCCATCGACGCGCGCACCGGCAGTCACGAAATAGCGGTCGCGGTAACCCAGCATGCCCTGAACGAAGAAGCCGCCCGTATTGATCCTCAGGCCCGAGGAGCCGACGTTCCGCTGTGCCGTGCTGCTCAGGTTGTGGTCGCCCGGTCCCGGAAGTCCCAACCCGGTCGCCTCGAACTCGTAGATCTCGCGACGGATCAGCTGACCGCCGCCGGACAGCGTCGTGGCCAGTCCTTCGAATGGATCGAAGCTGTAGCTGGAGGCGAGATCGAGTGTGACCGCTGCGTTGAACCAGTTGCCGACATCGATCTGGCCGTCCGGCGCCGTGGGATAGCCGAACGGCAGGATCGTCTCCTGATCCTGGCTCATCCGGTCGTAGCCGGCCGTGAACCGGTTCGTGAAGCGCTCGGTCGGATTGAAGTTCACGGTCAGCCCCAGCATCTGCCGCTGGTTGTTCGTCTCCGAGATGCGCGTACGCAGCGAGTTGATCTGGTCCTCGAACTCGGGATCGCCTGGCAGGGCGCCGCCCACGAAGTTGTTGGGCGCGCGGTAGATGTTGAACATGATGCCTTCGAGGGCGTTGCCCGTGGGGCCGAGGCTCAGCTCGTCGCGCGAGAACATCGTGTTCAGGTCGAACGTCAGCTGCGGGTTCGCGACGACAGTGACGTTCGAGCGCACGTTGTAGCGGCGTTCCCCATCGTCGACCTGAACGCCCTCACGGTCATCGATTCCGCCCGAAACGAAGTAGCGGAAACGCTCCTGGCCGCCACTCACCGACAGCAGGTGCCGCTGGCCGTGCGCAGTCTGTAGCCACGGATCCATGTCCAGCCGCGGCCTCGCGTCCGAGCCCCACGGCCGGACCCACGACAGTGATTGGTCCGTCTGGTAGGTGAACCGTGCACCGCCATCCTGGCCGCGCTTGGTGAAGATCTGGATGACGCCCGCCGCGGCTTCGCTACCGTACAGCGTTGCCGCCGCAGCACCCTTGATGATCTCGACACGCGCGACGTCGGCCGGGTTGATGTCGGCGAGCGGGCCCGCCTCCTTCTGGTTCGTGCCACGGCGGTACGCATCGCCAGCCTGGCGCACGCCGTCGATGTAGATCAACGGCTGGTTGCCCTGCGAGACGCTGACGTTGCCGCGCAGCCGGATCACGGCACCACCGCCGAGCGCCGCATCCTCGAACCCGACGGTGACACCAGTCGCGCGGCCCTGGAGCAGATTCTCCAGACTCGCGACCGGCTCTGCGACCTGCGTCAGATCGATCTGCGCAATTGCGTTGCCCACCTCCCTCCGCCGCGCCTGGCCGGCCTGGCCCGTCACGACCAGCTCATCGAGCAGCAGTGCATCCGGCTGTAGCTCGAAGTCGACGGTCGCGACCTGGCTGGCGGACACCGTCACGGTGCGGGCATCGTCCGAGTAGCCGATCATCTCGACCCTCAGCTGGACCTCGCCGGCCGGCACTTCCGCGAGGCGATAGCGACCGTCCGCATCGGTGAGACCGCCAAAGCTCGTGCCCGGTATGAAGACCTGGACTCCCGGGACGGGCTGGCCGACGCCGCTCGCCGTGACCCTGCCCGCAATGGTGCCCGTTTGTGCCCACGCCGTGGAAGCCGGAAGCCACGTGAGGAGAGCCCCCAGAGCTGTACCGACCACGATGGTTCGTAGTGTGCCAGTCGCCATGCCAGCCTCCGCGTGGAGTTGAGTGCGACAGTCTCGCGGTGGTACCGCGGATCGCCGAATCACTGTAGATCTCCCGTATAGAGCGGGTTCTTCGGATCCTTGTGACCGAAGTCGATGTTCTCGTTCGTCCGGCGCTCCCCCTCGGGGATCGGGATGCAGAGGCGCACGCGGTCACGGACGTCTTCCATCGCACCGGGCGTGGCGTCTGTGATCCAGCGGCGCAGATCACCCATGCGCCTGCCCTCGAGCCAGAGCTCGATCCCGCGCTCCCGCTTCAGGTGGGTCCACGCGTCCTCGAGATCTGCAGCAGCGAGCGGCGGCAGCGGCTGACCGGTGTGATCGCTCGTTATCGACGTGCGGAGTTCATTGATCAGACTCATTGCGCCCTGCCCGTCCCCTCGCTGCAGCGCAGACTCCGCTTCGATCAGCCGCATCTCGCGTCCCGACGACAGGTTCACACTCGCATTGCGGGCGGTGTACTTGGTCTGGTAGAGCCACGGCACGGCGGCGAACTCGGCCTGTGGTGTGGCCGGATCGCGTGCCCAGGACACGCGCGGATCGCCCGTTCTGTCGTAGTAGTCCTCGTAGTACGTGTCCACGACGCTGTGCGCACGCCACGGCGCGTTCGAGCTGATGTAGTAGACGAAGTTGTACAGCTCCTCCCGTTCCACGCTGTACAGCGCCTGAAAGCTGTAGTCGTCCGGCACGAGTCCGGCATCCGCCGCGGCGGCTTCATACCGGCCCTGAAGGAGGCGCACCGACGCACGTCCCGCTCTCGCCGCGAGCTCGATGTCGGCCCCCGCTTCAAAGGCGATCGTCAGCGCACCAGTGAAGTGCCCTTCGGCTCTCTGGAGATAGACGTCGTGGGACTGGACGGGGCCGCCATCGATCACGCCCTCGCAGACGTTTTCGGCGAGCAACCGATTCGCGAAGCCCGCATGGAGCAGTGCGTGTGCCGCAATCATTGACGAATTGAAGTCGTCGTCCAGCTGCTCGCGGAGACGGCGGATCCCGTCTTCCGCCAGCCAGCGCGCCTGCTGCGCGGCGTTCCAGTGTAGATCCGCGATCCCATCCACCGTCAGCTGGCCGGGTGCGACCGGCAGCTTGATCGGGTGGCCACGGCCGCCCTGCGTGTACTCCTTCGCCGCATCAGCGCCGACGAACGATACGAGCGTCAACGCCCGTGACAGCTGCATGGTCATGCCCGTGATCAGCGCCGGGTGCGAGCCCGGATCATCGAGCGCCCCGTCGCGAACGGGGCCGGGGTTGCTCACGGTCAGGTCGCAGCCACCGACGACGAACAGCGAAACGAGCGCGATCGCGCTCTGGCGGGCACGCATCAGAAGTTGACCCGCACCGAGAGAACCGCGCTGGCCGGCGGCGGCAACTGATCCGTGATCCAGAACATCAGCGCCGTGATCTGATCACGGCTCGCGATGATCTCCGGATCGAACGACGCGAATTCCGGATTGACCCACCGCCAGACGTTGCGGAGGGAACCCGTGACCACCGCGTTCTTCACACCGGGCAGCGCGAAGGGGATGGGCGCCTGTGCCGTGACTTCGCGCAGCTTGAAGAAGTCAGCTCTGAATGTCCATGTATCGGCATCGACGCGCGAGTAGCACCGTGCCCGGTCCAATGCCCTCACGTCACTCAGATTGGGGTGCGCATCACCCGGACCCCTGTACTCGGTCCAGGGCACGATCTCATAGACGTCGTCGCAGGCGAGCGCCCCTGCACCCGTGCGCGCCGTCAGAGGCGAGGGATAGTCGGCGATGTAGTGGCCGCCCTGGTACTCGCCGCGAGCCGAGAGCGTAACTCCGCCGGGCAGCGCCACCGTAGTATTGAGGCCGATGACGTGGGTGGGCTGGTTCGGCCCGAAGAACGCGTCCTTTTCGTAGATCGGATCGGCGTACTCTTCCGGATTCAGGACGCGCGTCCCGCGCACGACCGGAGCCGGCTGACCCACATCGAGGTAGTAGCTGGTCGCCGCGCCCAGCTCCGTGACTTCACTGCGATTCGTCGCGAGGGTCGCTCCCACATCCCACGTCACACCGGCGCCCCGCAACGGTGTAGCTTGGATGGCCAGCTCTATCCCGCGGTTCGTCAGTGCACCGACGTTCTCCAGCTGTGGATTCGAGAACCCCAGGCTCGCCGGTTGCGCGACGGGAAAGAGTGCTTCTGTCGTGTTCTGGTGGTAGTACGTGAAGCTCGTCGACAGCCGGTCGTTCAGGAAGGATGCATCGAAGCCCACCTCCAGCTCGCCCGTACGTTCCGGCCCGAGCTCCGGGTTGCCCACGTTGTCCGGCAGGAATCCCGTCTCGCCCAGGAAGCTCGACGCCCGCCACGTGCGAACCGCGTCGAAGGCGCCGGGCCCGCGCCCGGCAAAGCCGTACGCGGCCCGTAGCTTGACCTGCCCCCATCCATCCCTCCAGAACGGCTCGTCCGAGATGACATATGCGGCGTTGACCTTCGGGTAGGGCTGCAGACCGAAATCGCTGCCGAAAGCACTACTGCCATCCACACGCAGACCGGCTGTCAGGAAGTACCTGTTCTTCAGGTCGAAAACGGTCTGCAGGAAGAAGCCGCCGGCGTTCTCGCGCAACTGCTCCTGGGTCACGGCGCGTAGTGCCGCGCTCGACAATGTGTGTTTGCCGGGACCGGGAAGACCTCTGCCGTAACCGTCCAGAACCGATTCCGACGATCGGATGAACTGGCCACCCACGGAGAGGCTGGTCCGGAGGGCATTCGTGACATCCAGGTGCAACGTGCTCACATGGTCGACCGTCAACGTACGACTTTCCCACAACACCTCCGTCACATCGCCTTCCGGCTGCACGATGTAGCCGAAGGGCCGGAACTGACGGTTGTGGCTGCGAGCCTGATCCAGTCCGACGACGAATCGATTCGTCAGTCGAGTCAGCGGCGCCCAGACCGCGGTCGCACCCAGAACTTTCCGGTCGTTGACGGAGTTGATGTCGAGGTCCAGCAGTCGGTCAATTTCGGTCAGAGGAACCAGCCCATTGGGGGCGCGATAGACGTTCCAGAAGATGCTCTCGTCGCTGTTGCCCGTGGGTGCGGTCGATACGTCGTGGTGCGTGAAGAAGGCACTGAAGTCGAGATTCAGGCTACTTCCCGTTCGCAGCGACAGGTTGCCGCGAACGCTGTAACGGGTTTCCTCATCGCCGGGCAGGACGCCTCCGCCATCCACGTACCCGCCGGACAGGAAGTACTGCGAGCTTTCGCTGCCGCCGCGCACGGACAGACTGTGCTTCTGTCCGTGTCCGGTCTCGAGCCAGGGCTCCATGCCTGCGAGTGGGCGCTCCGACGAGCCGAACGGCCGGATCCAGGTGAGGTTGCGGTGCATCTGGTACGTCCAGGAAGGCGTGCCGGGAATGCCCCGTTTCGTGAAGATCTGGATGACGCCGGCCGCCGCCTCCGTGCCGTACAGCGTCGCAGCAGCCGCGCCCTTCAGAATCTCGATCCGCTCGACGTCGGCGACGTCGATGTCGTTCAACGGACTCGCTTGCACGTTGTTGCCGCGGTGCGATGGCCCATTCGCCGAGACGTTGCGGGGGTACGCGTCGGTCGTCTGACGCACGCCGTCCACGTAGATCAGCGGCTGGTTGGTCTGTGAGACGCTGACGTTGCCGCGCAGGCGGATGGCGGCGCCCGCACCCATCGTCGCCGAGCCCATGTTGAGGTTCAGGCCCGGCACGCGTCCCTGCAGCAGCGACTCCAGGTTGCGGGCGGGCTCGGCCACGTTGCGGAGATCGATCTGATCGATGGAATTGCCGACCTGCCTCGCCCGTACCTCGCCAGCGGTCCCCGTCACGACGACGCGGTCCAGCTCCAGCGGCTCGACCGGCAGTTCGATCCTTACACCGGATTCGCCGACGCTTGCCAGGCGACGCTCACCACGGTAGCCGATCAGCCGTGCGCGCACGGCAACGGCGCCCAATGGCAGGTCGTCGAAACGGAAGCGGCCCGCCGCATCGGTAACAGTGCGCAGGCTCGTGCCCTCGATGACGACGTCGCTGTGCGCGAGAGGCTGCTGCGTGCGCGCGGCGACGACCGTGCCCGCCAGCGAGCCACGAACGGGCGATGGCACCGCAGCGCGTACGGTCGGCGGTGCAGCCTGGGGTGCGGCCGCCGATGCGGTTGGAGGCACTGCCAGCGATGGGACCGGACCGGGGTGTGAAGCGGACAGCACGCGCTCGACAATGACCTGGCCGTTCAGGACCGCGTACCGCAATCCCGTGCCGGCGAGCAGACTGTCGATCGCCTGCGCAACTGTGACGTGCTTGCACCGGCACGTCACCACGCGATCGTCGGGAAGGAAGGTCGGGCTGAATGCCAGCGCCACGCCCGACGTCTGCTGGAGCGCGGCCAATCCATCGGCCAGCTTCGAAGGCGACAGCATCAGCTTCGCCGGACGCGACAGCAGCTTCGATCCGCCGTGCTCGAGCACGACCGGGACGCGCTGGCTTCGCGCATTGGTGGGTCCGGCGAGACAGAGCGCCGCGACCAGCAGGACGAAACCGTGCCTGAGATGTACGTCCGAAGCTCCACCTCCATGGATCCTGTCGGTCCACCGTTCGACGATTCGGATCCAGCTCCGGAGGCTTCGGGTCCACCCTCGATCGTCACCCACCGGTTGCCGGGGTCCCGATCGTCGCGCCCTGCGCATCGATCGAGCACTGTGCTTCGACGACGCGGCACACGACGGCGATCACGTCCTCGAAGGTGCGGCCCGAGAACCACGCCGTGACGGCCCTTCCCTCGATCTCAGGATCGACGATCTCGACGGCTAGGCCGAAGCGCCGTGCGATCTCATCGGCAACCTCGGCCATCGGCGCTGCCTGGAAGACGAGCAGGTCATCGACCCAGCCGAGCGTCGAACGCGCATCCTCCATGTCGACGACGACCATCCGGCCATCCTCGAAGACGCGGCTCATCTGACCCGCTGCCACCTGCACCCGGTCAGAAGTCGAGGCCAGTTGGACGCGACCTTCGACCACGACGAGCCGGAGCTCGCGACCGGTGCCGTCCAGATCGAACTGCGTACCGAGCACCACCGCTTCGCCGGCCGTCGAGTGCACCCGGAACGGTGCGCCATCCAGTGGCGCGACCGCGAAGAACGCGCGACCCTCCAGCCACACGTCCCTCGCCGATCGACCCTTCATCAGCCGGAGCTGACTGCCCGGCGCGAGCCGAACGACCGTGCCGTCGCTCAGGCTCATCGTCACCGTCTCCGTTGCGCGCGTGACGAACTCGTCGGCGCCCAGCGTCCAGTCCGGTGCCGGCCGCCAGAGACCGCCGCCCGGACCCAGCAGCAGCACCACCGATGCTGCGGCCGCCGATATCGCGCCCAGCCATACGGTGCGCCGCCTGCGTCGACGATGCCGGGCGCGCGCGACCAGGTCGCCCGGCGGCGCCACGACCGCCGCCAACGCATCAGCGGCGGGAGGCGCTGTCGCGGCCCACAGCGATGAGACCTCCCGGTACCGGCGCTCGTTCGCCAGCGACTCGGCGCGCCATGCCTTCAGCCGCGCCTCGTCCGCCGGGCTCGTATGTCCCTGAAGCGACCGGATGATCAGTTCGTGCATCGACGTTCGTGGTCCCGTTCCTCGGTCGTCTGCGACGGGTGCGACCGGCCCGAGGCAGGCGACCCGACGGCCTGACAACACCTCAGCAGCGCGGTTCTACTACCGGCGTTGCAGAAGTCAGGGGGAAAGGGCGGGAGGTGAGGCGGGCGACCGGCAGGTCGGCGGGAAGCCCGGAGGACGGATGGCGCACACTTCTGCGCGTGCGCCGCTCCGCCCTCCGGTGGGCGCTGCGGCTAGTCCTGCTGCAGCGCTCCGCAGGCCACCGTGACCGGATCCTCGTCGCTCTCGTCGCTCACCATGACGACGTAGTCGCCCTCCTCGTCCAGCGCCGCGACGACATCGGCCTCCTCGCCCGCATCGCCATCGTCACCGACCTCGAGGTCGGGGTAGCTGCTGGCCGAACCGACGGCATCGCCGGGATCGGCGCACGTGCCTTCCATCAGCGTCCACGAGAACACGCCCTCCGGCGGCGCATCGGCCAGCTCGATCGTCGCCGTGAACGACGACGCGTTCGACACGACGGCAACGACGCCGACCACATCCTCGAACGTACCCGTCCCAACGAGCTCGGCCTCCCAGCCGAGCACATCGCCGGGTTCGGTCGGGTCGTCATCGCATGCAACCAGCGCCAGCGCGGCAACGACCAGCGACCACCGACCGATGCCGCGACGAGCGGCACTGTGACGGATCAATGACATCATGCTACTACTCCTTCAATGAGGGTGCGGTGTCCGGAAGCATCGCGATCCGGAGCGACGCCGCCGGGAGCGTGCGTCCGTGACGTTCGTAGCACGCTCCAGTGTGAGACGCACGCCCCCCGCATTAGCCAACAGCTCGCGCACGGACGCGCATTCGCACTGCATTCCATCGAGCCGTTGGCTCGGCCACGCACTCCCGACTGTTGGGATTCGCGGGTCTCGAACGTGTATGCTGTAGTCGGGAACGATAGGAAGGTCGATCGCCGCGGCGTCTATGCGCCGAGCCGTTCGGGAGCGGACGACGTCTGCCCGCTCCGGTATCGAGCCGGCTTACTGTGTGGCCCGGAAGCGGATGGCCTGGCCGCCGCCGGCTGCGAGGGAAACCGTCAAGGTCGTGGCACTGTTCACCGTCTGCTGCGAGATGGCGATCGCGTCGGGTCGGTCCAGCCAGTGTGCGTCCGGTCCATCGGCATAGATCTCGGCAGTGAAGGTCTGGCCGGCGGGCAGGAACGAGAGCGGGATGTCGAAGGTGCGAGCCTCCTCGTCCGTGATCGCGCCCAGGTACCAGTCCTCTCCGCCGCGCTGCTGACGGGCGACCACGACATAGTCGCCGATCTCCGCCTCGAGCACGCGCGTCGTCTGCCAGTTCACGGGAACGTCGCGGATGAACTGGAAGCCCGGTTGGCCTTCGTAGTTCGCGGGCAGGTCGGCAGCCATGTGGAGCGGCGAGTAGAGCACGACATAAAGCGCGAGCTGTTTCGCGAGGGTCGTACGCACACGCGCCGCCTCCGGCGGCCGCGGTGTCCCCGTCGCCGACTCGATACGCAAATCGAAGATGCCCGGCGTGAAGTCCATCGGGCCCGAATGCATGCGCGTGAAGAACAGAATGGTCTCGTGCTCGGGCGGGTTGCCGCCTTCGCCGCCCCACGCGTTGTACTCCTGCCCGCGCGCTCCCTCGCGTGTCATCATGTTGGGGAACGTGCGCCGCTCGCCCGTGTCCTTGATCGGTTCATGCACGTTCAGCATGATTCCGTGCTCCGCGGCCGTCTCGATCACCTTGCGCCAGTGTCGGACCATGAACTGTCCGTGGTGCGCGTGTCCTTCCTCCGTCAGGTCGCCCACGTAGCCGGTCTTGACCGCGCGGATGCCGAGCGACCGGTAGAACCGGAACGCGTCATCGAGCTGCCGCTCGTAGTTCGCGATGCCCATCGATGTCTCGTGATGCCCGATCAGCTGGACACCGCGCTCGCGCGCGTACGCCGCTACGTCCTCCAGATCGAGGTCGGGATACGGCTGCGTGAACGAGAACTGGTCCCCGTTCTCCATCCAGTTGCCATCCCAACCCAGGTTCCAGCCTTCCATGAGCACGCCACCCATCCCGTTCTGCGCCGCGAAGTCGATGTACTGCTTGGCGTTCGCCGACGTGGCACCGTGCAACGGGCCGGAATGCCACGTCATCGTTCCGATATGCATGCCCCACCAGATTCCGACGTACTTCATCGGCTGGATCCAGCTCGCATCTTCCAGTGCGCTCGGCGGGTTGAGGTTCAGTGCCATGAGCGCGGGCTCGAGGTCGACGGCGCGGTCGGCAAGCTCGATCGTACGCCAGGGCGACACGAACGGCGTCCGGCCTCGCACCTTCACGCTGTCGGCCCACGGCGCGAGCGACGCGCTCAGCTCGCGGTTCCGGTTCGCCGTCAGGTTCATCGCGGCATAGTCCACGAGGTTCGCCTCGTGGATCACGATGTGGAGGCCCGTACCCGTCTCCATCGTGAGCGGTGTGTGCACCGTCGGCAGCATGCTGGCAGGCGAGGACGCGTAGAGCAGCTCGTAGCGGTTCCAGTCGTTCGCGGGAATGAACCAGGCGCGCGCATCGTCGGCGAGCACGAACTGCGTCAGCTCGGCCATCATCTCGTACTCGGCCAACGCCGGCTGCTCCGGTACGTCATAGCGAAAGGCGACGCCGTCGTCGAAGACCCGGAAGACGAGATCGAAGCGGCGGCTCGGTGCCGCCGATTCGGTGAGCGACAGCCTCAGCTCGTTGTGGTGATCGCGCACTTCCGCGACCTCGCCCCACGGCTGCGTCCACGTCGTGTCCACCGTGTTCCGC
>Ga0299914_10002706_pt1 | contig 12304 bp, 11 predicted proteins | sample RVTome_10_FD_201361 | JGI IMG/M metagenome (GOLD analysis project Ga0299914, IMG submission 201361) | Soil microbial communities from uranium-contaminated site in the Upper Colorado River Basin, Wyoming, United States - RVT153D57 (version 2) ... | reverse complement strand
GGGAACCGGGACGCCGGCCGGCGCGACGGCGTAGCTGCAGCCCTGCGACTGCGTCACGCTGAAAACCTGATCGGCAACCGCGATCGTCCCGGCCCGCGGGGGCCCGGTCGTCGGCGCGACCCTGAAGCCGACGCTTGCCGATCCCTGGCCTTCGGCGGACGAGGTCAGGGCGATCCACGAAGCATCCGCCGAGGCCGTCCAGCTGCACAGCGGGCTCGAGGCCTCCAGCTCGACGACGCCGTCGCCGCCGGTGGGAGGAAAGTCAGCGGACGAGTCGCGGAGGCGGATTAGGCAGGCGCCCGCCGCCTGGGTAATCTCCGTGCGCTGATCGTTGGCCGCGATGGTTCCCCGGCGGCTCACCGGGTCGGGGTTGGGCGCGGCGCGATACTCGATCGAGCCGTCCCCCTGGCCGCTCGCCGGGCCGTCGATCGTGAGCCACCCGGCCTCGGACGCCGCCGACCACGAGCACTCGCGGGCCGTGGTGACGGCGACGGTGCCGCCGCCTCCAGCGGCCGGAACGGCCCCGGTGCCCGCGCGCAGCGTGACGGCGCAGCGCTCGATGGCCGACGGAGCCGTCGAGGTCGTGGTGGAGGACCCGCAGGCCATGCCGGGGAGGCAGAGGATCGCGGCACACGCCAGACGCCATCCCGCGGCGCGGGAGAGAGCTACAGTCGAGACGGCCTTCGCAGGGCGCACGCGACGAATCACGTCGGAAGTTGATGTATCAAGAACGGTACCGGCGCGGCGGCCGTTTGCGAGTGCGCCGCGCGGTCCGCGAGCGGCGCGAGAGGCGGCAGCATGCGCGGCGGACGGGGAGATTCGGAACCGCCAGGATGTGACATGATTCAGCCCATCGGAGCGATCGCACGCCTATGCCGCTGGAGAAGCTGAATCCCACGCTCGTCGCGGAAATCGCCAAGCTGGAGCAGGAAGGGCGCGCCAAGGCGCCCGAACGCGTCATCACCGGCGTCGTGCCGGCGTCGGGCTCGCGGGGGCCCCGCTACCGGCTGCTCGGGAGCGATCGCGACTACATCCGGATGAACAGCAACAGCTACCTGTCGCTCTCGACCCATCCGGAGGTGCTGGCGGCGGCCGACGCGGCTTCGCACGCGTTCGGCGCGGGTCCCGGCGCCGTGCGCTTCATCGACGGGACGTTCGGGCCGCACCGCGATCTGGAAGCGCGAATCGCGGCGTTCGCCGGCCGCCCGGCGGCGCGCATCTTCAACTCGGCCTATACGACCGTCCTCGGCGTCGCCATCACGCTCGGCGGTCCGGATACGCACTGGATCGGCGACGAGCTGAACCACAACTGCATCATCCGCGCGATGCGGATCGCCAACGTGCCGTCGGCGCAGCGCGCCATCTTCCGGCACACCGGCCTGGCCGCGCTCGAGGAGCACCTCGCGCGCGTGCCCGACGGCGCCGGCCGCGTCATCGTGATCTTCGACGGCATCTTCAGCATGCGCGGCGACCACGCGCCGCTCGACCGGATCGCGGAGGTCGTGGCGCGCCACGACGGACGCTTCCGCGACGGCGTGATCACCGTGATGGACGACTCGCACGGGATCGGCGCGTACGGGGCGACCGGCCGCGGCACGGAGGAGCACTGCGGGGCGCGGGCCGACGTCCTCGTCGGGACGTTCGGCAAGGCGTTCGGCGTCAACGGCGGGTTCGTGGCGGCGAGCCCCGAGCTCGTCGAGGCGATCCGGCAGAAGGCGGATACCTACATCTATACGAACCCGCTCGGCGCCGCCGACTGCGCGGCCGCCCTCAAGGCGGTCGAGGTCACCGACAGCCCGGAAGGGCTCGCGCGGCTCGCGCATCTGAAGGCCAGGACCGGGCAGTTCCGCCGCGGCCTCGAGTCGCTCGGCTTCGAGTCGATCCCCGGGCCGCACCCGGTCGTGCCGCTGCTGGTGCGCGACACCGCCCGCTGCACGGCGATGGTCAGGGGGCTCTTCGAAGCCGGGATCCTGGCGGTCGGGTTGACATTCCCCGTGGTGCCACGCGGCGACGAGACGATCCGCTTCCAGATCAACGCGGCGCACACCGAGGCCGACATCGACGAGGTGCTGACGGCGCTCGCGGCGGTGAGGTCGTCGGTCCCCGTGGCGTGAGTGGCCGTAGCAGCACGGTGCTCGACACGCCGTCGTGTTGTCCGCGGCGAAGCACGTCCGACCGGGGCGCGATGCGGCCGGAACGCCCCGGTCAGTTCTGAATGATGCACCGCAGCCGGCCTCCGCGACCAAGGCCGATTCGCCTCTGCCTGCCCGGATCCGCCCCATCCCCCGATTACGCTTAGTGCTGCGGCGTCCGCGGCCCGGTCGCGTCTTTTTCGCGGCGTCATCCGTATTGCCCCCGGATGGACGCTTCTGCCCGATGTCTCGAGAGGACGATGGAACTTGAGCAGGCGGCGCTCGCGGCAAGCCTCCGGGGCCGGGATCCGGACGTGCTCGATGGCCTCATCGAGCAATACCAGCACCGGCTCTTCCGGTACCTGCTCTCGATAACCGGCCATCGGGCGACGGCCGAGGACCTGTTCCAGGAGACGTGGCTGCGGGTGCTCGAGCGGGGGCACCAGTACCGCGGCCAGTTCAAGTTCGAATCCTGGCTGTTCGGCATCGCGCGACATCTCGCCATCGACCTGGCCAGACGCAAGAAGTCCGGGAGCCTCGACGAGTTGATGGATCCCGAAGAGGGACAGGGGTTCGTTCCGCCGGATTCGAACCCCTCGCCGGTCCAGCAACTGCTGGACGGCGAAGAGCGCGAGCGGATCGCGCGCGGGCTCGCCGCGATCGCGCCGGCGTACCGTGAAGTGCTGCTGCTGCGGTTCCAGGAGGATCTGCCGCTGCAGGAGATCGCCGAGATCATCCAGGCGCCGCTCTCGACCGCCAAATCCAGGTTGTATCGCGGCCTGGACGCCCTGCGGCGCTCGATTGGGGGGAGCTGATGAACCGGAACGACGAGCAGGGACAGAGGACGCACGAGCGGGCCCGCCTGCTGATCGCGGCGAGGCACGTGGAAGGAATCTCCGCGGCCGATCGCGTGTGGCTCGACACGCATCTCGACGCATGCGCGCCGTGCTCGCGGGAGGCATCGGCTGTCGCCGACGCGATCGGCTCCCTGCGCGCCGCTCCCGTCCACGCGAGCGCACAGGCCGTCTGGCGGACGCGCCTGGCCGTCCGTCGCCGTGCGGAAGAACTGCGGAGCCAGCGGGAGCGCGCGGTCGCCTTGTGGAGTGCCGTGGCGATCGCGGCCGGGTGGGTGCTCCTCACCACGCCATTTGCCTGGTGGACATTCGCGGCGCTTGGGCGGGCGGCGCGCGCCCCGGACGCCGTATGGCAGGCGGGTTTCCTGCTGTGGTGGTTTCTGCCGGCGACGGTGCTGGCCGCGATTATGGCCGGGCGGCATGCTGGGGAGCGGGCGGACCGGTCCCACTGGATCACGCATACGAATTGGGGGGAGCCATGAACGGGCACGAGATCCGTCAACATCCGGCGTCGCGCTACGACATCCGTTCCGAAATCCGTCTCATCCCCTGGTGGGCGTACGTGCTGGCCGTCATCGCCTTCATCGGCGTCCAGCTGATCTTCCACCGCCTCACCTGGCCGAACGAAGAGAATCCGCCCGCGATGCCGTTCCGGATTCTCCTGCCGCTGTTCATCGGGCTGATCCCGGCGTTTCTGGGGCTGCTCATCGGCTACGTGAACCGGGATGCCGGACGGCGCGGCATGAGCCGGGCATTGTGGACGGTGATAGTCATCATCGTTCCCAACGGGATTGGATTCATCCTGTATTTCCTGCTCCGCAATCCAGTCCAGGCTGGCTGCCCCAAGTGCGGGAACGCCGTGGACTCGCGGGTGAACTACTGTCCGCACTGCCGGTACAACTTCCACCCGACGTGCCCGCAGTGCAAAGCCGGCGTGCGCCCGGGCGATGGGTTCTGCGGCAACTGCGGGGCGGAGCTCCGGTCGGTGGCGTGACGGGCCTGCGGTTCCGCGTGACTGGAGCAGAACGGCCCGCAGCGGTCACCCGGCGGCGGACGCGCTGATTCGCCCTCGGCTCACGGTACGCCCACCCGCTGAGGGTCGGCTTCACGCCGCTTTCCGGCGATATCGATCGTGCGCAACGCGGATATACTCGCGGCCATGCTTCGCACACCTCGCGCGCGCATCGCCACGCTCATCGCCGGCCTTGCCCTCGCCGCGCCGTCCGCGCAGACCGCCGTCACGAGCCCGAAAGCGCACTTCGGGTTCGATCTCGGCGAGGATTACCAGCTCGCCAGCTACGCGCAGATTGCCGACTACTGGCGCAGGCTGGACGCCGAGTCGGACCGGATGGTCCTGCGGGAGATCGGCCGGACCGCCGAGGGGCGGCCGCAGCTCATGTCGATCGTCACCTCCCCGGAGAACCACCGGCAGCTCGAGGAGTACCGCGACATCTCGCGGCGGCTGGCGCTCGCCGAGGGCGTGACGGACGAGGAAGCGCGGCGCCTGGCGAAGGACGGCAAAGCGGTCGTCTGGATCGACGGCGGGCTCCACGCCACCGAAACGCTGGGCGCGCAGCAGCTCGCCGCGATGGTCCACGAGATGGTCAGCCGCACGGACGACGAGACGCTGCGGTTCCTGGACGAGTGCATCGTGCTGTTCGTGCACGCGAACCCGGATGGCAACGACCTCGTGGCGGACTGGTACATGCGGAACCCGGATCCGCGGCAGCGCAGCACGGCGTTCCTGCCGCGCCTCTACCAGAAGTACATCGGCCACGACAACAATCGCGACTTCTTCGCGTCCACGCAGGCGGAGACCGAGAACATCAACCGCGTGCTCTACCACGAGTGGCTGCCGCAGATCCTCTACAACCACCATCAGAGCGGACCGCGCGGCACGGTCGTCTGGTCGTCCCCGCAGCGCGACCCGTACAACTACAACCTCGACCCGCTGCTCATCCTCGGCCTCCAGGCCCTCGGCACCCACCTGCACCAGCGGCTCGCCGCCGAGGGGAAGCCCGGCGCGACGATGGCGGCGGGCGGCCCGTATGACGGCTGGTGGAACGGCGGCATCCGGAACACGGGCAACTTCCACAACATCATCGCGATCCTCACCGAGACGATCGGCAGCCCGACCCCGATGCGCATCCCGCTCGTCGTCGACCGGCAGCTCCCGAGCCGGGATCAGGCGTATCCGATCGCGCCGCAGGCGTGGCGCTTCCGGCAGTCGATGGAGTACTCGATCTCGTACAACCGCGCGGTGATCGACTATGCGGCGCGCAACCGCGAACACCTGCTCTACAACATCTACCGGATGGGGCGCCGGTCGATCGAGCGCGGGAGCGTGGACGCGTGGACGCCGTCGCCGTCGCGGTATGCCGCGGCGGTCGCCAGGATCGCTGGCGAGGGGCGGGGGGCCGGAAGCGGCTCGGAGGAGCGCGACGCGCGGCTGTGGGCGGAGCTGAGGAGGCCCGAGCACCGCGATCCGCGCGGCTACGTCATCCCGTCCGATCAGCCCGACGTCCTCACGGCGATCAAGTTCGTCAACGCGCTCCGCGAGGTCAACGTCGCGGTGCACCGCGCGGCGCGCGCGTTCGAGGCGGGCGGGACGTCGTATCCGGCCGGCTCGTTCGTGGTGTTCACCGCGCAGGCGTTCCGGCCGCACGTGCTCGACATGTTCGAGCCGCAGGATCATCCGAACGTCATCCCCTATCCCGGCGCGCCGCCGACGCCGCCGTACGACAACGCGGGCTGGACGCTCGCGTACCAGATGGGCGTGGAGTTCGACCGGATCCTCGAGCCGTTCACTGGGCCGTTCGAGCGCGTCACGGAGTGGAACGTGGCGCCGCCGCCGGGGACGATCGCGGGCACGACGGATGCCGCGGGCGCCGGGCCGCGCGGGACCGCGTCGCATACGCTCAGCCGCCGCGTCAACGACTCGTTCAGGGCCGTCAACCGGCTCCTGGCCCAGGGAGAGCGCGTCCAGGCGGGGACCGACGGCGGAACCCTCGGCTCGCCGGATTTCTCCGTCGGCACGTCCGCCGCCACGGTTGCGCGGCTGGAGAAGATCGCCGCGGAGCTCGGCGTCGCCGTGGCTGCGGACGTCGTCCAGCCGGGGTCCGCGGTTCCGCTGCGCGCGGCGCGCATCGGCCTGTGGGATCAGTACGGCGGGTCGATGACGTCCGGCTGGACGCGCTGGATCCTCGAGCAGTTCGAGTTCCCGTTTTCGCGCGTGTTCGCGCCCGAGCTGGACGCGGGGAACCTCGACGCGACGTACGACGTGCTGGTGTTCCCCGATGGCGCGATTCCGGGGGCCGGCGGCGGACGCGGCGGACGCGGCGGCGCGGGACCGACGCCCGAGGACGTGCCGGCCGAATATCACGGTCAGATCGGACGCGTCTCCGCCGAGCGGACGATTCCGCAGGTGAGGGCGTTCGCCGAGGCCGGCGGCACCATCGTCGCGATCGGCAGCTCCGCGCGGAACCTCGCGGCAGCGCTGGAGCTGCCGCTGGACGATCACGTCGCGCTGCCGCGCGCGGAGTACTTCGTCCCGGGCTCCGTGCTCTCCGCCCGCGTGGACACCCGGCATCGCGCGGCGTTGGGCATGCCGGAGCGCGCCGACGTCTTCTTCGACAACAGCCCGGTGTTCAGGCTGAGGCCGGGCGCTGAGGCCGCCGGCGTGACGCGGATCGCGTGGTTCGACAGCGCGTCCCCGCTGCGGAGCGGCTGGGCCTGGGGCCAGCGACATCTGGAGGGCGGCGTCATCGCCGTCGAGGCGCGGCTCGGCAGGGGCCGCGTGCGGCTGTTCGGCCCCGGCATCCTCCACCGCGCGCAGCCCCACGGCACGTTCAAGCTGTTCTTCAATGCGTTGTACGTGGAACGCGGGCAGGCGCACTGAGCGTGGAGCGTCGTGGCGTTCACGGCCACGGGCCCACGCGTTCACGATGAGCACGATGAAACGATGGACACGATGATCGTCCCGTCAGGCTGATCATTCTGCTCATCGTGTCATCGTGTCATCGTGCTCATCGTGGGTGCCGTCGCCCGTTCAGTGTCCAGTCGATCGACCGCGGCATCCGGTGCGTCGTGTGGGCCGTCCGCCCGTTCAGCGAACGGTGCGCCGCGTTGGCGTGCCCCTCCAGGCAAACAGCGCCGCGAACCCCGGGAAGAAGGCGAAGCTCCAGGACAAGAAGTGGCGGACGTAGTCGGGCCCCCCGGGCGAGGGGCGGGTCCAGATGCCGGAAATGGCGTAGAACGCCGCGCCCGACAGCAGCGCCGCCACGAGCCCGCGGGCGATGGCCTGGTGCGGACCGAAGGGCGGCCTCAGCCGCTCCTGCAGCAGCGCAAACAGGACCCAGAACAGCATCCACATCGGGAACATCGCGCTGTAGCGCATCCAGGGCGCCAGGAGATAGAATCCGCCCGCGGCGACAAGCCCGATCAGCGGGCCGGCGGCCAGCGCCGGCAGCAGCCGCCGCTCGCGGATGCCGATCACCAGCCCGATCGACAGGCAGATCGCGGCGCCGTGGATCAACCCGTAGAGCATCTGGTGCCGCAGCTGCAGCGCGGCCCAGACGAAATCCCCCGATGTGCTGACCGCGCCGAGCGCGATCGCGGCGATCACCGCGTGCATCATGATAACCGTCCTCCCGCCGGCGCCGGCGCGCGTGGCACGTGCGCGCCCGCCCCGGCCCACTGAGCCGACCTCCACACCTCCGGCGGCAGCAGCGCGAGCACGGTCAGCACCTCGAGCCGCCCCACCCACATCGCCGCCGTCAACACGACCTTCGACACGGGATGGAAATCCCCGTAGTGTCCCATGGGCCCGACGACGTTCAGCCCCGGGCCGATGTTGCCGAGCGTCGCAATCGCCGCCGTGAAGCCGGTGACGAGATCCGCGCCGAGCGCGACCACGACGACCGTGCACACCGCGAACACCGCGAGATACAGCAGGAAGAACACCAGTACTTCGCGCATGACGTCCTCGGGCACCACGCGCCCGCCCAGCTTCACCGGCAGCACGCCGCGCGGGTGCAGCGTCCGCCGCAGCTCGAGCAGCGAGTAGCGCGCCACCAGGATCTGGCGGACGACCTTCGGTCCGCCCGCGGCGGACCCGGCGCAGCCGCCGACGAACATCAGCGCCACCAGCACGGCGCGCGACTGATCGTTCCACAGATTGAAGTCGGCGCTGGCGTAGCCGGTGGTCGTCAGGATCGACAGGACCTGGAACGACGCCACCCGCACGCGATCGACGATCGTCCCGGCCGCCGGCCCGAGGAGGATCGCCACCAGCACCGTCGCGGCGACCGTGAGGACGAGATAGACGCGGAACTCCTCGTCGCGCCGGAACACGTGCGTCTCGCCACGCAGCATCCGGTAGTGCAGCGCGAAGTTCGCCCCGGCCAGGAACATGAAGCCGGTGACGATCCACTCGGCCGCCGGGTTCCGGTACCCCATGAGCGACTGCGGATGCGGGGAGAACCCGCCGGCGCCGAGCGTCGTGAGCGCGTGGCACACGCTGTCGTACAGCGGCAGGCCGGCCGCGACGAGCGCGATGGCCTCGAGCGCGGTGAGCCCGGCATAGACCGTCCACAGCGCGGCGGCCGTCTTGCGGATCCGCGGCGTGAGCTTCTCGTCCGTCGGCCCGGGCGCTTCGGCGAAGAACAGCTGCCGGCCCGCGATGCCCAGGCGCGGGAGCACGGCGATGAACAGCGCAATCACGCCCATCCCGCCGAGCCACTGCGTCAGCGATCGCCAGAAGAACATCCCCCGGCCGAACTCGCCGAAATCCCGGATCACCGTCGCGCCCGTCGTCGTCAGGCCCGACATCGACTCGAACAGCGCGTCCACGGGCGGCATGCCGGCCCAGACGTAGGGCAGCGCCCCGGCATGCGCCGCCAGCACCCACGCGCCCGCCACGACCGCGAGGCCTTCGACGCGCCGGAGGTCCTCCCCCGGCGCCCGGCTCGCGCGCACCATGAGCTGGCCCGCGGCCGCGGCCGCGACGCCCGAGACCAGGAACGCGGCGGCGTCCGATCGCTCGGCGTAGAGCAGCGCGACGGCCGCCGGCGGCAGGAGCGTCAGCCCGAACAGCCTCAGGATGGTGCCGATCAGGTGGATGACGACGGGAACGCGCATTCGGCCGTTCAGCGTCCGGGCGCGAAGAAGTCGCGGATCGAGGCGGCCGACTCGGACGTCGCGAACACCAGCAGGCGATCGTGGGGGCGCACCTGGTCCGGACCGCGGGGGATAATCACCTGGTTGCGCCTCAGGATGGCGCCGACGATCGACTGCGGGGGCATCTTCAGCTCCGCGAGCGCCCGCGGCTGGTACTCGGCGGGGACGACCAGCTCCACGACGGTGGCCTGGCCCTCTTCGAGCACCGCCAGCAGATTGGCGCGCCCGGCCTGGACCTCGTGGATCACGGAGGCCACCGCCGCGCCGCGCGGCGACAGCGCCACGTCGATCCCGACGAGCTCGAAGAGCCGCAGGTTCGCGGGCCGGCTCACGCGCGCGATGACCTTGCGCACGCCGAGCTGCCGCGCCAGAAGCGACGCCAGCAGGTTCCGCTCGTCGTTGTCCACGACCGACACCAGCACGTCGCTGCGGCCGATCCCCTCGGCCTCGAGCAGCTCGAGATCCGTGCCGTCCCCGTTGAGCACCAGCGCGCGGCGCAGCGAAGCGGCGAGCTGCTCGCCGCGCCGGCGGTCCTTCTCGATGACCCGCACCTCCACGTTGGAGGCCGCGTCGAGCCGCTGCGCCAGCCTGAACCCGACGTCGCCGCCGCCGATGATCGTCACGAGCTGGCGCCTCGTGCCGCCCGCCGAGGACGGCTCGATCTGCGGCTCCAGGTCGCGCAGGGCCTCGGGCGTCCCCATGACGATGATCTTGTCGCCCGCGCCGAGCCGGGTGTCGCCGCGCGGGATGTGGAACGTGCCGCCCTGCTTGACGGCCACGATGAGCGCGCCGTGCGGCACGCGCAGCGTCGAGACCGGGCCGGCCGTGAGCGGCGAACCCTCCTGGAGCCGGTATTCGAGGAGGCGGATGCGGCCGCCGGCGAACACCTCCGCGTCGATCGCTCCGGGCGCCGCGATGATGCGCTCGATGTCGTCGGCGAGCTGCGCCTCGGGCCAGACGAACCGTTCGATCCCGAAATGCTCGCGGATGCTCTCGCCGCTGCCGCCGGCGGTCAGGAACCCGTCGTCGGAGACGAAGCAGATCGTCCGCGACAGGCCGAGGCTCTTCGCCAGGGCGCAGGCCACCAGGTTGACCTCGTCGTGGCCCGTGCAGGCGACCATCAGGTCGGCGTCCGCCGCACGGGCGCGCTCGAGCACCTCGGCGCTCGTGGCGCTGCCGGCCACGAACTGCACGTCGAGGCCGGCGAAGCGCTCGCGCGCCTCGTCGCTGTGATCGATGACGAAGACCTCCTGGTCCCTGGAGAGTTCACGCGCGAGCGCGAAGCCCACTTCCCCGCCGCCGGCAATCAGGATCCGCATGGGCGCCACCCGGCAGCATACACGATGCTCCGCTCTGCGCTATCCGCTGCGGGCTCTCGCTCGGCGCTGCCCGCCGTAGCGCAGATCTTCAGAGCCTGCGCTGTTCGTGGAGCGTGCGCTGGGCATTCATGAGCCTCGCCACGCACGTTCCGGCGCTCACCGCCGGGGGCTTCGTCCTCTCCCGCGCGCGCGGCGCTCCAGCGAGCGTTCGAACCGGTCCCGCTGCGCGGGCGTCAGTATCTCTCTGATCTGTTCGTGGAGCGTGCGCTGCTCGGCGGCGAACCGCTCCCGCACCTCCCGCTGCAATCCCTCCACCCGTTCACGGCTCGACTCGAGCACCCTTCTGATCTGCTCGCGCTGTGCCGCGTCGAGATCCAGATCGCGCGTCAGGCGTTCGAGCAGCACGCCCGGCGGGGGCCCGCCCGGCGGGCCGCCGCGGCCGCCGGCGCCGGGGCCCGGAAACGCCTGGCGCCAGGGCCCATCGGACCGCTCCATCCGCGCCCCGACGAAGATGCCGGCCGCGCCGCCCACGCAGAACACCGCCAGCACGAAGAGCGCGAACCACACGCGCATGCGGCTATCGGCCATCGTCCTGGCCTTCCGCCGGCGCGGTATCCACGCCGAGCATCTCCTGAAGCACCGAGTCCGGCGTGACCTCGGCGTTCCACAGGAGCGAGGCCTCCGAGGCGGTGCCGGCGTTGATCACCGCCCATTCCTCGAGGCTGATGGCCGAGGACGCCGGGCCGCTCGCGGCGTAGAGCGCCGCCAGCACCAGCGCCGCGGCCGCGGGCGCGACGCGGATCGTCCAGGCGCGCCAGTCCGCCAGCCCGAGCAGGCCCGCCTCGCCGTCCAGCCGTTTCGCCAGCGCCGCGTGGAACCCTGGCGAGAGCCGCTCGGGCGGTCTCGAGCGCAGCCGATCCGCCACGGCGCGCTGGCCGGCGAGCGCGTCGCGGCACCCGGCGCAGCCGGCCAGGTGCGTGTCCAGCCGTGCCTCCTCGTCGACGGCAAGCCGGTCGCCATCCGCACGGCGGGCCATCAGGCGGGTTGCGTCAGCGCAGGTCAGCATCATCTCCTCCGCAGGTCACGGTTTCGCCCGCAGCGGCTCGAGCAGCGGACGCAGCCGCTGCCGCCCCCGGAAGATTCTCGACTCCACCGTGCCGAGCGGGATTCCCAGCACGTCGGCAATCTCCCGGTACTCGAGCCCCTGCACGTCGCGGAGGACGACGGCGACGCGCAGGTCGTCGGGGAGGGCGGCGAGCGCCTTGTCGATGGCGTCGCGGCGCAGCACGCCCTCTTCCATGTCGAGGCGATCGGGCGCGGCCTCGATGGGATCCATCCCCTCCTCGTCGTCCGTCGCGGGCGCGACCAGATACCGGCGGAGCCGCGCCAGGCGCCCGTGATGCGAGCGCACGACGTTGATCGCGATCTGGTGGAGCCAGGTCCGGAACGCGCTGTCGCCGCGGAAGCCGCGCAGGCCGCGCCAGGCCCGGACGAACACTTCCTGGGCGATGTCCTCGGCGTCCGCGCTCCCGGCGGTCAGCGAGCGCGCCAGACCCGCGATCGCGCCCTGGTGCCGCCGGACCAGCTCGTCGAACGCATCGCGATCGCCCGCGGCGGCGGCGTCAACGAGCCGGCGGTCTGGATCCACTCAACCGTTTCCTCAGGCGCCGACGGCCGGCCTCACCGTGGTTGGACCACCCGATCCCGCCCTTTATTCCTCGGAAGGCTTCACGGCACTCTCCGGGCCCGGACTCCGGAGTCCCGGCTCTTCTTCGTTCTTGCCGGGAAGTTTCCGAGTCCCGCCGCAGTCTACCAGGCATCA
>Ga0299914_10002704_pt1 | contig 12307 bp, 10 predicted proteins | sample RVTome_10_FD_201361 | JGI IMG/M metagenome (GOLD analysis project Ga0299914, IMG submission 201361) | Soil microbial communities from uranium-contaminated site in the Upper Colorado River Basin, Wyoming, United States - RVT153D57 (version 2) ... | reverse complement strand
CTATGTGGTTGGCATATTGCTGGTATGGTCCGCCACCGTGACCGGCGCTGATCGCATGGGGAGGGTGGTCGCGGTCGGGCTGGTCGGGGTTCCGCTGATCGAGCTCGGAGTGACTGTGTTCCGTAGAGGGCTCTCCGGAGCCACCTTGTTTTCCGGGGATCGGGACCACACCTACGATCGTCTCTATCGTGCAGGGGTTTCGGAATGGAGGATCGCCCTTTTTTATGCGATCGTCCAGGCTATATGGGTAGGGATAATCGTCAGCGTCTCGGCGAACACGGGAGACCTGCCGACAGCTATCACCGCACTTGCGATGGGTGTCGGTCTGGCGGCGCTGGTCGGGGTGTGGATGACGGTCTCCCAGCCTTGAACTCATCGGTCGATATCTCCTCATCTCCGCGCTCCCAGCCCAGTGCGACCAACACGCACAGGAAGAAGGCGAGCACTTGTCCCCGCTGCCGCGCGATGATTCCCAGGTTGCGTACGACGCTGAATGCGATGGCGAATCCGAGGACATAGAACGAGGAGAAGACCACATAGCCGTTGGCTCGCCACGCTCTCCAATTCCTCAATATCGCGGGCAGTTTCCACACGGTCAGACCCAGAAGCAGGGTTGTCTCCGCGGCGGCGAAGTAATGCTGCATCTCGGTTGCCTCGAACGCGAACGGCCTGAAGAGCACCAGGGCCACCGCCTCTGGGATGTCGGCCGGTCCGGCCACCGCCCCACCATCGGCCACAGTGCCGGATTCGGATGTTCGACGCACGACGTCCGAGGTGAAGGAGTCGAGTGAGTCGGTTCCGGTGAGGTCGACGCCGAACATGTTGGGGAACAAAGTCAAGACGAGTCCGCCGGCCGCGACAAAGCCACCGACGACCACCAGTCTCCGCAGACCGACCGCAGCCCCAGTGTCCTTGGGCGTCTTGGCGACCACACCTGCCCCGATGAGACCGGCGACAATCAGGCCGGCTATGTGGATCCGGATCAAGCCGAGTATCCCGAGAAACACTGCCAAGCCCACCAACCAGCGGACCTCGAACGAGGCCAGTGTGCGTGAGATGAAATAAGCGGCTCCACCTATGGCGAATAGGACCAGGGCGTCTTTACCGATGCTCGAGGGCCAGAAGAAGTAGGTGGGGAGAAAGAGGACTAGAAAGGCGTAGGGCCTGAGTTGACCGGGACCGGCCCACCTGCGGAACGCGGCGTAGAGCAGCAACTGGCCGCCGAACGCGAACGCGGAGAAGATCAGAAAACCGCCGACCATGTCTGGGGTGAAGATGGTGAACAGTCCGCCTGTGATGTACTCGGTGACCTGGGTGCCGAATCCACCCTGCGATCGCTCCGCGAATTCCGGTATGAAGCCGGTTCGAAACTGCGTGGCGAGTTCTGTCCCGACCCGGTAGTAGCGATAGGAGTCACCACCGCCGTACAGCACGGCGACCATGTAGTACCGGGCCAGGGTGCCGACGATCTTGGCGAGAAATCCGAGCATCACCCAATTCACGAGCCAGACGCTGTCGACTGCAGTCCGCATCTTGGAAGCGACGGCGGCGAACAGAGTCGTGGTGACGAGAGCGATCATGGCGAATGCTCCCCAGGAGCTACCGAAGGCGATCGCCGCGCCCAATACTACGGCGACGAGGGATGCTCCCAACCAGGGCACGATCCCGCCGTTCACAGCAACTCCAGATCGCTGGTGGCCAGGTCCCATGCGCTCAAGTCGTGAATGTCGGTTTCGAGATCGCTGAGCGACAAGGCGATCAGGTGCAGTGGTTTCACGCCCGGGGCCGGCAGTAACCCGCCCTTCAATGCAGCCTTGCGCTCGGGGGACCCATTCGAGAACCACCCGGCCAGGTACCTCGCTCTGGACATTCTCGCCGCGGACCGAATCGACGTGGAACGAGGAGAGCCGACCATTTCGGAGATCACCAACTCACTTCTGCCGCCGCGTGCTCCAGCTCTTGCAATCAAACCAGACGCGACTCCATCCGGCACCCAGCCATAACTGGCGGAAGGATGAGAGAGAAATCTCCAGGTTGCGTATCCCCCCGACCTCGGCGTCCTCAGGCCTCGAGGCGCTCTGTCGTTGATCATCGAGGATGCCGGCACCGCGGTCGCCTCAGGTGCCCAGCTCTCGATGGACGGCAGCTGATCGGCGTCGGGACGAATGGCACGGCCGACCTTCGGTCGGATCAGCACTCCGATCTGCCCAACCTCCCGCCAACCCATCCGCAGGTACCCCGGGCCGGACTTGTCATTGGGTGTGTTGAATACGAGATGGACACCCTCGGCTTGCGCTACATCTAGCGCGGTCATCGTCAGACGCCGGAAGATGCCCCGCCGTGCGTAGTCGGGATGAGTCGCGGTGTCGACCGGGCGGAGACAACTCAGGACATGCCCTGAAGGCGTAGCCAATCGCCATCGCATCATCGCCCTGACCCCAGCGATGCGTCCTTCGTGGCTCTCTGCGACGAACACCAGGGAAGGACCAAAAGGGTTCGAGACGTGCTTCCAGGCCCACAGCTCGGGTGTTCTGCGAAGTACGGGAGACTCGCCCAGGGCTGCTCGCAGCGTGTCGAGGATGGCCGGGATGTCCTCGTCTCGGGCCGCGCGAATCGCCAGGTCAGCCACGCAACACCTCTGTGTACACGGCCTCGTAGGCGCTGACCATCCGGTCGAGAGCAAAGTCTCGGCCCACCAGCCGGGCCGCTTCCCTCCCCCACTCGGCGGCGGCTGACGACTCCAGTGCCCGGGACACGGCGGCAGCCAGCTCGGCGGGCTCCCCCGGCGGCACCAGAAGACCTGTGACCTCGTGTCGCACCACGGAGGGAACACCTCCTACTGCGGTGGCAACTACTGGCCTGTGCAAGGCCATGGCCTCGAGCAGGAACACCGGTAGTCCTTCCACGTCGGCCGGGTTGACCACGACGTCGGCCGCGGCGAGGAAAGCACGGGCATCGTCTCGTCTCCCGAGGAATCGCAGATTGTTCTCAATCCCCGCTTGTCGCGCCGCCGACCTGACACGCTCAAGGTCTCCGGCATGCTTCTCCCCACCGATGGACACCACGATCGCATGGGGCCAGTCTTCAACGAGGAGCCTTGTGGCCTCGATGAGAGTGTCATGTCCCTTGTTGGGCCTGATGTTCCCCACGTGCACGACCAGCCGCTCGCCATTCCGGGCACCGACTTCGGTCCGGGCCCGGCTCGTCTGCTCGGAAGTGACTGCCACAGATACGCCGTTGGGTATCACCCTTGGGGCGGGACCGGGGTATCCGTCGATGCTGTCGGCTACGGCGTCTGAGACGGCGATGATCGCCCGGTTTCGACCGTAGGTGACTTGGTTGAGCCATCGTGTTGGCTGGCGGTAGGAATCGACCAGGTTGTGCTCGGTGTAGACGTGTGTGCCGGCGGGGACGGCGAGTCGGGCGAAGACCCCGGCGGCGGGCAGATGGCTGTGGATCAGGTCGGGCTTCCAATCACCTACTAGAGCTTTGAGGCGTCGCAGGGCTCTCAGCCCCGGTGGTCTTTCCCATTGGAGAGAGGTCACGTTGACACCGTTTTTTTCGAGTGAGGCAACCAGCTGGTTCTTCCAAGGAATCATGTAGGCAACGCGATAGTCGAAGTGCTCGCGGTCCCACAGTCGGGAAGCCTCTGAAAGGAGCTTCTCTGCCCCGCCCAGCCCCAAACCCTTGATGAAAACGAGGACTCGAGACCGGTTAGTCGTGTCTGGCGGCACTGGAGATGAACTCGTCGAGGCCGTCTTCAAATGGGACCTCTGCGGTCCAACCCAAGACGGCCTTCGCCTTCTCAGCCGACACGAGAGCCGGCGCCACGTCTCCTGGTCGCGGCGAACCGAAGGTGACTTCGGTGGGGTGCCGGGCGATGACCGACTCGGCCAACTCCTTGATGGTCACCGTCTCGGATGCAACCACATTCAAAGCCATCCCCGTGGCGTCCGATGCGGCGGCGAGCAAAAAGGCCTTGGCGATGTCCGAGGCGTGTGTGAACTGACGTCCCTGTGACCCGTCCCCCTGGATGGTGATGGGCTCACCGGCGGAGGCCCGGTCGAAGAATATCCGGAACACGGAGTTCGGCCTCAAGCCGGACCCATATGCAGTGCCGAGTCGAAGTGCGAGCGCCGGCAAATAGCGCAGTCGAGCTGCGGCCAGTACCAGAGACTCGCCCGCCAGCTTGGTTATCGAATACGGGTGGTCCGGCATCGTGGGGTGATCTTCGGTGATGGGTTCGGTGAGAGGTTCCCCATAGACCTCCCAGGTCGAGGCATAGACGAGGCGCGCCTCAGCCTTCAATGCGGCTTCTACGACATTGGCGGTGCCGACGACATTCACCTCCGCGGCCAGCGCGGGCTGCTCACCGGCTAGGTAGACGTCCCCGATGGCTCCAATGTGAGCTATCACATCAGCATCTTGGGCAGCCTGGCTCACCGAGTTGGCCTCGGTGAGATCTCCTTGGATGAACCTCATGTTCGGCTCTTCGAGCCATGAGACATCGAAGCCGGTCACCTCCCAACCGCTATCGCGGAAGTGTCTCGCCACATGCCGCCCCAAGAAGCCGGATGCCCCTGTGACCAGTACCTTCATCAACTCGCCCCTATGCCCTCGCTTGTACGCCTCTGTTCGTGCTCGGACCCCGTGGTGGGTCCTAACAACCATTCTGGCCCAACACCACCCGTGGTGGGTCTCAACACCCATTCTCGCCCAACACCGTTCGTGGTCAAATCCCACTTTTTCGCGACCCGAAGAAATGCGTCAGATCTCTGGTAAGCTGCCACTCTGGGTGGTCGGCGTCCGCCGGCCGGGGCGAAGCGCTGTGGGAGGCAAGAATTGATCAATGGGGCGAATGGTGGAGAGCCACCAACGAGGGGACAAAGGCTTGCTATAGCCGCATCGCGCGTCCAGGCCGACTTAGCGTTTGCGGCGCTGGACATCTTCATCGTCGTCGCGGTATACACACTGGGCTTGGCGGTTCGGATGCTCGATACCTCCATCGTCGACGGGGGCGACCTCTGGCTGGATCTAGGCAAGGCTATGCCCGTGATCATCGTGGTCCATCTCCTGGCGAATGTCGCTGCCGGTGCCTACGGGCATGTTTGGGAACATGCCAGCACCAGCGAAGCCGCCCGCGTGGTGGTCGCCAACACGGCAGCTTCGGTGGTGCTTGTAGTGGCGAATTCGTTCCTCCGGGCCACCGGATCGGAGCTCGTCGTGATTCCGTGGACGGTGTTTGCCATTGGCGGTCTTCTCTCGCTCTTCGGCATGGGAATGGTGAGGTTCAGATCGCGTCTCTTCTCGTTCCACAGGCTCTCGGGAGCGAACAATGTCCTCGTGGTTGGAATCGGCAGGGAGGCGGTGGCATTTGCTCGACAGGCTCCGCTTCTCGAAGGGGGCCGACGGGTTGTCGGTTTCCTCGCCGATAAGGGAGAAGATGCCGGCGGGCCACGGCGACTGGCCGGGCTTCAGGTCCTCGGCTGCCTAGGCGAGATCGCAGAGGTAGTCCATGTCTACGACGTCGACGAAGTGGTCATGGTGGGAGGGGACTCGAAGAAAACGAGGCGAGTGGTAGATCTCTGTCTCGATGTCGATGTGAGACTGCGCCTGCTGCCGGCCGCCGAGGACGTCCTGCGCGATGGCGTCTCCGCAGTCGACGTCAGGGATATCGAGGTCGAAGACCTACTCGATCGCCAGCCCATCGACACCGAACTCGCGTCAGTGACCGAGCTACTTCGGGGAAAACGAGTGCTCGTCACAGGTGCCGGGGGCTCGATCGGGGCGGAGATCGTGCGTCAGGTGCTGGACTTCGATCCCGGCGCAGTCTGCGCACTCGATCGTGACGAGACTCTTCTTCACAATGCAGGGCTGCGATGGTCCGGGAGGGCACGGGTGGTGCTCGGCGATGTCCGTGACGCCGATCGAATGCTTCGAGTCTTCGAGGAGTTCCGGCCCCATGTGATCTTTCACGCTGCCGCTCTGAAGCACGTTCCGATTTTGGAGGACTACCCCGAAGAGGCCGTTCTCACCAATGTGGTCGGAACACGCAATGTGATCGAGGCCGGATCGAGGAATGGCATGGAACGATTCGTCCTGATCTCCACCGACAAGGCGGTCGCTCCGACAAGCGTGATGGGGGCAACGAAGAGAATTGCCGAGCTGATGGCCCAAGCTGGAAAGGACCGGCAGGATGGGTGTGTCTACACGGCTGTCCGCTTTGGAAATGTGTTGGGAAGTCGAGGCAGCGTGATCCCGACCTTCATCGAACAGATCAAGGCCGGTGGGCCGGTGACGGTCACGGACCCTGCAATGACCCGCTATTTCATGACCGTTGACGAAGCGGTACAACTGGTCTTGCAGGCATCGGCCCTGGCAAACGGGAGCGAGATCTTCCTGTTGGACATGGGTGAGCCGGTGCGAATCCAGGATTTGGCAAGACGGCTGGTCAGGCTGGCAGGGCTGTCGCCCGACAAAGATATCGAGATCCACTTTACTGGGCGTCGTCCAGGTGAGAAGCTATCCGAGATGCTTGCTCTCGATCCGCTCAAGCCGACCCCCAACGACAAGGTGTTCGAAGTGCGACTCGACCATCCCAGATCCCATGTGTTGATCGACAAGGTGACCGAGTTGGAGAAGCTGGCACTCGAAGGTGACGGTCACCGTGTTGTCCAACTGCTCAACGAGTTGACTGGTGGCGAGCTGCTGACTGAGGATCCTTTCTTGGTGATCGAGGATGATTCCCAGGCGGCGGTCTCATGGAGCTGAGCAGGCTCTTTCGGATCCTCCGCGCCCGCTGGGCGATCGTGGTACTGGTTGGGTTAGCGGGCTTCGCGTCTGCTTTCGGTATGACCGCCCTCGCCAGCGAAGGCGTGGAGCCGGTGTTTGAAGCCTCCATCCCATTCGAGTTCGAGCTTCAGGCCGAGGAAACAGTCGAGGACTTGGGAGATGAGATTCAAAGCGAGCGGGGGCTCGCTGTCTTGGCGGCGCAGGACCTCCTTGCTGGCGGTGAGGCTTCGATCGTGGCCGACACCGACGCGGCCCGTCTGGTCTTCTACGCCCGAGGTGATAGCCGCGAAGCGGCGAGAGACCTCGCCCAGGCGTTGGTCGACGCCTACCTAGGATCCGACCCCTCCAGCGGTGGAGACATTGGGGAGCAGTTGGCCGAGATGGAGACTCAGGCCGAGGAGATAGAAGGCGAGATAGCTGCGTTGCAGCGAGACCTCTCGCCCGAGGAGGAGGCGTTGAAGAGCAGGCATGAGCTTCTCGACGTTCAGATCGCCAGTCTCAGGCAGGAGTTGGCTGCTCTCGCAGTCGCCGATGCCGGCGCCACGAGCGAGCAACAGGCGGCCAACGAAGCGCGTCGTCAAGATCTAGTGGAGACCCTCTCAATAATGGAGGCGGAGAAGGCACAGCTTCCACCACCACCTTCCGACGCCTTGTCGCCCGGCGACCAGTTGAGGCTGGAGGCGCTGCAGCGACGAATGGAGCTTCTCAGGCTGGATTACCAGCGTCTCGCTCTGCGCACCATGGGTGTCACCGGTGAAGGCAACCAGCAACCGATGACTATTGACGACCTCACGCCGGCGCCGCCGAGCCCATTTCTGAATGGCGCCATCGGAGGATTGGGGGGTTTAGGTGTGGCAATTCTTGCACTGGTGGTCACCTCCAGGACACGAAGAGAAGTATGGCTGGACTCAGACCTCCCCATGCCGTTGCTCGGGAAGGTTCCCAGCCGCAGGTCACTGAATCAGATTGGCTTACCGTGGTACGACTCCGCCGAAGGCGGTAAGAGGAAGGAGTCGATTCAGGCTTTGCGGACCGCCATCGAGGGTGGCGTCATCGGGCCTGCTAACGCTATAGCCATAGTGGGGGACAAACTAGACTCCATAGATTGTCACACCCTAGGTGTGGATCTGGGCGCTGCCCTTGCGAGCGCCGGAAGCATGGTCGTAGTGGTCGACGCAGATTTCGCGATCGAGACGGACCTGACCGAGTTCAATGTCGGAGATCCCAGCCTGGAGACGGTGCTCGGACTGCCCGCCGGATCCCGAGATGGTCTGCGGGAGAGAGTCTCGAGTGTTGTCGCCGAAGTGCCACAGATCCGTCCTGGACTGTCGGTGATGCCGTCCGGTTCCGCACCGACGTCGCCAGCCGATGCGTTGGCGGGACAGCAGTTCAGGATCTTTCTCGACGTCGTCAGAGACTCCTTCGATGTAGTGATACTCGTAGCTGGCCGCGCCGGAACCCCTAGTTCTCAAGTCGTAGCCCAGAGAGCTGGGACCGCCCTAACCGTTGTGGTCCCCGGTAAATCGACGATACCGGGTTTGGCTTCCTTGAGCGCCGACTACGAAAACCAGAGGCTCACGAATCTCGGGGCGGTACTTGCGGCTGGAACGGAGACCCTGGCTCTCTTGCGAGTTGCCGGGAGGCCGCCGAAGCGCCGACTTGGTTCGAGGGAGCATCGGCCGGCTGCTTCCGAGTCGATGGAAACTTCGGTCAGCCGACTGCGTTCATATCCCTCCCCGATGGATGGGGCCTCCGGAGGGAACCGTAACGGCTCATTGCGGACCCTGGTCGGCGACCTCTCGGAGACGGCTGGAAGAGATGGGGAAGACGGGAGCACAAGTCACGATGGCCATGGAGACGACTTAGGCTCCGATGTGCGCACCGTCCTCAGCACAACGACTCGCACTCAGGCCTATGAGCCGGTGGCCGAGTATGTCGTTGCCCGCGTGGAGGACTTCCTCACCGCGGTATCCGGCCAGGAAAGCCTGTCTGACGAGCTGGTGGATGTTGTTCTCGAGGACGGATTCATCCCGTTGACACCAATCCGGGGCTATCGGACCGTTGGAGACTGGCTGACAGAGGAACTCAGGTGGGAGCTCGGCGACGACCAGGGGGACCGTGTGGCGATGGAGTTCGCGCGTCTGTTGAACGGTGGCGGTCTCAGCAGTGCCGCAGCTTTAGATGCTTGGCTGATCGATGAGTTCTTCAAGCGTCATGTTGGGAGGTCGAAAGGAGAGCCCGAAATCTGGCATATCACCAGCGAGGCGGGCACAGCACAGGTCCTCGCTTGTGGTCGACAGCTCAATCGGGACCGATTGATGAAGCTCAGCACAAATTTCGTTCGCCATGCGATAGATGAGTTACAGCGCGAGTTGAACGCCGCCAACGTCGCCGACGACTTCGATAAGGCGTCCCAAATCGAAACGAAGCTGCGAGATCTCCACTTATTCGAAGTCGCGCTCGGCATGCTTCAATTCGGCAGCAGCGAGGAAGCGAGGCTCCGCTACCCGTGGAGGCGCAACGATCAGCAGCCTCGCGGGTGGGTTCCGGTTTGGAGCGAGGGGATTCGTCCCAATATCGCTCCTCTACAGAGACTTCACCTTCTCTCGGAACCCGTTCTCACCGAGGACGAAATGCGAGAACTTGCTTCTGCATGAGTCTTGCTCGGCAGCTAGCAAAGGCACTCTTCGCGTTAGCTGACACTGTCCTGCCATCACCGCTCGGCCCACGTATCTTGATCTATCACCAGGTGGGCGCCGGGACGGGGAAACAGACCGATCTTGCTCTGAGCGATTTCATGTGGCAGGTCGATTGGTTGGTGGAGAACCGTGAGATCGTCGACCTCGAGACCGCTATCCAACGCTGGGACGAGCCTGGTTCTGAGCGGTTCGTCGTGATCACATTCGACGATGGATATCGTGACACTTTCACGACGGCCTATCCGATCCTCTTCCGACACAGCATCCCGTTCACCCTCTACATCTCCACCGAAATGGTGGCGTCGAGTGACGAGACTTCCTTGACCTGGAGTCAGGTCGGTACCATGTTCGAGAGCGGTCTCCTGACCATCGGCTCTCACACTCACGCACACGCAGATCTGAGGCGCCTAGGGCGGGAGGCGATTCTGGAAGAGATGGGTGAGGCCGACGATGTCATACAACGACATCTTGGACTTGCGCCGGCTCACTTCGCCTATCCATGGGGCTATTGGTCCGAAACTGCGGATCCCATCGTGCGAGAGAGATACGAATCCGCGGCCCTGGGAGCGGCCAGCAGGGCGGTTACTAGGTTAGATCCCCATCTCCTTCATCGTTTTCCGGTTCAGTTGAGCGACGGTAAGAGATGGTTCCGCACGAGGTTGAATGAAGGGCTGGTGGTTGAAGAGAGGGTGCGCCGACGACTGCGTGGGTACCGAGGGCCCTGAGACACAGTACGAAGGGTGCCATGGGGGCACTGCGACAACGCGATACGTCATCGGCAGGCGCATCCTTCACCGCGCAGTCTCTCATAGCTTTCAGTTCATGGGCGATTCCGACCAGTCAACGGCTACAGATGGACATGGCCCAAAGAGAAAGGCGCCAGGGTCAATTGGAGTCATCGGCTCTTTCGCGTAGCCAGTTCGCGAGCTCCAACTCGAAGGGATCATCGATGTTGACGACGGGGCGATCTATGACCACGTAACCGACGTTTTCGCCATGCACCCGTTCTTCAGCGACGATGCGATCTCTCCGGGCTGCATAGCAATATCCGTTGAGGAAATAGTAGTTACGTATCCGTTGCCTCGTGGACTCGAAGCGATCTTCCAGATAGGGCGTCACGTTACCGTCTTCCACGACCACCATCTTCTCAGGTGTGAAGTGACCGGGAGTTGGACTTACCGTGATAGCAGCATGGCGGTTCTCGTCCATGAGGACCTTTACGCAAGCAGTCACATCGCGTGGCTCTCGAAGGGGGCTTGTCGGCTGCAAGAGTACGCTCAACTCGTATTGGGTCCCCCACCTCTTCTCGCTTTCGAGCCATGCGTGTTTCCAGACAGCAACGTTCGATGCATGATCCGTCGCTAGGTCTGCTGGACGATCGATGACAGCAAGCCCGCAGTTTGAGGCTTCCGCCGCTATCTCCTTGTCGTCGGTCGAGAGCACCGCTCGGTCGAGCCATTCGAGGTCCGCTACCAGGGCAGCGGCATGAGCGATCAAGGAAATGCCACCAACGGTGGCGAGATTCTTCCGGGGTATGCCTTTGCTCCCCCCACGCGCCGGGATTACGGCGAGAGTTCGCATTTCGCGGTACATCGTTTGTACCGATCTCCTCCGTCTAGCGGATCGCTTTGACACTATTCTCCCAGACCGGCCGATTCGAGGGGAATGGCGTGATAGCTCTGGCGAACTTCGGGAACCGGGAACAGGCTACTTCGAGCGCGGCCCTTCTTTGGTGACGGCGAAGCGAGATTGATGAGGCAAGCGCTCTTCTAATGCCTCACTGATACGACAAAAAGGTCACCCACGAGATGCGAGACTGCAACGTGCGATGAGAAGACTGATCAAGATAGCCTTGAGACGCGCCGGATATCGTCTCGAGCGCATCCGTCCCGCTCGCGGGAAAAGGGCTCCAGAATCAAGTCAGATTCCGGCTCTCAATGACTTGGATGTCAAGTTTCATTCCGGAGATTGGCGCTATATGGTTCCGGCCACCCAGATGGTCGGGCGCCCTTGTTTCGGCTACGGGCCTGATTCATGGCACCCGTTTGTCGAGACCGTAAAGCAGTTGTTGGACAACCCGGATCTGCACTACCGAGAGTCGCTCCTCAGTCGTCTCTATGAGACGTGGCAGCCGCGTACGATCGCCGAGGCCCAGTTCCCGGGCCAGAAACCACCGCACCCGATACTGTCTGAGATTCCCGCCCGGACTCTCTTTGAGCCCTGGCTACTACGGCCACCGCCATGCGATGATCCCCTCGATCCCGACTGCCATCCATCGGGGGCGCCGTTGCATGGCCCCGTGAACCCACTCCAAGGCCTCAACGAGTTTGTTCGGCTACAAATAATGATTGCGTCGATTGAGCGATACGGCTACTACCCGGACGAGTTCCCACGTGGCTTGATAACTGGAATTCTGCTCAAGCACGATGGACGACAACGCTTCTTGGTCACCCATGGGCAGCACCGGACGGCTGTTCTCACGGCCATGGGCCGTGACGAGATCGAAGTGGGCGTTTGGGGTGCTGGTCCCTCTGTAGTGGATTCCTCCGAAGCCGAGAGATGGCCCCACGTCGTGAGCAGTCTGATCTCCACCGAGGCGGCCGTCGCGCAACTGACACGTTATTTCCCATCTGAATCACATCATGACCCGGCTTTCAATGTGCGCGACGCCGTCCGGAAAAATCAGAAGAACTAGTCATCCCGGTTCCGTGATAACGGCCGGCCGTTCTCCCATTCGTACTCCGGAAGGTCGGGATAAAGCTCTGAGGAGTTGTGACCAACCAAGAGTTCTATGCCCTGGGGCTGGAGGGTGATCT
>Ga0299914_10002703_pt1 | contig 12309 bp, 11 predicted proteins | sample RVTome_10_FD_201361 | JGI IMG/M metagenome (GOLD analysis project Ga0299914, IMG submission 201361) | Soil microbial communities from uranium-contaminated site in the Upper Colorado River Basin, Wyoming, United States - RVT153D57 (version 2) ... | reverse complement strand
GTCGCGGGCGGGAGCTCGTCCGGCGATCCCGCGGGCGCTTCGGAGGAAAGCGGCAGCGCGCCCGGCGCGGACGCCGTGAACTGCGGCCAGCGAGCCTTCCCGGCCTCGAGCTCAAGGCTTTGCGCGCTGGTCAACACAATCCGTAGATCGAGGCGCGTCACGACGGGCTCGACGTCGGAATCGAGGGCGACTGCAACCGCAACCACCTCCGCAGCCAGGTCGTCGGATCGCGCCTGCAGCTCCGCCACTTCGGCCACCTCGAGGGCGTGCAGTCGTAGGGTCGCCTCGTTGTACAGCACGCTTACGACTGCGACCGAGGCGACGCACAGGATCGGTCCCATGACCGAGCCCACGATTCCCCAGGCTCGACCTCGAAGCTGCCCGACGGCCAAACCCGCAACCCTTGCAAGGAAGACCCGCGCGCCGGCGGCGGCAGCGGCTGGCGCAGCGCGCACGTAGTGATCTGGGCTGACTACGGTGTCGAACGAGGACAGTTCCGCGACCAGGACCTCGACGACGGCCGCCGCCGCAAAGCCGATCAGTCCCGCCAAGGTCAACCCGGCGATCGCGGCTCCGGTTCTCGCCTCCCGCCGACGCAGCCGCCAGAGGCCGATGCCACCGGCGACGACGTTCAGCAGGATCTGTGCCGGTATCATCAACGAGACGAATACGCCCAGGGCGTAGCGTTCCATGGACCGGAGACGCTGACCGACCGGCTTGTTGCGGAGAATCCGCCAACCGCCCTTTCCCACCGACCCGTCGGCCACGGCGAAGCCTGGCGGGGAGTCCAGTTCCGGTGCCAACGCGTCGGTTTCGCGGGTAGACGTAGGCGGGTTACGCTGCAACAGAACAGTCGCTCGCGCGTCTCTCATGCCTACGCGCGATGACGCGCGTTCGTGGTCCACAGGAGGACGGTCAGTGACCGCGCGACGACGCCTGGTGCGATCGCGACCCCTCGTTCTGGGTGCTCTCGTTGCGGCCTTCGTCGGCTCATTCGTCGCGGCGGCCTACTGGGAGTGGATCTGGTGGGAGCCGTACAACGCGCTCCTGCCGTATCTCGGCGAGGGCGTACTGTTCCTCACTGCGATTGTCCTCGCGGCAATTCCGCGCGCCCGTCCATTTGCTCTCGTCGCTGCGGTTGCCGGCCTCGGCCTCGTGGCCGGCCAGATCATGGGTCCATCGCGGGCGGAGCTGAGACACGGCGACGGAACCGTGACCATCCATCTGACCGCACCGGTCGCCGCGACGGGTTCAAGCGCGGCCACGTGCGCCACGAGCGACGGAGGAACTGAGCTGCAGGTCTCAGGCGATCCCAACCTTCGGATGAACATCGTTCCAGACGATCCGGCCGCTCCGGCAGATGTCGACCAGCGGGAGATCGTCGGCGTGTTTCTGACGGTCGGCGATCGGTGGCGCCGGTCAGTACGTCCGGACGAGATCGCCTTTCACTTGATGGTCGGGAGGGTCGAAGCGGAACTGCCTGGGAGCTCGATGATGGCTGGACCTTCGACGGTCCTGTCGGTGGACTGGACGACTCGGGCTGGCCGTGCGCAATTTGCCGACCTTGTTCCTGAAGCGCGCGCAAACGAACACGCGGGCCCGTTCATCGACGTGGCCGGGACCGTCGAGTGGACATGCGACTACGGAGACTGACCCGCTCCGCAGATCGTGGCACCGTCGGTCGCTGAGTGCGCCATGGGCCACGTCGCGAGAAGGCGGGGCAAGCGATACACTCCCGATCGTCCGATCTGTCAGCGTGGGCGACCGCGCCCGAGGGCGCGGTCGGCACGACGGCCGGGAATCCGGCATGGCGTCGCGGGACGCGCTAGAGAGCGAGCTCCACCGCGAAGGCTCGGGCCATGACTCCATAGCCCGCGGCGTTGGCGTGGTTGTCCGGGCCGCGCGGCGGCGGCACGCAGACCCAGGTCCAGAGGCAGATCCTGGCCACGTTGATCGGCACAGTGCCGACCCCGGGCAGCAGCACCATGGTCGCGAAGTCGGAAGAGGAGAACGCACCTTCGACGTCCGCGACGGGCATGCCGGCCGCATTGAATACTTGGCGGAGCAGGCCGTTGACGGCGGCCATCAGTGGCGCCGACTCCGCGGCAAACTGCTCGCCTTCGGGCCCCAGCAGCCAGGCACCGAGGAATGGGTTGTACACCGACATGCCGATGATCGGCACATCTGGACCGGCCGCGGATCGAAGTCGGGCCAGGATCGTCGGCAGGTTCACCTGGATCGAGACGAAACCGGCGGGAATGCACGCCGCGGCCTGGCACGGGAAGTCGTTCGCGCCGAGGTCGATCGTGACGAACGCCACGAACTTGCGATGGGCCTCCAGAAACGCGACCGCCTGATCGAGTTGAGTGCCGCGGTCGTAGGCGCAGTACCCGCCGTTCAGCATTGACGTCGTCGTCTCGCCCGGGCAGGCGAGCTTCACCAACGACAGCTTCGGCCAACGGCCTTGGCCAATGGCCAGCAGCTGCTCGGCGTAGCCTTCGTCCGTGCGATACAGGTTCGTCGGGTCGCCGATCGGTTGGACGCTCGCTGCCAGCGAGTCACCCAGGGCAAGGTAGTACAGCTTTGCGTGGTCGCCGCCCGATCCGGGTGCCGCGAGGGCATTGCCTGCCAAGGCGGCCAGAAGGACGACGGACGTCAGTAGAGCGATCAGCGAACGCATCATGGTGCTCCCCTCTTGGACGCTAGGCGGTGCCCGTAGCACCGGATACGTCGCTGGACGCGCGTGTCGCTCAGTTGTTACGGATCGTCGATGAGGCGGCGCAGATGCAACCGCAGGACCGATGAGGTTGGCCAGTCGCCGCTGCCCGCTCGACCGGGATGCAGATATTCCCGGCATCCGCCCGCTCAACTCCGCGCCTCGTCGGCCGCTGTCGCGGAGCGGACACCGTGCCGTTCAGGGCCGGGTCTACCCTCGCTCGTAACATGTGGGGCCGTCGGGCGTCGCTGTGGGGTGAACGACATCAGTCCGGTCACGGAGCCGGTCCGCATCGCCGTCGGCCGTCGCGGCAGCAACGCGGTCGCGGACTTCATCGCGGCTGCGTACGTCGAGCACGAGGCCCGAATCCACGGGATGCTCCTCGGGGCGACGCGCGATCCGGAGCTGGCTGCAGACATCACCCAGGAGGCTTTCCTGCGGCTGCTCGCCGAAGCGCGCGCCGGCCGACTCCCCGCCGCGCCGGGGGCGTGGCTGTACCGGACCGCGTCGAACCTGGTGATCAGCCGCGCGAGACGTGAGTCAGTGGCGCGCCGTTTCGCCCCCCGGCTCCTGCGCCGGGACGACACGGCCGGCCCGGAGTCGATGGCCGTGGAGCACGAGCGATCCCGCTCGATGAGCGACATCCTGGCGCGGTTGCCGATCGCGGACCGGACTGCGTTGATCATGGCCGCGCAGGGTCTCAGCGGAGAGGACATCGCGGCCGCCCTGGGCAAGAGCCACGGCGCCACGCGCACCTTGCTCTTCCGGGCGCGCGAGCGTCTGCGGCAGGCCATGGTGGAGCCGGAGGACCAGCGATGACGATGCATACCCGGTTCGCGCGTCTCGCGGTCGCTTCGATCGATTTCCGGCTGTCGCCCGCGGAGGATGCAGCCCTCGCCGCCCACCTCGCGTCGTGTGCGGTCTGTCGGACGATATCCAGCCGGTATCGTGCCGACGCCGCGACCCTGCACGGCGCGGGATACGTCGTCTCAGCTCCCGACCGGGTCCGTGGGTCGGTCCTCGGCGCCGCGCAACGGTCGGGGCCGCAACGGCCTCCGTGGCAGCTCGTCCTGGTCGCCGCCCTCCTGGCGGTCATGCTGGCCGCCCTCGTTGTCGCAGCCGGTGCCCTGCGCGAGCTCCAGGACGGGCCGGCCCGACCGATCATCTGGCGACCGGCGGCAGCGGGAGCTGCGCTGATCGACCAGCAGGCCGTGCGACTCGAGCAGGTTGCCGCGGGACCGGCCGGCTTCGTGGTCGTCGCTCAGGCCGCGGACGATCAGGTTGCCCTGTTCTCGGTCGACGGAGCGTCGTGGGAGGCGGCCGCCGCGTTCGAGACCGGCACGGTTCGCGACATCACGTACGTGGAAGGCGGAGGCCGCCCGGGCATGTTCGCCGCTGTCGGCGCACTCGATGGATCGGCGGTGATCTGGTGGTCGACGGATGCGCGGGAGTGGACCGCCGATCCTGTGGCCGGCGCACCTGGCGAGGTCGTGGCCGTCGGATCGGTCCGCACCACCACGGTCGCGTTCATCGTTCACGAGGCGCCACCGGCCGATCCAACCATCGAGCCCGGCGCGGACCTGGAGCCTACCCTCACGGCCTGGTGGTCGAGGATCCCGGGAAGGTGGGTTCGGGCCGACATCGCGGGCGAGACCGTGGGCCTCCCGCGCGGACAGGCCGCGCTGACCCGCACGGACGCGGGTCTTGCAGCGCTGGGCGGATCGGACCTGCTGCTGACCGAGACCGGCGACTTCTGGACCTCGATTCCCGACATCGAGCGCAGCCCCCAGGAGCCCCTGCTCGCATGGGGTCTCGGCCGCTTCGTCGCCGCCGGCCACAGCGCCGACACGGCCATCATCCGGACGTCCGTCGACGGCCGTGCGTGGAGCGATTCGGTCGTCCCAGAAGCGGGGGGTTCGGTCATCGCCGGCATCTCGTTTCGCGACGGCCTGTTCGTCGCCGTCGGGAGCGGGCCGCGCGGGGTCATGACCTGGCACTCGAAGGACGGGGAGGCCTGGCACGCCGAGATGTCTGTCCCGGGCGGGTCGGGCGCCCTCATGACGGACGTGGCCTGGGGCCGAGATGCGCTCGTGGCGATCGGCGCGTCCGGGCCGAGCGCCGCTACGTGGATCGGGGAGCTGGAGGACCGATGATGCGCATCACGTGGATCGTCGCCATCGCCGCCGTTGTCGCGTGGGGATGCGCGAACACCGCAGCGCCACCGACCAGCGCCGACGAGTGGAGCCGGCACGACCTTGGACTCGACGGCCCGCGGATCCACGCGATCGTCGAGGGTGGGCCCGGGTACATCGGCGTCGGGAGTGATCTTCGCGGGCAGGCGGGCGGGTCGGGTGTGTGGGGATCCCGGGACGGCGTCACCTGGACGATGCTCGACGAGGTGCGTACCGACCGTGCGCTGATCGATCTCGTCGCAGGCGGCCCCGGTTTCGTCGCGATCTCCGCCACCCCGGCGTCGTTCTGGACGTCCTCCGACGGCACTGCCTGGAGCCAGTCCCCGGCCGCGGCGGGGCTCGAAAACGAGATCCTCCTCGCCGTCGCCCGCGGTGGCGACCGCTTGGTTGCGGTCGGGCGGGTCGGCTTCTGGACGTCACCGGACGGGCTCGCCTGGACGAATGTGCCGGTCCCGGGCGTCTCCGGGACGATCAACGATGTCGTTGCCGGCGGGCCGGGGTTCGTGGCCGTCGGGTCGGTGCCGATCGGCTCGATGGAGACCAAGGGTGGCATCTGGACGTCATCCGATGGCGATCGGTGGACGCGGATCGACGACAGACCCGCGTTTGCTCGTGCCGATATTCGATCCGTCGCGACGGACGGCAGCGGGATCGTTGCGGTCGGCTACACCCTGGAGCCGACCGGTCAGTTCCGACCCGCTGTCTGGCGCTCGGACGACGGCCTGTCGTGGAACGCATCGACCGTCAACGACGAGACGATCCCGGTGCCGGCCGACGGCGCCCTCGAGGGGGCGCTGATGAGCCACGTCGCGTCCAGCGGATCCCGCTGGCTTGCCGCGGGGGTATCGGCCGACGTCAGGTCGGATGGCATCGCAAGTGACATCGCCCTGTGGTCCTCCGCGGATGGGAGCACGTGGGAGCGACTGCCCCATCGCGCGATCTTCGAGGCGGGGATGAGCGAATCATCGATCGGCGAATTCGGCCCGGGTCCGATCCTCATGACCGACGAGCGGACCATCATCGCCGGGGCAAGCCAGGGCCCGCAAACGTCGATCTGGATGAGCCCACCAGCGCCCGACGGCGTCGACCCAGCGCCCCGACCGAGCGCCGGGCCGCCCGGCGCGGTAGGGTCGGACCAGATCCAGGCCACACCCGCACCGAACGCTCCATAGGCCGGTGCGGTCGAACGTCCTGCGCAGGCATCCCGTTCTTCGATGCCCGCCTGAACCTCGCCGCGGCGCGGACCTGGCAGGCTGATGGTGACCCTGGATCGTGTCGCCGGCCGACAACTGGTTGGACGCCGCCCCCGACACTCTGGTCCTGGCGTCATGTGCCTTCATCCGGCGCCGGAGGTGTGGCCGGCCTGTCGATTCAAGGATCGCGGGCGGCCGGGCGTGGTGCCCCCAAGGGGGCTCGGGGACCCGCCCGCTGTCTTATGATGACGACGTTCTTGCTTGGTACGTCGCGTGAGCGCGACAGTGTTGCTCTCGGACTCCGCTGCCTCTCGCCTCCTCTTGAGGACGCGTCCGGAGGGCGCGGCCGCTATGTAGAGAATCAGCACGCGCGCGCGTACCGACGCGATCGCAGGTACGGCGCGTGCGGCGGCCTGTCGCTCGGCGCGTTCCGCGGCAATCGCTGCCACGTCGTCTCGCTCTCCTGCCGGAGCTGGGCCTGCGAGCGGTGCTCGGTCCGGCTGGCATGTGAGGCTCGGCTCGGCCCGAGATGCAAGGCGGAGGACGACCATGACTACCGAAGTGCCGCCAGTCGCCCCGGGCTGGCGGAACCGGATCGTCGGGCACGGCGAAGAGCCGCCCGACCAGCTCCTCGCGAACCCGGCCAACTGGCGGGTCCACCCCAAGGAGCAACAGCAGGCACTCGCGGGAGCGCTGGCCGAGGTCGGGTGGGTCGCCCAGGTCCTGGTCAACCGGACGACCGGGCACCTCGTCGATGGCCACCTCCGGGTCGAGCTCGCGTTGTCCCGCAAGGAGCCGACGGTCCCAGTCGTCTACGTCGAGATGACCGAGGAGGAAGAACGACTGGTCCTCGCCTCGCTCGATCCGCTGGCCGCCATGGCGGTCGCCGAGGAGGACGCCCTGGAGGCGCTTCTGGCAGGACTCGCTCCCGAGGACGAGGCGCTCAAGACGCTCCTGGCCGAGCTGGCCGAGCAGCATGGACTCCGGAAGCGGGTGCTGGGTGATCCCGACGAGATCCCGGACGTCCCCGACGAGGACGTCTACGTCAAACCGGGCGAGCTGTGGCTGCTCGGCGAACACCGACTGCTGTGCGGGGACGCGACCAACCCCGACGATGTCGCCCGCTTGCTCGGCGACACCACACCAACGCTCCTCGCGACCGATCCGCCCTATGGAGTAAGCCTCGATCCAACGTGGCGCGACGGCGTGTACAACGCCCTCGGGCGGGCCGAGCAGCCATACATGACGCGCACGGACGGCCACCGCAACGTGACCCTCTCCGGTGACACCCGAGTGGACTGGTCTGACGCGTTCGCCCTCGTCCCGACCCTCCAGGTCGGCTACGTCTGGCACGCGGGCGTGCATGCCGCCGAGGTGGCCGAGGGCCTCGAGCGGATCGGCTTCGAGATCGCCTCGCAGGTGATCTGGGACAAGGGCCTCTTCGCCATGGGGCGGAGCTGGTATCACTGGGGTCACGAGCCGTGCTGGGTGATCCGCAAACCCGGCGTCCCGAACCTGTTCCAGGGCACCCGGGACCAGTCGACGATCTGGCGGGCGCCCAGCCCCAAGATGATCATGGGCGGGTCCGCGGAAGCGAAGCAGGATCACCCGGCGCAGAAGCCGGTTCTGCTGTACGAGGCGCCGATCCGCAACCACCTCCGAGCCGCCCAAGCGGTGTACGACCCGTTCCTGGTCTCGGGCACCTGTCTCGTGGCGGCAGAGACGCTCGGCCGGCGCTGTCTCGGGATGGAGCTCGACCCGAAGTACGTCCAGATCACGCTGGAGCGGTGGCAGGCGCTCACGGGCGAGACGGCGTTGCTGCTCGATGACTGAGCCACAGATCGCGGCAGGGGCCAACACGGTGGTTCATGCGCGCGCACGCGCGTACCTTCCCGCTCTCGCTACCGGAACTAGCCGATGCTAGGACGCGCGTGCACCTACCTGAAGGCGAATGGTCGGCAATGTCGGGCGACGCCGATGTCCGACGAGCCGTTCTGCTTCTGGCACTCCCCCGAGACCGCCGAGGAGGCAGCCGAGGCGCGTCGGCTGGGTGGGCTCCATCGTCGAAAGAAACGGGCAGTCAATGCGGTCTTCGGGTTCAAGGGGCTGCGCACCGTCGAGGACAACCAGGTCCTCCTCGAGACGGCGGCGATCGAGACGCTCGCCCTCGAGAACTCGATCTCGCGCAACCGCGCACTCGCGGGCTACGCGGCGATCGGCGCCAGGCTCATCGAGGTCGGCGACCACGAGGAACGGCTCCGCGCTCTCGAGCTGGCCCAGCAGTCCGGAGCGGGTCGGGGCGAGGAGCAGGACGCCTTCACCGACGACGCGGCGTGACTGTCGCCCGGCGCCTCGCTGGGCTCGAGGCGTCGATGACGCCCACCCAGCGCATCGTCGCCTGGCTCGACGAGGCGCACGCGTTTGGAAGTCTCGAAGCCTATGTCGAGTCGCTCCTCGACCAGCGTCCGGGCCAAAATGGAGTCATCGCTACCGGCAAGCGAGGCGGACAGCCCACCGCAGGCGCCGACACTATGAGCGCCGCAGGCAGCCACGGTGGCCAGGAGACATGGCGGTGCTGGCGCTGCGCATCGCAGAACTCGACGGTCATGCCGAGGACGCCGCGGCGTTCGAGGCGCGAATGCTGCCGAGCGCGCGGAACGCGCTGGCTAGCGGGCCGCAAGGAACTCCGCGAGTGCTTCAGCGAGCGCCTCGGGATGGGTGAGCGGGGCGGCGTGCCCGGCGCCGCGGATCTCTTGTATCCGACCGTCGGGGACGTGGTCGGCCACGTGCCGCGCGCTGCGAATCCAGAAAGGCTTGGCATCCGCTCCGTGCAGCACCAGAACCGGAGCTGCGATCGCACCGAGCACGGCCGGATCATCGGCGGTGGGGCCTCTGTGCTCCGTCATTTGGTGGAAGACGTTGAGCAGGTTGGGGACGTAGCGCCCGGCGGCCTCGAAGTAACCGGCGTCCTCGGCCACGGCGAGCTCCTCGTCGTTGAACGGGAACCTGGCAGCCGCCCGGACCGCCTCCGTCAACCTGCCCTCGGACGCCAGCCCGCGCATGCAAGCGACGGCGTCGCCGAACGCCGCTCGCTCCTGCTCGTCCATCACGCTCCCCATGGTGGGCTCAAGGGGGGCCACCGCGGTGACCGCGTCGGACTGCGCCGCCGCAGCGAGTGCCGGGCTGGCGCCGCCGGACCAACTCACCAGTCCGGTCGCCTCGCCGACGCTGTCGACGTAGGCGCGGACGTCGTCGACCCGCCGATCATAGCTGACGTCCGGGTGATCGCCACTGAGGCCACGCCCCCGCCAGCTCGGCAGATAGCAGGTAAACCGGTCGGTCAGATGCGGCAGCAGCGCCTGCCAGTCGAGATCGCCGTCGCAATAGGCCCCGTGCCAGAACACGAGAGGCGGGCCTTTGCCGTGCACCGTCCCACCGATGGTGACGCCGTCGGTGGTGGTGACGTAGTGCGTACGTTTGCTCATCTGCGCTACCCCGCGTCAGAAGGTCGTGCCGATCGGTAAGTTAGGACAATCAGCTTGACGGTCGTCTGGGTTCCCTCAGCGGCGGCGCCGATGAGGATGATGCGAAGCGTCGTCACGTCCGCATGAGCAGGCGGCGGCTCGTACTCCGAGCGAGCTTCGAAGATCGTCGCTCGCGCGCCGCAACCTGGCCCTCGACCGATTCACTAGGTCGTTCCTGCACGGGTGAACCCGGCGAGGTGGGTGGGCTTGATGCCGATCTCGCTGCCGGCTCGGCGGAAGTTCTCGAGAGCGCTCTCGGGTGGCTTCGCGCCGTAGAAGTCGACGCGGACACCCTCGAGCATCGTCGCGATCCCGCTGAAGGTCTCCTCCCAGTTGTCGCGCTGGAGCTGCATGTGGAGTTCCATCGAGGCCACGTCGGGATGGAGGTGGATCGTCGACACCTCTCCCTCGTCCTCACTCAGGAAGGAGTGGAAGGCGATGATCCGCGGCTCTTTCGCCTGCATGAGTTCCGTGACGCTGCGGGCATGGTCCCGCAGGTTCTCCACGCTTCCGTCCTTGACCTTGAAGTTGCTGACGAGCATGAACGGTGGCGCCATTTCCGTCCTCCTTCTCGGCTCTCACCCCCGCTTGGTACCTAGCCTGGCCAGTCCCGTCAAGCAGCCAGCCTCGGCGGCTCGTCGCCGACCACGTCGAGCCGGCGCGGTCGAGGGACCTACAACGAGCTCGGCCGTGGACGACAGGCGGCTACGATCGCGACGCGCTGAACAAGATCGTTTCGTCGGCCGGACGGTGGTCCGTACCGTCGATGAAACGATCACCAGCGTGTTCGCGCTCGAGATCGTTGATGGCCGAGTCCAGACTGTTCGCTCAGTCATCAACCCGGACAAGCTCCGGCACCTCGGACCGGTCGCGGACGTGCGTACGCTCGCCCGCCAACACTCGCGCCACGACACGGCGCGCGACTTTTCCTGCCTTCGCCGTGGGAAGCACCTCAAAGGCGTCCTGGTAGGTGCGGCTGAAGAGATTCCCGTACGACCGTCGAGAGCCCTATTCTCCCTCGGGGTACCAGCCCAGCACTCTGCGCAACTCCTCTGTAGTCAGTCCCCGACCCAAGCGTCGCTAAGAGTCCTCCTCAGCTCCCTGTAGGAAGGCAGCCCGCTCCCGCTCGCGTCTCAGGTCGAGCCGTTCGTCAGTGTCCGCAGCCGCGTCGTCGTTTGTTGGGTGAGGGCGATCTTCGCTTTGGTCTTGCATGGCCTAACTCTGCGCCTACTGTTCTCGGCCAGAACGAACCTAGATCCGTCGCCAGATCGGTCGGCCGACCAAAATCGCAGGACGTAGCTGGAACGCTTAGCATCCCGGCTTCAGGATATGAGGACCCTACGGCCCAGCCCTCCCCAAGCCACGCCAGAGCAAGAGGGCGTTGGTCAGCAGATTCCGCGTACCGGACGCCCGGCACGCGATCGACGTAACCGCCCTACACGAAGTTGGCAAAGCGCTGTCTGACGCGACACTATGGACCTGATCGTGGATCTCCCGACGCCGCTTCGACGCGCCGGGGGTGCTCCTGTCTACGCGAAGAACGCGGTGATTGCTGCGGTGTCGTCGGAGAATGCCCAGCGTTCCGCGATCTTGCCGTCCCGGATGTGATAGATCTCAGCCGTCCGGTACTTAAACGTCTTTCCGCCGCGCGTCGCCGTGGCGTCAACCAACGCAATGGTGTGGTCGTCGTTCGCGATGATGTCGTGCAGCTCGCCGGTGATCTCGTAGTCGACGGCGCCCCCGCTGCGTGCGGCCAGTGCGGCCTTCCCGCGTAGCGGTTCAGAGCTGCCGATCTCGTGCCATATCACATCGTCCGCAAGGAACTCCGCGAGCGCCTGCATGTCACCGCGGCTCAAGGCGTCTGCCATCTCGCGGGCCATTACGGCGTTCGGGTGCTCCGCCATGGGTACTCCTCCTGCGCCCACCCCGGCCCGCCGCGGTCACAGGCGGCGCGGCCCGATGCGAGCCTTGGTCAGCGTACACCTCCACGGGTCGCCCGCTTCCGCGCGACAAGGAGCCTGGCGCGCTTCGACCGTCCGCCAATTCACAAATTGGCTCGCGCGACCGCGACACTATGGCAACCTTTCAGCTGCCCCCATTCGGGAGCTCGTCCGCCAGTAACCGATTTCGGCGCCGGGCGGTGGGGCCGGGTGGAGGATCCCCGGCTCTGGCGCGTCGGCGATGCGACCGGCGATTCGACCGCGGTCGAGCTCGGCGGGCTCGGCGCGCCCGCCGACGTGCGTCCCTGCCGATCGACCGAGCAGGCTCAGGTTTGATACAGCTCGTCCGTCTTCGCGGCCATGATGAGGTCGTTCTGGTGTAAGCCCTTGATCTTGTGAGTCCACCACGTGACGGTCGTGCTGCCCCACTCGGTCAATAGCGCAGGGTGATGGGCTTCCCTCTCCGCCAGGGCGCCCACCCGGTTCGTAAATGCCAGTGCGCGACCGAAGTCGTCGAACGTAAAGACGCGTGTCAGGCGTTGGACACCCGCGGCCTCCACGACCTCCCAGTCAGGGATCTGCGGGTGGAACCGGGCGATCTCGGCATCCGTGACGGTGGGTTCGCCCCTGCGACACGCGATGCAGCTCATCCGCACCAGCGGATCGACCTCCTGGTCCGTCATCGCATCGGCTCCCTGTCTCGGACTTCGGGCTGGGTGATGTGACATCTCGTGGGACCGTCCC
>Ga0299914_10002702_pt1 | contig 12311 bp, 10 predicted proteins | sample RVTome_10_FD_201361 | JGI IMG/M metagenome (GOLD analysis project Ga0299914, IMG submission 201361) | Soil microbial communities from uranium-contaminated site in the Upper Colorado River Basin, Wyoming, United States - RVT153D57 (version 2) ... | reverse complement strand
CCGTCGCGGCTGATGATGTGGAATCCGAACTGGGTCTGCACCGGCTCCGACCGGCTGCCGTCGGACAGGCCCACGAGCGCATCGCGGAACTCCGCCACGTAGCTGAGGGGCGGTGCGCAGCCCAGCACGCCCCCGTTGGCCGCGGAGCCCTGATCGGTCGACAGCTCGGTGGCCACGGCGGCGAAGTCCTCGCCGCCGTCCAGGCGCCCGACCACCTCTGTCGCCTCTTCTGCGGTGGCCACCAGGATGTGTGACGCGCAGACCGGCTGGACCTCGGCGGGGAAGCTTTCCAGAACCGAGTCGATGGGCGCCTCGGGATCGACGTCCAGCTCGGTGGCGGCCAGCACCTGGATCAGCTCGCTGATGTGCTCGGGGGTCAGCTCCTCGTCGACGTCAGGTGCCGTCCCGCCCGCCGCGTCGATCGCCTGCTCGAAGGTCAGCACCCAGATGCGACGGCTCAGCACCGAAGCCACCGCCTCGCGGGAAGCGGGCAGGGTGATGGTGTCCTCCGGCGAGGCCTGGCCCGACTCCACGGCCTCCTCCTGCAAGGTGGCCACGGCGACGACGTCGTCGTCGAGCTGGGACTGGGAGATGTCCGAGTCACCCACCGTGGCTGCAGGCGGCGCTGTCGAGCCACACGCCGTCGCCAGCAGAACGAGGACGCACGACGCGAGGAGCAGCCGGATCACGGCGGCAGCCTACGGCAGGGCGGTCACAGACGCCGGGCAGCCGGGCGTCGGGTCAGCAGCCGAGGTGGTCGGCCAGCCGGCCCAGCGTGCGCACGCGGAGGTGCGTAGAACCCCGCCCGAGATCGAGAGGGTCGACCTGAACAGGGACGAGCCCAGCAGCGTTGGCTCCCCCGACGTCGTAGTGGCGGGTGTCGCCGACGTACACGGTGCGGCCCGGCTCGCTTCCCAGGATCTCCAGGGCGGGGGCGAAGATCCTCGGGTCGGGCTTGGCAACGCCGACCACGTGGGAGTCCACCACCGCCGCTACCTGGGTGAGCGCGCCAGGGCCGACCTGGCATATGCCCAGATCGGCCAGGATGGCCTCGATGAGGCCGTCGCTGTTGGACACGATGGCCACCGGCACCCCCGACGCCGCCAACCGGGCCAGCGCCGATGTGTTGGCTTGCAGGACGTGGACCCAGACGTGGTCGGAGGGGCGCCCCCAGGCGTCGGCCAGCATGTCGATCACGCCGTCGTGGCCGGCGTGTCCCACCGCCGCCGAGTACTCGGCGTGGTAGGCGCCCCAAGCGCGCCCGTCACCGCCCGCATACGCCTCGTCGAGGGCGATGACGGCGCGGTAGTGGGCCTCCACGAACACCTCGGCCTCCGGGGGCTCGAGCCCCAGCGACGCCAGGCCGGCGGAGATCACGCCCGGATCGGGGATGACCAGGACGCCACCGACATCGCACACCACGGCGTCCACCGGGCCGAGCGACGAGAGGTCGTCGATCGCAGGTCCTGTGGCGTGGGGAGTCATCAGGCGGCCGCCACGGGTTCGGGGGCCGGTCGGATCTCGGCCAGCAGGCCCGTCAGGTGCGAAGGCAGGGCCACGCCACGAGGCACCGCCAGTTGCAGCTCCGAGGTGCCTTCCTTGTGGACCGAGCCGGGGGCGAGGCGCGTCACCCGCATCTGCTCGCTGGCCTTGAGCGCGACCGGAGCCACCCGCACGGCCCCGCTCCCCAGCACGCCGACCTCGCGTATCCCCCAGCGGGCACACTCGGCCCGAAGGTGGGCGACGGCGAGCAGCTCCGCGGCCGCTTCGGGCACCGCTCCGTAACGGTCGACCCACTCGGCTTCGATGTCGTCCACCGTGGAGTGATCGGTGACCGCCCCCAGGCGCCGGTAGGCCTCGAGCCGGGCCTCGGGCTTGGCCACGTAGTCCTCGGGCAGGAACGCCTTGACGGGAAGGTCGAGGGTGATCTCGACCGGCTCGGGGACGGGCTCGCCCTTCAGCTCGGCCACGGCCTCGGTGACCATCTGGCAGTACAGGTCGTAGCCCACCGCGGCGATGTGGCCGGCCTGGGCCTCGCCCAGGAGATTGCCGGCTCCCCGGATCTCGAGGTCCCGCATGGCGATGCGAAAGCCCGAGCCCAGCTCCGTGGACTCGCCGATCGTCTTGAGGCGCTCATAGGCCTCCTCGGTGAGGACGCGGTCGGCGGGATGGAACAGGTAGGCATAGGCCCGCTGGCCCGATCGCCCCACCCGTCCCCGGATCTGGTGCAGCTGGCCCAGGCCCAACAGGTCGGCACGCTCGACCACGAGTGTGTTGACCGTGGGCATGTCGATCCCCGACTCGATGATCGTGGTGCACACGAGCACGTCGGCGCGGGCCTCCCAGAAGTCGATGACGACCCGCTCCAGGGTGCCCTCGTCCATCTGCCCATGGGCCACCACCACCCTGGCCTCGGGCACCAGCTCCCGCAGATCGGCAGCCGTCTCGTCGATGTCGGCAACCCGGTTGTGGACGTAGAAGACCTGCCCCTCCCGTAGCAGCTCGCGGCGGATCGCCTCGGCGACCGCCCGCTCGTCGTACTCCCCTACATAGGTGAGGATCGGCTGGCGGTCGGCCGGCGGAGTGTTGAGCAGCGACAGATCCCTGATTCCCGTCAGGCTCATCTCCAGGGTGCGGGGGATGGGGGTGGCGGTGAGCGTCAGAACGTCGACCTCGGTGCGCAGGCGCTTGACGGCCTCCTTGTGCTGGACCCCGAAGCGCTGCTCCTCGTCCACCACGAGCAGCCCCAGGTCCTTGAACTGCACGTCACCGGAGAGCAGCCGGTGGGTACCGATGACCACGTCGACGGTGCCGGCGGCCAGGTCGGCCAGGACACGGCGTTGCTGAGGGGGGGTAAGGAACCGGCTGAGCACCTCGACCCGGACCGGGAACCCGGCGTAGCGCTCCGAGAAGGTGAGATGGTGCTGCTGGGCCAGGAGGGTGGTGGGGACGAGGACGGCAGCCTGGCGGCCCGCCTGCACGGCCTTGAACACGGCGCGGATTGCCACCTCGGTCTTGCCGAAGCCCACGTCCCCGCACACCAGCCGGTCCATCGGGGCCTCGACCTCCATGTCCCCCTTCACGTCGACGATGGCCTGGAGCTGGTCGGGGGTCTCCTGGTAGGGGAAGCTGTCCTCCAGCTCCCGCTGCCAGGGGGTGTCCGGTTCGTAGGCGTGCCCGGTGGTGGTGATGCGGCGCTGGTACAGAACCACGAGCTCCTGGGCGATGCGTCGCACCTCGCTGCGGACCCGTGCCTTGGCCCTGGCGAAATCGGCGCCGCCCATGCGGTTGAGGGTGGGCGACTCCCCACCGGTGTAGGGGCGGATCAGCTCGATCTGGTCGCTGGGCAGGTAGAGGCGGTCGCTGCCCTTGTACTCGAGCACCAGGTAGTCGCGCTCGGTGCCCATCATCGCCCGGTGCACCATGCCGCCGTAACGGGCCACGCCGTGGTGGTGATGGACCACGTAGTCGCCGGGGGTGAGGTCCTCGAAGCTGCCGATGGCGCTGCGGCGGGGACGCGACCGCCGGTGGGTGCGACGCCTGCCCGTCAGGTCCGCCTCGGTGAGCACGGCCAGGCGGGCCGAGCCCAGGATGAAGCCGTGCTCGAGGGGAACGGGCACGATGTGCCCGCCGGGTCGGGTGAGGACCTCGGCGTCGTCGGAGCCGAGCACATCCAGGTCGACACCGGCCGCGCCAAGGGCCTCCGACAGCCTGGTGGCCGACCCGGGCCCGTCGGCGGCGACGACCACCCGGTACCCGGCGGACTGCAGCTGGCCCAACTGGCCCACCACCGCATCGCCGGCGCCCACGACCGGCTCCCAGCCGGTCGCCTGAACGGCGGCGGCGCCGGGACCTTCGGGGGCCGACACCACGGCCCACACCGGGGCGTCGGTCCCGGCCAGCAAGCGATCGAAGCCCACGTGGAGCTGGGGTACGTGGTCGGCGACCGTTCCCCACGTCGTGGCCAACGTGGCCGCCAGGTCTGCCTCCTCGGCGCTCAGGTCCAAGGAGCGGTCCCGCAACCGGCGCGGCTCCACCAGCACCACACGGGCGCCGGGGCCCAACAGGTCGGGCAGTACCCGCTCGTCGGGGGTCACCCAGCCGAGCCACGACTCCATGCCGTCGAAGAGCTCGCCGGCAGCGAGGCGGTCCCACTGCTCGCGGCCCCAGGGGGCGGTGGCGACCAGCCCGCCAGACCGTGCCCGGATATCGGCGGTCGGGAGCAGTTCGCGGGCAGGGAAGATCCACACGGAGTCGAGGTCGCCTGTGCTGCGTTGATCGGCCACCGAGAACTCCGTGAGCCGATCGACCTCGTCCCCCCACAGGTCGATCCGCACCGGGCGGTCGGCCGTGGACGGGAACACGTCCACAATGGAACCCCGCCTGGCCACCTCGCCCCTGTGCTCGACCTGGAACTCCCGCTGGTAGCCCGCCATGACCAGCCGTCCGACGAGCTCGGTTGGGTCGACCACGCCTCCGGGACCCACGACGATCGGTTCGGTCTCCTCGACATGAGGCCCCAGGCGCTGCAGCAGCGATCGAACCGGTGCCACCACCACGTCCGGTGTCCACTCCGGTCGGTGTAGCCGCCACAGCACCTCGAGCCGGCGACCCATCGTCTCGATGGCTGGGCTCACCCGCTCGAAGGGAAGCGTTTCCCAGGCGGGGAAGAAGGCGACCCGATCCCTGCCCAGGTAGGCGACCATGTCGTGGTAGAGGCGCTCGGCATCGTGCACCGTGGGTACCGCCACCAGCGTCGGCATCCGGTCGCCCAGCTCGACCAGGCCCGACAGGACGAAGGCCCGGCTGGCATGGGGCACGCTCAGGGTGGCGCCGTGGCGTCCGAGCATGGAGCTGGCCGCCTCGTCGTGGGCCACGAGCGCCGGCAGTCGCAGGTAGGGACTCCTGCCCGACGGCGCCGCGGACCGCTCTCCCGCGGCCAGCGCCTGGTCAGGGGCCACCGTCATGGGACCGAGTTGAACCGGTTCATGGCCTCGTCGGGCCCGGTGGCGATCAGCACCTCGAGCGCGTCGACGGCCCTGTCCACCATGTCGTCGAGCACGACCCGTTCGGCTCGGGACGGCCGCCGCAGCACGTAGTCCTTGCCAGCGCCCGGGTGGGGCGGCTTGTCGACGCCTATGCGGATACGCACGAAATCCGTGGTGCCCAGGTGGGCGGCAACCGAACGGAGCCCGTTGTGGCCGGCCACGCCGCCGCCCCGCTTGACCTTGAGCCGCCCCACGGGCAGGTCCAGCTCGTCGTGCACCACGACCACGCGGCCCGGGTCATGCACACCGTGGCGCTTGACGAGCCTCGCCACCGCCTCGCCGGACAGGTTGACGTACGTGAGGGGCACGGCGAGCGCCACTCTGCACCCGTCGATCGGCACCACGTCCACAAGGGCCTGCTCCTTCTTGGCGGATCTGAGCCGAGCCCCGTGCCGGCAGGCCAGTTCCTCGATCACCTCGACCCCGACGTTGTGGCGAGTGCCCTCGTAGTCCGTTCCGGGGTTGCCCAGACCGACGAACAGCAGGTCTGCGGGCGTACCGCGACGTTCGGCGGCTCGGCGGAAGATCGACATCCTGGCGTCCGTGGCGACGCCTCAGCCAGACGTTGCGTCTGCGGCCTCGCTGTCGCCGCTGTCGGCGCCGGCCCCGGCCGCCGCCTGGTCCTCGGCACCCTCGGGCGCTTCCTCGCCTTCGGCCAGTTCCTCGCCCTCGGCCGCTTCCTCTTCCTCCTCGAGGACGATGCGGGGACGGTGAGCGACCACGACGACGGTGTCGGGGTCGAGGTCGGTCTCCACGCCGCTCGGGAGCACGAGCTCTGACACTCGTACCTGGTCGTCGAGGACGAGATCGCTCACGTCCAGAGGTACCGACTGGGGGATGGCGGTGACAGACGCTGTCACGGTGAGTGTCTGGAGCTGCAGCTGCACGATGCCGCCCTCGCGGCTCACCGCCTCGGCCTCGCCCTCCAACACGATGGGCACTTCGACGGTCATCCGCTCACGAGCCGATACCACCTGGAAGTCGACGTGGATGACGCGGTTCCCCACCGGGTCGCGCTGGAGGTCCTTGACGATCGTGAGCTGCGTCTTGCCGTCGACGTCGAGGTTGATCAACGCGTTGGTGCCCGCCTGGGTGAGCACCTGGCGGAGCTGGCGGCGGTCGACGGCCACCGGCCGCGGCTCGGCCCCGTGCCCGTAGATCACGCCGGGGAGCATGCCGTCACGGCGCAGCCGTCGAGCGGGGCGACTGCCCGTGGCACGCCCGACGTCGGCAGCGAGGGTGTACGTGTCCATGCGGAATCTCCTGGGCAACCTGCGGCGGGGCGGCAGGTCACCGGTGCCAGTGCGGAACCCACCGAGGTTACCGGACCCGCCGGTCCCTCCCAAGGCGCCTTCAGTCCGGTTCGAGGTCGAGGGGGGAAGCTGGCCTCAGGCGAGGTTCTCGCCTCCGAAGATCTCGCTCACGCTGCTGTCCTCGAAGACCGACTCCAGAGCGTCGGCGATGACCGGGGCGACCGAGAGGACGTCGAGCTTGTCGAACTGCTTCTCCGATGGGATGGGCAGCGTGTTGGTGACGATGACCCGGCTGAACGCGGAGTTCTTGAGGCGGTCGACGGCATCGCCGGAGAACACCGGATGGGTGGTGGCGGCCACGACTTCGGTGGCCCCATGCTGGGCCAGGAGCTCGGCCGCGGAACAGATGGTGCCGGCCGTGTCGATCATGTCGTCGACGAGCACACATGTCCGGCCCGCCACCTCACCCATGATGCCCAGCGCCTCCACCTCGTTGGCCAGAGCCGCCGACCGCCGCTTGTACACCGCGGCCACCTCGGCGTGGAGGTGCTTGGCGTAGCGCTCCGCCACCTTCACCCTGCCCGTGTCGGGGGACACCACGACCGATTCGGCCGGGATCGTCGAGCGCAGGTGGTCGATCAGGACGGGCATGGCCGTCAGGTGGTCGACGGGGCCGTCGAAGAAGCCCTGGATCTGGCCGGAGTGGAGGTCGACGCTGACCAGGCGCTCGGCCCCGGCGGCGCTGAACATGTTGGCCAGCAGCTTGGCGGTGATGGGCTCGCGACCAGCCGACTTGCGGTCCTGGCGGGCGTAGCCGAAGAACGGAATCACGGCCGTGATTCGCTTGGCCGATGCCCGTCGTGCCGCGTCGATCATGATGAGCTGCTCCATGATCGAGTCGTTGACGCTGCGGCTACCGACCTGGCCGTGTGACTGCACCACGAATACGTCACCCCCGCGCAGGGAGGTGGCGTAGCGGCACTTGATCTCGCCACTGGCGAAGTCGATGAGGTTGGGCTCGCCGAGCTCGACCCCCATGTGCTCCGCGATCTCCGCGGCCAGGGCAGGATGGGTCCTGCCGCTGACGAGGTGCAGGCGCTTCTTGGTGACGAGCTCCATCACCGTCCGGAGTCTAGGCGGCGCGGGTCAGGACGCCGGACCAACGGTGGTGAAGGGCGCAACCCGGCCGCCGGGGGGAACCCTGGCGCCGGCCTCGAGCACGGCGAACGGCCCTACCACCGCCGAGGGCCCGATCTCGGCCTCGCGGCCGTTGGTCACCTCGACCCGGGCGTCGCGCTCGACCAGGCAGTCGACCAGGCGGGTGTCGGGACCGAGCTCGGCCCCCTCGGCCACGACCGTGCGTCCCTGCAGCAGGGTGTTGGGGAAGACGGTCACGTCCGGGGCGAGCTCGACGCTGGTGTCGATGTAGGTGCTGTCGGGATCGACGAGGGTGACCCCTTCGCTCTGCCAGTGCTCGTTGATCCGGCGCCGGAGCTCGGCCTCGGCCTCGGCCAGCTGGTGGCGGTCGTTCACGCCCGCGGCCTCGTCCGCGTCGTCGATCACGTGGGCGGCGATCGGGTACCCGGCCTCGGCCAGCACGCCCACGATGTCGGTGAGGTAGTACTCGCCCTGGGAGTTGTCGGGCCGGATGCGGCGCAGGGCCGGGCCCACCAGACTTCGCCGGAAGCAGTAGATCGAGGTATTGATCTCGTCGACGGCCAGCTCGGTCGCCTCCGCGTCGCGGTGCTCCACGATCCGCTCGACGTTCCCGTCGCGACCTCGGATCACCCGGCCGTACCCGGAGGGGTCGGGCAGGCGGGCCGTGAGCACCGTCGCCCCGGCCCGAGCCCGCAGATGGGTGTCGACGAGCTGGGAGATGGTGTCGGTCCGCACCAGGGGCGTGTCGCCGGGCAGGACGATCATCACCGCCTCGTCGTCGTCGAGCTCGACGTCGCTGAACGCGGTGAGACCGACCGCCACTGCGTCCCCGGTGCCCCGTTGCACGATCTGCTCGACGAAGGAGAGCGGCAGGTGGGCAGCCTGGTCGGTCAGCTTCTTGGCCACCTGCTCTGCGCCGTGGCCGACGACGACGACACAGTGATCGAGCTCGGCTAGCCCGTCGAGGGCGTCCAGCACGTAGAGCAGCATGGCGCGACCGCACAGCAGGTGGAGCGGCTTGGGGCGCCGGCTGCGCATGCGCGTCCCCGCCCCCGCCGCCAACACCATGGCCGACGCCTTCACTGCCTGATCCGCCATGTACGCCACCACCTCATCGGAGCACCTCTGGGAGCCTGAACCTGGCCGCTTCCGCCCGGGCCGCCATGCCGGGCGCATCGTGGCGCTCGGGGGGGAGGACTCGAACCTCCATCGGCGGGACCAAAACCCGCTGTCCTGCCAGTTGAACGACCCCCGACGGTCGCGATCACGCTACCGCCTGCCGGCCGGGACAACGGGGAGCCGCACAACAACGAGATCGGCGGTGGTGAGCCGGGCCGTGGTGGCTCAGGCGTCTCTGTCGCCCGCTTCGCCCGCTGCCGTCTGCTCGTCGCCGGCATCGTCCTCGGAGGCGTCCTCGCCGGCCTTGTCGTCGCCGTCTTGCCCGTCCTTCGCCGAGCCGTCCCCGTCGCCGCCGGTCCCGTCACCGGGAGCGCCCTTGCCGCTGGGGGTCGAGCTGGCAGGTGCCACCTCTTCGCTCGCCTCTTCTTCGCTCGCCTCCTCGTCGGCACCGGCCCCCCCGGCGGGCGCCGCCGTGCCACCGGCAGGTGTGGTGGTACCGGGCTCGGTGCCGCCGGCCGGCCCGACGTCGTCGGGGGTGCTCGTGGTGGTGGTGCCGCCCGGGGGTGCCACGTTGACGGTCGCCGCCGGCGGCGGGACGATCGTGACGACCTTGGGTGGCGGCTGAGAGCTGGTGGAGGTCGTGCTCCCCACGGTGGTGGACACGGTCAGCGGCGTCGAGATGTCCGGGGGCGTCGTGGGCGCCGCCACCAGGCCTGGCTCGGACGAGAGGGCGTCCGTGGTCGGAGGCGTAGTCGATGGCGGCACGGTCGGGTCCGGCGCGGTCACGGCCGTCTCTCCCCGGGTGGACGAAGGCTCCTGGTTGCCGGTGATCTCTTGCACCCATGTGGTGGTGGTCTTCGGCACGTCCCTGGCTTCGCGCTCGTTGGTCGGCCGCTGCGTCGAGGTCGTACGAGCCCCGCCGTCGTCGGGCACGTCGTCGTCGATGTCGACGCCGTGACCAACGACCACATCGCTCCTGTACCTGCCCTCGCCGCCCCCCTCGTACTCGCGACTCACGAACTGGTCGGCGCCGTCGTCGCCGTCCTCGCCCTTCTCCCCCGTGGGGTCGTCGGGATCCACAGGCTCCAGGCTGTCCTTCTCGGTGAGTCGCACAGCCTGGCCACCCTCTAGCCTCACACCGTCGATCTCGGCGGAGCCGTTCGGGAAGACCCGCACGATGACACCCTCGCGGATCATCATGCCGCTCACCGCGGGAACGACGTCTCCGTTGGGCAGGATGATCTCGGCGTCCTTGACGCTGGCAAGCTGGGCGGTCACCGATCGGTCGGGCAGGTCCTTGACGACCGTGATGCCGGCCACGCCCACCACCACGCTGAAGGCCGCGGCCGCGATCCCGAAGGGCAGCCGCCACGGAGGGGCGCCGGCGTCGGCGATGGCCGACGCGTTGCCCAGGACCTCGGCGCGTAGCTCGAACTCGAGGCTGTCTACGAAGTCCGGATCAGGCGGCAGAGTCTTCTCTGCGCCGACGTCTGCGAGCAGACGGCGGACGTCGTCGTTCCTCACGGGTCGCCTTCCTCGCTGAGGACACGACGCAGCGCCGCCACCGCCCGGTGGAGGGTCACCGCCATGTGCGGGCGGCTCAGGCCCATGGCCGCGGCGGCCTCCTCGTTGGACAGGTCGGCGAGGTAGCGCAGGTTGATGGCCTGCTGGTGACGGGACGACAGGCGCTCGATGGCGTGACGGACGCGAGCACGATCGTCGTCGAGGACGAGCGGATCGACGTCGTCGTCCACCGGCTGCATCATCGACATGGCGCGCTGACCGCGATCGGACCGGGGCCGCGCCTCGCGGCGGTGGTGGTCGGTGAGCTCGTTGGCGGCGATGCGGAACAGCCAGGCCCCGAAGCCGCCGCCGCGCGGCCGGAACTCGGGAAGCTTGCGCAGGGCCTTCTCGAAGGTGGCAGAGGTGACGTCGTCGGCCACCTCGCGCGAGCCGGCCCGTCGCTGGGCGAAGGCGTGGATGCGGTACACGTAGTGGCGGTAGAGCTTGGCGAAGGCGTCGGGGTCGGTGGCGGCCCTGCGGACGAGCTCGTCCTCGTCGGGCAGGCGGTCGATGTTGGGGACGGTTCGCGCCGGCGCGGGGCGGTCGATGACGTGCCGAGCTGCAGCCGGGGTGGCTGGCTTGGTTGTCTTGGTTGATTCCGCCACGGCCGAGTCCGTCACCAGAGCGCTGATTCTGCGCATGCCCAACGCCTTTCCACTACGTGGATTACCACGATTACCCATGTCGGTGCGAACGCGGCGGATGGTCCGCCTCGTTCACCCATGTGGATGCGCCACGGTGCCCTGAGCTGACACCTCTCCCGTCAAGAGTTCGTCAACGGCCGGCCGGAGGCCCGATTGCGGCTCCGATGTTGCGATCTGGCGTCGACTTTCTTGGGCCCGGGTCGTGAGCAGGGCGATTGTCGCGCGGCCCAACCCTCCGCTACGGTCGCCCGCCTCATGGGCTCGCTGATAAAGAAGCGGCGCAAGCGGATGCGCAAGAAGAAGCACAAGAAGATGCTGCGCAGGACCCGCTACCAGCGCCGCAACCGCTGACGCCCATCCCGTCTTCGCCATCGCGCCGACCTGGGCCACCGCTCGACAGCACCATCCCGCAGGGTCGGTCAGGACCGGGTCGGTCAGGACCGGGTCGGTGAGGACCGGGTCGGTGAGGACCGGGCCACCGTGTGCACCACGCGAGGGCCGGGTTGATGGCCCTGCACAGAGAGAGTCCCTGCGCCGGCGTCGCCCGACTGGTCCGCGAGATCACCGGCCGCGAACCAGGTCCCCCCGCTCCCGGCCAGGCGCGGCCTGGTGCCGGTGATCTGCCACAGCAGATCCCTGTACGCGGCCAGACGCGGCTCCACCCTCAGCGCTGCCGGCTCGAGGTCGTTGCCGTGAGCGCCGACCGGGCCGCCCATGTCGTCCCACGCCCGGTACACGGCCGTCGTCGCCACCGCGAATGGAGGGGTCAGGAGCGTGAAGCTCTGGTCGAGGTGAGGGAGAGGTTCGACGATTTCACCGATACCTGCGACGCGCGCTCGGCCCCCGACAAGGCAGAAGGGGACGTCGGCCCCGATGAAGAGGGCCAGGGCCGGATCGGAGACCGACGCCCAGCGCAGCACGGCGGCGGCATCGGCGGAGCCTCCCCCCAACCCGGCGGCTGTCGGGATCCGCTTCTCCAGCACCACTGCGGCGGTCACACCGGCCGCTTCCAGGGCCCGGACGACGAGGTTGTCCGCGCCGCCGGGTACGTCGCCGGTGAGGTCCCCCGTGAGTCTCAGCGACGAGGTCACCGCCGCGCTGATCTGCAGGGTGTCGACGAGATCGACGGTGACCATCTCGGCCTCGATCAGGTGGTAGCGATCGGACCGGGTACCTGTGATCCTCAACTCGAGGGTGAGCTTTGCCGGCGCATCTACCACCGCAGGGCCGGGCGTAGGGCGGAGCGGCCGGGTGCCGCTCACGGCGCAGCGCTTGCCTTGGCCAGACCCACCCAGTGGTCGAGGTCAAGCTCCTCGGGTCGTTGCTCGGGGCGCACACCGGCCGCGGCGTAGGCCTCGGCAGCGACCATCCCGGCCAGGGAGCGACGCAGCATCTTGCGTCGCTGACCGAAGGCGGTGCGGACCAGTCGGTGCATGGCTTCGCGGTCGACGTCGGCGGGCACGGCCGGCTGGGAGTGACGCACCAGCTCGACCACGGCCGAACGCACGCGGGGGCGGGGCAGGAAC
>Ga0299914_10002701_pt1 | contig 12311 bp, 21 predicted proteins | sample RVTome_10_FD_201361 | JGI IMG/M metagenome (GOLD analysis project Ga0299914, IMG submission 201361) | Soil microbial communities from uranium-contaminated site in the Upper Colorado River Basin, Wyoming, United States - RVT153D57 (version 2) ... | reverse complement strand
TGACGCACTGGTGGTGTCGGCATGACGTCGACTCGCGCGATCAACGCGGCGGCTGGTGTGATCCTGGCGTGCCTGCAGCAGGGCAAGCTGCTGCCCGCGTCGCAGGCGTACGCGCTGGACTCGGCTGGCCTGCTCAACAGTCCGGAGCACGCGGCTGAGGTTGCCGCGCTGCGGGCCCGGGTCGCCGAGCTGGAGCCGTACGAGGTCCTCAACCCCCAGCAGTGCCCCAAGGGCCTCCACGCCGACTGGCTCGTCGACCCCGAGAACACCTCCGGCTGCCCCTGGTGCCGAGTTGCCGAGCTGGAGACTCTTGCCCACGGCTGCGACGGTGAAGGCTGCATCCTTCCGCACTCTTCATGGTGTGAGCGAGCGAAGCAGGCGGCCGCTGAGAACAGCGGGTGTACCTGCCCACAGCCGTGGAAGGGAACGCCGCAGCCTCATGCCGGTTACTGCTGGCTGGTGAGCCCGCCGCGTGACGAGGTGGAGAAGCTGCGCGCGCGGGTCGTCGAGCTGGAGGCCCTCGTCGGTGACGGGTCGACGCGCACGGCCGACGAGGACCCGATCGCGTACTCGCTGACCCCGGACGACGAGTGGCCGCACGCCCTCCCCGCCGGTACTCCGCGGGCCGTCGACCCGCAGCCGACCGGCGAACACTGCGGACCGAACGAGGAGTGCTACGGCGCCTGTCCTGCATGCCGGCCGGCCCCGGCCATGGAGGCGTCGCGCGACCTGCCCGAGGTGACGCCGTGATCTGGCTGTTCATCCTCTCGTTCGCGTTCCTCTCCTTCTGGCTCCTCGAACTCGCCCTCGGAGGCACCGATGCCCGCTGACCCCACCCCTATCGACGGACCGCTCCCGGTCGGCGTGATCGCCATCCCCGGCGGCGCCGCGCTCTCCCTCAACGCGTTCGCGGCCGCCGTCATCGGCGACGTTCTCGACGCGCTCCTCAACGAGCAGGACACCAGCCTGTGGGACCGGCTCCACGAGCTGGCCGACACCACCGCGCCGCCGACGCCGGAGGGACGGCTCCCGTACGAGGAGCTTGTTGCCGACCTGGCCGACCGGGCGTCGTCGCAGGTGCCGATGTACGGCGGTGCCGCGCTGGAGTTGACGCGTCGGCTGCGTGAGGCGGTCGCTCCGAAGGCGGTCCCGACGCAGCGATCGGCAGGTGCTGCATGACGACCACCGCTCAGGCCGAAACGGCGGTGACCTCCTCGTGATCGCCACCGGGAACGACGAGTACAGCGAGATCCTCGCGCAGCGCATCGGGCAGTTCATCATCGACGCGGACAAGAACGCCGGCCGGTCGCAGCAGAAGGCCATCGGCCCGTCCGAAGTCGGGGAGCCGTGCGAGCGGCAGCTCTCCTACAAGATGCTCGACTGGCCCGAGTCGAACGACAACCGTGACCCGATCGCCGGGATCATCGGCACCGGGTTCCACATGTGGATGGCCGAAAAGTTCGAAGCCCGCCAGGTCCCCATGGCGGACGGCACCCCCCGGTATCGCATCGAGGAACGCGTCACCGTGCGGGACAGCCCAATCGATGGCGCCCGCCTGGACGGAAGTTCCGACCTGTACGACCGGCTCGCCCAGCTCAACAACGACTGGAAGCTCGTCGGCACCAGCAGCCACGACAAGTACCGGCGCCAAGGCCCCGGCGAGAAGTACCGCATCCAGGCCCACCTGTACGGGCTCGGACAGGAGAACGCCGGATTCCCGCCGGCCCGGGTCGCCGTCACCTTCATCGCCCGCCACCACGAGCTGAAGGTCCACGTCTGGTCCGAGCCGTACGACCGGACCGTCGCCCTCGACGCACTCGCACGCCTCGACCGCATCCGCGACCGCGTCATGCAACTCGACCCCGAGGCCAACCCGGGGCAGTGGGCGCAGATTCCCACCCCGGACAAGCCCAACTGCCGGTTCTGCCCCTGGCTCAAGCCCGGATCAACGGACCTCAGCCAGGGCTGCCCCGGGGTGCAGAACACCAACGCGGGCGCCTCCCTCGAAGCGCTCATCGCCTGACCTACAGGCCCCACAGATCCGCCGCTCAACCGCAGTCGGCGTACACCACAACCAGCAGGAGCAGAAGCAAATGACTACCCCGCAGCAGCACCAGGTCCCCTCTGCCGACGACTTCCTCATGGGCGGCGGCGGCGCCCCCAGCGCGAAGTTCCCCACCCCCGGGACCACCCTGTCCGGCCGGATCACCGAGCGGCCCACCGTTGAGCAGCAGCGCGACATCAAGGACGGGTCGAAGAAGTTCTGGTCCGACGGCAACCCGATGATGCAGCTCGTCGTCACCGTCCAGACCGACGAGCGGGACCCCCAGCTCGAAGAGGACGACGGGCGCCGCCGCCTCTTCGTCAAGGGCCAGCTGAAGAACGCCATCGCCGACGCGGTCCGGGCCGCCGGGGCCCGCGGCCTGGAAGTCGGCGGCACCCTCACCGTCACCTACACCCACGACGGAACCGCGACGCAGCGCGGCTTCAACCCGCCGAAGCAGTACACCGCGCAGTACGTGGCCGCCGCGGCAAACGCGCTCCACACCCCGGACCCGGGCACCGCACCCCAGCAGCAGTACACGGCACCGCCCGCGCCGGCCCCGACGGTGGCCATCCCCGGGCTCACCCCGGAGCAGCTCCAGGCGGCCATGGCCAACCCGGCCACCGCGGCGCTCATCGCCCAGCAGCAGGCGGCCGCGGCCACCACCCCGCCGCCGTTCTAGGCCCACCCCCCGGGGCTGGCTGACCTCCAACGCCAGCCCCGGGTGGCTCAACCCCTACAGCCCGACCGGTACCCACGCCGGGGCCAGCGGTGCAACCCCGCAGGCGGGCACTCCCCGAGCACCACAGCTAGGAGCGACATTGAACGCCACACCGGACACCCAGGCCGCAGCCCTCGCGCTGCACGCGGCCGGTTGCTCCGTCGTCGCCGTGCGGGCCGACGGGAAGAAGCGGCCCCAGGGCCAGTGGCAGGCGTTCCAGACGGAGCGCGCCACCGAGGAACAGGTCCGTGCCTGGTTCGCGAACCAGCACCCCGGGGTCGGAGTCGTTTGCGGAGCCGTGTCCGGCGGACTGGAGATGCTGGAGCTCGAAGGCCGCGCCGTCGAAGAAGGCGTCCTCGCCGAGCTGGTGGAGATCCTCACCGGGTCGGGCCTGCTGGAACTGTGGCAGCGCATCGCCACTGGATGGCTGGAGCGCAGCCCGAGCGGCGGACTCCACATCCACTACCGCGTAGAAGGCGGCGTCCCGGGCAACACCAAGCTGGCGTCCCGGCTGGCGCGAGAGGACGAGTGGACGGACGCCGAGCGGGACCTGGTCGCCCGCCACCCGGGGAAGCGCATCATCCGCGGCCTCATCGAGACCCGCGGCGAAGGCGGATTCGTCGTCACCGCGCCAAGCTGGGGCAGCGTCCACCCGTCCGGCCGCCCGTACGAACTCCTCGCCGGGGGCCCCGCCACCATGGCGACGATCACCGCCGACGAACACCGGGCCCTGCACGCCATGTGCCGCATGGTCGACACGGTCCCCGCGGACGAGGTGCACCCCACGGTGGCGGCGGCGCCCACGGTCCCCGCGATGGACGAGGCCGCCGCGTTCCTCTTCTCCAGTGGCGGTGCAGCAGAGCAAGGCGGCCTCACCCCGGGGGACGACTTCGAGCAGCAGGCCACCTGGGCCGACATCCTCACCCCGCACGGGTGGAAGCTCCTCTTCACCAGCGGCCAGACCCATTACTGGCAGCGCCCCGGGAAGGACGGGCGCGAGCCCTCTGCCACCACCGGCCGGGCCATGGACCGCGACCGCCTGTACGTCTTCACCACCAGCACCGAGTTCATCGCCGAGAAGCCGTACACCAAGTTCGGTGCGCACACCCTCCTCAACCACGGTGGGGACCACTCAGCCGCCGCGTCCGCACTGCGCCGCCAGGGATACGGGGAGCCCGCACCGGAGCCGGTACGCCACCTCACCGCGGTGCCCAGCCCGCGGCCGGCCGTTGAAGGAACCGCCGCGCTCGCCACCGTGGTGGAGCATCAGGCGCCCGCAGCCGATCACGGACCGGAGACGTACTCGCGGACCGACGACGGGAACGCGCTGCGCCTCGTTGACGAGCACGAGCACGACATCCGGTACGTCCCCCAGCGCGGCAGGTGGCTGCGCTGGGACGGGCACCGGTGGGCGTGGGACGAGGCTGGGGCCGTACGGGAGATGTCCCGGGCCATCGCCCGCACGCTGCCCAACGGAGAAGGGGAGGCCAAGCACCGGGCGCGCAGCCTCTCCGCCGCCGGGATCTCAGCCATGGTGTCCATGGCCCAGACCGACCCGCGGATCGTCGCCCACGCGGCGCAGCTCGACGCGCACCGGATGCTGCTCAACACCCCGAGCGGGGCCGTCGACCTCGCCACCGGGGAGATGATCCCCCCGGAGCCGAGCCAGATGCACACCCGCTCCACCGCGGTCGCCCCGGACCCGGACGCCCCGACGCCCATGTGGGACGCGTTCCTCGCGCAGACCTTCGGCGGCGACAACGAGCTGCTCCAGTACGTGCAACGCATGGCCGGGTACTCGGCATCCGGCTCCGTCAAGTGGCACGTGCTTCCCTTCCTCCACGGCGGCGGCGGCAACGGCAAGGGCGTCTTCCTCAACGTCATGCGCAACCTCCTCGGGGACTACGCCGCGACCGCACCGAACGCGTTCCTCATGGCCGGGGCACAGCGCCACGAGACCGAGATCGCCCGGCTCCACGGGCTGCGCCTCGTCATCGCCTCCGAGGTCAACCAGGAAGCGAAGTTCGACGAGGCCAAGGTGAAGGAACTCACCGGGGGCGACGGGCTCACCGCACGGTTCATGCGGCAGGACCACTTCACCTTCGAGCCCACACACAAGCTGTGGCTGATGGGCAACCACCAGCCGCGGGTGTCCGCCGGCGGGAAGTCGTTCTGGCGGCGCCTGCGCCTCATGCCGTTCATCCGCACCCCGGAGAAGGTCATCGAGGATCTCGACCTTCTCCTCATCTCCGAAGAAGGGCCGGGGATTCTCGCCTGGGTGGTCGCCGGGGCGGTCGCCGTGTTCCGCGACGGGCTCAACGACCCGGAGTCCGTGAAGGCCGCGACCGCGCAGTACGCAGCCGAGGAGGACGCGCTCGCCCGGTTCCTGGATGAGGCGTGCCACGTCGGTGGCGGGATGCAGGTTCGCACGGTGACCGAGGTGTTCCGCACCGCGTATGAGCGGTGGTGCCGTGCCGAGGGCGAGGATCCGCTGCCGTCGCGGCAGTTGGGCCGTGAGCTGAAGGACCGCTTCAACATCGTCCGCAAGGGCAGCAACGGCACCTACTCGTACGCCAACGTTGCCCTGATTCCCCCGGCTGATGATCGGTGGGACGACAAGTGACCATGATCAAAGTGCCGTTGCAGTTCCATCAAAGTGCCGTTGAAAGTGCCGTTCAAAACCAGCGTTACCCCAGGTCAAGTGCCATCAGTTTCATCAGTGCCGTTGAAATCCACAATCCAGCTCCGTGCGCAGGCAAGAGCCTCAATGTTCAGAAACTGGCACTGATGGCACTGATGAAACTGCCACCCCGGGTGACCTGCGGAAACGACAGTTTCGTCAATGGCACTGCAACGAAACTGGCCATTAGTACCGTCAGTGCGCAGCATGTACGGTACTCTTGGGACTATGACGCAACAACTTCTCTGCCCCAACTGCGGGCACCATGTCGCGGATATTGCACCGCGCTCCGAAACGACACCAAGTTCGAGCCAGCCCGACGACTCCCTCAGCCAGTTCATTGCCGAGCGCTGCACCTTGGCAGCCGACGAACGGATCGCGGCCCCCGAGTTCCGTGCGGCCTACACCGCATGGTGTGGGGAACGGGGCGAATTCCCGCTCGGTACCCGGTCGGTCGGTCGGCTGATGGCCGAACGCCCCGACGTCACCACGCGTCGCTCCAACGGCACGCGCTTCTTCTACGGCATCACTCTCTCCTAGCGGCTCACCGGCCCGGGGGTAGAGCACAGCTCCCCTCGGGCCCCGCAGGACTCGTCATCGGCGGCCCGCGATGACCCTGAACCCGGGCGTCCGCGCCCACATCGAGGCCGGCGCCGACACGGCGCGACTGGGCAACTGTCCCCGCTGCGCCGCCCCGGTGTACCGCGCCCGCGTGGGTCGGGTGGCGGCGGTCGATGTCGTCACCGACACCACGCCACTCGACCTGACGGGGGAACTTGCCGCGCGCCTCGCTGGCCGCCTCACCTGGCGGGCGATCACCGGGGCGTACGGCACCACCCGCCTCGCTTGGCGCGACGTGCTCCTCATTCCCCACGCCCGGGCCGGCGTCGTTCTCGCCGACCACAAGTGTCCGACCCTTCCCGTACAGGAGCGCCTGTTGTGAACGAACCCCTCCGCCGCTTCACCATCGCCCTGCCCCCCGGGTTGAAGCTGCTGAACGCGAACCAACGCATCCACTACCGGGTTCGTGCCGAGACGACCGCGGCCATTCGCGGCGCCGCGATGGCGCAGTGCTCGGAAGACGCGGTGATGCGCCAGGCCCTTATCAAGGCCGGGGCGCACCCGGTCATGCAGCACGCGTACATCCTCGGAGTGCTTCACCCTCCGTCCCGACGACGCGCCGACCCGGCGAACTGGTACCCGAGCTTCAAGGCCGCGGTCGACGGGGTGGTCGAAGCCGGCGTGCTGGAGGACGACGACTACACCCGGGTCGTCGGCCCCGACATGCGCATCGGCCCCGTGACCAAGGGCGGCCGGCTCGTCCTCCACATCCAGGAGCTGAGCAGCGTCCAGCACGCCGCGTTCCAGTGGGGGCAGGTGATCGCGTCATGACCGGCGGCCGTGCCACCGATGACGAGGTCCGGTCCCCTGACTGGTGCCGCCGCAGCGCCTGCCCGAAGCCCCACTGACCCGCCGCCTGACCGCCAGGAGACCGCCATGCCCGACCTGCCCGTTCCCACCTGCCAGGCCACCGAATACGAGGTGTCGATCCTTCCCGAGGACGACATCAACCGGCACTCCTTCGCCATCACCGTCCAGTACCGAGGCAACGGGCGGTGGGCCGTCACCCGGCACAGCTCATGCCTTGGAGCCGACGGCACATGGGAGTTCGGCATCAAGGAGTACGACCGTGGCGACGCCTGGCTCGACGCCCACCGCTTCGACCTCTACACCGCCCTGCGCCTGGCCCGCGAGGCCGCCCCGCACATCGTCGTCAACGGCATCACGGCAGCCGAGGCGTACCGCCGCACGCACCCCGCCGCCTGACGCCAACCCACCCCGCCCAACTCCCCGAAGGAGACCCGATGGCCAGCGACTGGCAGCGCGACGCCGCGTGCGCCACAGCGGACCCCGATCTGTTCCTCGCCGAGTCAGGCACCGAGCTGCGCGCGGCGCGCAAGTTCTGCGCCGCCTGCCCGGCCCGTGCGGCGTGCCTCGCCGCGGCAATGCTCGAAGAGGCGTCCGCCCCGGCCGCTGCCCGTGCCGGTGTCCGGGGCGGGCTCACCCCTCAGCAGCGCGCCGACAGGGCGAAGCGGGCGCCCCGCCGCGTCGACCGGCCGGCGGTGAAGCCCCGCGGACAGAAGCCGACCCGGGCCACCGGGCCCGTCGTCTGCGGCACACGCGGCGGCTACCAGAAGCACCGGCGGCACCGCGAGGAAGCGTGCCCGCCGTGCTGCCAGGCCAACACGGATGCAGATAACCGCCTGCGTCGGACCGGGTCGACCGTGCCCGCTGCTGCTGCTGTTCCTGCCGCGTAACCACCCGCCACCACCGCCGCCGCCTGACCGGCACCCACCCACCGAAGGAGAGAACCGCATGACCGACAAGCCCGTCCGTATCCAGCGCAAGCGCACCAAGGGCTGGCGCAAGCCCGAAGGGGCCGTGTTCGTCGGCCGAGGCTCCGGCTTCGGCAACCCGTGGAAGGTCGGCTCCACCGGCTGGACGATCCTCCCCGGCGGCTGGACCAACCGCGAACCCCACGCGCCCCTCACCCGAGAGCAGGCCATCGAGAGCTACATCAACAGCCACACCTACGACATCGAACACCTGGAGTCGATCCGCGAGCGCCTCGCCGGCCGGGACCTCATGTGCTGGTGCCCGCTCGACAAGCCCTGCCACGCCGACTGGCTGCTCGAGGTAGCGAACTCGCCGAAGCCGCTGGAGGCCTTCCTCGACCTCAGCCCCAAGGCCACCGCCGCATGACCCGCCCTGTGAGCGACGACGGGACGGCCGCGCTGGACCCGCGGCCGTCCCCAGCCCAAGCCTTCCACACCCACCCGCCACCCCTCCCGAGAGGACCGGCCATGCACCTGCCCGACTTCCTCACCACCGGCCGCCCCTCCTGCACACCCGACACCGCCCACCTCTTCTGGTCCCGCAAGCACGACGACGAGCAGCAGGCCAAGGACCTCTGCCACACCTGCCCGCTGCTCACCGCCTGCCAGACCTGGGCCATCGACACCGACGAACGATGGGGTACCTGGGGCGGCCTCACTCCAACCGACCGGGCCCGGCTGCGCCACGGTGCTGGCTGGTGGGTCGACGCAGAGGGTCGTCTCCGGCAGCCGTGCGGCAGCGACGCGGCATACCGGCAGCATCTGAAGTACCGGGAGGCCCCGTGCGAGGTGTGCACGGCGGGGCAGGCGCGGCGGACCGAGGACCGGCGCCGGGCGATCCTGGTCGTCGAGCATGCTCTCCCGGCTGGTGGGTCGGTCCGCGGCTACGACACCCACCTGAGGCTCTGTGAGGCCGCGTGCGGGCCGTGCACTGGCGCGAAGGCCGAGGAGTCCGCCGCACGCCGGGCAGCGCGTCAGACGCCCCGTGAGGGCCGCGACGGGGCGGCCGAGCCCATGGCACTCGCCTCATGACCGCCGTCATCGCATTCGTCGCCCTGATCGCCACCACAGCCGGCCTGCCACTCGGCCACTTCATGTACCCGCCCCGCCTCCGGAAGGACCGCCGATGATCGCCCGCCTCCTCTGCGCCGCGCCTGGCCTGGCGTTGCTCGCCGCGATGGTGGTGCTCGTACTGCTGGTCGCCAGTGAGGAGCGGCGCACCCGCCGCGTGGAGGCACGGCGCGCCGAGCACCGGGCCCGGCCGCACAGCGCCCACGTAGGCACCGCCGCCGAGGACGCCGCCGCCATCCTGACCACCCGACTCCACGAGGAGCAGAACCGATGAGCACACCCGCCGAAGAACTCCGCACGGCCGCTACGAAGCTGCGCGACGACCGTAACTGTGACGGCTACACCGTCGACTCCAACAGCCGCGAACTCCTCGCCATGATCCGGATGCTGCTGAATGCACGCACCACCCTCGCCGACTGGCTGGAGGCGGAGTCGGCTGACCCCGTGACGGTCGTGCACAACCCCATGTGCCCCGACCCGGCCTGCACCATCAACGCCGCCCTGGCCGTGGCCCGCGCCATCAACGGCCAGACCCGGCCCGAGCGAGCAGCGGCTGGCGCCATCGTCGACCACCTTCTCCGCCCCCAACCGTGACCGGCCCGTCGTCCAGCCCGCGCGGCGAACACACCCCGCGCCCCGGCACCACGTGGGACACCCGCCTCGTCGTCGTCGAAACCGTCACCCCCGACGGCGACGCCCCGACGCCCCGTCCGAACCGCGCCACCCGCCGCGCCCTCGCCAGAAGGAAGAACCACCATGCCTGACCGACTCACCGACGCCGTCGTCGAGATCGGGACGCAGCTCCGACGCATCGCCGACCACCAGACGACAGCCGACGAAGACGACAACTGTGTGCGCTTCGCCAGCCTTACCGCCGGGATCGGCTACCCGGTCCGCTGCCCCCACTGCGGCCCCGATGTTTCACCCGTGCCACCCACCCACTGGACTAAGCACGTCATGCGACACCACCCCGACGTGCACCCCGACGCCCCGACGACGCCCGTCTACTGCCCGCTCTGCCCCCGCGTCGTCCCGCTCGCCGATCCGCAGACAGCCACCGAGCACTTCCACGCACGGCACCCCGAGCATCCGTTCGTCGGGCCCGGCCCGTGGCCTCGACTCTGCCCCACGCCCGAGACACACAACTGGGGCTGCGGCTGCCCCACCGACACGGGCGAGCTCCGCATGGAACTGCACGCCCAGGACGAGCGCATCGAGGAGCTGGAGGAGCGCCGCGACGAGCTGGCCGCCACCCTCCGCGAAGTACTTGACCAGTTCGCCGACTGGCCCAGGGGCGGCACTCTCTGGCCCGGCGGCGGGTGCGTGGCCCGCGTATCCGAGAACGACTGGGACCGGTGGGATGCCATGGAGACCGGCACCCCCCGCACGCCGGCCACCGAGGTCTGTGAGACCGGCGACGTCCGGACCTGCACGCTGGCCTGCCCGATGCACGGGACTCCTGAGCCAGCCACCGAGGAGAAGCCTGAGACGCCTCCCCAGCACATCGGCAACCGCGTCAACGCGGAGGACTGCCCCGCCTGCTCCGGCACCAACCCGCCCTACCCGTTCATCTGCCCCGGGCCGCAGGAGCAGCCGTGACCAACCCGCCCGGCTCCCGTCGCGAGCAACTCCCCGCCGAGGTGCTCGCCCTCCTCCCACCCCGCCCCTACCTGTCCACCGCCTGCGACACCGCATGGCTCCTCGACGCCGCCCGCCTCCAACACCCCGACCGTGACGACCTTGCCGAGCACGCCCACCGCATGCACGACCGATGCCGACTCACCCACAAGTTCACCGGCGCGCCCTGCGTCTGCGGCTGCCACCACTAACCCGGGCGGCAGCACGCGCGACGAAGCCCCCGACCACCACGGCCGGGGGCTTCACTGCGTTCGGCTACTCGGATGCCTTTGGCTTCCGGCCCCGCTCGCCCGCCTCGATCTGTTGCACCCGAGCCAGCGAGATCCCCAGCGCCTTTGCGATCTCCCGATAGCTCACCTTCTGCTCCCGCATCGCCACGACCGCCGCCTGCCTGATCTCCCGCAGCCGCGACCCCTGCACCGGCCACTCCGCGAGCAGCTTCCCCGCGCGCCGCGCCCGCTCCGCTGGATCTTCCAGCCCCTCCAGTGAGTCGACGGTCTCGATCACGAGCCGCACCTCCTGTTCGCCATCCGGCTGATCGGCCACCGCTGCTCCCTTCCGTCGGGGGCGCAGCATGCTTGCCACCGTACATCGGGCGCTGTACGGTGACAATCGTCCGCTGTACGGCGGACGCGAGCGCACCCCGCGCTCAACAAGACGGCCCCGGCCGGCGCTGCGAACGCCACATGGCCGGGGCCAGCCATCCACCTGACATCACCAGGAGATGACCGTGACCGAGCGTATCCCCACCGACTTCACCAGCGAAGACCTCGACACCGCCTTAGCCCGGATCCTCGCCGAGCCCACGTGGGCGCACCGGCTGCTCTGCGCCGCCGCCCACCACCTCGAGACCGACCAGCCGTTCCAGATCTGCACCCCGGTGGTGCTCACCGAAGCGCTCGACCACGGGTACGAGCAGGTGTGCGCCGACCTCCCCGAGATCGTCGCCGACGAGGCGGCACTGCGCGCCGTGGCCGTGCTCCCCGAGATCCGCCCACGGGACACCGCAGGCGAGGTCGCCCTCCAGCTGCGCGCCGCAGCGGGAGGCGTGTGATGGACACCCCCACGTACGAACCGGCGCCCACCCCGGACCGCACCCCCCGGCCGAACCCCATCGTCGACGCCCCCGCCACCGTCGCCGCCTGCGCCCGCGACCACGAGGCTGCCACCGACGTCCGCGCCCAGCTCGCGAAGCAGGAAGCGCGCAAGCGCCGCTGACCCATCAGACCGGCCGGGCCCGCAACCCCACCACCGCGGGCCCGGCCCCCTGCGCTCCGAAGGGAGCACCGTGAAGACCCACAAACCGTCGCCGCTGCTCTACCCAGCCACGGCCCTCTCCGCCGCCTCCCTCGCCTGGACCACCTGGAGCCTCGTCGACCTCCTCGGCACCGGCCTCATCGGCGTCACCGTCGCCGCAGGAGCCGACATCGTCTGGGGATCCGTCATCCTCGCCGAAGCCCGCCGCCTCCGCCCCGCCGGCAAAGCGTGGGTCGTGCCCGTCGTCGGCTGGGCCGCGCTGCTCGCCGTCGCCGGGCTCCTCGTCTGGCACGGCATCGACAAGAGCATCCCGGCCATGGCCGTCGCCGGGCCGCTACTCCCCCTCGGAGCCAAGATCGTATGGATCCTGGCACTAGCCGACATGCGCGACCCGGCCGCCCTCACCGACGACGAACGCCTCGTACTCGCCCGCATGGAACGCGGCATGACGTTCGAGGAGGAGCAGCACCGCATCGAGATGCGCCGCCGAGCCATGGCCGCCGA
>Ga0299914_10002700_pt1 | contig 12314 bp, 14 predicted proteins | sample RVTome_10_FD_201361 | JGI IMG/M metagenome (GOLD analysis project Ga0299914, IMG submission 201361) | Soil microbial communities from uranium-contaminated site in the Upper Colorado River Basin, Wyoming, United States - RVT153D57 (version 2) ... | reverse complement strand
CGGTGGCCGGCCCATGGTGTACAAGTCGGTCGAGGCCGGCGCCGCCACGTGGGTGTGGGCCGGCGTCGTCGCCGATGCCGGGGCCGTGGGCGAGCGCTACTGCGAGAACTGCACAGTCGCCGAGATCACCACCGACCCGGCCTCGACCACCGGCGTCTTCAGCTACGCCCTCGACGGCGACCACGCGCAAGCGCTCTGGACGGTGTCCGAGCGTCTGGTCGGTGAACGCTTCCGATGACGCCATGGAGCCCGGTTGCCGCGCGTCAGCGCGTGGATGTGGTCGACGTTGCGCGGAGGGCACGCCTGTCTGACGGCCGCCTCGGGAGCTCCGAGTCCGACCCGCGGATCCAGGAGGAGAGCCCGCTTCCAATAGATGTCGTTGCTTCAGCCCGTTATGCGCACTATAGTGCGGGCAACCTATAAACACAGTTACACGGGAAGGTCAAACCATGTCCCCCATCCAGACCCTTGCATCGCTGAACGAGAAGAGCCTCGATGCCCTAACGACCGTGCAGGACGGCATAGTCGCGGCCTACAAGCGGACCGCCAGCGTGCTCCCCGCCGACTGGATCCCGGCGGCGCCGGTGGTGCCCCTCACCCGGGGTTACCTGGCCCAGGTCATCGAGGAGAGCTACGCCTTTCAAACCAAGGTGCTCGAGGCCAACAAGCGCTTCGCGGTCGCGCTGGTCGACGCCGCTTCGCCGGCCCCGACCCCCGCCCAGGCCGCAGCCAAGGCCCCTACCAAGGCGGCCAAGTAGCTTCGGCAGCATGAACGCCGCCGAAGCGCTGTGGAAGGAGAACCTGCAGCGCCTCGGCGGGTTCATCCGTGCTCAACGGCAGTTTCACCGACTGTCACAACGGGAGCTGGCCAAGCTGGCCGACCTTTCCGACACATACATGAGTCAGCTCGAGCGCGGCTTGCACGAACCCTCCATTCGGGTGCTCCGAGCCGTTGCTGACAGCCTGGGTATGAACGCCAGCCAGCTGATCATGTACGCCGCCGGTCTCCCACTCGACGATGACGACATCACCACCGAGGAAGCAATCCGTCGCGACCCCCGCTTCACGGACGCGCAGCGACGGGCGCTGCTCGGCGTCGTCAAGAGCTACCTCGAGTCCAACGACACCTGAAGGCCGTTTGGAGCGACGGCGGCCATCCCTGGCGGGTCGGCGCGGTCGTGTGCGACGACCCGGCGGGTTGTTCGCCGTGTTGGGGCAGCCGAGCGGGCGACCTCCACCAGGCGGTCACGGCACGAAGGCACCCAACGGTTGACACGTTGCGGGACCGGTCCGAGGATGGAGGTCGATTGATCGGCCACTGCCGCGAACCGGAGGGGTTCGCTGCAAGGCAGGAGGTGGTCAGCGTGGATGGGTTCTCCGCCAGACGGGTCCTGATAGCCCTGGGAGTCCTGGCTCTCTTGCCGCTGTGGGCGCTCCCGAGTTCGGCTGGTCCTCTGGGCGCAACTGCGCCGGTGCAGGTCACGGGAGCGACCCCGTTCGACGAGGACTGTGGCATGGACCCGGTGGATGAGAACTCGGTTGTGTTCGTTGACAGCGAGGTCGAGCCCTGGATCGACGTGAGCCCGGCCGATTCCGACGTCATGGCCGGGATCTGGCAGCAGGACCGCTGGAACGACGGCGGGTCCCGGGGCAACGCGATGGCCCTGAGCGTCGACGGCGGTGCCAGCTGGGCGACGTTGATCCCACCGAACGTGACGGACTGCACGTCGAACCCGGCCGCCGCGTCGGGTGGCTTCGACGTGTTCGACCGCGCCTCTGATCCCTGGCTGTCGTTCGCTCCCAACGGCGACCTGCACCTGATGCATCTGGTGTTCGACACCGAGCTCCCCCCGGGTCTGCCGGGAGCGGTCTCGGGCCGCAACGGGATGGTGGCCCAGAAGGTGCCCGCCGCCGCGCTCACGGACGGGACGATCACCGACGGCGAGTGGGGCCCGCCGATCCTCCTGGCGCTGGACGAGGGCGGCGACCTCCACGACAAGAACTCGATGACCGCCGACCCCACCGTCGCCGCCGGCACCCACGTGTACGCGGTGTGGGACTTCCTCACCGTGAACCAGGGCGCCAAGCGCAACCCCGACCGGGGCGTGTTCGGCGGGGGGCTGGCGTTCAAGGGTGCGGCCGTCTTCACCAGGAGCACCGACGGCGGGGCGACCTGGGAGCCGATCCGCAAGCTCTACGATCCCGGGGGCATCAACCAGACGATCGGGAACCAGATCGTGGTGCTGCCGAACGGGACCCTCGTCGATGTGTTCAACGAGATCCTGAACTTCCGCAACAGCGACCACGGAGCGCAGTTCGACTTCAACGTGTCCCTCAAGCGCTCCACCAACAAGGGGACGACCTGGAAGCCGAGCGGCCAGCCGATCCGGGCCGCCAAGATGCTCCCGCGGACGTTGTTCACCCCCTTCCCGTTCGTCGGCGTCTATGACCCGGACGTGACCGGCAACGCCACCCTGGACGGTGCCAACGCCGCCCGGACCGCGGACGTGATCCCCGAGGTTGCCGTCGATCCGAACAACGGCAACCTCTATGTCGTATGGCAGGACGCCCGGTTCAGTGCCGTGGCGGCCGGCGGATTCGGCAATCCGATCCAGCTCATCGACGAGATCGCCTTCGCGATGTCGACGGACGGGGGCGTGACCTGGTCGGCGCCGATCAAGGTCAACCAGACACCCGCGAGCGAGCCCCTCGGCGACCGGCAGGCGTTCATCCCCATGGTCCGGGTGAACGACGACGGGGTCGTGGCCGTGAGCTACTACGACTTCCGCAACAACACGGCCAACGGCATCGCCGGGACCGACCAGTTCGTCGTGCACTGCCACGCGAACTGCGCCAGCCCGGCCGGCTGGACGCCGGCGAACGAGGTCCGCGTGTCGACCGCGCCGTTCGATCTCCGTGAGCTCCCGAACGCCGGTGGGTACTTCCCCGGCGACTACGTCGGGTTCGGCACCGACGGCGAGGACTTCCTGCCGTTCTTCACCCAGAGCACCGCCGACGACCCCGCGAACGAATACTTCTCGCGGGTCTCGGTCGGTCCGTAAGCGCGATTGCCACCACACCAGCCACCGCCCGACCGGGGCGAACGGGGCAGAAGCGCCAGTGGGCCGCACACCGGTCGACGGCGGTCGCGGAAGTGACTGGCCCGGGCCCGGCCGAGCGCCGCCCACGCGGTTGTGGTGGGGATGCCGGCAGCGACGCGCTATGTCGATAGCGGCGTCGAGGGCCGCGGTCACTCATCGTCGGAGGCCGCGCTCCCTCCTCCTCCACGAGCGCGTGCACCCTCCCTGGCAGCCGATGATCACATCAGCCTGCGCGAACATGGCGCGCAGCCGTCCGCCCTCGGCGCCAACCCCGGCGCCTACCACGAATGTCAGCGGCCATCAGAGGTTGCCCGATGACGGCCAGCCTGGTGCCCGATGGCGGCCGGCACGGAGCGTGCGCTTTGCAAGCGTCCGGACCCGACATGAGCGCCCGTATAACACCGAATCGGGCGCGCACGCAGGCCGCTCGTCCCGAGGTCAAGACCTCTTCTCAGACTCGCGCTCACCGACGGCATAGCCGACCAACATGTCCACCAGCTCCTTCGGGCGGCTGAGCGCGACGCAGTGCCCGGCGGCGATCTCGTCGGGAGTGACGCCAAGGCGCATGGAAACCACCTTGCGCATGAAGGCAGGCGGAAAGAAGCGATCCTCGGTACACAGTACGAACCGTGTTGGCACGTCCGGCCAGGCCTCGAGGGGCCACGGGCTGTGGTAGGCGGCCTGCGACTCGGAGCGCTCCCTGCTTAGCGCCTCCTCGGCAAGAGCGCGGGGTACGTCATGGTAGAAGGCGACGAACGGATCCTCGCTGCCGGTCGCACCGCCGTCTCGCCGGGCTTGCTCCTCGACGGCCTGTCGGTAGCCGGTGTTGTCCCACCAATCAGCGGGTGTCTCCCTGGGAGCCGGGATCATGCCGGCGACGAGGACGAGCGCCTGCGCCTGGAGTCGATCGGCCACCAGCGGTGCGGTGAAGCCGCCGTAGGACTGGCCAACGACGACAAGGTCGCCGCGATCGCCAATGGCGTCGACCACCGTGTCGGCATAGTCTCGTAGGTCAGCCGAGTCGTCGTCACAGGGCAGATCCGGCGCTACCACCTCATGGCCGCGCTCCCGCAACTCAGCCTCCACGAGGTGCCAGTACCAGCCCACGTCACCGCCACCATGGATCAACGCGAATGTGGCCATTTCCTGTCGGCCTCCCTGATCATCGGCAACGTTCGAACCGCACGAGCTGACGCGGTCGTCTGCTGATCCGATGCGTAACCCTCATGACGACGCCCGCGCGCCGAACTCATCGCGCGGTCTCCTCACCGATCGACGGGAGTGGTCGCCGTTCTGGCACGACAGATTGCCCTCGGCGTACTGACCCGCACGCCGAGTCGGGCGCGGCGCTGGCCGGTCAGCGCGTGCCGGCGCTCGCGCCAGTTGCCGGCCCGGACCAACACTTCGGGGGCAGTGTTGGCGGGCGATCCGAGCATCCAGAGCGTCGACGATCTCGCACCGAGCCGAAGCCGCTCGCTCGCCGTCAGCTCCACTGCGCGCTTCGAGTCCGTCGAGACTGACGCACTGGTTTGGTCCCTCGCGTACGATCGCTGACCGATCACCGCGGAGGGCCATCCATGCAGGAGATCGAGACTGACTACCTCGTCGTCGGAGCGGGCGCGAGCGGGATGGCGTTCACCGACGCGCTGATCGCCTCGTCGGACGCCGAGGTCGTGATAGTTGACCGGCGTCACCGACCCGGTGGGCACTGGAACGACGACTACCCATTCGTCCGGCTCCACCAGCCCTCGGCGCTCTACGGCGTGGCGTCACGGGCGCTCGGCCAAGATCGCATCGACGAGTCGGGGATCAACGCCGGCTTCTACGAACGGGCCACCGCCGCAGAGATCTGCGACCACTACAGCCGGGTGCTCGACGAGCACTTCCTGCCGTCGGGGCGGGTCAGGTTCTTCGGCATGCACGATCACCTCGGCAACGACGCCGACGGCCACCTGCTCCGATCACGGGTGACCGGGCATACCACGACGGTGCGGGTGCGGCGCAAGCTCGTCGACGCCACCTACATAGAGTCGGCGTTGCCCTCGACACACACGCCGGCCTACACGGTCGACTCCGCCGCGGTCGTCGTCACGCCCAACGAGCTCCTCGGCCTCGACGAGCCGGCGTCAGGCTTCACGGTGATCGGTGCCGGCAAGACGTCGATGGACACCGGCTGCTGGCTGATCGAGCAGGGGTCGACCCCGACACCATCCGGTGGATACGCCCCAGGGACGCCTGGACCGCCGACCGGGCATTTATCCAGCCGTTGCGCCTGGTTGGCGCCTTCGTTGAGTGGGTGGCGGCGCAGAACGAGGCGTGTGCCCAAGCCGAGAGCCTTGACGAGCTGTTTCCGGCCCTGGAGGACCGAGGTGTCTTCCACCGGCTCGACCCCGGCGTCGAGCCTGTCTTCAACCGGGGCGCCATCCTCTGCGAGGCCGAGCGCGTGATGCTGCGCGAGGTGGGGAACGTGGTCCGGCTCGGCAAGGTGAATCACATCGGCGCCGACCGGATCGACCTCGACGAGGAAACGATCCCAAACGAGGCCGGTCATGTCGTGATCGACTGCACCGCGGCCGGGCTCGCCTCGCCACCCGATCGGCGCGTCTACGACCCGGACCGGATCACGATCCAGTGGATCCAGGCAGGCATCGCGCCCTTCAGCGCCGCACTCATCGGGTTCGTCGAGGCGAGCCGCGAGGACGACACGGACAAGAACCGGCTGTGCACGGCCCGCGGCTTCTCACGGCGCGCCGACGTCGTGAACTACGCCGCCGGCTGGCTCAACACACAGCGAGGGTTCCTCTTGTGGATGGCCGAGCCCGACCTCGCCGAGTGGCTCTCGACCTGCCGCCTCAGCCCCTTCGGCAACGCCGGTCCCTACCTCAGCGATCCGGCTACCAAGGAGGCCTTCGGCCGCATGATCGGCGCCCAGAGTCCGGCGGTCGAGAACCTGCAGCGACTGCTCGCCGAGATCGGTTCATTCGAGACCGCCTGACCTTGACCGCCGGCGCGGAGGCGCTGTCGGGGCATCAACCCCCGCCGAGTGCAGCTTGACGCGAGCGCGACCGATCGACGGTTCGGAGTCAGTTCGTCATCGTCCCAAGGAGCCTCAAGCGAGGCTCGTTCGCACGCCGTCCGGCGCGCCAGATCTGCCGTGATGGGCGGCCTCGTTCTGCACTGAGATCAGACAGGTGAGGCGCCGCCCGCAGCGGGCGTGGAATCAGTCGATATCCGGCAGTCGAGGAAGCGGAGGGATAGGCACCGTGCGTTCGCCGTCCGTAAGCGACAGGACTATTCGCTTGGGGTGGTGTGGGACGCGAGCGAGGAACGTGTTGTTCGCGAGCACGGCATCGCGGCCGTCCACACGTACACCACGGACGTGGTCAGGCACCACGCCGTGCACGAGCCACTCGCGTGAGACCTGTCTCATCGAGAGTTTTGCACCGTAGGCATCGAATACCGAGCGTGGGCCGGTTGACGCACTGCCACCGTCAGGGTCTCGGACGAGCATGCTGATCTGATCGTCGTTGCGCAGTACCAGGTATATGCGCGTCTGGGCGTGCTCGAGTCCGAGGCGGATCGCAGACGGATCGTCAGCGGCTTCAACCCACCGCCTGACGCTGGGCTCGGGGTCCGGCGGCACGTCGCCTTCGACTTGCGGTCGGTCGAAGATCGACAACCGCTCGTGCAGTGGACGCTCCGCCTCGGTCACAGCTCCACTGTCGCGCCCAAGTCGCTGGGGGCGCACGCGCCCAGATCTGCCTGATCTCGCGCTGCGTCGATGCGATGGCCGCGGGCCACCTGTATCGAGCCGAGCCGGTCGGCACCAGTGTCGTTGCGGCCTCGCTCGGGCACAGGGCGGGACCGCATCACCTCACTCCGCATCGCGCTCGGGTCCGTGCCCAGCGAGATGAGGGCGGCTTTCGCTGGGCCGTCCTCGTTGAGGAGGGCCAGGAACATGTCGTCGCTGGTCAGGACTCTTCGCTTGTCGAGCAATTCCAGGTGGGTCGCTCGCCGCAACACGCTCTAGGTCGGCACCGTGGGTGAGGCCGGGAACGCGACTCGCCAGTCGCTTCAGGCCCTTCGCCGCCGGTTGCCGAGCCCTCGCCGCCACCTCGAGTGGCTCGGGATCGTGCGTGGTGACACCGTCGTCGTCAAGGACGCGTTGGGCGGTTGTGCCGCTACCCGCCTCCAGGATGGCGAGGAGGAGCGTGACGGACGTCGCCGGCTGCGGTGGAGCGAGGGCCGTGCTCCACACGAGGCATCGCTGCAGGTCGTCCGCGACCGAGACTCCTACGAGCAGGTCGCGCCGGAGACGGGGGCACGCCGCCCAGTCTGGTGGAATGGAGCCCGTCGGTCCCGATCACCGCCTCCCCTCCAAGACCGTGCCGTCGTGGCATGCGACAACGCCACGCTCGTCTCCGGAGATCCTCACGACGGTGTGCCGACAAACGCGTGTGAGTCGACCCGGGCCGGGGCCGCGGGCCCTGGTTGGATCGGCGGTTCGACCACGGGGTGGGTCGCTCACTTGGCGGGTTCCCTTACCGGCCGTCGGGTCGTTTCGGGGCCAGCGCCGGCGGGTAAGTGGCGTGGGGGACGGGACACCGATGGGGAGGTGTCCGCATGCAATCCTTGCATCGCTACCCCGACCAGACGGCGCTCGATACCCGCGGCGGGCAACGGCGGCCGGAGGCTCTCGGGAGGCCGTCGCCCCTGGCCGGCTCTGGGCGCGGCGAGGGGCGGGGGCCCCAGGTGGTGGAGGCGCCGCCGACGCTGGAACGCTGGGATCTGGTCGAGAGCCGCTGGGGCCTGGGCAGCGCGGTGGTGTTGCTGGCGGGTGCCGCTCTCGCCGTGCTCGGTGTGGTGGCAGCGGGCCGCCCCGGCATCGACGACACGTGGTATCGGCCCGTCGCGGCCGTGGCGGGCTTGCGCCATACCGCTCTGTTGGCGGGGCTGGAGGTCGGTGTGGGCGTGCTGTTGGTGATCGCCGGCCTCGCGGGTGCTCGGGGCGGGGCGGCGCTGGTGTGCATCACCGGGGCCATGGCTGCGGGGGTCGCCGCCATCGAGCCCGAGCTCGTCGAGCTGGCACTGCAGCGCTGGTGGGCGGTGGCGTTGGCAGCTGCGGGCGCCGGGCTGGCGGTGGTGTCGATGGTGCCCTGGCCGCATTTCGTCGAACGCCACTACAGCCGCGCCGCCGGCACGCTCCACGCCGCGGCTCCCGCCACCACCCGGTCCCCGGGTGCTGCGCAGCCGGTTAGGACGCCGAGCTCGGCAGGTTGGCCATGACCTCGCGCCTCGAGGTCCACGACGTAGTCCAGGAGCCGGACGTTGCGACGCCGGTGGGGGCGCCCGTTGCCCGCCTACCGGCACCCGACCGTCGCCTCCTCTATCGACGGCGATCCTGCACGGCAACCAGCGACGCGACGCCCCGCAGGCAGACCCCGTTGCCCCCGAGGACAGGGACGCTCGATGTCAGCGTCGAATCGCGTCAGGGGGTGATCGTCATGACACCGCTCGGGAGACTGCCCGATCCGTTGCCTGCCGGGCTGGTCGCACGACTCGAGGCCTCGATCGCAGCCCGCCCGGTGATCGTCAACCTGAGCCAGATCACCCTGGTGTCGGCCGCGCCGGTGATGGGCCTGGCCGCATGGGCTCTGGGGGCGAGCCACCAGCCCGATCGGTGCTGTGTGGTCTGCGCCCGCCCCACCGCCCGAGCCCTGTTACGCAAATGGCACGTCACCCGATGTGTCGCCATCTTCGGATCGGTCGGGGACGCAGTCCAAGCCCGCCGCTTCGCCGAGTCCGGCTACGGGGCAGGCTGGCATCCCGACCCGGCCGGTCGGCCTCTGTCGAAGTCTGGGAGCGAGCTCAGCCTCCAGCGCAACGGCGGACAAGGCAGCCAACGTGTGCTCACCCACGACCTGCAACAACTCTCGCCCTGACCGCCGCCAGCTGGCACAACTGAACCGCCCTGGCCCACGGTGCGCCGAATCGCGCAGCGTTCGACCTCAACCGCCGCGAAATCCACGTGGTGACGACGAAGGGCCGGTGGCGTTGCGTGGTTGGGCGATCTCGGCTGGTGGTGTCGTGTTTGGGCATTGTCGAGGGGAGGGTGTGAAGGGTTTCGGGGGCGTCGAAGGGGGAAGGGGCCCGGGGAGCCATGCTGCGGGAAGGGAGCTGGGAACCATGCTCATGGTCCGCAAGAGCTACCGCCGCGTGGTGCGGGACGCTCGTCGGCGCGACACCGCGGAGCTAACCAGGATCGAACGTGCTCTACGTCGCAACGTGCAGTCGCTCGACAACGGGGCGCTGACCAACCTGTTTGCGATACGGGCTGTGTTGCGGGCGCGGGGTGTCGAGCTGCCCACCTTTGGGTCGCGGCCGACTACCGACCCCGCAAGGCGTTCCTGAACCGTCACGAGTGCGCCGCCAGCGGGCGCAGCCACGCCGCCACCCAGGCCTCGTCGCCGCCGCCGAACGGGACCACCTCGGGATCGAGGCGCACCTCGGCGTTCTGGAAGTGGGCGACGCCGCCGGGGGGAACGAACACCGGCGTGCCGCCGGGATCGGCGCCCGGCGGGCGCACGTGATCGTCGTAGGAGAGACCGGGCCACGGCGGCGAGCTGACGGCGTGGGCGACCTGCAGCACCCGCCCCTCCTGGAGCAGGCGGGCGCTCGTAGTCGTCATCGAACGCCCCGCCCGCTCCACCGTCACCTCGACCTGCGCCGGCCCCGGGCGAGGCACGGCCGCGAACTGGGTGGCGAAGCTGCGCAGGGCGCGGGACGGGTCATCCACCGCCGCCTGCATCGCCCGGACGACGATCGCCGCGGTGTAGCCGCCGTGGATCCCGACGAGCGACGACCACCGCTCGTGCAGCTCGGCCGCGAAGCAGCGTGGCCCGACGCGCTCGACGGCGGTGTCATCGGCGAACGTCATGCCGCGTCCGCTGACGCGAGCACGACGGCCCCCGCCGGCGCCTGCTCCAGAGCCGGCCGGCGGTGGAACGAGGAGACGGCAGCCGAGCCGACCGCGGCCACGGCGCCGATCAGCCAGGCGACGCGGAAGCGGGTGAGTGCCTGGTCGAGCGAGGCCGGCGTGCCGATCACGGCGATGAGGATGGCGACGCCGAGAACGGCACCGATCTGGCGGGCGGTCTGGTTGATCGCGCCGCCGATGCCGAAGCGCTCCTGGGGAAGCCCCGCCACCGCGGCCGCGCTGAGCACCGGGAACGACAGCGCCACCCCGACGCCGACGAGCAGCGTCCCGGGCAACCAGTGCGTGACGTAGTGGGCGTCGACGCCGGCCGTGGTGATGAAGAAGAGCAACCCGGCGCCGAAGGTCAGACCGCCGGCAACGAGCACGGGACCGTAGCCGAGCCGTGCCGCGAGGCGGCCGCTCGGACCGCTCAACACAGCCACGAGGAGCGGCCCCGGCGTGATGGCGAGGCCGGCTTCGAGGGTCGAGTAGTTCCACACCGACGTGAGGAACAGGACGTTCGCCAGCAGCATCCCGAAGAAGCCGACCGAGTACAGCAACGTCGCCGCATTCGCCAGCGCCACCGTGCGCGACCGGAACACGTCGAGGTCGATCGCCGGTGCCTCGTGGCGGGCCGATCGGCGCACCGCGAGGGGTGCGAGCACGGCCGCCAGCGCGAACAGGGCGACGACACGCCAGCTCGACCAGCCCCACTCGCCGCCCTGCGTGATGGCCAGCGCGAGCGACGCCACCGCGCTCGAGAGCGTCGCCAGGCCGAGCAGGTCGGGCACACGCCCGCCGATGATCGACTCCGGCACCACCCGCCGGGTGGCGACCCCGGCCACCAGGGCGACCGGCAGGTTGACGAAGAACGCCCACCGCCAGCCGCCGGCGTCGATCAGGACCGACCCGAGTGACGGCCCGGTGGCGACGGCCAGCGCGGAGATGCCACCCCACATGGCCACCGCCTGCGGCCGGGCGGACGCCGGGGTGGCGGTGAGCAGGAGCGCCAGCGACGCCGGCATCAGGAAGGCGGCGCCGATCGCTTGCACGACGCGGCCGGCGATCAGCAGCCAGGCCGACGGCGCCACTCCGCACAGCAGCGAGCCGACCGTGAAGATCAGTAGGCCGAGCAGGAAGATGCGTCGGCGGCCCGACCGGTCGGCGATGCGGCCGGCGCCGAGGAGCAGGGCGCCGAACACGACGCTGTAGGCGGCCAGCACCCACGACAGCGTCGCGGTCGACACGTCGGGGAACGAGCGCCTGATCGATGGGAAGGCCACGTTCACGATCGAGAGGTCGAGCGCCACCATGAAGGCGGCGGCGACGGTCACCGCGAACACCGGCCAGGGGATCTCCGAGCGGGAGCGTTGCTTCATGAAACGCAGCATCGCACGGATGGGTTTCATGATGCAACCCTGAGTGCTACGATCAGACGGTGCGCAGAGCTTCGTTCGAGGACATGAGCTGCTCTATCGCCCGCTCACTCGAGGTGATCGGCGAGTGGTGGACGCTGCTGATCCTGCGCGACGCCTTCTTCGGCGTCACCCGCTTCGAGGAGCTCCAGGAGCGGCTCGGCATCGCCCGGAACATCCTCGCCAAGCGGCTCGACACGTTGGTCGACCACGGCGTCCTCGAGCGGCGCTGCTACGACGAGGCGCGGGGCCGCCACGACTACGTCCTAACCGAGAAGGGCAAAGCGCTGTGGCCCGTGCTCGTCACCCTCCGGCAGTGGGGTGACGAGTGGGTCGTCGGCGAGGGCAACCAACCGGTCGCTATGGTCCACACCAGCTGCGGCGAGCAGACGACAGCGGTCCTCACCTGCGACCACTGCGGCGAGGAGCTGCAGCGGCGCGAGGTGCGGGTCGTGGCCGGCCCCGGTCTCGACGATCCAGCCATGCTGCCGGCGGTCAGCCGCCGCTGAGAGGTCGAGCCGATAGGCGAGACCTCGGGCAGGCCGCGTCAGTCGAGCAGCGCTGCCGGCCTGGTGCGGAGGATGCGTTCGGCCTCCTCGCTCGCGGTCGCCACGACCTCGGCGGCGGGGCGGATGGCGCGCACGAACCGAGCCGACTGCCCGTAGCGCACCGGCGCCGTCTCCGGGTCGAGCGCGTCTTAGCCTCGATCCACCGAGGGGTGTGCCGCTGAGGGGTCGCGCATCCGCGAAAGAGCCTCCCTGGGCTGGGACGATGACGGTGTTCGAAGCCAGTCGTGGTCGCAACCCGGGAGGCACTTCCAGT
>Ga0299914_10002699_pt1 | contig 12316 bp, 13 predicted proteins | sample RVTome_10_FD_201361 | JGI IMG/M metagenome (GOLD analysis project Ga0299914, IMG submission 201361) | Soil microbial communities from uranium-contaminated site in the Upper Colorado River Basin, Wyoming, United States - RVT153D57 (version 2) ... | reverse complement strand
ATGATCAACGCGATCGGCAGGATCAGTGCGAACTCGGCGAGTGCCTGGCCGCGCCGCCGCGGGCGCTTGCTTCCCAACGTGATCATGGCCCCACCGTGATCGATGAGTCGCACGCATCGGGCTGCGGATCAACTGTCCCGCCGACGATCGACTGTGTCTGAATCAGGTAGTTCCCCGTTCCCGACAGCGCAGTCAGGTTTTCGGCGACGAAACCGGCGGCCACCCACAAGGCCGACGCGCTGTTCTTCCTAACGTTCGCGAAGTCCGGGACGGTACAGATCTTCCGGTTGACGTTGATGTAGCTGACCTTTGTCAGGGTCGAGTCCGTCGTCCCGTCGGAGACAGTCAAGGTGACGTCGTAGGTGCCTTCGTCGGCGTACGTGTGGTTCACGGACTGGCCGCTGCCAGTCGACCCGTCGCCGAAGTCCCAATCCCAGCTGGTGTAGGTGACGGCACCGGCACGGACGTCGACGAACGAGAAGGCGACGGCGAGTGGCTTGAGACCGGAGACCGGGGTCCCCTCGAATTCGGCGATCGGGCCAGCGTCGGGCGGGACGGTGACGGTGATCCAGTCGTCTCGTGTGACGGTGTCGGCCCCGCCTGAGTTGCTGGCGATCAAGCGCACGCCCCAGGTGCAGGTGTCACCGGGCGCGCCCGTGCAGTCGTAGGTGATCGTGTGTGGACCCTTGGACAGCTCGATCGAGTCGCTCACGCTGCCGGACCCGGTGCCGGTCGTGCTCGGCGCGACGTTGAATGTCCAGGACCAACTCGTCGGCCCGTTCAGCGACGTGTCCGTAAACGTGACCGCGAGGCCGGACCATCCGCTGCGAGGAGACGCCAAGAAGTCGGCAACCGGCGCGACCCCGATCGGTGCCCCTCCGCCCGGAATTGAGGCCACGACACCTTCCTTGACCGGGAAGACAGCGCTGCCGGTGGCCGCGATCGAGTTGCCGAGGACCGTCGAGATGATCGGCGTGAGAAGTGAGAACTCACAGCTGATGCTCACGTTGACGTGGGCGCCAAGGCCGCTGCCCGCGAAGACGGGATCGGGGAGTGGATCCTGCGGTTCGCAACCGACGGTGAAGCGCGCATCGTTGGCGATCAGTTGTCGATAGCGGTCGCGCTTTGCGGCATCGCCCGGGACCCCCCAGGCTGTCGAGTTGTCGGCGGCGTAGTTCGCGGCAACCCTGGCCATCTGCTGGAGGTTGATCCACCCGAGGTAGACGCGACCGAAGTCGAGTGCCACGAGGACGAGCAGCAGGAGGATCGGGACGAAGAGGGCGAACTCGACGAGGCTCTGACCGCGTGCCTTGGTCGGGACGGACGCAGTTGCAGTCGGCTGTTGGTTGGGCGAACGCATGAGTACCCCGGACTGAGTAGGAGAATCGTCCGGTATCTTGGGCGCGCCACCTTACATGGCACCTTGCCGGCGGTGCCGAGGCGCGCCACTCTCGACCCAACCATCCGGTACCTGCCCGTACCACTGGGTGAGTGGTGCCATGCCGGCAGATGCCGCACTCTCAGGGCATGAAGAAGCGCGTCTTCGCCGCGTTGCTGTGGTTCTACACCGGCTGGTATGCCGGGGCGATCCTTGCGTCCGTGCTTGGAGTCAGCCCCGTGCTCGGTCCGATCATCGGGGTCGCCGCGGCCGCCCTCGTTGTCGGGGATCCGCGCCGGATCATCTGGGTGTCTCGCCCGTCACTCACCTCGACCGAGGTCGCCCGCGACATGGCCTGATTCGCGGTCGCGAACGGCACCAGGAAACCCGGGACCCGTCGGGCCCCGGGTTTCGTGTGTGCACAGCGGCGTCGAGGGGCTGGTTAGTTCACCAGCTTCAAGGAGTACGACCCCAGGAACCGCGGGCAGTCGTCGAAGGGGCATGTGACTGACAGGCGCTGGCTGACGAACGGGCTCACGAAGTAGCCGACCACGTTCTTGGTGCTTCCACCCGAGGCCGAAACGACATGGAACGTCGCCCATCCCATGAAGTTGCCGTTGGAGTCCACGACCGGTACCGCGACGTCCTTGCCGGCGAGGCATTTGTTCACGGACCCTTGGTGGTCACAGTCGTTGTTGTTGTCGAACAGCGTCGTGTGGTTGCCGTTGTTGTGCTGCCCGATGTACTCGCCGAAGGCAATCGTCTTGTTGATGACGAGCGATCCGTCGAGGATGTTCTTCACCTCGTTGCTGTCGACGTTGCCGGTGCCGTAGTTGGTCCAGGCGAAGTCGCCGGGACCGGTCGGCGCGTGATTGTTGGTATCACCGAACGCATAGGGCGAAGAAGGATTCGAGTACTGCGGGAGCGGTTGCCCATCGCTGCCGAATGCGTCGATGCTGAAGATCATCGGACCCGCGCCCGTGACGGTGTCGGGGAAGCCGGTCAGAGCGGTGGCGGTCGTTGAGATCGTCCACGTGTTCATCCCGACGATGCTCGCGAATGTGTTTTCGTGCGGCGCGGAGATGTCGACCATTACGGTCGCTCCCGAAGAGGTGTTGACGGTGACGTCGACCGTCACACCGCCCGCCCCGTGGGTATACCCGTTCTGCGCCGCGGACGTCCGGGCCGCCGCGATTGCGGCGGACGTCCTGGTCCCGGGCTGGTCGTAGTTGACGACGAATGCGTTCGCGCCGGCCAACGCGGCGAGGTCCGATGCGCCCTGCTCGTCGCGGCGATGGGCGAATGCCGCGCCGCCGTCGAGGACGAGGCCGACCATGGCAATCATGGCAACGAGTCCGAGTGCGAAGACAACGATGATCTGGCCTTGCTGCCGGGTCTGCCGGCTCCCGCCGGAGGTCTGACGTGTCATTTCCCTGATCTCCGACTACTGCATTTCGATGGTGGTGGTGGCCTGGAGCGTGAACGGACCCAGCTGGCCGAGCAGCGGTGTCAGCAGCGAAAATGGCGCCGCGACATGCACTCGGACGAGGTCGCCGGGCACGCAGGTCCCCGAGGCCTTCGTGGTTGGCGGCTCGGTCGACGGGTTGAGGCAGGTGAACGTCGGGTTGCCCATGCCGGGCACGAGGCCCTTCTGCGTGTTGATGACCGCAACCGTCTGTGCACTGCCTCCGAGCGTCGCACTCGGTGGCTGGACACTCGTTGCGCGGGCGATCTCGCGAGCCGCCTGCGCCACGCCGTTGTAGACGTAGATCCCCCGCCCGAAGTCGACGATCCCCATGACGAGGGCGAGGAAGACGATGACGGCCAGCGAGAATTCCACGAGGGCCTGGCCGCGCCGGCTCGAGCCCACCCTGCTGCGGCTCATGGCTTCACGCTCTTGGTGACCGTGCTCGTACCAGCCGAATTCGATGCGGTGACGCTCACGTTCTTCGAGCTGGCGTTGCCGTACTCGTAGGTCGGGTTCTGCTCGGAGGAAGCGCCGCTGCCGTCCCCGAAGTTCCAGGACCAGATCGGCTCGCATGCCGGCTCGGACATGTTGGTCGACGTGTCGGTGAAGGCGACCCGCTTGGAGCCGAGCGCTTGCCAGGTGAAGTTGGCTACCGGTGCGACGCAGGGGCTTGGAGTCGGTGTTGGTGTCGGGGCGGCGGTGGGCGTCGGGGTGGGGCCACCCGGGTCCGGCGTCGGGGTCGGCGTCGGCTCGGGTGTGGGAGTCGGCGACGGCGTCGGTGTCGCCAGCGACCCGGAGATCGCCGGCGCGGTTCGGATCTGCGCCACGGCATCGGCGTCGAAGCTGATGTCCTGACCGCCGGTGAACATCGCGAGCAGCGGGGTGACGAGGCGGAAATGGCCGGTCACCGTCACGGTGACCGTGTTGCCGAGACCCGGTGCGCAGCTCGACGGGCTACAGCTGCGGGCCACGTCGGTGTGGCTCACGGTGACGAACCCGCCGGCGGCCTCGTTCACGACGCGGCACATGACCTTGTTCGTCGCCGTGTTGCAGGGTGCACCGGTCTGGAATGCCGTTGGATCGTCGGCGAGGACCGCGGCGACGAGGGCGCCCTCGCGGGCGGCACTCTCGACAGTGATCCGGGCGTAGAAGATGCGACCCAGGTCGAGGGCCGCGACCATCAGGAGAAGAAGGATCGGAACGATGAGTGCGAGCTCGACGAGAGCCTGGCCGCGGCGATGACGGGATCGCGCATGCCCGGAGCGAACGGCGCGCAGACGCGCCCGCAAGACGAGAGGTGTCATATGGGTCCCCGGCGGTGAAGCCCGGACGGGATGTCCAGGCGACGTGTGCGAACGATACTGCGCAGGCTACCTTGCAAACAACCTTGCAATGCTGCTAGTGGGCACCATCCGCTGGTACCTTCGGCGGCGCGCCAGGACCTCCGGCCCACGCCGCCCGTCGACGAGCGCGTCCGTCAGGCCTCGCGGGCGAGCTCCGCGGGCAGGTAGATGCTGAACACCGCGCCGCGGCCGTCGACCGGCGGTTCGAGGACGAGGTCCCCGCCCATCGCCCGACAGAGCTCCCGGGAGACGAACAGGCCGAGTCCACTCCCCTCGTCCGGGCCCCGCTCGCTGCCGCGGACGAACCGCCCGAAGAGCCTGGCCCGATCCGTCTCGTCGATCCCCGGCCCGTTGTCGGCGATCGTCAGTCGCAGGCGTTCGCCCGCCTGATCCGGCTCGACCGTCACGTCGATTGGCGCGCCCAGACCGTACTTGACCGCGTTGTCGAGGAGCGCCCAGAGGACCTGGTCGAGCTGATCGGCATCGGCGATCGCGAGCCAGCCGTCGCTCCGATCGTCGAGCGTGAACGGAGCGTCGCTCGCACCGAGCGCTTCCCACGCCTTCCGCGCCCGGGTGCCCAGGCTGACGACCTCGCTGCGCGGTTTGAGCGCACCCGACTCGAGCCGGGTCACGGTCAGCAGCTGGCGGACCATGCGCGACAGTCGCTCGGACTGCTCGCGGATCACCTCGAGACGGCGGTCCGGCCGATCCTGTCCGAGCTGGTCGGCATAGGCACGGATGCTCGTGAGCGGCGTCTGCAGGTTGTGGCTGACCCCACGCAGGAAGTCGTCCTTTGCCGCGTCGAGCTCGAGCAGCTGGGCGTTCTGGGCCTCGACCTGGGCGAACAACTCGGCGTTGCGGATGGCGACCGCCATCTCGCTGGCGAACAGCTCGAGCAGATCCTGGTCGGCGCGGGCCCACGGCCGCAGGGGCGGCAGCCGCCCGACGAGGATCCCCAGCGACTCGTCCCCCGCGCGCAGGACCGCGCGGAGCGGCCGCATTTCCCCGGGCACGACCTCCATGGCCGGGTACAGCGCCGGATTGCCGAGGCTGACGTGCGCGTCGACGAGGTCGAAGGCCAGCTTTGCGTCGACCGCTGCGCGTCCGACCAGGAAGTCGACGCCGTCGCGCGGCGAGACCTCGACGATCGCCGCGAGGATGCTTGCGAGCTGCCGATCGCGCCGGTCGAGATCCGCGGCGAGCCGATTGTGGCTGTCGGCCAGGCGCGCCAGCTCGTCGTCGCCCGGAACGCTGATCGGTGTCGAGAGGTCACCCGCCGAGACGCGATCGACGGCCGACGCGATCGCCCGCAGCGGCCGGGTCAGGTCCGTCGCCACGAGGTACGAGAACAGGATCGCGACCAGGACCGTGACGGCCATCGCGAACAGGAGGAGCCGCCCGAATGTCGGGTCGGCGCCGCCGGCGGACAGCGCGTCTGCCAGGACCACGACCGTCGCGAATGCCGCCAGCGGGAGGACGGCCGTCGCTATCAGGGAGGCCGTCAGCCGTGACCGGAAGGACAGGCCGCGGCTCTGGGCCGGCTCCGATCCTGGATCAACCACGGGTGGGGAGCTCTGCCTCGCCGTGGCGCGCGAGCCGGTAGCCGACGCCCCGGACGGTCAGCACGTGGACCGGTTTGTTGGGATCGATCTCGACCTTCTGGCGGAGCCGGCGCATCGTCACCCAGACGTAGGACGGATCCGCGTCCTCCGTCTCGGCCCAGCCGCGCGCCAGGAGGGTCTCGGTCGAGATGGTCTGGCCGAGGTTCGCCGCGAGCGCATAGAGGAGGCGCGATTCGGTCGGCGTGAGCTGGACGGCCGTCCCGCCGACCGTCGCCTCCCGCCGGTGGAGGTCGAGCGTCAGGTCCGGACCGAGCACGAGGCTCTGGCGCGGGACCTTGTCGCCGAGCCGCCGCATCACCCGGTTGATCCGCGCGCGCAGCTCCGGGTAGTGGTACGGCTTGGTGACGTAGTCCTCGGCGACTTCCTCGAGCAGGTCCGCCTTCGAGTCGCCGGCATCGATCGCCGAGAGCACGATGATCGGCAGGTCCGCCTGTGACTTGATCTCGCGCGCGAGGGACAGGCCGTCCATGCGCGGCATCATCATGTCGATGATCAGGAGGTCTGGCCAGCTCGTCCGAAGGCGCCGCAGGGCCTCATCGCCATCCCGCGCGGTCGCGACCTCGTACCCGTCCGCCCGGAGCTGATCCGCGAGGAGGACCAGCAGGTTCGAGTCGTCATCGACGAGGAGAATCCGGGGTGCCGTGCCGCCTGGAACCCCGGGCACGCCGCTCAACATGCTCGCGAGTATAGGAGCCGGGTGGGCCTCGAACGAGCTTCCGGGCGGCACTGATGCGCCACGACGCATCAACTCCGGGCGCTACGAGCGTGGCAGTTCGCAGATCCGGACGGTTCCGTGGCCGGTCCACGCACGATGACACCGCGTTTGATGCGGCGTGGAGAATGAGGCGACGCGTGCGGCCACGCGAAGAACCGCAGCGAGCGGCCCGGCGTAGAGCCGCAGGTGAGCGGCGCCGCGTATACCTGCGCGATGGCTCATGTCGGGCGCCGCCTTAATCCAGCCGAGGTGCAGCTCGGTCGGCTCGTCCGCGACGTGCGGATCGCACTCGGCTGGTCGCAACGCGACCTGGGTAGGCGGGTCGGGCGGAGCCAGGCATGGCTGTCGCGGGCGGAGCGCGGGCTCGTCCCCGACATCAGTGCGGCGCGAGTAGAACGAATCCTCTCAGCCATGGGTGCGCGGCTCCTCATCGATGTCGATGCGCCGTTCCTGGCAGACCGCCGGCGACAACGCGAGCCTGCCCACGCGCGGACGTCCGGTCACGTGGCGATGCGTCTCCGAGCGGCCGGCTGGCTGGCGGAGACGGAGGTCGAGATCGGAGACGGGCGGCGACGTGGCTGGATCGACGTCCTTGCCTGGCATCCCCACACCGGGCTGTTGCTGGTCATCGAGGTCAAGACCGAGATCCACGACCTCGGTGCGATCCAGCGGACGCTTGGCTGGTACGAGCGAGAGGCGTGGGCCGCTGCCCGGCGGCTGGGGTGGCGGCCGCGGATGACCCACGGCTCGCTGCTGCTCCTGGCCACCGAAGCCAACGACCGCAGGGCTATCGCCAATGCCGAGGGACTCGCGGCAGCCTTTCCGCTGTCGGCCGCTGAGCTGGCCCCAGCGGTTGTCACGGGTGCGATCGGTCCGGACCGTGGGCGATCGGTTGCGATGGTGGATCCCCGCTCGCGTCGAACGGTATGGATCAGGCCGCTGCGCCTCCATGGCCGGCGCAGTCCGGCACCCTATGAGGACTACGCGGCGTTTCTACGCGGATCGAGGGCACGGCCAGGCGCGCGCAGGGCCCGCGATGCGCGGTAAGGGGCTGTTGATGGCTCGTCCCCGGGGCCGGTTGATGGCTCGACGCCGGGGGCCCGCTAATGGCTCGCCCCAGGGCCCTGATGCGCAACGGTGCATCAATGCGGGCGGCAGCGTGCGTGGCCATGTCGCGGATTGTGCAGATCCTGGGCGTACGCTCGCTCGTTGACAGCCAAATTGATGCCACGTGGCGCATCAAGAGCGCCGCGGGCGCACCGTCACGGTGCCTTCGGGTCGACGAACCGGCAGCGGTCGCGGAGCGGACAGAGCTCGTGCGCTGGGCGCTGGGCGTGGCAGACCTTGCGGCCGTGCTGGATCAGGTTGACGTGCGCCTCGTACATCTGGTCGGGCTCGAACATCGCGAGCACGAGATCGTGCGCATCCTCGAGCGATGCCTTCGGGGGGAGGAGTCCGACCCGGCGCATGACGCGATCGACGTGGCGGTCGATCGGCAGGAGCGGTGAGCCGAAGCAGAACAGCAGCAGCACCGAGGCGGTCTTTTTGCCGATGCCGTCGATCCCGGTCAGCCAGGCCCGGGCATCGAGCGCCGACATCTCCCCGAGGAACTCGAGGGAGTAGTCGCCGCGTTCCTCGCGGATCCGGCGCAGGGTCGCCTGGAGCCGCGGCGCCTTCTGGTTGGCCAGGCCGCCAGGACGGATGACGTCGGTCAATTCGGGGAGTGGCGCGAACTCGACCCGTTCCCAGTCGGGCGGCGGCGCCTCGGACAACCCGATCCCGCCCCAACCCTCACCGGGCACGTGCCGCTCGGCGGGCCGGCCGGACGGGTATGCGGCCCGCAGGGCCTCGAATGCGACCTCGGCGTTCACGTCGGCCGCGTTCTGGGTGAGGATCGTCAGGATCAGCTCGCTCGTCGGATCGAGGCGGCGCTGCCAGGTCGGATGGCCGTACGTCGATGCGAGCCCGTCGAGGGTGTATCGGACAAGCCCCGGCCGGTACCGCTCGAGGCGCCTGGCGTAGCTGGCCGCGGGGTTCGAGAACTTGCGCTTCTTCGGCCTCGGCCGTCGGGCGGGCGTGCGCGTTGTCACCAGATGGTCTCGACGTCGTAGCGCGAGATTGCCGGATCGGCTGTGACGATCGGGAGTCCCTCGACCTGACCTTGTGCCACGAGCATTCGGTCGAACGGATCGCGATGGATTGGCGGCAGAAGGCCAGCGCGAAACGCGTGCGACAGCTCGATCGGCATCAACTCGAAGCCATGGTGGCGGAGCCGATCGGGGACGTACCGCCGGACATCGTCCGGGAGCTCCATTCGTCCGCCGCCGACCTTGATCGCGATCTCCCAGGCCGATGCCACCGAGAACGCGACGTCGGTCGCACCATCGGCCAAGAGGTCGCGAACGCGCTGCGAGAGGCGGCCACCGCGCTCCGAGGCCCACCACAGAAACACGTGTGTATCGAGCAGGACCCTCACCGCAGGAGTTCGCGCATCGGGTCGTCCGGATGCATGTAGTCGGGATCGAACTCGGGCAGTGGGTCATCGAAGTTCGGGTGGATCACGATCCGATCGTTGCCCGGGATCCGCCGCGCTGGCCGCTCCTGGATCGCTGTCAAGCGCGCGATCGGTTTGCCTGCCTTGGCGATCGTGATCTCCTCGCCGGCCTGGACGCGCGCGAGCAGACGCGAGAGATGGGTCTTTGCCGCGTGGATGTTGACGGTGGAGCCCATTCTCTGACTATGGACTTAGTCTATGACTTAGTCAATAAGCCCACGACTCGCCCGATCCGTTCTCCGCAGCGTTCGACCGGCGCCGTACCAGCGGCCATCGCCTCCTCGACGCTCTGCGGCCGCTCGACGACCGGTACGACCGCGACGTCGAGCGCCGCGAGTACCTCGATCCCTTCGGTCTCCACGCCGCCACCGACCGCGATGCACGGCTTGCCCGCTGCCCGAGCACGCTGTGCCACGCCGAGAGCGGTCTTGCCGTACGCCGTCTGGCCGTCGATCCGGCCCTCGCCAGTGATGACGAGGTCCGCGCGCGCAAGTTTCGCGTCGAAGTCGGTCAGCTCCATGACCAGGTCGATGCCGGGCCGCAGTGCGAACCTTCGGAACATGTCCTGGATCGACAGCAGCGCGAAACCGACGCCTCCGGCCGCGCCGGCGCCCGGCGTGTCGCGTTCGTCGCGACCTTCACGTGCATCGAGCTCGTCGGCCCATCGGGCGTTCCGTTCGTCGAGCTCCTGGACCTGCGCGGGCGTAGCGCCCTTCTGGGGCCCGAAGATCGACGCCGCGCCACTCGGTCCGAGGAGTGGGTTGGACACGTCGCAGGCAACCTCGAGGTCGACATCGTCGAGGCGACGGCCGGACCCCAGGAGCCCTTCGAGAAGACCCCGGCCTCCGTCCGTGGTCGCGCTGCCGCCGATGCCGAGGGTGATCCGCGCGACGTCCTGATCGATGGCAGCCCCGATGAGCTCGCCCGTACCGACGCTCGTCGCGGCCATGGGGTCGCGCTCCTCCGCGCGGACCAGCGAGAGTCCGGAGGCGGTCGCCATCTCGATGAAGGCGAGGCCTGTCCCGTCGACATCGCGCCACAACCAGCGGGCCTCGATCGGTCGTCCGAGAGGGTCATGGACGTCGCTGCGTCGCCAGGTCCAGCCGCCAGCCGCCTCGATGGCCGCGAGCGTGCCTTCGCCCCCGTCGGCCAGCGGAGAAAGCAGGACCGTGTCGTCCGGCCGGGCGCGCAGCCAGCCGTCCCCGAGGGCCCGGGCCACCTCGACCGAGGTCAGCGAGCCCTTGAACGAATCGGGGGCGATGAGGATCGTTCGCCCGTGGCCCGTCACCGCAGGTCCTTCCAGAAGAACGTTGCCGGCCACGGCCGGCCGTCGGGGAGGAGCGCGTAGTCGGGCACGGTCCCGGTCTCGTTCCAGCCGAGCTGTCGGTAGAACGTGTCGGCCGGCGATCCGGTGACCGTGTCGAGGACGAGCATCCAGCGGCCCTCGTCCCGCGCCCGGTCTTCTGCCGCCCGCATCAGGGCGGCGGCTATGCCCCGCCGGCGGTGCGAGCGGAGCACGATCACCTTGCCGATCTCCGCGCGGTGCGGCGAGTTCGGGTTGGGCGAGCGCATCAGCAGGGTCGAACCCACGACCCGCTCCGCGTCGAGCGCGACGAACGCCGTGACCGTGCCGCGCCGGACCTCCGGGATCCGCTCCTCCCACCAGGCCCGCGCCTCGGCAACCGTCACGCCGGTCAGGAAGTTGACGCCCGAACCGCCCTCGACCGCGTCGACGATCAGCGCGCCGAGAGCGTCCAGCACGGCTTCGTACTCCGCCGCCACGAGGGCACGGACCGTGACCTCGGCAGGGGACGCAGCCTCGGTCACCGGATGATCGGCTCCAGTCCGACGACCCCCGGGCCGCGCCGGCGTTCGAGGTACTCCGGGATGCGGATCATCGGGGGGCGCTCCTGGTCGGCCAGCTCGATGACCTCGAGCGACAACTTGCCCTTCCCGGACCGGGGGAGCTTCATCGTCGAGCCGAGCTCGGCGAACAGCCGCGCCTTGCGCCGCTCCTCGAGCCGTTTCATGACGGCCTGGAGGATGACGAACGACATCCGCGAGAGGCCCTCGAGCTCCTGGTTGCGATGGATCCGCCGCTCGAGGTCGACCTGGCCGAGGCCCTCGATCCCGACCCGCTCCGCGGCATCGATCAGATGCCCGATCTCGACGGCATAGCCGGTGAAGAACGGGATCGTCTCGAGGAGGGAGCGCCGGCCGGCGTACTCCCCGGACAACGGCTGGATCATCCCGGACAGCTCAGGGTAGAACAGGTTGATGAGCGGCCGCGCGACCAGCTCGGTGACGCGTCCGCCGCCGCCTTCCTTGAGCACCCCCGCCTCGACGATCGGCCGCTGGTAGTAGCCCTTGACGTACTGCAGCCGCGGCTCGTGCAGGAGCGGCCCCAGCGTGCCGTAGACCATGCGGTGGTGCCAGCTCTTCACGTCGGTGTCCGCCCAGACGACGATGTCGCCGCTCGTCTCGTAGAGGGACTTCCAGAGCGCCTCGCCCTTGCCGCGGAACGAGCCGTAGCGGGAGAGGACGTCGGGATGGGCGACGACCCGGGCGCCCTCGGCCTCGGCGATCGCCCGTGTCCGGTCGTCTGACGCGGAATCGATGACCAGGATCTCGTCGAGCAGCGGGTGGCGCTCCACCATCTCGCGTGTCGCCTTGCGCACGATCGGCCCGATCGTCTCCTCCTCGTTGAGCGTCGGCAGGACGAGGCTGACCGTCACGCCCTGCTTCTGCTTGAGCGCCACGAGGCGGTCGAGGTCGGCGAACTCGGAGTGATGGAAGTTCGACTCGCCGAACCAGCGTTCGACGCGTGCCGGGACGGCCCGGACTTCCTCGGCTGCCCGGTCGGCCGCGGCGAGCGTCTCGGCCCGTGCGGCCAGCTGCTCGAAGGTCGACTTGCCGATGCTCTCGCGGGTCTTGACGACGATGACCGTCGGGCGGGCCCGGGCGGCGATCGATTCGGGCAGTGCCCCGAAGAGGTAGGTCTCACCGTCCGACCCAAACGGCTGGGCGGACGCACCCATGACCACGAGGTCCGCCTTGTCCGCCTCGCGCAGGATCGCGGTCCGGACGTTCGGTGCCTCGCGCAGCATCGCCTCGCCGTTGCCGCGCAGGTGTTGCTTGATGAATGCGGCCAGCGCCCGCTCGGCCTGGGCCCGGACGGTGGCGGTGATCCCGGGCGGGACGAGGTGGAGGACGGCAACGCGCGCGTCGTGCGTCCG
>Ga0299914_10002698_pt1 | contig 12318 bp, 10 predicted proteins | sample RVTome_10_FD_201361 | JGI IMG/M metagenome (GOLD analysis project Ga0299914, IMG submission 201361) | Soil microbial communities from uranium-contaminated site in the Upper Colorado River Basin, Wyoming, United States - RVT153D57 (version 2) ... | reverse complement strand
GTAGGGCTCGGCGTCGGCCACCCAGTAGGCGTTGCCGGGCGCCTTGTCGGCCACCTCGGCCCGCAACAGCCCCTGCACCAAATTGTCGGTGTAGACCATCGACCGCTTCTGGCTGCCGTCGCCCACCAGGGGGAAGCGGCCCCTGCGGATGGCGGCGAAGAACCGGCTCTGCCGGGGCGGTTGGTAGGGACCGTAGAACCAGGGCGCGCGCACGGTGACCGTGCCGAGGTCGCCGCGGGCGTGGGACTGCTTGACCAGCTGCTCCGCTTCCTGCTTGGAGCGGCCGTAGCTCATGTAGGGGTCGTAGGGCGAGTCCTCGGTGAACAGGTGGTCGGGCCCGTGGTTGACGCCGAACGGCGAGTTCGACGAGACGTACACGAACCGGGCGGCGCCGGCGCGGCGGGCCCGGTCCAGCATCAGCTGGGTGCCGCCCACGTTGACGTCGAACAGCTCGCGGACGGCGCGCCGGGGATGGATCACCCCGGCGGCGTGGTACACCGCGACGTCGGGCCCGACCCCGTCGAACAGGTGGTCGACGGTGGCCGGGTCCCGGACGTCGCCGGTCACCGTCTCGATGGTGGGGGAGACCAGCTCCAGCAGCGGCGCCTCCGCTGCTACCGGCACCAGGCACCGCACCCGCTCACGGCGCTGTGCCGCCAGGGTGCGGACCAGGTTCTGCCCCAGCCAGCCCGAAGCGCCGGTGACCACTGCGACCGGGGCGGGGGACCCCGTGGGCACCGAGGGCGCGCTCACCACGCGAGGAACTCGTCGCAGTTGCGGGCGGCGATGGCCATGATCGCCGCCTGCGGGTTGACGCCGGGGGCGTCGGGGAGCAGCGACGCGTCGTTGACCCGCAGGTTGCGGTAGCCCCAGACGCGCCCGAAGCTGTCGGCCCCGGTGCGTCGGCGGTCCTCGCCCATCCTCACCGTCGAGGTCAGGTGCACGGTCATGACGTTGGCGCGGCTGCGGGTGACCGCGTCCCACCACGCACCCAACTCGTCGAGGCGTCGCACCACCGGTCCCCCCAGGATCGAGGGGTGCAGTTCCGTTGCCCCGGCCGCCAGCAGCAGCTCGCCCAGGTGGACGATGCCCCGGGCGAGCCGGCTCAGGTCGCCGTCGGTGAGCTTGTAGGTCACGACCGGCGACGCCAGCCCCGGTACCGCCAGGACCCGCCCGCTGCCCTCACTGCGGATGGCGGCGTAGTAGACCGAGATGTTCTCCCAGTCGGCCAATGCGTCGTCGAAGGGCAGGCCGGTGTCGGCCAAGGCCATCGCGATGTGACCGCGGCGGCTGGCCGAGCCGCCGATGGTCAGGCTGGGCGCGAACTCGGTGATCCGATGCATGGGGACGTCGCCATGGTCGATCGGGTGGGGGAAGCGAGCGGCGATCTTGACGGTCGGGTGCATCTTGAGCCCGTTCCCAGTGTTGCGCCGGATGCCGCTCCGCTGCAGGAGGGCCGGTGTCTCGACGGCGCCGGCGCACACGAAGACCTGGTCGGCACCGATCGTGAGCCGCTCGACGGCGCCGCCGGCGTGACGGCGTCGGGCCCGCACGCCGACCACCCGGTTGCCGTCGCGCAGCAGCCGTTCAACGCGGCAGTCGGCGACGATCGTCGCCCCCGCAGCCAGCGCCCGGGGCAGCATCGTGCGCGACATCGTCTGCTTGGTGCCGCGGCCGGCAGCGTCGTAGCGGAACACCCGCGCGAACTCGACGTTCCGCCAGCCGAGCTTGGTCGCACCCCGCTCGAGCATCGCCGACGACGGCGGCGGCGCACCGGGCAGGGTCGATACGCCGAGGTCGTGCTCGACGCGGTCGGCGTAGCGGCCGAGCTCGGCCGGCGTAAACTCGTCGATGGCGTAGCGCGTCTCCCAGTCGGCGGCCAGTGAGTCGGGCAGCCGGTGATAGAGGCCGCTGTTGACCTCGGTGCTGCCCCCCACGCAGCGCCCCTCGGCGTAGGCGATGTTGGGGTTGCCGAGGGCCAGCGAGGCGCCGTGATGGCGGTACTTGGTGGCCATCTCCTCGAGGGAGAAGGGCTCGAGCGCGTCGGCATCCACCCAGGGACCCTCCTCGACCACGGTCACCTGGCGTCCGGCGTCGGCGAGGCGGGCCGCGGTGATCCCGCCCCCGGCACCGGAGCCGATCACGAGGACCTCGGTGTCGAGCGTCCGCATCAGGCGGCCTTGGAGGGTGGGGACGCCAGCTCGTTCTCGGCGAAGGTCACCAGCGACCTCATGGCCCGCACGTATTGGCGGACGACGCCGATGGGCCCGGTCTCCCACGACTGGAGCAGCGCCCGCAGCGCACCGTCGCCATCGAGACGCCCGACGCTGCGAAGCGCCGCGGCGTAGGCACCGAGGAGGATCGATTCCCCCGCCAGCCCCAGACGCAGGTGCTCGGGCTTGTCGCGCACCGAGCCGTCGACGAATTCCTCCACCGCCGACCGCACTCGAGGATCGTCGGACCCGACGAGAGCCGCCACGACCTCACGCTCGAACCAGAGCATGGGGGGAGAGCCTACGGGCCTTGGCGGTCCCAGTGGGCGGTGGCGGGGGCCTGGGTTCCCACGAGACGGGGCAGTGAAGGGGAGATCGCCATGTCGTAGGCGGCAGCGTTGCGCAACACGGCGGGGCTGCGGCCGGTCTCCTGGCGGAACACTCGATAGAACTGCGCGTAGCTGCCGAACCCGGCCTCGTGGGCCGCGGCGAGCGCGGTGGTGCGCCGACCATTGCCGTAGAGACGCACGAAACGCTGGAGGCGCTGCTGGTTGCGAAACCGGGTGATCGAGAGGCCCATCTGCGTGTTGAACAGACGGCTCAGGTGCGGGGCACTCAGCCCCACGGTCCGCGCCAGGTCGGCCAGGGGGCCTGCATCCGGGTCGGCGTGCAGGAGACGAGCGAGTTGGTCGACCGCGGGATGAACGTCGACGCCCCCGACGACGTCGTCGCTGTCGAGAAACGCCCGCCAGGCCCCGAGCAGCAGGTAAGACAGCCCGACGTTGAAGAGGCCGTCATCGAGACTCTCGGCCTCGCATAGCTCGCGCAACAGGGCAGCCAGACGTGTTGCCCGCTGGGGGTCGAGGCGGCGCGAGTACCGGTCGATCGGATCGCCTTCGAGAAGAGGTTGCGCGCCCCGCGAGGTCGCGGTCCGAGCCACCAGGTCGGGCCGGAACACCGCCCACCACAGCGCATGGTCGCTCGACTCGTCGACGAGCACGTGGTCTTGACCGGGAAACAGCCAGGTCAGGGTGCCAGGGATCAGCTCGTAGCGACGTTCGCCTAGCAGATAGGACGCCGTGCCCCGCACGACCAGATTCACCTCCAGTTCGGCATGGCGATGGGCGCGGGGACGCAGGTCGCCCGCCGCGTGGCGAACGACCCGTCCATCGATGCCAGGCCGAAGGCAAAGGTCCTCGATCATCGCAAGAAACGATAGGAACTTGCGTGCTGCTGAGAAGACACCGGCGTCGCTGCCGCAGATTCTGTGATCACCCGCCGAGAACAGGAACCAGCATGGCCGTGTCAGTTCCGCGCGTCACTGCCGCGCACGCACGCCGCTTTCGCGACGAGGGCTACTTCGTTGTCCAAGGCGCGCTACCCCAAATCGAACTTGAGGCCCTGCGCGGCGAGTGTCAGCGCCTTGTCGATGAACGCAACGAAGAGATGACCCGGCTCGGCGTCGACACGCTGGACCTCTGCCACCGCGACCGCCGCTACTTCGTCCACGCCTACGGCAAGAGACCCGCCGTCGAGCGGTTCTTGTTCTCGGACCTCATGGCACGGACCGCTCAGGCCGCGCTCGGAGACACCGTCTACCTGTTCAACGAGCAATACGTCGTCAAGGCCGCCGAGCGGGGCATGGCATTCGGGTGGCACCAGGACTCGGGCTTCATCCCCTACACGCATCCGCCGTACCTCACCTGCTGGATCCCTCTCGACGACGTCACCGAAGCCAACGGCACGGTGTACCTGCTGCCCTACTCACGCGCCGGCACCCGCGACGTCGTCGAGCATCGTCGCGACGTGAAGACCCACGACATGATCGGCTACTTCGGCGACGATCCAGGCGACCCGGTCATCGTGCCCGCTGGGAGCATCGTCTGCTTCTCGAGCACGCTGCTGCACCGCGGCGGCCCCAACACGACCGACCGCCCCCGCCGCATCTACATCGCCCAGTACTCGGCCGAGCCAATCCTCAACGAAGACCGTTCACGGGTCCGGCACCTCGCCGAGCCACTCCTCATCGCCGGACAGCGAACGACCCAATCGGACCTTCATCATCGGTCTCTCGTCCGCTCTGCGAGCGTCCGCCAGATTCCACAGAGCGTGGCCGCGGCCCGCAGCAGGTGCGCACCGCGAAGGCCGCCCTCGACGGACTGCTGACCCTCGGCATCGGGCTGTCCCATCAGCCGGTGATCGAGGGGATGTTGGGCTACCCGTTCGACCGGCCGCTTAATCGAACCGCGCCGTGCCCCTTGGGCGCCGGACTGGCCCCGTCCTCGCCGCTCGCGCCAGCGCGGCGCCGCACATTGAGCGCCGTGCGCTCCATGCGTTTGGTCCCCGGGGTGCGGCTATGAACTCCGACCGACCAAGGACAGCGCATAGGCCGCGAGCGCATCGCCACTCAGATCGCGGAATCCGACGGTTGATCCCCAGCGCGGCCGTGCCGAGCGCGCCCGGCACATCGATCGTGCTGATCACGCCGTCGTCCCACATGAAGCCGTGGTTCGTTCCCTCAGCATCGATGTAGGAGCCGACGACTTGCCCGCGGTCGTTGAGGCCGAAGGCCTGCGTCGAGAACGCACCCGGCACCTCGATCTGGGGGTATGTCCCCTTGTCGAGGAAGAAGGCGCGGAACGGCGGCCGCAGGGGCGAGACGTCGGACACCTCGCTGTAGAGGCCGGCGATCTGGCCCCGCTCGTTGATCTTGAACGGAGCGGTGGCGGCGGCGCCGGGCTTGTCGGTCGGTGTGAACTCGCCGTTCTTCAGGAAGTAACCCTGCCCCCGGCCGACCCGCTCGCTGTGCGCAGAAGACGGACGATCCGAGGCATGTACGGGTGTTCGGAACCGGCGGCAGCATTGGATGCTCATGTGCTCTTTCGCTGGGCAGCTCGAGGACGCCGTACCGTCTGAGTTCGCGGGTCACGCCACTGCGCAAGATGCGAGGGCTCAGGGTCCTGACGGGGATGCTCAGGCCCAGGTGAGCGTCCGAAACGCCGAACGCTGAGGGTTTCCTCCCCCTGGACTATGGCCAGCGGCGGCGTTGGCGGCGGCGCCTGGCGCCGCCGTCGCCGAGCGCCCACGCGCGTCGCCAGGCGGGGGCCGACGGCCCGGTCAACGCCGGCGACGCGCCGGCGTGGGCACGGCGCCGGGCCGACCACCAGTCGGTCGTGGCCTCGTCGGCAAGTGCCTCCACGGCCCGCTGGATGGCGGCGGACAGGCGGCGGGCGTTGTCGCCCGGCTCGGGCACCAGCGGGGCGCCGAATGTGACGGTGGCGGTGGCCGGGGTGGGCCAGCGCTTGCCCTTGCGCAGGATGCGGCCGGTGCCGTGCAGGTGGATCGGCACCACGGGCACGCCGCAGCGCAGCGACAGATAGGCGGCTCCCCCGTGGAAGGGCTGACCCCACCCGTCGGGGCTGCGCCCGCCCTCCGGGAAGATGAGCATCGACCAGCCGGCGTCGATCAGCTCGGCGGACCGGTCGGCCGAACGTCGCGAGACCCGGGTGCGCTCTATGGGGATCGCACCGATGGCCAGGGCCGACAGCGCGCTCGTCAGGCGGGTGCGGAAGAAGTAGTCGGCGGCACCTCCGACGAACAACTTGTGGCGCCAGGCGTCGGGGATCGCCGTGAGCAGCACCGGGGTGTCGACGTGGCTGTGGTGGTTGGCGGCGAAGATCACGGGGGCGTGGTCGCGGTCGGCCAGGGTGTCGAGGCGGTCGAGGCCCGACACCCGGGGCTGGGCCAGGGCCGCCACCAGTCCCCGCCCGACGGTCTCCACCAGGACCGCCCGCGCCAGACGCGCGGGATAGCGGCGGGCCCAGTCGGTGTCGTAGTCGGGGCCCGCCCGCGGCGGGGCCTCGGGGATCTCGACCCCGCCGGGCACCGAGGGCGCCGAGTAGGGGAAGGGCAGGCGGGGCAACCGGCGGGTCAGCGCATCGGGAAGTGCGGCCAATGTCCCGTGCCTCCGGTTACTTGACGTCCGCCATGACCAGCGGCGGGTTGTGGAGGTGCGTGATGCTGGCCTGGCGGCCGACCACGTCCTCGGCCATCTCCAGCGCGTCGGCCAGCGTCGACGCCGGCGTGAAGCCCAGCCGGCGCACCGAGCGGGTCTCGCCGCCGACGACGATCACCTTGCCGGCGTGCCCCAGGGCGTGGCAGCCCCAGTACCACATGTAGAAGGGATGGACGCCGTGGTAGGCGTAGCTCGTCCGGTAGAGGTGCCGGTACCACTCGTCCTCGGCGTACTGCTTCTCGTAGCGGGCCTCGATCTCCAACGGGTCGGTGGTATCGGCCAGCACCTGCTCGAAGAAGTCGATGTAGCTGGGATGGTGCACCGGGTGGAACTCCCAGGTGGTCGGGTGGCTCATGATCACCACGCCGCCCTCGCGCACCAGCGGCCTACCCCGGTACATGTTGAAGAAGTAGCCGAGCCCCAGGCACATGACGAGGATCGGGTTCATCACGGAACCGACGTTGTAGGGACAGATGTAGGGCAGGCCCATGGTGAGGATGTCGGTCTGGCCCTCTATGGGCACCAGTTGCTGGCGGAAGACGGTTTCGGTGGTCACGTCGTGCACCGCCTCGACCTCGCCGGCCTGCACCGAGGTCACCCCGTAGGGCGCCTGCCACGCCTGGAAGATCCTGCGGCGAGCCTTGAGCGGCAGGCGGTCGAGCCCCGCCTTCATCGCCAGGAAGCTCGCCCGGTCGCGGGCGGTCCACTCCCATTCCCGCTTCTGCAGCACGGCCATGGGACCGTTGGCGCCGAACGTGTCGTTGTTGAGCGTGGTCTCGATCTGGAAGACCTTCACGCCCGCGTCGCGCAGGACCTTGCCCATCCGCCAGTTGGAGCGGTGCAGCTCGGAGTGATGCCGGTCCATGAAGCTGCGGCTGTGCTGCATGGTGGTGACGTTGTGGTGATGCCGGAGGCTGCGGTAGCTGGCTAGGCCGGTGGCGGTGGACTTGTGGCCCCCGTCCATGGCCACCAGGTTGATGTTGACGTAGACGACCAGATCGCTCTCGGCCGCCCGCTTGCTGATCTCGACCTCCTCGCCCTGGGGCGTGGTGCCGAGGAAGGCAAGGTTGTCGGGGTCCTCGGCGTCGTGGTTGTACAGCAGGCCGTGCGGCGCGAAGGCGTCGTAGACCCGGTCGCCCACTGCGTGGCGCAGCTCCGCCTCGGTCATGCGGCGGTGCAGGGCCAGGGCGGCGATGAGATGGACGTCGTCGACGCCCGCCTCGGCCGCCAGGTCGAGCACCGCCTCGATCACCCGTTGACGGATGTCGGGCCGGCGCATGGGTGGTAGCGGCAACGAGATGTCGTCGAAGCAGATCGTGAGCTTCATGCCCGCATGGAGGAGGGCTCGGAGCGGGGGACCGCCACCCAGGGGGCTCTCGAGCGCATCGCGGATGGCACCCTCGGGGTCGTCGAGCGGCTCCAGCGGCTCGCCGGGGTAGAGCACCCGGCTGCGCCCGGTGGGCAGCTTCTCCAGCCGGAAGCTCTCGCCGTGGTGGAACAGGATCGGCGGCGTCGAGCGGTCGACATCGAGCACGAAACCGGGGCGGGGCATCTAGCTGTGCTCCTCGCTGGTAGGGGGATCTCGGAACTGTGCACGCCAATCGGGCGCCGGATCGCCGCCGTCGTCGAGCCAGAAGTCGACGCTGCGGACGATGCGGCCGCCGTCGACGTCGGCGAACGACAGGCAGTGGAACAGGTCGTCGCCGTGGGACACCCGCACGCGGGCCACGACCCTTGATCCCGACTCGACGATCTCGTCGACCGTGATCGACCATCCCTCCGGGTAGGCACGGTTCATCGCGATGAAGGCATCATCCGAGGGGAAGCGCTCGTGAGACGCGGGGTAGTCGCACACGAAGTCGTCGGCCAGGGTGGCGCGGGCGCCCTCCCAGTCGCGTGCCTCCATCCGCTCCCAGAGCGCGCGAACCAGGTCCCCGGGCCTCATCGGTCGATACCTCGCCGTTCGCCCCGGAGGTCGAAGGCGATCTTCACCGCCCCGCGACGCCCAGCGTTGGCGGCGTGCTCGATGGCGTCCTCGTAGCGCGACAGCGGATAGCCGGCTGACACCAGCCGGCCGAGGTCGAGGCGGCGGATCAGGTCGATGGCGGTGGCGAAGTCGTGACCCCGGTCGTCGTGCTCGTCGTAGGCGTAGACGCCCCGCAGGCCGACCTCCCGGTGCCAGACAGGCGTGAGGTCCAGAGTTGTCACACCCGGCATGCCCACCATGTACACGGTGCCGCCGGGCGCGCACACCCGGATCGCCTGGGCGATCGAGTCTCCGGTGCCCACGCAGTCGATCACTGCGTCGACGCCGTACGTGAGCTGCCCGTGGTCGAGCACGAGCGACGCCGTCGCCGAACGGACGATCCGCCCGAGCTCCCCGGGCGCGCACACGGTGTCGGCGCCCAGCTCCTTGGCCCAGCGCTGCTGCTCGGGGTGCTTGGCCGTGGCGATGAACGGGCCCCGCGGGGTGCTCAGGGCGCCGAGCGCGGCGATGGTGAGGAGTCCCAGAGCCCCGGCGCCGATCACCGCCACGACGTCGTCCGCAACCTGCCGCGCGGCGTGCACGGCGCAGGCGGTCGGCTCGACCAGCACCGCCTCCTCGTCGGTCAGCTCGTCGGGCACCTCCACGACCTGGGACTCGTGGACCACCATCTCCTGTGACCAGCCGCCGCCGGTCGACTCGCAGAACCCGCACTGCAGGCCGGGTTCGAGGCTGCCGAACGCCACCCGCTCGCAGAGGTTGATGCGGCCCTCCTGGCACATGTCGCAGGGCGGGTTGATGCCGCGCGCCGCGCAGTGCAACACCGGGATCACCACGACGCGGCGGCCGTCGTCGAGATCGCCGACGATCTCGTGCCCGGGCGTGAACGGGAAGGACACGATGGGCTCGAAGTAGCGCGACGACCGGCCGTCGATGGTGGCGAGGTCGCTGCCGCAGATCCCAGACAGGCGGGGGCGCAGCCGCTGCCAGCCGGGTCCCGGAAGGTCGGGCGGATCCACCTCCCGCAGCGACAGCGGGCCGTAGCGGGCGCCACGCCCGGGCCGCAGCGAGCCCGCGACCATCGCCGCCGCGTACCGGGCGGGCTGGCGGGAGAACACCAGGGCCCTCACCGGGCCCTCCCGACGGTCTTTGAAGACTTTCCGGGGCCATGCCCCGGTTTTCCTTCAAAGATCTTCATCAGCCGCTCCGCCACCGTCGGACCGCCGCCGCGCCACGCGGGGCCGATCGGCAAGGGCGGTTCGGGCGCACCCGTGGCCTTGTCGAAGTGCTCGACCAGCCAGCCCCGCCTGCGGGCGAGCGCCGCCAGCCGGGTCTCGGGGTTCACGGCCACGGGGAACCCGACCGCTTCCAGCATCGGCAGGTCACTGGTCGAGTCGGCGTAGGCGACCGCTTCGGCCAAGTCGAAGCCGTTGGTGGCGGCGTAGTCGGCGAGCAAGGTGGCCCGAGCCTCACCCGTTGGCGGCACATCGACCAGCTCGCCCCGGTAGGTGCCGTCGGGACGCGTGTCGAGCCGGGCGCACACCACGTCGTCGAACAACGGCCGCAGCGGGCCGATGGCGAAGTCGAGGGCCCCGGTGATGAGCAGGGTGCGGTGGCCGATACGTCGGTGCTCCCGGACCCGCCGAATGGCGGCCGGGAACGACTTGGCCAGCAGCAGGTGGCTGAACATCTCGTTCGAGTCGTTGTCGAGCTGGGCGATGGGCGCTCGGTCGTAGCGCCGGTAGAAGTGGCGCAGGAAGTCGCTGCGGTCGCGCCGGTCGAGCGCCAGCAGCGACGGCGCCTCGGCCAGGGTCTTGAGCACGTAGCGCACGCGGTCGTCGCGGGGCAGTCGCCTGGTGGCCAGCCACGAGTACGACGCCACCACGTTGGAGGCGATGAGCGTGTTCTCCAGGTCGAAGGCTGCGAAGTGCCGCTCGGGGGCGAGGACCTGTCGCCGCAGCCGGTCCTGGCGGTTCTCGCTGCTGCGCCCGCCGGGCGTGGTCCGCACGCGGGCGTGCCGGACCACCGACGGGAGGTGAACCTCGTGCACGTAGGTGCGCCAGTCGATCACCCGGGGGTCGAAGCAGAACGCGGCCCGGTCGTCGGGCCCGAGGTCGTCCCACAGGGCCAGCAGGCGGTCGACCCCGTAGATCGCCTCGCACTCGGCATAGGCGCCGTACAGCTCGACGTAGCCGAGTGCCCGCTCGGCGTCCTCGCGGCGCTCCTCGAGCTTGGCCGACCACGCCGCCTGCTTGCCCCGCAGGGGCAACGACTGCAACGTCGACTCCGCCCGCTCGATGGCGCTCTTGGCTCGCACCAACTGGCGCTGGACCCGGCCCCGTCCCGGGAACGACCAGTCCGGCACGACGATCGGTTGGCCCTCCGCGTCGTACAACGGCCGCTCGAGGAACCACTCGCGCACCAGGTCGACGAGGTGCCGATACCGCAGTGGGTTGGTCGACCCGGATGCCACCTGCACGATGGCCGGCTCCTCGGGCGGCCCCCCGGCCGCAACGGCGGCCACCGCGCCCACCACCAGGTCGACGGGGATGACGTCGACGGTGCCCTCGGGCACGCCGGGGAACTCCCTGAGCAGCCCGCGGGCGTAGCTGATGATGATGGGCTCAGCCATGCGGAAGCCGCGGATCCAGCCGGGTCTCGGCTCGGCCCAGGCCGACTCGATGATCGACGGCCGCACGATGGACACCGGCAGGTCGCCCCGCTGCTGCAGCAGGGCCCGCTCGCCGAGCGCCTTGGTGTACGCGTAGGCGTCGGGCCAGCCGAGAGACGCCGCTCGCGCCCGCCCGGCCTCGACCATGCGGTCCTTGACCCAGGCCTGGCGTCGCTGCTCGGTCTTGGCGGCAAGGGCGGGCGTGCCGGCGGCGCCCAACTCGTGGCGAGCCTGCTTGCGGAAGCGGGCGAGGGCCTCCGGCGTGCGGCTCTGGGACTCGGCGTCCCGGCGAGCGCGGCGGGCGCCGTCGACCTCGCCGCGCCAGTCGACATCGACGAAGAAGGGGCTGTCGTGGACCGGCTCCTCGGGCGCCGCCCCCCGCCGGTTGCCGGCGACGTAGCACGTCGACACGGCGATCAGATGCGGGGTCACCCGCAGGTCCCGAAGCGTGCGCGCGATCCGGCTGGGACCGAGCAGGTTGACCTCGACGGCGGCGTCGAGTGGCGAGTCGAACGCCACGGTGGCGGCCGAGTGGACGACGACGTCGCACGACGCCAGGACGGCCCGGGAGGCGTCGTCGAGGCCGAGGCCGTCGGTGCCCACGTCGCCGGCGATCACCTGCACCCGGTCGTCGACGAGCGTGTCGAGCGCCCGCGCCCCCAGCTCCGAGCGCAGCCGATCGAAGGCGTCGTTGCGGATGATCTCGCGCCGGGCCCGCTGGGCGGCCGACGAGCGTTTTCCGGGCCGCACGAGCAGCACGAGCTCGCACCCGGGCACCGACCGCAGCAGGCGCTCGATCAGTGCCGTGCCCAGGAACCCGGTGCCGCCGGTGATGGCGATGCGCTTCCCCTCGAGGGACCTCGGCACGGACTGCACCGCGTTTGTCTACCATCTGGTAGATGGCCCAGGCGACGCCGGTTCCGAGTCCGGTTGGCCGTTCCCGCCGCACCAGCACCGCTGATCGCATCCTCGACGCGTCCCTCGACGCCTTCGGCACCCGCGGCTATGGCGCCACGTCGCTCGACGACCTGGCCCGCGACCTTGGCATCCGCAAGCAGACGATCCTGTACTGGTACCCCTCGAAGGAGGCCCTCCTCGACGCCGCCATCGACCGCACGGCGGCGGAGCTCACGACCCGGCTCGAGCGTGCGGTCAGCGGCGCCGGCCAGGGGTTCGACCGGGTCGAGGCCATCGTTCGGGCCATGTTCCGGCTGGCGGCCCGACACCCGTCGATGCTCGGCTTCCTGCGGGAGGTCAGCCGTCTGGGCCCACCGGCTTCGACCCGCCTACTGGGCGCCGTGGCGCCGCTGGTGGACCGCGCCGCCGGGTTCCTCGCCGTCGAGATGGACGCCGGGCGCATGCTGCGCCACGAACCCCGCCTGATCCTGCTGGCGGCCTACTCGATGGTGACCGGCCTGGCCACCGAGGTCGAGGT
>Ga0299914_10002697_pt1 | contig 12321 bp, 8 predicted proteins | sample RVTome_10_FD_201361 | JGI IMG/M metagenome (GOLD analysis project Ga0299914, IMG submission 201361) | Soil microbial communities from uranium-contaminated site in the Upper Colorado River Basin, Wyoming, United States - RVT153D57 (version 2) ... | reverse complement strand
CCGTCCAGCGGAAAGCCAGGGATGAGGTTGAAGAGGCCAAGCAGCAAATTGATTGGCCCCAGCCATAGGAGCAGGGTCGTCACAGGGTCAAGTTGGGCGATCACGGCCGTTGGCTCTTGCACAACATCCAGACTCAGAGGCGGGGTAGCGATGCCGGCCATGAGCAGAAAAAAAATGCCCAACAAGATACTGGTAATCGGTCCTACAATCGTAATGAGAAATTCAGCTCTGGGAGATGGCGGTTCTCGCTGGATGTTAGCTACGCCGCCAAAGAGCATGAGGGTGATGTGGCGCACCGGGATGCCGTGCGCCCGGGCCATAATAGAATGTGCCAGCTCATGGGCCAGCACAGAGGCAAAAAACAACAGGGAGGCGATTAAAGCTGTGCCCCAACGTAAAGTAATCTGCCACTCTGGATGTGCCTGACCAAACACGGTGGCTAGATTCCAGGTAATGAGTACAAATATGAAAAACCAACTCCAATCGAGGTGGATCTCGATTCCAAAAATTCGGCCGATTTTCAAACCTCTTTCTCTCATAACTTGCCTCCTTATGCTTCACGAGCCATGTCCTGACCAAAAACAGGATTAGCTTCGATCTACTTTCAGCCTAGTAGGAAGTTGCTCTGTTTTCAATGTACCGGGGTATATAAAGTGGGCATGGAATCCGATACATTCCCAAAACACCAGAAGCGCTGGAACGCAATCTGTAGAAAACCATCACTAATCTGCTAAGGTCGAGAGAATCTTCGTTTTCACGACCAGCAGAATACGAGTTAAAATTTGCCTGGCCGAAACTTGCAAATATTGGACATTAGGGTTCAATTGCAGGCATGTCATTAAATGACTTTCTGGCCCTGGTAACCCAGGTAACTCTAGTGGTCATTGCTGGCCTTACCCTCGCCAATTATATAGGTCGCCGCGATCCGATACGGTTGGACATCGCCTTAATGTTTGGTGCCCTGGCCTATATCGTCATTGCCCAACGTCTTCAGGATGTTCCGGGGATAAGTGAGGACCTGAATCGTTGGCTGGCTATTTCTACGCAGATGGCGCTTATGGCCCATCCTTACCTGCTTCTGCGCCTGGTACTTGACTTCCGTCCTGTGCCAAAAACGGTATGGGGGGTCGCCTTCATCGGCATGATACTGTCCTGGGCTATTTTGCTCACCTTATCCCCAACGCTCCCTCAAGTGGTTATCGTCGCTCTTGTCATCTATTTTTTCTATGTAGAAATGTACGCAGCGGTGGCCTTTGTGCGCGGAGCTATGATTGCCACAGGTGTCACACGTTGGCGATTGACCCTGGCCGCCTCAGGCTCGGGATTGCTTGCCTTGGTTATCCTTGGTGCGGGTCTGAGTGCTATCTGGCCCCTAGTCGCCCCCGTCATTTCAACTGTTAACCAATTTTGGGGCCTGTTTGCTATGTTTGCCTACTATGCCGGCTTCGCCACCCCTCACTGGTTGCGCCGTTACTGGCAGTTATCTGAACTACAACGCTTCCTACGGCAAACGGCCGGTCCCTGGGCAGGGGAACCAACAGTTTCTACTTTGGAGCGCTTGTGTCGGATTACAATGCGTGCCGTGGGAGGCCTCGCTGCCATGGTCGTTCTGTGGGATGAGCAGGAGAAACAATTCTTGATACATGCTTCTACTAATGCAACTGCCTTACCGTCTGGCCAGGTGGTGAACAGTGAAGCAATCTGGCGAAGTTGGGAAACGCGAACCGCGATCATGGGCTATATACCGGCCGATTTCACGGCTGAGCAAACACCCATAGCGGTTACTCTCGGCGCTAATGCGACAATGATTGTGCCCATCATGACTCAGGAACATGCCTGGGGTATCTTGCAGCTCTTTAACCGCCGCCGATCCTTATTTGCGGCCGATGACTTAAGCCTGCTCATCCTCTTTGCCGAACAGACATCTATCGCTCTGGGCTATGCCACACTGTTAACAGAGCAGCAAAAGCTCATCCGCCAACTTGGTGAGCGTACGACCCAACTTGAATATGCCCTTAAGGAGTTGGAATCATTTTCCTATTCAGTCTCCCACGACTTACGCTCGCCGCTACGCCATATCTCCGGTTTTATTGAACTGTTGCAAAAGCATTCGGCCGCGTCATTAGATGAAAAAGGACTCCGGTATACCAATATCATTTTAGACGAAGCCAGGCGTATGGGGATCCTGATTGATGATTTGTTGGCCTTTTCTCGTTTCAGCCGTACAGAACTGCATCAAACCGACGTAGATTTTATTCAACTGGTGCAGGAAGTAATGGCTGATTTTGCCCAGGAGCTGCAAGGCCGGGATGTAACCTGGCATATTCAACCCTTACCACTCGTGCAGGGTGATCGCTCTATGTTACGCCTAGTTTTGAGCAATCTCATCTCCAATGCGCTAAAATTCAGTCGGGAGCGGTCACAGACCAGGATTGAAATAGGTTCTAAACAAAGTCAGGATGAAGTTATTTTCTTTATATGTGATAATGGGACTGGTTTTGATATGCAATATGCGGGCCAACTCTTCGGCGTGTTCCAGCGACTGCACAAAGTCACTGAGTTTGAAGGGACGGGGATTGGACTGGCTACAGTGCGACGCATCATCCAACGCCATGGTGGTCGAACCTGGGCCGAAAGTATAGAGGGACAAGGAGCTACTTTTTATTTTACTTTTCCTCTGGAAAGATCTGTACCAGAAGAATCGTTGACGATTCCATCGGGTACCAGGAAGGATGAGGACGATGGAGGATTCGAAAGTGATTGAGCTAAAGCGAATTTTATTGGTTGAAGATGACCCCATGGACATGGAACTAACCTTAACGGCCCTGGAAGAGAAAAAACTGGCCAATGAAGTTCTGGTGGTTCACGACGGCGAAGAGGCTCTTAACTTCCTCTACAGCCGGGGCAGTTTCCGAATGCGTGCCCCTGGCAACCCTGTCCTTATCCTCCTTGACCTCAAGCTGCCCAAAGTTGATGGGCTGGAGGTATTACGGCAAATAAAAAATGATGAGAACCTAAGGTTGATCCCGGTCGTCATGTTGACCTCTTCACGCGAGGAACAAGATGTCATTGAGAGCTACAAGTTAGGCGTGAATGCTTTCGTCGTCAAGCCAATTGATTTTCATGATTTTGTGGATGCGGTAAAAGAAATCGGTTTATTCTGGGCAGTCATTAATGAGCCGCCGCCACAAAGTTATCAGGTGACTGCACCGCTGGAAGGAAATGGCTAAAAACGGAGCACGCGCATACCTGCTCGCCTGGCAACAAATACGAAGGAGGTGATTCTCTCCCATGGATCGGCCGTTGCACACTCTACTCCTAGAAGATGATCCTTATGATGTGGAACTGATACAAGCAACTCTTAAGGAAGAAAGCATTCCTTGTGCGATTACTCACGTTAGCAATCGGGCGGAGTTCTTGCTCGCCCTGGATCGTACCAGCTTTGACCTTATCCTCGCTGATTTTGTTTTACCGGCCTTTAATGGTCTGGAAGCCTTGGTCCTCGCCCAAGAAAAGTGTCCTGATGTCCCTTTCATTTTTGTTTCGGGTGCCATAGGCGAGGAAAAGGCAATTGAAACCCTGAAGCAGGGAGCGACTGATTATGTGCTCAAACATCGTCTGCCACGGCTAGTTCCAGCCATACGGCGTGCTCTCCGTGAAGTTGAAGAGCGTACTCAACGCCAGCAGGCACAAGAGCAATTACGCCAATCCAAAGATGAACTGGCACGCCTTTTTGAAGCGGAAAGAGAAGCACGCCAAATCGCTGAAGCAATCGCAGTGCGAATTGCCAGTCTCCAGGTGGTAACCGCCTCATTAAGTGAAGCGTTGACACCAACCCAGGTAGCTCAAGTCGTAGTGGAACAGGGAATAGCCGTTTTGGGGGCAACGGCCGGTTCAGTTGCCCTGTGTAACGCTCATGAAGATATGCTGGAGATAATTCATGCCGCCGGTTATTCAGCCGAACTGCTCAGATCCTGGCAACGCTTTCCCCTGGATGCACCTGCACCCCTTGCCGAAGCGGTTCGTACTGGTGAACCTGTTTTCCTGGAGTCAATTCAGGCCGCCGAACGCTTTCCATCGGTGATTGCCCAGGCAAAACAGGGCAGTAATAAATCCTGGGCCTCTATCCCCCTTGTGGCCGAGGGGCGAATCATTGGTGCCATGGGTCTGAGTTTTAATGACCCGCAACCCTTCACCCCTGACGACCGTAACTTTATGTTGGCCTTGGGGCGGCAGTGTGCCCAGGCCCTGGAACGGGCCCGGTTGTATGAAGCAGAACGCCTGGCCCGGGCCGAAGCTGCCCAGTTGAATATTGAATTAGAGCAGCGCGTGCAGGAGCGTACAGCCCAGGTACGCCGGTTGGCCTCTGAGTTGATTACCTCCGAACAGACAGTGCGCCAACGCATGGCCCAAGTACTACACGACGACCTGCAGCAGATACTCTACGCAGCTAAAATACAGCTTCAATTCTTGCGTGATGAAGTCGGCGAGAAAGAAGAGCTTAACGGTCTGACAGAAATGCTTACCCAATCCTGGAATCTAACGCGGCAGTTGACAGTGGAACTAAGTCCACCAGTTGTGAAAGGGGAAGGGATGCTTGAAGCATTGGCCTGGTTGGCCTGGCATATGCGTGAACTCTACGGACTACAAGTCACCATTAAGGCCCATGACCACCCGGACACGGCCAGCATAGAACAGCGTATTCTGCTATACCAAATTGTGCGAGAGCTGCTGTTTAATGTCGTCAAGCACGCCAGGGTGCAAGAGGCAGAAATCCTTTTGCAGGCCGACGAGGATGGCCTCTTGCTTACTGTTAGCGACCAGGGGCAAGGTTTTGATGTGGCAGCGGTGCTGGCGGAAGCAAACAGCAGTTTTGGCTTGCCCAGCATACATGAACGACTGCAACTCTTCGACGGCCGGGCTGAAATTGACTCCCAACCGGCTGTGGGGACGCGCATCACCCTCTTCCTGCCCCATGTATAGCCCACAAATTTCCAGCCGCGCTCAAAGATAGCAATAAGCGGGCTGGCAGTTTGCCTAAAAAGTGGGGAGTGTGAATCATATTACTAGAAATCACTGAACCATAACTCCATGATACTCGTCACCGGAGCCACTGGCTTTTTAGGTCACAATTTAGTTCCTTTCTTACTCAAAGCAGGTTATTTAGTACGGACGCTGGTGAGGCCAGGCAGCGATGTCGCCTTTTTGCAAGAACTGGGCGTCGAATTAGCCTATGCTCAAGATATTACCGATGAAACGGCCGTGCGCCAGGCCTGCCGGGGTTGCCAACAGATTATCCATGCGGCCGGTTATTTTCGTTTTTGGGGTAATTTTGACGAATTCTACAGCACCAACTTCCGAGGAACGGCTACTGTCTTGGAAGCGGCCTTGGCGAGTGGCGTGGAACGGGTTATCCATATTTCTACCATTGCTGTAGTAGGACAAACACCTTCAGCCGAGGTTATCACCGAAGAAACACGTTGCCGGCCGCAAGACCCCTATCAGGTCACCAAATTAGAGGCAGAACAGTTGGCTCTTTCCTACTACAAGGAAAAAGGATTGCCAGTCATTGTGCTGCGGCCGGGAGCATTTTATGGACCCTGGGGGCATTACGCCTTTAATCGTCTCTTTTTTGAGGAGCCGCTGAAAGGATGGCGCATCAGAGTAAATAACGGCCGTCACATTACCTTTCCCGTCTTTGTGCCGGATGTAGTCCGGGGCATCGAAATGGCTTTACGTCGCGGACAGCCCGGTGCAATTTACAATATTTGCGGCCAGTCACTCGACCACAATTCCATTAATCATATTGTGAGTGATCTGGCAGGCATATCTCGTTGGCGTATGAATATTCCAACATCGGCCGTTGTAACTCTGGCCCGGATCTGGACCTTTCTCTCTCGCTATACAGGCCGCGAGCCTTTCTACCCCATTAATATGGCCCCCTACGTCTTTCAAGATTGGCATGTCTCCTACGACAAGGCGGCTAGAGAATTGGGCTTTACACCGACCTCATTTGCTGTGGGCACACGTGAGACGTTAGAATGGTATTGGCGTGAAGGATTATTAAAACGGAGACGTTGAGATGAAACTGTTTACGGTGGCAGAAATGGTAGCGGTGGAGCAAACGGCCGATTCCCTCGGCAACAGCTACGCCAACATGATGGAAACGGCCGGCCGCCTGCTTGCCGAAGCCATTCTTGAACGTTTCCCTGTTGCCGGTGCCAACGTCCTGGTCCTGGTAGGTCCTGGCAACAATGGTGGCGATGGCCTCGTGGCCGGCCGCTACTTGGCTGAAGCCGGTGCCGATGTGGCCTTCTATCTCTTCAAGCCACGCGATCCACTAACAGACGACAACTTTGCTCGCATCCAGCAGGTGGGGCTTTTCCATGTGACGGCCGAATTCGACCAACGGTATCGCGTTCTGCGCACACGCCTCACCATCACTGATATTCTGATTGATGGCCTGCTGGGCACAGGTGTCTCCCGCCCCATCACCGGCGATTTGACCCAGTTGATGAAGCAAGTGCAAGCGGGGGTTGAAGAGCGAAGAGCGAAAAGCGAAGAGCGAGAAGCACTTCAACCTCTCACCTCTCACCCCTCCTCCCTCCCCCCTCTCCCCTCACCCCTCATCGTCGCCGTAGACTGCCCCAGCGGGCTGAACTGCGACACCGGCCAACTTGATCCGCTGGCAATTCCGGCGCAGCTTACTGTGACATTTGCCGGGCCGAAACGGGGACATTTCATCTTTCCCGGTGCGGCCGCTTGTGGCGAGTTGGTCGTGGCCGATATTGGTATCACTGAGGAGATGATGCCAGAGGTAAGGTTAGAAGTGGCCACGGCCGTCACCGCCCAATCTCTCCTGCCCCCCCGCCCCCCCGACGGTCATAAAGGCACCTTCGGCAAAGTGCTCATCGCCGCCGGCTCAGACCATTATTGGGGCGCGCCCGTGTTAGCCGGACGGGCTGCTTACCGCGCCGGTGCCGGGCTGGTAGCCCTGGCCGTGCCGGAAAAAATTCGACCCATCATGGCCGCCCAGTTGCCCGAAGCTACTTACCCTCCTGTGCCGGATGTAGGCCAATTTGGTGAAAGCAGTGCCCACTTTTTGTTGGCAACCATCGCCTCCTATAAAGCCATGCTCATTGGCCCGGGCATAGATAATGTGCCCGATTTTCTGCAAATACTGTTGCAATCGGCCGCTTCCCTCCCCCCGCTCGTCGCAGATGCCGACGGCCTCAATTTGTTGAGCCAGATGTCTGATTGGCCCCAAAAACTGCCACCGAACAGCATCCTTACCCCCCATCCTGGAGAGATGGCCCGGCTGGTGGGCATTTCTCTGGCCGAATTGAAGGAATTGGATAGAGTCACTATTGCCCAAGAAAAAGCGGCCGAGTGGGGTCATGTGGTGCTGTTGAAAGGTGCTTATACCGTGGTGGCCACTCCAGACGGCCGCTGCACCCTTCTCCCTTTCGCCAATCCAGCCCTGGGTACGGCCGGCAGCGGCGATGTGTTGGCCGGTTTGATTGTGGGCCTGTTAGGGCAGGGCCTGGCAGCCTGGGAAGCAGCCGTATTAGGCGGCTATCTACACGGCGTGGCCGGTAAACGATACGGCAAACCCTCCGGCCTCCTCGCTGGTGAAATCGCCGATCTCATTCCCGATGTCATGCAGAATCTGAGATAAGTCCAGTCGTTAATCTTCCAGCACGAACGCTAAAATATGGGCAATATTCCAGGCATCATGCCGCGATGGTGTGCGCCTCTCAATGGAACTTTTATGCGTTTGCTCACGTTTATCAAATAGATAACTGTTACAATGATTTTGTGCAGCCAATCAGGATAAGGATCTTCTTTGATTTGCACAAGAGATAGGTTGAGGGTTGCATCCCTCATAGGTAAAGGAGATACGAAATGAAAAAAGTACGTTTTGTCATTATAGTTGTCATAGCTTTATTAGCGTTTACGGCTTGTAATGCCCCAGGCAGTAGCATCAATACAACGTCCGGAGAGCAAACGGCCGATACCGAAGTAACGCCCATCCCTGCCCTCAAAGATGTTGTTGAAGAAACAAATGAAGAAACGGCCGGTACCAACAGCGACACACGCACAAGCGCCTCAGGCAATGCAAACGAAACCGAAGAGGCTGCCGCCTCAGTCAGCCGTACCGGTGAAGAAGAGCCAGTCATTATTTATGAACGAGAAGGTGGTCTCAAAGGCATCGGGCCGAGCCGGTATGTATGGCATATCTATGCCGACGGCCGTGTCACCAGCAGCCAAGATCAATCCTGGCAAGTAGCACCCGAAGAGATAGCTGACCTCTTAACCAACCTCAATGTTGCTAACCTCCGCAGCCTCAACAGCAACTATGTTCCCGAAGATACCTGCTGTGACCGCGCCCAACACACTATCACTATCCAGGCAGACGGCCAAACCTACAAATTCACTACCCTGGATGGCGTTGACCTGCCCGAGGCCTTAACCAACACGCTCGATACTATCAACGCTTTCCTGATGGATTTACAATAAAACGAAGAGCTGACAGGCTTACCAAGCCTATCAGCTCTTCTCACTCGTTTTAATTTGGTAATCCTCCCGAAGGTTTAACCCTCGAAGCATCTCCAGTGGCGGAACCTCCGGGAAGATGGGTCATGTTATTAGAACGTCAATTATGGCGCTCTGTTCTCCATTTCCTGACGAGTCACCGTAGGATTTTCATTTCCTGCCAGGGCTTCAATTCCCCCCGCCAACGCGGCATTGGCTGAAAATGAGAGATCATCTATAAACAAATTGCTGTTAAGGGAACTATCCGTTTCGACTCGAATTTGCAGCGTCACAGTTTGTCCTTTATAAGCATTCAGATTGATGACATGTTTCTGCCATCCACCGGTATTTGTGCCAGAACACAAATCATAAACGTTGACAACCGTACCATTAATCAAGACACCGCCAAAATCAAAACCACAAACATCATTTGATCCGATCCAACGCCAGTAATGAAGATAGGGTTTATCATTGGGGATAGTGGCTGTCTGTTGTACATAAGCGACTTCATTATTATCGCCGCCTAGCCAGGCCGCCCAGTTGCCTCCATGTGGACTGACAGGCAAATCAGCAGACGATAAGATGATGTCCCATCCTTGGGCAGAGAACTCTGTCCAGATTGTCGCCCCTGCTTCAAAGCCTGGGTTATCCAGAGGATCGTTAGTCGGTGGCGGGGCGCTGGCAAAATTCATGACAGAAGGCAGATAAACAAACACATCTGGTATTGAGGGCACCTGGGTAACCGCTTGATGCGCATTGACGATACCCGCCCCGCAAGTGCTAGTATTACAACTGCTGCCCCCAGGAAAATTGGTGACCGTAGCCCGTAGATGTTGATTCATCTGTGCCGGTGTTATAGTAGGGTAAACTGCCAGGACCAGTGATGCGACACCCGCCACATGTGGTGCAGCCATGCTGGTGCCTTGATAAAAGGCATAGCTATGATCATTATTTGGCGCTGTTGTGCCAGAATCCAATGTAGATAAAACACCATTGGATTCTAGACCGCTGGTATCTCCACCCGGTGCGCTAATCTCCACGACACTGCCAAAGTTGCTGTAGAAGGCACGATTGCCATTGCGGTTGGTAGCGGCGACAGTGATGACATTGTTACAGTTGCCAGGGCTGGAATTGCTGGCATTTTGATTCTCATTGCCTGCGGCGATAACAACAGTTGTTCCCGCATTGGTAATCGCATTAATAGCATTTTGTTCAGTGGTTGAGCATGCTCCCGAACCACCTAGACTCATATTGATGACTTTGGCTGGGTTGGCATTGTTAGGAACACCCGTTACAGCAAGACCGGCCGCCCAGCGCATACCATCTACGATATCGGAAGTAAGGCCGCCACATTTGCCAAGAACACGCACCGGCAAGATTTTGGCGTTCCAGTTGACGCCGGCCACCCCTAAACCATTGTTGGTAGCGGCACCAATTGTGCCAGCAACATGGGTGCCGTGCCAGGAACTTGAATCTGCTGAATGGGGAAAACCACATTCGTTGGCCGTAATCCAATCGCCAGGATCGGCCGGATTATTATCACGGGCGTTCCCATCATTCCCGACAAATGGATCACTAATAAAATCATATCCAGCCACTGTGCGTCCGGCCAAATCGCTGTGATTGAGAATGCCTGTATCAAGCACAGCCACGACTGTACTGGCTGAACCGGTTGTCACATCCCAGGCATTGGGTAATTTAAGACCGTAAGGACCGGCGTAGTGCCATTGGTCAGCGTAACTCGGATCGTTTGGTGTGAGGGACAAGTCAGCCGGGATACGGAGACGTTCGCCTGCGATCTGTTTGATGCGGTCTGGTTCAGCATACACAACTTCATCCAAAGCCGTCAGATCGGCGCTGATTCTTTCCAAATCAGCCAAAGGCATTGCTTCTGGCAATTGCCATACATGAGCATCACCCGACATGGGGCGAAAGTAGGTGAGGGTAACACCGGCTACCTGGCTGAGTTGTGGGGCACGGGCTTCGGCGGCCATCCGGCCGTTTTCTCCCTCATCTACAAACTGAATAATAATTTGATTGGTCAGTATCCCTTCAAACTTGTCAGTTGAGGCTGGTGTTCCTAGCAAACGTGGTTCACCTTCTGTTGCCGACACCCTTGCCTGAAAGCTAATAGGAGCTATCAGAGCCAAAAGAGACAATAAGACCAATAACACGAACCATTTTTTTTGCATTTATTTCTCCTGGTAAATCTTTAATAAAATATATTTACGATTTGGTGCTTTGTGATTGGATGGGGCAAAGATGGGCGGGATTGTACAGCCGTTGGGCAATATTTTGCAAGGGTTCGGCCGTTTCCGGATGAAGCATTTTCGGTGCCAGTTCGGCGATGGGAACGGCCACATGAGCAAATTTAAGCAGATCAGGGTCAGGCACATGACGCAGCCGACCATCACCGCCATCATAATCAAAAACTTCATCATTGAACAGCACAATATCCAGATCAATTGTGCGTGGCGCGTTTTTATCCGCCAGACGCACCCGTTTTAAACTTTGTTCAATGGCGGCCAGCACTTGCGTTTTTAATTGGGAGGCCGAGAGAGCTGTTTGCAGGTGAACGGCCATATTCCAAAAATCTGGCTGCTCCTTCAAACCCACCGGCACACTCTCATACACCGTTGACACAGCCACCACCTTTGCCATGTCGCGCAGGAGGGCAACGGCCGTTGGCAAATTCCGCTCCTTCTCAATATTAGACCCTAGAATCAAATAGACGTTATTCATGCGCACACTATTTGGCATCGTGGTAGCTAAAATCACAACCTTATGTGCAACCCGCCAGACAGTCATGCCATTATAATGCAGCCACTATAAAATCTGTAATAGGTCATCTGGCACATTCAAGAGATGCCAAACATCTCAACTCTGGTTAAAATGCTGGCCACCCGTTTAACCGGGGTGGTAACAGGCTTTTTAATATTAGGAGGTTGGTATGAAAGAACGAGTGATTAACGCAGCTAATACCGCCGGTGTGCGGCTGATTCGCTTTTTGTATTGCGATAATGGGGGCGTGATTCGGGGCAAGTTGGCCCACATTGACAGCCTGGCGCAAAGGCTGCACAGCGGCCTTGGCTTAACGGTGGCTATGCAGGCCATGAATATGCTCGATCAGTTACAACCAGTGGCCGGCATGGGGCCGGTGGGCGAAGTGCGCATTGTGCCCGACCCGGACAGCTTTGTCGTTTTACCCTATGCGCCCCACAGCGCAGCCATGATGAGCGACCTGGTTCAGCTTGACGGCCGTCCCTGGGGCGCCTGTCCCCGCAGCTTTCTCAAACGGATGCTGGCTCGGGCGGCTGAGGCTGACTTTACCATTCAAGCAGCATTGGAGAATGAATTTACTTTGTTGCGGGTGGAGGATGACGGCCGTTATCAACCCGTAGACAGTGGCCTCTGTTTCAGCTCCATCTCTATGAGTGCCGCCGCCGAGGTGATGAACGACATCATCGCCGCCCTGGAAGCCCAAAATATTCCTATAGATGCCTACTACCCGGAATTGGGGCATGGCCAGCACGAGCTGCCGATTCGCCACGCCCCGGCTCTGCGAGCGGCCGATAATCAAATCTGGTTCCGCGAAACAGTGCGCAACGTAGCCGCCCAACATGGCCTCATCGCTTCCCTGGCACCCAAACCCCTGCCTGAACAGGCCGGCAACAGCGCCCACATCCATTGGAGCGTCTGGGATACGGCCGGCGAAAACAACCTGCTCTATGATCCTCAAGACCCTTATCACTTGAGCCAGATGGGTTATCACTTCATCGCCGGCGT
>Ga0299914_10002696_pt1 | contig 12322 bp, 10 predicted proteins | sample RVTome_10_FD_201361 | JGI IMG/M metagenome (GOLD analysis project Ga0299914, IMG submission 201361) | Soil microbial communities from uranium-contaminated site in the Upper Colorado River Basin, Wyoming, United States - RVT153D57 (version 2) ... | reverse complement strand
GCTCGCATCCACGAACCGCAGCCGGCCGCCCTCGACCGTCGCGGTCACGGGCAGGCGGTTCGAGACGATCAAGAGGCGTGAGGTCGGCATGGGAATCGGGACGGCCTGGGCGGCCCTTCGCGAAATGTTCGCGGCGGAAGTCGATAGCAGCGTACCAGCACGGGCAAACGAGCGTCAAACGAAAGAGACGAGGTGCCCGCTTTCGTAAGGCTTCGGCGCGGAAGGCCCCGCCTTCGCGAGGCTTCGGCAAGGCAGGCCGCACGGCAGAGCTTCGGGCCGCCCATCCGGCCCGAAACCTGCACGCGCGACACCGCGGCGGAGCTGGAGAAAGGACGGCCAATGCATATCAACAGCCTGGGCCGCGCGGTGCTCGCCCCCCTCGCGCTGCTGCTGCTGGCACACGGCGCCGCGGCCCGCGAGACGCAGGATCGCGGCGACGGGCACGACTCGAAGGAGCTCGAGCTGCGCGTCAGGCCCCGCGCCACGCAGAGCCCCGGCACCATCAGGGTCACGGCCACCGTCGCGCGCCACGCCGCGAACCGCGACATCACCATCGAAGCCGACTCGGGCGGCTTCTTCCGCAGCAGCCGCCAGGCGCTGGACGGCGAGTCGGCCCCCACCCGCTACGTGCGGGTGTTCGACGGGCTGCCTCCGGGCTCCTACGAGGTGTCGGCGCGGCTCGAACGCAACGACGGCACCGAGCTGCTCGACGTGGTGACGGTGGAGGTCTTCGGCCCGAAGTGACGCGATGAGGTGAGCGCGCGAATGCCAGGATCGACGACTGCCCGCACTCCGTCCGCCGCGAAGCGGACGCGCCTGCGCCATCAGCGCGTCTGGATCGCCGCGGTCGTGATCGTCCTCGGATTCGAGCGGCTGGCGGGCCTCGCGGCCCCGGCGCTGCGGCACTACCTCGTCGTGCCGCTCCCGCACGTGCCGGCGGCGCCGTCGCCCTACCAGACGTTCGCCGACCTCCGCCCCGTCACGTTCACGATGACGGTCAACTGGTCGAAGGTTCCGGTCGCCTCCACCGCCGAGCAGCTCACCTCGAACCCGCTGTTCTGGCGCAACATGCACTTCGACGACTGGGATCGCCTGCCGCCCGACATCCGGCGCCTCGCGCTCGATCGGATGACCGAGCGCCATCGCCGCGCCGGCGCCGGCCCGGCCGTCTGGTCGCGGCTCGACGCCTGGCACTGGGACATGGTGCCGCAGCCGCTCCGGGCCGTCCTGTTTCCGCAGATGATCCGGTACTGGGCGAACAGCTACGGGCTCACGCGCATCTACCATCTGGACCCCGAGCGCGTCGTCGCCACGCTGAACGCGGTGATGATGGCCGAATCGTGGTTCGAACACCGGGGCATCAACGTGAACCCGTGGGGGAACCGGGACCTCGGCCTCGGCGGCTGCTCGAACCGGTGCCGCCGGATCCTCGGCGACATGGCCGAGGCCGGGGACCTCGATTTCGCGCTCGGCGACGACGACTACTTCAACCCCTGGCACGCGACGCGCGCGCTGGTCGTCTGGTTCGGCTTGGAACTGATCCGCGCCGAGGGCGATCTGAGCCTGGCGATCCGCGCCTACCATCGCGGGTTCGAGACGGCGTCCTCCTCCCGCGACGAAGGAGCCGAGTACCTCGCGAACGTGCTCCGGCTCCGTGACCGCTACTTCGGGCCGCAGGTGGAGTCGCCGACGTGGCAGGCGCTCCGCGTCTGGGCGGCCGAGTCGTCGCGCCCCGCAGCCGTGCTGGAAGTCAGCGACCCACCCACACTCCTCGGCTACCACAACTGATCCTGGCCCGTTGCGGCGGAGGCAGGCGAACCCGCACTCCGCTCCTGCCCGAACGGCCACGGCTGGGGTGCCTCACGGCGAACAAGCGCCGTCGATGCTCGTCCGACCTCCATCACAACGCTGGCGACTGACATACACACACGCCCCAGCTGATCCGTGGTGCGGACGAGGATCGGGGTTTGCACCGTCCCCGTCCGTACACAAGGAGGGGCAAAGAAATGAGACGCGTGACGAACGCATGGATGATCGGGCTGGTCGCGTGCGCCACCGTGGCGGGCGCGGCGTGCAATCGAACGCCGGCTGAGCGGGAAGAGGTCCGCGCGCCGGCCACAGAACCCGCGTGGAGTCCGGGTACCGACGCGGGGATCACGACGTCGGTGCAGGCCAGGTACTACGCCGACGAGACGGTGCGCGGGCGGCAGATCGACGTCAGCACCCAGGACGGCGTCGTCACGCTGAGGGGCACCGTGGATTCCGAGGCCGCGCGCCAGCAGGCCGTGACCATCGCGCGGTCGGTCGAAGGCGTGTCCCGGGTGGAGGACCAGCTCCAGGTCGGCGCTCCGGCGGCGACGGCCGAGGCGCGCGAGACGGCGCCGCCCGCCTCCGGTGAGCGGCCCGAACAGACGGGAACCGCCGGGCGCACGGTCGAGGACCGCGTGCAGCCGGCGTGGATCACGACCAAGATCCAGGCGCAGTACTTCGTGAGCCCCGAGATCAAGCCGTGGAACATCGACGTGACCACCGCGAGCGACGGCGTGGTGACGCTCCAGGGCGAGGTCGACGCCGCGGCTGACAAGACCGAGGCGGTGAGGATTGCCCGCGAGACGGAGGGCGTCACGCGCGTCGAGGATCGCCTGCGCGTGAAGGGCGAGCCCGCCGAACGCGAAGCGGCGCCAGCCGCCGGCGAACGCCCGGAGGAGGGCCTCACCCAGCCGGACGCCTGGCTGACCTCGAAGATCCAGGCCAAGTACTTCATGGACGACGAAGTGAAAGGCCGGGCGATCGACGTCGACACTCACGACGGCGTGGTGACGCTGAAGGGCGCGGTCACCTCTGAGGCGGAGCGGAGGCAGGCCGTGGCGCTCGCCCGCAACACGGATGGCGTCAAGGACGTGAACGATCAGCTGCAGGTGCAGCCCGAAGGGGCCGAGCCGCGGGACCCTGGCGCGGCCGACACGAGAATCCCCCCGGTGACGCCGGTCGTGGACGACACGTGGATCACCACCAAGATCCAGTCGAAGTACTTCCTCGATCAGGATGTGAAAGGCCACCAGATCAACGTGGACACCCGGAAGGGCGTGGTGACGCTGGCGGGCACCGTCGAGACGGAGCAGCAGAAGCAGCAGGCCGAACGGATCGCGAGCGAGACCGACGGCGTGTCGAAGGTCGTCAACAACCTCGCGGTCGGGGGCCGCTGAGGCCGCCCACCTTCCGCCCCGGACGCAAGAAAAAGGCCAGCCGGCACGCGCCGGGCTGGCCTTTTCCCTCGGACGGGCCGATCGTTACTGCTCCAGGCTGGTCGCGAAAAGGTAGACGTCCTCGTTCCAGTCGCCGGACGGATCGAGCCTGTCCCGCATCCTGGACGGCATCTGGAGCACGACGCCCTCGATCGACACCTGGCCCTCGGCGGCCGCGGCTCGATCGGCCTGCGCCGGCAGCACGAAGGGCCGCGTGCCGCCGGCCGCACGAATCCAGAACCCCTTGCCATCCGCCGACCGGCTGGCGACGTCGACGCGATCGAGATCGACCCGGCGGCCGACCGAGCTCCGGCGCGCGTCGGCGAGGTCGTCGAGACTGGCGATCGGCTCGCCGCGCGCCGCACCTGCGGCTCCGGCCCGCCCCGTCGTGCCCGCCGCGCCCGCGGTTCCGGCCGTGCCGGTCGCCGCCGGAGCGGTTTCGATCGCCAGCGCCACGTCGCTGTTGCCGCCGACGATCCGGCTGGCCACGAGCACCGGCTTCAGCGCCAGATCGGCCTCGACCTCGGGCGACAGATCGAACCAGCCCCACTCGCGCTCGAAGTCGGCGCGAGCGAACGGCTTCAGGGTCCCAGTGACGGTCACCCGATCGTCGTCTTTGATGAGCGCCACGAGATGGGTGGGCATGAAGACCAGAATCTCGCCTTCGAGATCGGCCCAGTCCGGCTCGTCGATCGTGAAGACTCGCGGCCCGAGGACGTCCTCGACCTCGCCGTCCACGCTCACGGTCTTGCCGATGTACTTCTGCCCGCCGTCCTCCAGCTGGTCGAGCCGCACTTTCATTGCCGTCCGTTCGGCTTCGATCACCGGGGCAGTCGAGCGCTGGGACTCACCGGAGCCCGGCGAGCGGACCATGGCCGAGGCCGCCGCCTGGGTGTCGCGCCACTGCTGCCACTCGCGATCCACGTCGGCGTCGCTGCTCCACGTGCCGCGGTTGCCCGAGGCGTCGTACGTGTACAGCGTGCCGCGTGACTGGTCGCTGCCCTCCACGTCGCCCGACAGGACCAGCGTCCTGGTCCGCTGGGCGATGTCCCTGGCCTGTTCGTCCGGATAGACGAACTGATGGCCGTAGAGCGAGCCCGGATAGAACCAGGCCTTGATGGCCGGCGGCGTACCCGGCTCGGTCGGATTGATCCTCAGCACCACGTCGCCCTTCGCGTCGGCCCGCTTCGTCGGGATGGCCTGGGTAGCGTCACGAACTCGCCGCCGTCCTCCTTCAGGATCTTGACGACGTGCCGGTTGGAATCGGAGGTGACGAGCCTGAACACGTACGTGCCAGGCTGGAGCGTCGCTCCGGGCACCAGCATGGGTTCCGAGAACGTGAGGATCGTCCGGTCGTTCCACTGCTGCGCCGCGGCCGTCGAACCGCCCACGGGCAGCGCGGCTGCGAGCGCGAGCAGCAATCGTGTTCTTCGTAGAGTTGACTTCATCTGTTGAGAGCCTCCTTTCAGCAGCGCGAGACGAAATCCAAGATCGGATCCGGCGCAACCTCGGGAGAGGAGGACGCGCCGCGCGGGCGGCGGGAATGTCGGCCCCGGGCTCACCGGAAGTCGACCGTTACCACCAGGCGGGTCGATTATGGCGGAGGTGGAGGTTTCCCTTCACTGCACGAACGATGAACCGGACGCGGGGCGTGCAAGCGCGTACACCACGTAATCCTCGTCGCCCTGCGACGCGGTGAACTTGCCGACCGGCGTGGTCGCGGCCTGGAACGCCTCCGCCTCCTCCGCGTTCCACGTGAACACCTTGCCGTACATGTAGCGCTGCTCTCCCTCGTCGCTCAGATCGAGCGGCGGCAGCACGATGAGCACGGGACGTGCTCCGCCGGCGCCGACCTCGCGGGCGGCGGCGAGCACGTCGCCGAGCGTGAGATGCGCCTGCGACGCGGTGGTCCACGAGACGGTGGGGCTGAAGCGGCGCTCCCGCGGCAGGTAGATGGGGTTCGACGCGTAGAATGGCAGCGACTCCATCATGAAATCGGGTTCGGCGACGATGACCGCGTCGCGATACTGCGCCGATGCCGTCAGGAACGCGCCGAAAGCCCGGCTCGCGCTCCGGGCCTCCGCGATGTCGGCCCGGATCACCCCAGGCGCTCTCATCACATCGAGCGCGAGCAGCGACAGGAGCGCCCCGTAGAGCCCGCCGCGGAACACGAGGCGGGGGATCCGGCGGAGCGCCTGCGTCCCGGCCGATTCGATCAGGATCCAGTAGAGGAACAGCAGGAACATCAGATACAGGCCCTGGTGCCGGTACCAGCCGGGATAGATCAGCCGGAAGAACATGCCGAGCGCGAGCTGCGCGCCGAGCGCGGCGAGCAGCAGCGGCGGCCGCAGGAACAGGCCGACGATCGCGCCGTAGAGCAGGAGGATCGCCACCTTCGGCCGCACCCAGCCCGGAATCAGATCCGGGAACGTCTCGTCGGGCCTGATCACCGCCCCGCGGACCGCCTGCAGGACGTCGCCTGTCGCCAGCCTCTGATGCCCCGGCGCGAGGGTCGTGCTCTGGCGCGGCATCGCGAACGCGAGCGCCACGATCGCGCCGGCCAGCACGACGCCGAGCGGAAGATAGCGCGAGACGTCCGGCGCGATGCGCCCCTTCCACTGCCCGGCCGCGATCTCCAGGCCCCACGCCCCTGCCACCAGGCCTGCGAACATTGTCGAGTGCACGTTCGTGTTCGCGAGGAGCGCCAGCGCGGCGGCCAGCCGGTACGGGTGCGTCGCGCGCGTCCGGTACAGCACCGCCGCGAGGAACATCAGCAGCATGCTGATCCCGTAGTTCCGCGCCATCACCGAGTACTCGAACGCCGCGAGCGCGGTGAAGATGACCACTGTCCTGAGCCAGAGGGGGAACGGCGCGGCGAACATGAAGAGGGCGGCCGCGGCGAAGGCGACGAGGATACTCGCGATCGGAAGCACGAGCGGCGAGTCCACGATCGACGTGCCGGTGAAGAGCAGGACGTACCACAGGACCGGATGCCCGTCGTACTGGATGAGGTGGTAGAGATCGAACGGCGTGCCGGCGGCGCGCGCGAGGGACCAGGCGCGCACCTCGTCGCGCCAGAACTCATGGTGCGCGGTGGTGAACACGACGAGCGCCAGCCAGACGGCGAGGACGGCGCCGGTGACGACGCGGGTTCGGCGCGTGGCGGGTTGGCTTGACAGGTTCATCGCCGAGCTTCGGCCTCGACGGTTCGCCTTGCAAGGCGCACGCCGGATCGCGTCCCGGCGGCGGCTCCCTCACATCCGCGCGAAGGCGCCCGCGAAGAGCACGCACAGCAGCGCGCCGGCGACACTCATCGACAGCCCCCAGACGAGCAGCTTGCGGAACAGATCGCGCGACGCGTCGGGGTCGGCCACGGCGGCGACGCACAGCGCGCCCAGCGTCGAGAGCGGCGACACGTCCACGATCGACGCGCCGACGTTGATGCTGAGCGCCACGGCCAGCGGATCGCCGCCGCCAACCCGCTCGACGAGCCCCGGCGCCATCGGCAGGAATGTCGGCAGGACGACGCCGGAGGTGCTGCTGCAGGTGGAGATGATGCCGGTGACGAACGCGATGACGCCGTTGAGGGTGGCGGGCGTCGCGAGCCGGGCGAGCAGCCCCGTGAACAGCTCCATCCCGCCCGCCCGCTCCGCCGCCGCGACCAGCATCGTCACGCCGCACACCATCAGGATGGCGGTCCACGGCATGCGTTTGATGGCGGCGGTCTCGTCCGCGGCGCGGCCGGCGATGAGCAGGGCGGCGGCGGCGAACGCCGCGAGCGCGATGGACGCGCCGGCGAACACGACGGCGGCCACCCAGCCGGCCACCACCGCGGCGGTAAACCGCTGCGCCCGCGTGAGCGCCGCGCGCTCCGCCTCCGTGGCGGGCGCCGCCTCGGCGCGCAGCCTCGGCGCCATCACGGCGAAGGCCGCGGCCGTCACGATGACGTGCGCGAGGAAGTTCGCGGCCCAGACCTTCCACTCGTGGCCGCCGAGCCCCGCCTCCGCCATGCGCGAGTTGGCGATGATGCCGACGGCGCTGAGGGGCGAGAGATTGCCGGCGTTGGCGCCGTTGGCGACGACCAGCGCGGTCAGGAAGGGCGGGATGCTGGCGCGGACGCCGATCGCCATCGCGAGCGGGGCCACGAGCGCCACGCTGGCTATGGCGCCGGGCCCCACGGTGGCGATGCCGCCGGCAATCGCGAAGATGAGCAGGGGGACGAGTCTGGCGCTGCCGCGCGCGAGATCGACCAGTCGGTGCGCGAGCAGGCCCACGGTGCCGTTGACGTCGGCGAGCGCGAAGAGGAGCGTGACGCCGGCCAGGGTGACGAACAGCATGGTCGGAAAGCCGCCCAGCACCGAATCGGGCGCCAGGCCGGCATACGCCCCGACCAGCCACGCCAGCGGAATCGCCACGAGTCCGACGTTCATGCGGGACGTGAAGCTGATGACGATCGCGGCGACGAGCGCGAGGAGGGACGCGAGCGCCGCGCTCATGCAGGGTCCGGGGTGTTCATGGGTCGGGTGGGAGCATATAACAGGACTGCGCGGTCACTTTTGCATTTACCATTGACCATCTTCCATCCAGGAGTTGCCATGCTCACACGACGCGGGTTTCTCGGCGCTTCCGGCGCCGCTCTCGCCACCGTCCCGACCCTCCGGGCCGAGCCCCGGGAGCAGGACGCGCGGCCGGTGCCGCCCTCGATCGAGGCGCTGGCCTCGATGAAGGACCGCGCGCGGCCGATCACGGCCGACGAGCGCCGCGGCCGCATCGAGCGCGCGAAGCGGCTGATGACCGAGCACACGATCGACGCGATGGTCCTCTGCGGCGGCACGTCGCTCGTGTACTACACGAACCTTCGCTGGAGCGGCCTGGAGCGGCTCTTCGCGTGCGTGATCCCCGTCAAGGGCGATCCGTTCGTCGTGTGCCCTGCCTTCGAGGAAGATCGCGCGCGCGAGCAGCTCGCGATCGGGCCGTTCGGCGGTACGGCCGACGTACGGACGTGGCAGGAGCACGAAGATCCGTATGTACTCGTCGCGCAGGGCCTGAAGGCGCTGGGGATCGCCGGCGGGCGCGTAAGCGTCGAGGAGACGGTCAAGTTCGTGTTCAGCGACGGCATCGCGCAGGCCGCGCCGGCCGCGACCCTCGTGAGCGCCACGCCGGTGACCGCCGGCTGCCGCGGAGTCAAGGACGCGCACGAGCTGGAGCTGATGCAGCTCGCGTCCACCGTCACGCTGCGCGCCTACGAGGCGGCGTGGAAGGCCATCGCCGACGGCATGACGCAGACCGAGTTCGCCCGCCTCGTGTCCGCCGCGCACGCGCGCCTCGGCTTCAACGGCGGCGCCGGCGTGCAGATCGGCGAGTACTCGGCCCTCCCTCACGGCTCGATCCAGCCGCAGGTCATCCGCGAAGGGTCGATCCTGCTCATCGACGGCGGATGCACCGTCGAGGGCTACCACGCCGACATCAGCCGCACGTTCGTCCTCGGGAAGCCGACCGACAAGATGAAGCGCGTCTTCGACATCGAGCGCCGCGCCCAGGACGCGGCGCTCGCGGCCGCGCGGCCCGGGGTGCCCTGCGAGGCGGTGGATGCCGCCGCGCGCAAGGTGATCGTGGACGCCGGGTACGGTCCCGGCTATACCTACTTCACGCACCGCGTGGGCCACGGCCTCGGGATGGACGTCCACGAGTGGCCGTACCTGGTCCGCGGCAACAGGCTCCCGCTCGCGCCCGGCATGACGTTCTCGGACGAGCCGGGCATTTATCTCCCGGGCGAATTCGGCGTACGGCTCGAAGACGACATGTACATCACGGGGGACGGCGCGAAGCTCTTCACGCCGCAGTCGGAGAGTCTGGAGAAGCCGTTCTAGCAGGCCGCTGAAGAAAAAGGCGGTCTGATGGAAGATGGAAAATGGTAAATGGAAAAGAGCTGGCGAATTTGGGCATTTTTCCATCTTCCATCTTCCATTTTCCATGCAGGATACCGGACGCTGCGGCGCACGCCGGAGATCGGGATCCGGATGGCGCTCGGCGCCGGCCGCCTGCAGATTCTGCGGCTCGTGCTGGCGGAAAGCGCGATGCTGGCGGCGGCCGGGCTCGCGCTGGGGGTCCCGGCGGCGCTGGCCGCGACGCGCCTGATCGGCGCGCGCTGCTGTTTGGCGTCAGCCCGTCCGATCCGGCGGCCTTCGCGGCCGGCGTGGCGGGGATCGTGACGGCCATCCTCGCGGCGTCGCTGCTGCCCGCGTGGCGGGCGGTGCGCCTGAGCCCGGCCCGCGCGCTGCGCGACGCCTGAGCTTCGCCGGCCGCTCGCGGACTTACCGCTTCCTTACCGAACCGTAAACTCTCCCTGATGCCCTCGGCCCGCGGGTCGCCTATGATGGCGTCTGCCGCAATTCTGGCTGATTCAGAAGGAGCAACACCCTTGCGTCACTTACCTGCCACGTCAATCCTCGCGCTGGCGATGGCCCTGTGCCTGCCGGCGATCCCGAGCGCCGCGCCGCAGCGCGACGCGGACACGCCGCTCGCGCCGCTTCTCACGAACCTCGGCACCTGGCATCGGCCGGTTGCCACATCGTCCGACCGCGCGCAGCAGTTCTTCGATCAGGGGCTGCGCATGCTGTATGCGTTCAACTTCGTCGAGGCCGACCGGTCGTTCCGCGAGGCCGCGCGGCTGGATCCGACGATGGCGATGGCCCACTGGGGCCAGGCGATGGCGCTGGCGCCGAACATCAACGCGCCGATGCCGGACCAGGACGGGCGCACGGCGTACTCGGCCAGCCGGCAGGCGCTTCGCCTGAAGGCGCAGGCCAACGAGGCCGACCGCGCGCTCATCGACGCGCTCGCGGTCCGCTTCGCGCCTGACGGCAAGGGCGATCGCGCCGCGCTCGATCGCGCGTACGCCGACGCCATGAAGAAGGTCGCTGCGCAGTATCCCGACGACGCGGATGCGGGAACGCTTGCGGTGGCGGCGTTCATGCAGACGACCGCGTGGGACTACTGGCTGCCGGATGGGTCGCCCAAACCGGGCGTCATGGACGCGATGGCCACGCTCGAGCGCCTCGTCGCGAGGCACCCGACCAACGCGGGCCTCCACCACTACTACATCCACCTCGTGGAAGCCTCCGACGAGCACGTGCGGAAGGCCGAGCCGAGCGCGGATGCGCTGTTCGACATGATGCCGGGCGCGGGCCACATCGTGCACATGCCATCGCACGTCTACCTGCGTGTCGGGCGCTACGGGGACGCGATTCGCGCCAACGAGCGCGCGGCCCGCGCCGACGAGGAGTACATCGCCCAGTGCCGCGCGCAGGGGCACTACCCGGTCGCCTACTACCCGCACAACATCCACTTCCTGTGGGCGGCCGCGACGATCGAAGGGCGCAGCGACCTGGCGCTCGACGCCGCCCGCAAGGTCGCCGACAAGGTGCCGCATCACCTGGGCGGCCAGCTCCCGTGGACGCACGACTTCCCGATGATTCCGCTGTACGCCATGGTGCGGTTCGGGCTGTGGCGGGAGATCCTGAGCGAGCCGAAGCCGCACGTCGGCACGCCGTATCCGAATGCGATCTGGCACTACGCGCGGGCGCTCGCGAAAACCGCGCGCGGCGAGACGGCGAGCGCGCATGACGAGCTGAAGAAGCTGGAAGCCGTCCGGACGAACCCGGCGTTCGAGAAGGAACTGGCCGACGCACCGCTCGCGAGCAACGTGGATATCGCCATCCAGGAGGTCCGGGCGGAACTCGCGGCCCGCAAGGGCAGCATGGATGAGGCCATCGCACTCGCGACGAAGGCGGTCGAGCTGCAGGACGCGCAGGCCTACAACGAGCCGGAGACGTGGCACCGTCCGACGCGGCTCGTCCTCGGCGCGCTGCTGCTCGAGGCGGGCAGGTTCGACGAAGCGGAAGAGGTCTACCTCGAAGATCTGCGCCGGCACCCCGAGACCGGCTGGGCGCTCGTCGGGCTGCGCGACAGCCTCGCGGGCCAGGGCAAGACCGCGGAGGGGGCCGAGGCCGACGCGCGGTTCCGGAAGGCGTGGGCGCGCGCGGACTTCCCGCTCGAGTCGTCGCGCATCATGACGCCGGCGTCCTCCGGCACGCGATCCACCGAGAACATCAGCGGCGGCACGGCGGGCGTGGCCCGCGACGCGCGGCTGGCCAACGGCCTCCGGCTCCGCTACGTCGAGCGCGGGCCCGCGAACGCGCCGGCCGTCATCATGCTTCACGGCTACTCCGACTCGTCGTTCTCGTTCAGCCGCGTGATGCCGCTCCTGCCGGACAACCTGCGCGTGATCGCGGTGGATGCGCGCGGCCATGGCGAGTCCGACCGTCCGGCGTCCGGCTACTCCATGGATGACTTCGCGCGCGACACGATCGAGCTGATGGATGCGCTCGGCATCGAGCGCGCGACGATCGTGGGGCACTCGATGGGCAGCTTCATCGCCCGCCGGGTCGCGGTGCTGGCGCCGGAGCGGGTGTCAGGCCTCGTCCTCGCCGGCGCCGGCATTCGGGGCGACAACGACGCGGTCAAGAGCCTGCGCGAACCGGTGGAGGCGCTGACGGATCCGATCGATGAAGCCTTCGTGCGTGAATTCCAGGTGAGCACCATCGCGCGGCCGGTGCCGCCAGAGTTCCTGGAGAAGGTCATCGGCGAGAGCCGGAAGCTGCCGCCAGCCGCGTGGAAGGGAATCTTTTCGGGCCTGATGGAGTACAAGGGCGGCGAGGATGGCATCAAGGCGCCGACGCTCGTGCTCGGCGGGGAGAAGGATGCCATCTTCTCCGTCGCGGAGCAGCGGGCGATCGCCCAGGCCATCCCCGGCGCGACGGCCACGATCGTTCCCGGCATCGGCCACTCGATTCACTGGGAGGATCCGGAGCGGTTCGTGTCGGAGGTGACGGCGTTCATAGGACGCACGTCGAAGGTCACGTCGACGCCGCCGCTTCGCGGCGGATGGTAATGGTAGATGGTAAATGGTGGATGGTAAGGGCCCGTCCGGAAATAACTGCGTCATTCTGGCCGCCGATGCATCCCGCCTCGCTGCGTTGCTCGTCGGTCACATGCGCCCGGCATGCTCCCTCCTC
>Ga0299914_10002695_pt1 | contig 12322 bp, 12 predicted proteins | sample RVTome_10_FD_201361 | JGI IMG/M metagenome (GOLD analysis project Ga0299914, IMG submission 201361) | Soil microbial communities from uranium-contaminated site in the Upper Colorado River Basin, Wyoming, United States - RVT153D57 (version 2) ... | reverse complement strand
CCGGCGACCGTCATCAGCAGTCACAAGGAGGAACGACAGTGCCGATCAGCATTGCAGTCCCTCCCGGCCGCGCGGAGCGCGCCTGACGACCTCCACCTGAGGTAACACACGGCGCCAAGCGCTCCTGCCCGGTCGGGACCACCCCCGTCCCATCCTGCCCAGGAGCGCTGTTTCGTGTCATCCACGACGTCGCCGCAGCGGGCGGCGCCCGCATGGCCGCACGACGAGCCATACGAGGACCATCCACGCGGCACTCTCAAGTCCGGCAAGGAGGCCGAGATCTTCCTGGTGGAGCGCCGCTTCGCCAGCGGTCCGCGCCTGCTCGCGCACAAGCGATACCGCCCCCGCTACCCCGGCAAGGGCCAGCTGCGGGCCGAGGGCTTCAGCAACTCCACCGCCTACCGCGGCGACGCGATCTACAAGGCAGGCTGGTTCCTGCCGACGCGAGACAAGAAGGCGCTGATGGGCGGCAGCCGCTACGGTCATGAGCTGGCAGGCCGCCTGTGGCCGATGCAGGAGTGGACGATGCTGCGCCGCGCATGGGATGCGGGCGCATCGGTCCCCTACCCCGTCGAGCGGACCGATCACGGATTGATGATGGAGTTCATTGGCGACGACTCACAGGCGGCTCCGAAGCTCGGTCAGGCGAGGCTGTCGCGGGCCGAGCTGGCATCGGCCTGGGAGCAGCTGCTCGCCAACCTGCGCGCCCTGACCGATGCCGGCCTGGTGCACGCCGACCTGTCGGTCTACAACCTGCTGTGGTGGGAGGGGCGGTTGATCGTCATCGACCTGCCCCAGGCCGTGGAGTTCAGCACCAACTCGGACGCCTACGAGCTGCTGCACCGTGACGTTGCCAACGTCGGCGAATGGTTCACGCGACAAGGAGCCGATGTCGACGTCGAAGCCCTCTACGCGGAGCTGCTCGCACTCGCCTGGTAGCCAGCACGATGGGTGCGAACGACCCCGGCGTGACGGGATTGGCGGGGTACTCCGCTACCGCAGCACTGGCTGCGGCTGTTCCCGCCAGGTCAGGTCCCGGTCGTCCACGGCGACGACGCCATCGAGCTGCTGGACGATCGACCGGATGGTCAGGGCCAACGCCTCGCTCGCAACCGTCCCCGACAGCCTGACGACGCCATCCCTGACGTCGGCGACCATCAGCCCGTCGACGGCGCGCAGCGCGAACGCGACCTGTTCCTTCAGCTCCTCGTCGCTCTTCGCGAAGACGCGGACGATGTCGGCCCTGCTGATGATTCCCACGAGCCGGCCGTGATCGACGACCGGCAGCCTGTTGATGCTTCCCTGCACCATGAGGTGTGCCGCACGGTGGAGTGTCTCGTCAGGACCGATCGTCCTGGCTGGTTGGGTCATGGCCTCCGATGCCGATCGCGCCGCGATGCGGTCGAGCTCGGCGCGCTTCAGGTCGCGGCCGCCAGTGAGCACCCCGAACCATGACCGTTGCGCCGGCCCGGTCCCTCCAAGGGCCTCCTTTGACAGGAAATCCCCCTCCGAGACCACGCCGAGAACCGATCCGTCGCCATCGACGACCGGAACACCGCTGATCCGCTTCTCCACGAGGAGCGCGGCAACCTGCTTCAGCGGGGTATCCGGCCTCACGACGGACACCGCGCTCGTCATCACATCTCGCACCTTCATCGCACCACTCCATGGCTACGTCTGCGATCTCAGGGTGCGGCCGCGGTCCATGCTGGCCAAGTGCCGAACGGACCTCATCAACCTGCGGATGGGACCGCGGGCTACTGCCCGCGGCCGGCGATGTACTGCCCGAAGCCCGGTTCGCCGATCACCTGCCGGTCACGCGCGATGACCGTACCTCGCAGCATCGTCAGCTCGACGTAGCCCTTGACCTTCCAGCCCAGGTAGGGGGTCCAGCCAACCTTGGTGTACAGGCCTTCATCGGTCAGGAGGGTTTCGCGGTCGAAGTCGACCAGGACCAGGTCAGCGTCGGATCCTGGCAGCAGCACGCCCTTCTGGGGATAGACGCCAACCAGCTTCGCCGGACCGACGCTGAACAGCTCGACCGCTCGGGCGAGCGTGAGCTTTCCATTGTGCACGTCGGTGAGCGTGATGCTGTATTGCCAGTCGTACTGCGGCGACCCCATTGCAGAGTTCCAGGCATCCTGCTCCATGACCTCGAGCTCCTCGAGGGTGTGCGGAGCGTGGTCGGCATCGATCCCGTCGATCGTTCCGTCGTTCAACGAGCGCCAGATCTCGGCCATGCGGTCCTCATCCTCGGTGATGAACCCGCCCGGGCAGGCCCGGCCACGAATCTGCATCAGATCATCGCGCGTCAGGTGGTAGTACTTCGGGTCCACCGTTGCGGTCACCCGCTGCCCGCGTTCCTTCGCCGCGCGGATGAGGCGCAGGCTTCCCGCCGAATGGGTATGCACCAGGTTCAGGCGCACGCCGGTCAGGCCCTGGAGGTTGATGAGCGTGTTGGCTGCCGTATGCCAGATCGCCTCGGTCGTGTAGACCTCCCCGAACGTATACCAGTTCGCGGGCTTACCGGCGGCGAACGCCTCCTCGCTCAGCTGCTCGAAGAGCCGCTGGTTGAACGGGTGAATCAGCAGTGGGAGACCCGTCTTCTCCACGGCCCGCATGGCGCGCAGCAGGTCCCCCTCGTCGTTCAACGCCAGCCTCGGGTCGTGTGGATAGGCGCCAGAGACCTGGAAGATCTTGTAACCGGTTGCTCCTGCCTCCGCCAGCTTCGCGATCTCGTCGATGTTGGTTCCGGCGACCCAGTGCCCCCAGTCGATGATCGACTTCGCATCCGCCAGCTCCCGCTTCTGCAGGTACGTCTCCACCGTGTCCGTAGGGGGCTCGACGTTCGGCATGTCGATCATGGTGGTGATGCCACCCGCGGCCCCGGCCTGGGACGCGGTCAGGAAGTCTTCCTTGTGCGTATAGCCCGGCTCGCGCGTGTGGGCGTGGGTGTCGATGATGCCCGGCAGCACCAGACGCCCTGGGGCGTCGATCGTCTCGACCGCCTCGGTCGGGTTGTCCCGCGACACGACCCCCGCAATGCGCCCGTCGTCGATGAGGAGATCGGCCTCCACGAGCGTTCCGCCGATCATGACGCGGCCGCCGCGGATTCGGGTCTGGTAGTTGGCCACCTTCAGGAGTCTCCTTTCAGCTGCTGCCCGCGTCCGCGACTTCCACGAAGTCAGCGCCTGCGGGGGCGTAGATCTCGATCAGAACCGCCTCTTCGTCGCCAGGGTTCGTCACGGAGTGCGGCGACCCGGGAGGGATGAAAGCAGCGTCTCCGGGTGACAGCTCGTGGTCGACACCGTGAAGGCGGACGGTCAGACGCCCGGAGAGGAGGTAATAGACGTTCTCGCTCGTCGTGTGGAGGTGATAGGGACCGCGCCCGGACCCTGCGCGGACCCGGTTGATGTGCAGGTCGACAGCGGACGCCCCGACCGAGGGATTGACGAGGTCGGTGGCGATGCCGCGTCCGGAACGCAGAGCTCGTTCGGGTGCTCCCGCACCACGGATGATCCGGCCGTTCGTCATCGGAGCGCCACGCTGATGCTCTTGTTCTGGCTGAATCCATAGAGCTCGTCGATCGAGTACTCGGTACCGGTTCCAGAGTCCTTGTGTCCGCCAAACGGGACGCCGATCCATCGCTTCTCGACGTCATTGACCCACACGTAGCCGGCGTCAACCCGTTGGCTCAGTCGGATGGCGGCGTCGAGGTCTCGCGTGTAGATGCTCGCCGTCAGCCCGTACCGGACACCGTTGACGGCGGCGAGCATGTCATCCTCGTCATGCCACGGAGTGACGCCCAGCACGGGGCCGAAAATCTCATCGGTCGAAATCCGCATCTCGGGCGTGACGTCAGCGAAGACGGTGGGCCGATAGTAGAAGCCGGCGGCGTATGGATCGTCGCCCGGTCGCTCCCCACCCACCACGAGCCTCGCCTGCTCAGCCTTGCCGCTGTTGACGTACTCCTCCACCTTCTCCAGTTGGTCGCCGGAGACCAGGCTGCCGAGCTCGGTCTCATCGACCTCAGGCGGTCCCATCTGCAGCGCCGCCAGCCGCTGCGCGACGCCGTCGACGAATGCGGCATAGAGATCCTTATGGATAAACGCACGCGAAGTCGAACCACATGACTGGCCGAGCACGCGCGTGAGGTTCATGCCCTCGACCGCCGCCTCGATCGCCTCCTCCACCGACACATCCGGCAGAACGATCAGCGGGTTCTTGCCACCCAGTTCGAAGGACAGGTGCTTCACGCGGCCGCTGGCGGCCGCATCGGCCTGAATGCGGAGCGCCGTTGGGACGCCACCGGTGAAGGCGATGCGGTGCACGTCGGGGTGACGGACCAGGTGTGAGCCGGTCTCGCCGCGCCCGGTGACGACGTTGAAGACACCGGGCGGAAGGTGATTAGCCGCGAGCTCTGCCAGGCGGAGGGCCGACAGCGGTGTCTGATGGGCGGGCTTGAGCACCACGGCGTTGCCGGCGACCAACGGCGCAGCGGTGCGGGCCGTGGCGAACAGGGTTGGGTGGTTGTATGGGGTGATCACGCCGACGACCCCGTAGGGCTCGCGGATGGTGAGGTGCAGGTGGTCCGGGCTGGCCGGAATCGTCTGGCCGGTCAGCTGCAGCGCCAGCCCGCCGAAGTACTCGAGCGTGCGCGCTCCCTGCTGAGCGCCGCGTCGCATCCCACGAATCGGATTGCCGGCGTTGCGGGCATCGATCGCCGCCAGGTCCTCGACGTGCGTCGCCACTGCGCGCCCGAATCCGGCCACGGCGGATCCGCGTGCCACAGCGCCCATCGCCCACCACTCTGGCTGCGCGCGCCGGGCGGCGGACACCGCAGCGTCCACATCGTCGAAACCCGCCTCGGGCACCTCCGCCAGGATCGCGCCGCGGGCCGGCTCGAACACCTCGTAGCGTCGGTCGGCGGCCGCGGATACCTCCCGCCCGCCGACATGCATGCCCGGATGGATGATCGTCACGAGCCGGCCACGCCGTGCGAGGAGAAGGCCGGGATGACGTCGGTCGCGAACTGCTCGGCGGCCTCCTCGAACTCACTCATCAGCAGCCGGAGGTCGACGACCAGCAGCTCGATGCCTCGTTCAACGAACGCCTGGATCTGTTCGATGCAGTCGTCCGACGAGCCGGCCACCACGGCACCGGCCAGATCGTCGAGCGACTCGAACGGCTGCTTCCACCGCTCGGTCGCGGTCTGAAGCAGCTGCGCCAGGGGCAGCTTGTCGAGAGCTTCCTGGCGGGTCGCTGCGATGCTCACGGTCGGGATCGACCCCAGCCGCGGCTCTCGGCCCAGCGGCGCCATCGCCTCCCGGAGGCGGCCAGTGGCCACGTCGTATCGACGGAATGGACAGCGCCCGGGCAGCAGTCCGTCAGCGTAGTCGGTGATGGCCCGGATGGCGGCATTCGACGCCCCGCCGTACCACACAGTGAGGTCCGGGCTCGGGGCAGGGTCGAGGTGGAAGTCCGTGAGCCTGGTCAGCTCGCCGTCGTAGGAGAACCGGTCGTTGCGGGCAACGCCACGGATGACCTCGACCATCTCCCGGCAGAGGCGAATTCGCTTCTCGAACGGAATGCCGACCAGCTCCCACGGACGGCGTGGCGTGCCCGGTCCGACACCCAGCTCCACCCGGTCACCGGCCAGGAATGTCAGGGAGCCGACCAGCTGTGCGGTGACGGCCGGATGCCGGAAGGGTGTCAGAACCGCCGTGCCAAGGCCGATGCGCTCCGTTCGGGCCGCCACCGCCGCCAGTGCGATGAACGGGTCGACGAACCGGGTTCCCGGAAGCTCGAAGCCGTGCGGCTCGAAGCCAAGGTTGTCGCGCACCCACACCGAGTCGTATCCGAGAGCCTCGAGCCGTGGCGCGAACCCGAACAGCCGCTCGTGGGTCGACGCTGCGCTGAAGTGCGGAAGCAGGATGCCGAAGCGCACCGGCGGCCATCTCCTCCAGTCGACTAACGATTAGACGTTTCCCCCGGGCATGGCAGTATATATCGGAAGAGGAGCGGCTGAGGGAGTCGAAGGATGGGCCACGAGACCGGCAGGGCGGGCGGCGAAGAGGTCACCTTCTTCAGTGACGGCCTGCGCCTACACGCCATCTACCAGCGTCCGCCGGGCGAGCCTGCCGGCGGCATCGTGTTTCTGCCCGGCTCGCGGGTCACGAAGGAGACCCCCTATTACGACAGCTACGTGCGCAGCCTCGTCGATGGCGGCCTGGCCGTGCTGCTCGTTGATTACCGGGGTTGGGGCCGGAGTGAAGGAAACCGGGGCACGCTCTACCCGCTGGAGCAGGTGGCGGACGCGCGGAATGCGATCACCTACCTGTCGACACGGGAGGAGCTCTCTGGACGTGGGCTCGGGCTCTTCGGGGTCAGCATGGGTGGTGCGCATGCGGCCTACGCGGCCGGGTACGACGATCGCATCGCAGCGGCCGTCGCCGTGCTTTCGCCGATGGACGGCGAGGTGATGCTGCGGCAGACCCGTCGCGAGTACGAGTGGGTCGAGCTGCAGGGTCTGATGCGAGAGGACCGCAGGCGGCGTGTGCTGATGGGAACGGGGGAAGCGGTCGGCCAGCTTTCCCCGCCGACGCCCGAGCGGGCGCGAACGACGGCGGTCGCGGCCGACCCGCCACCGCCCATTCCAATCGCCTGCCTGGAGGCCCTGGCTGAATACCGGCCGATTGACGTCGTTCATCGCATTGCGCCGCGCGCCATGCTGTGGTTCGCTGCGACGGAGGACCCCGTCTGTCCAATCGAGCCGATTCGATCGGCATTCGAACGCGCGGCAAGCCCGAAGCGACTGGTCGAGATCCCCAGCGCGGAGCACTACGGCACCTACGTCGCGTACCAGGACCTCATCATCGAGGAATCGGTGCGCTGGTTCCGCGAACACCTGCACGCCGACGGTCCACGCGTTCGGAGCGAGCTGTAGCCCATGCCTCGGGTCATGCTCATCGGCACCGGCGGGACGATCCAGAACAGCGATGCCGGCCGCCTGTCGCTGGAGGCGATGATGGCCGACATTCGAGCACGCCACCCGGCGTCGCTGCCCCTGGGGGTGGAGCTGGATTCCAGCGAGCTGCTGTCAGCCGGTGCCGAGACGTTCGGTCCCGAGGAGTGGCGCGTGATCGGTCGTGCCGTTCAAGCAGCAGCGGATCGTCCCGATGTGGATGGGGTGGTCCTGACGCACGGCACCTTCACCGCGGAGGAGACGGCATACCTGCTGCACCTGACGATACGCACCCGCAAGCCCGTGGTCCTGGCCGTGTCACAGCGCAAGCACGGCACGATCGGCAATGACGGCGACCGGAACCTCGTCGATGCGATTCGCGTGGCGGCCACCCCCGCCGCTGGCGGCCAGGGTGTCCTGGTCGTCGTCAGCGATGAGATCCACTCCGCGCGCGATGTCGTCAAGGAGCACCAGCACCTGACCGGCTTCCGCTCGAACCATGGAGCCCTGGGCAGCATCGAATCGGACCAGGTCACGTTCTACCGTCGGGTGCTGCGCCGGCACACGGACGTGTCCGCGTTCCGGCTGGACTCACTCGAGCGCATGCCGAAGGTCGACATCGTGGCGGCATATCCCGGAGCCGATGCGGTTGCGGTCGAAGCGGTCGTGGCGGCAGGAGCCGAGGGGCTGATCCTGGCCGGCTATGCCTACAGCGGGGTGGCGAATCCGATTCAGATGGAGGCCCTCCGGCGCGCTGCCGACGGCGGCGTGGTGGTGGTCCTCGCCAGCCGGGGACGGGAGGGTCGGATCCCTGACGCAGGCCGCGAGTGGAGCGTGCGTGCTGACAACCTGACGCCACAGAAGGCGAGAATCCTGCTCGGGCTGGCGCTGACAGAGACGCGCACGCCCGCCGCCGTCCAACAGCTATTCGACACGCATTGAGGTGGATCCCGACATGCGACTCGAGGGCAAGACCATCCTGGTGACAGGCGGCGGGCACGGCATCGGTCGCGCGTACTGCCGCCGAATCGCGCGTGAAGGAGGACGGGTCGGTGTGCTGGACATCGACGGACGGGCCGCCCGGGACGTAGCGGCAGAGATTGCGGGGGTGGGTGGGCAGAGCCTGGCACTCGATGCCGACGTGACCGCCCTGGCGGCGCTCGAGGATGCGGCCGCGCAGCTCGTGGCCAGGTTCGGGGCCATCAATGGGCTGGTGAACAATGCCGGCATGTTGACGATTCGCCCGATCTCGCGCGTGGGCTTCGAGAGCATCCCGGATGACGAGTGGGACGAGCTGTTCCGCGTGAACGTCAAAGGGGTATGGCACGGCTGCCGCGTGGTGGCCCCTCACCTCCGCCGAGCAGGCGGGGGATCAATCGTCAACATCGGCTCGGGCACGTTCTTCAACGGGAGCCCCACCCGCGTCCACTACGTGGCCTCCAAGGGGGCCGTCGTGGGAATGACTCGCGTCCTGTCGCGGGAGCTGGGGGCGGATGGTATCAGGGTCAATACCCTCGTGCCGGGCAGCACGCTCAGCGAGGACGACCCGAGCCCGGACGTCATCGAGATGCGTCGCGCCCAGATCGGCAATCGGTCACTGAAGCGAGTCGAGATGCCGGAGGATCTTGTCGGCGCCCTGGTATTCCTGCTGTCGGACGACAGCGCCTTCATGACCGGTCAGGCCGTGGTCATCGAGGGCGGCGGGATCCTCCACTAGGCGCCGGTCCGTCCGAGTCGTCGAGCTCCGCAAGAGCGATCTCACGGGCGGTACGGTGGCGCGCGGCGACGGCCGCCGCCCGCTCCTTCTCAAGGAAGGACACGTGTTTCTCGAGCGCCTTGACGGCACGGTCCGGATCGCCGGCCTCGATCGCCACGTACAGCGCCGTGTGCTGGTCCAACACCCGTCTGCGATCGTGGCGGCGCAGGAGCTTGTTGGTCCGTGGCCGCACGATGTGGATCGCGGTCATGGGCAGCTCGAGCAGCCGGTTCCGCCCGGCACGGGCGATTTCGCGGTGGAAGCGTACCTCCAGCTCCAGGAACTCGGCGAGCTTGAGGGACGGCTGCGCGGCCGCCTCCAGGATGTCTCTCATGCGTTGCAGGTCGTCGTCCGTGCGGCGGGCTGCTGCGAGCGCCACGCACGCCCGCTCGACCACGAGCCGCGCCTCGTCGACCTCGGCCACCGAGACGTCGCCGGCATCGAACCACAGGCCGTAGGTCTGTCCCACCGACTCGGCCAGGACGTCCGTCTGCGGGGAGACGACAAAGTGCCCCCCTCGTGCACCGCGCTGCGTGCGCAGCATCCCGTGTCCGCGCAGCAGCTTGATGGCCTCGCGGACCGTTGCTCGGCTGACGCCGAACTCAGACGCCATCTCCGGCTCCGTCGCGAGCCGATCGCCCGGCCGGAGCGTACCCCGCACGAGGGCCTCGCGCAGCTGACGCGCGATCTGGTCGGCTGCGGATCTCGGCTCGACGAGGGCAGGACGAAACCTCCCCGACCGGCCACCCTGGCTATCGGATCGTGTCTCGGTCACGCCATCCCTCCTCTGTGAAGTCGCGGGGGCGGGAGCATCGTACGCCATGCGGCCGTTCCGGCAAAGTCGCTAAAGTAAGACATATGCGCATCACAATCGGGCACCGGCCCGGGTGATCGACGGTCCACCACTCCTGATCGTGGCCATGGCGGCGGTGATCTTCGCCGCCGGCATGAGCACGGGATCGACCGGACTCGGCTTTGCGCAGCTCTCAGCGGTGGGCCTGGCCTTCGTTGTGGATCCCAAGATGGCAGTGATCCTCCTGTCCATCACGGTTCCGCCGGTCTCCGCACTCCAGCTTCTTCGCCACCGCTCGAGCGCAGTCGAGTGGCGTCACCGGATGGTCATCCTCTTCGCGAGCTGCCTGGTCGGCGTGCCGATTGGCGCGTTCCTCCTGACGGTCCTGTCGGTTCGCGTCATCGCGGTGCTGCTCGGCGTCTTCACGCTGGCATTCGTCTTCACCCGCCTGCGGCGCCCGACCTTCGGGATCGCGCCGCATCACGAGCGGATCATCGCGCCCCTGGTCGGCGTCACCGCCGGCATCTTCAATGGCACGATTGGGGTCTCAGGGCCGGTGCTCGGCAGCTACCTCATCGCGATTGGTGTTTCGGCGGCAACCTTCGCGTTCACGATTCAGTCACTCTTCCTCACGATGACGCTGCTTCGTCTCGGAGGCCTGGTGGCGCTCGGAGAGATCACGCCAGCCATCCTTCTCACCGGCGGCCTGCTGCTCATCCCCGCGATTGCGGGGCAGTCCGTGGGCTTCTGGCTTCAGCGGCGAGTGTCGACCCAGGCCTTCGAACGCGCAGTCCTGGCGGTGATGGCCATTGCCGGCATCGGTCTGCTGGTCCGTGGCCTGGGGTCGGGATAGCTCAGCGCGGCTGCGCCACGACGTCGATCAGTGCGGGCCCGCCGTTCGCCACGGTGTCGACCGCCCGGGCGAGCACCGCCGGCAGGTCCCTCGGATCGATCACCGGCCCTTCCGCCCACACGCCATAGGAACGGGCGAGGCCGGCGAAATCGACCTCTGGGTCTCGGATGCCGATACCGACCTGGACCCTGTCCTGCGGCCGGCCGCGATGCTTGGCGATGCGCCGGGCATGCAGTTCCGAGTTGTAGTAGGACCGGTTGTTCCACACCACGTTCAGGATCGGAAGGCCCAGGTTCGCCATGGTCCAGAGGGCGGACGGGGCGAAGAGGAGATCCCCGTCAGGCTGGAGGTTCACGATGATGCGGCTGTCGCCACGGTGCGCGAGCGCGGCGCCGATCGCCGCGCCTGGACCGTAGCCGATGCCACCGCCCCCGCTCGTGCCGAGGTAGCTGCCCGGCGCGACCCATTGCCATCGCCGTCGCGCCCAGCCATCGAGCGTTCCGTGGGCCAGGACCCAGGATCTCGACGAAAGCGCCGTCCACAGCTCATCGGCGAGTCGAGGCAAGCTGATCGGGCTCGCGTGCCAGGCTGCCTCGGTGGCGCGCTGCCACTCGGTCCGTAGGCGAGCGCGGACGGCGAACGCCCGCTCGGCGCGTTCCGCGGCCACCCGTGCGGGCACACCGCGACACGCCTCCACGAGCGCGTCGAGCGCAAGCCCGGCATCTGCGGCAATCGGGATATCGACGGCTGCCAGTCGCTGATAGTCGGACGTCCACGAGCCAACGAGGGAGTCGGCGAGGCTGATGTGGATCCGTGTCGGCCGAGGATGCGTGTACTCGTGTAGCGTGCCTTCGAGGTCGAGCACCTCCACCGCCAGGACGACGTCTGCTGAGCCGAGGACGTCGCTTTCGGCGCCCGTCAAGTCGAGGGGATCCTCCGTGCTCACGTTCATCCGAGCACCCAGGTCGATCATGGGTGCTCCCAGGATGTGTGCCAGCTCAGCTGCCCGCTCCAGCGCTCCGACGTAATCCGCCGCGCGGTCGAGCACGATCACCGGCGACCGCGCGTCCCGCAGATGCCGCGCCGCCTCCTCGACCGCTGCGGGATCCGGCCCCGTCCGGGCCGGACGGTACGCGGCTGGGTCGGGCAGATCCAGCGCGCTCGTCGGCTCCTCCTGCACCTCTACCGGCAGGCAGACGTAGGTCGGAGCCCGCGGCGCAGCCGTCGCAAGCTTGTGCGCCCGCACGATCGACTCCACTGCGGCAGCCACGCTGGCCGGCTGATCGTCCCACTTGACGAAGTCGCGGACGTGGTTGCCCTGGACCAGAGCGGTGTGGATCCAGTCGATCCAGGGACGACGTCTCTCGGCCGCCACCGGACCCGTCCCGCCCAGCAGGAGGAGCGGCACGCGGTCGCACCACGCGTTGTAGACAGCCATGCAGGCATGCTGCAATCCCACGACATCGTGGACCGCGGCCGCCATCGGGTGGCCCGCGGCCTTGGCGTATCCATGAGCGGCGGCGACCGCGATCTCCTCGTGCAGGCATGTCACGACGGCCGGCGCGCCTTCCACGTGGACGAGTGAGTCATGGAGGCCACGGAACGTCGCACCGGGGTTGAGTGCGACGTATTCGATTCCCAGGTGCGCCAGGAGCGTGACCAGCAGGTCGGACCCGAAGGCTGCTTGCCCGTCCGCCGAGGTCATTGCGGGGCTCCTGCGGAGACATGCGCCCAGCGCTTGCGCCAGGCCGGGATGACACTCGGGTTGACTACGTATGGCGGCACCTCCCCGCGGAGCGCCGCCAGGCAACAGTCGACGGCCGCCTGGCAGATCGCGCGCTGGCTCGCACGGCTGGTGCCCACCGAGTGCGGGGTGAGGATGACGTTCTCGAACGTGCGCAGCGGATGGCCAATCGCCAACGGCTCGCTGGCGAACACATCCAGGGCGGCCCCGGC
>Ga0299914_10002694_pt1 | contig 12324 bp, 11 predicted proteins | sample RVTome_10_FD_201361 | JGI IMG/M metagenome (GOLD analysis project Ga0299914, IMG submission 201361) | Soil microbial communities from uranium-contaminated site in the Upper Colorado River Basin, Wyoming, United States - RVT153D57 (version 2) ... | reverse complement strand
TGGATTCCGCGGATCCCGTACAACCGCTTCCTGGCGGGCTTCCTGAAGTTCGTGACCGACGTGACCGACCCGTACCTCAACCTCTTCCGGCGCGTCCTGCCGCCGGTCCGCATGGGTCCGGGCGCCCTCGACCTCAGCCCGATCGTCGCGACCTTCGTGCTCATCCTCTTGAGTGCGTTCGTGACGGGCCTCATCAGGGGGTGAGGTCCTCCGGCGCCGCTGCGGCGCTGGCGACCGCGGGGCTCGTGGTCGTCGTCGACCAGGCCACGAAGCAGTGGGCCATCAGCGGGATCGAGCGCGGCGAGGAGGTGGAGGTCTTCTTCGGCCTCGACCTGACGAACGCCCGCAACACCGGCGTCGCCTTCGGGGCCTTCGAAGGCGGCGGCGCGATCGTGGCGGTGCTGATCGCGCTCTCGCTGGCGATGCTGCTGGGCTACTTCGCGTTCAACCGCGACCGGCCCTGGCTCTGGCTGCCGGTCGGCCTGCTGCTCGGCGGAGCGCTCGGCAACCTGGCCGACCGCGCGCGGATCGGCGCGGTGATCGACTTCATCGACCCGATCGCGTGGCCGGCATTCAACGTGGCCGACAGCTGCATCGTGATCGGCGTGCTGTCGCTGCTGTACGTGGTGGAGGGGAGGGAGAGACGGAAACGCTCCGCGTGACCGGCGAGGAGGCCGGCCTCCGATTGGACGCGTTCCTGGCCGCCCGTGGCGCCGCTCCGTCCCGCTCGGCCGCCCAGCGCCTGATCGAAGCCGGGTCGGTGGCGGTGGAAGGCCGTGCCGTCGCGAAGAACCACCGCGTAGTGGCGGGGGAGACGGTCACGGTTGCCGACCATGAGGTGCCCGAGCAGGCGGCGCCGGAAGTCGAGATCGTGTTCGAGGACGAGCACCTGCTCGTGGTCGACAAGCCGGCCGGCCTGGTGAGCCACCCGGCCCCGGGCCACGACGATCCCACGCTTGCCGACGCGATCGACGGGTTCCTCGTCCACCGGCTCGACCGCTACACCTCCGGGCTACTCCTGGTGGCCAAGACCGAAGCCGTCCGCGACGCGCTCCAGGCCCAGCTGAAGGCGCGCCGGATCACCCGCGAGTACCTCGCCCTCGTGAGCGGCCACCCCGACACCGAGACCGGCACGATCGACGCCCCGCTGGGGCGCGACAGGCACAACCGGACGCTGATGTCGACCCGCACGGACAAGCCCCGCGATGCCGTCACCCACTTCGAGGTCGCCGAGCGCCTCCCGCGCACCGCGCTGCTCCGGGTCAGGCTCGAGACCGGACGCACCCACCAGATCCGCGCGCACCTCGCGGCGATCGACCATCCGGTCTGCGGAGACCCCGCCTACGGCGGCCGGGCGTGCGGCCTCAGGCTCGGGCTGGATCGCCAATTTCTACATGCGACAAAGTTGATGTTTAGCCATCCGGCTACCGGGGAAATCCACGTTTGCGAGTCCAAACCACCCGTAGACCTACGTCGCGCGCTCGACGTAGCGAAACGGGAGCCAGTCTCCGGAGGGCCAGACGGGGACTGAGATATAGAGCGAGGCGGCTTCCAAGCCGCCTCGCTTTAGTTCTGGGACCACTATCCTCTCCGGCGACCGTATGACCTGACCCCGCGGGCATGTACGCGAGCGGCCCTGCCCGGGCGATGACGACCCGGGTCCCGCTTCGCGGCCGGTGGGGCGAGAACACCGAAAAGGGAGCATTTCGTTGGCCACTGAGATAGGCATCAAGGAGCTGCTGGAGGCCGGGGTCCACTTCGGCCACCAGACCCGCCGCTGGAATCCCAAGATGCGCCGTTTCATCCACGGCGAGCGCGGCGGGATCCACATCATCGACCTGCAGAAGACCGAGAAGCTGCTGCACAGGGCGCAGGAGTTCGCCGGCGAGCTCGCCGGGCGCGGCGGCACGATCCTCTTCGTGGGGACCAAGAAGCAGGCCCGCGACACGATCCGGGAGGCCGCGGAGAGCTGCGGCATGCCCTATGTCAACCAGCGCTGGCTGGGCGGGCTCCTCACCAACTTCCAGACGATCTCGAAGCGCATCAAGCGCCTGCACGAGCTCCGCGAGTGGACCGAGTCCGGCTCGATGGAGCTGCTGCCCGTGCGCGAGCGGATCGCCGCCATGTCGGAGCGCGACAAGCTCGAGACGAACCTCGGCGGCGTGGCCGACATGCAGCGGCCGCCCGACGCGATGGTCGTGATCGACATGAAGACCGAGACGATCGGCGTGCGCGAGGCAATGCGCCTCAAGATCCCGATCATCGGGCTCGTGGACACCAACTGCGATCCCGACCCGGTTACCTACGTGATCCCGGGCAACGACGACGCGATCCGCTCCTGCCGGCTCGTGATCCACGCCATCTCCGACGTGGTAAGCGAGCGCTCCGCGCGGTTCCGCGCCGAGGAGGAGGCCGCCCGGCTCGAGCGCGAGGAGCAGGAGCGCCGCGAGGCGGAGGAGCGCGCCCAGCGCGAGGCCGAGGAGCAGGAGCGCCGTGAGGCCGAGGAGCGCGCGCGCCGCGAGTCCGAGGAGGCAGGCTTCGCCCCCGACGAGCCCGCCACGCCGAGCGGCACGCGGGCCGAGGCCGCCGCGGGCGCAGCCGCGCCGCGCGAGCGCCGTACCTTCGACCCCGACGACGAGTCATAGAGCGATGACGATCTCCGCAGCTGACGTGAAGACCCTGAGGGAGCGCACGGGCGCCGGCATCATGGATGCCAAGGGCGCCCTCCAGGAGGCGGACGGCGACTTCGAGCGCGCCGCCGAGATCCTGCGCGTGAAGGGACAGGCCTCCGCCGCGAAGAGGGGGGGACGGGTGGCGTCCGAGGGACTGGTAACCAGCTACATCCACGCGACCGGCAAGATCGGCGTGCTTGTGGAGATCGACTGCGAGACCGACTTCGTAGCCCGCAACAAGGAGTTCCAGGAGTTCGCCCGCGACGTGGCGCTGCACGTGGCCGCCGCGCCCAGCGTCCGCTACGTGTCCGAGGACGACGTGCCGCAGGAGGACAAGGATGCCGAGCTGCGCGTGCTCCGCGAGCAGGCCGCCTCCGAGGGCAAGCCCGAGAACGTGCAGGAGAAGATCGTCGAGGGCCGGCTGCGCAAGTGGCTCGACGAAGTGGTGCTCCTCAACCAGCGCCACGTGAACGAGGACAAGCACGAGAGCAAGACGCTCGAGCAGCTCCGCACGGAGATGGCGGCGAGCACCGGCGAGAACGTGGTGATCCGGAGGTTCGCCCGCTTCCAGGTCGGGGAGGAGTGACCCCGAGCTTCAAGAGGGTTCTGCTGAAGCTCTCGGGCGAGGCGCTCATGGGTGACCTCGCCTACGGGGCGGATGCGGGCCGCATCGCCTCGATCGCCGAGCAGGTCAAGCACGTGGCCGACCGCGGCGTGGAGGTGGCGATCGTGGTCGGCGGGGGCAACATCTACCGCGGCCTCAAGGGCGCCGCCGCCGGGATGGACCGGGCCACCGGCGACTACATGGGCATGCTCGCCACCGTGCTGAACGCCCTCGCGCTGCAGGACGCCCTCGAGAAGGTCGGCGCCGTCACGCGAGTGCAGTCGGCGATCACGATCTCCGAGGTCGCCGAGCCCTACATCCGGCGCCGCGCCATGCGCCACCTGGAGAAGGGGCGGATCGTGATCTTCGCTGCCGGCACCGGCAACCCGTTCTTCACGACCGACACCGCGGCGGCGCTGCGGGCGCTCGAGATCCACGCCGAGGCGATCCTGATGGGGAAGAATGGGGTGGAGGGGGTCTACACCGCCGACCCCCGCACCGACCCCGCCGCCGAGTTCATCCCGGAGATCAGCCACCAGGCCGCGATCGAGCAGCGGCTGGGCGTGATGGACTCCACGGCGCTGTCGCTCTGCATGGACAACTCGCTTCCGATCCACGTCTTCAACATGGACGACGAGCGGAACATCGACCGGATAGTGTGCGGCGAGCGAGTAGGGACCGTTGTGAGGAGCGGATGAGCGACGACGTACTGAAGGACTTTCTCGACCAAGCGCAGGCCCGGATGCAGAAGTCCGTGGACGCCACGCGCACCGAGTTCTCGACCGTGCGCACGGGCCGCGCGTCGCCCCACCTGCTGGACCGGATCGATGTCGACTACTACGGCGCCAGCACCCCGCTCCGCCAGCTGGCGCAGATCTCGGCCACCGAGGCGCGGCTCCTCACCATCACCCCCTACGACAAGAACTCGATCAAGGCGATCGAGAAGTCGATCCTCGAGTCCGACGTGGGCCTCACGCCCTCGAACGACGGCCAGGTCATCCGCCTGCAGATCCCGGAGCTGACCGAGGAGCGCCGCCGCGAGCTGGTCAAGGTGGTGCACAACATCGCCGAGCAGGGCCGGGTGGCCGTGCGGAACATCCGCCGGGACGTGATGCACGACCTGCGCGAGCTGAAGAGCGAGGGCGAGGTGGGCTCCGACGACGAGCACCGCGCCGAGAGCGAGCTGCAGAAGCTGACCGACTCGCAGACCGGCGAGATCGACAAGGCGCTGGCCGGCAAGGAAGAGGAAATCCTCGAGGTGTGAGCGCGTCGCGGGCGCGCTACGTCGCGATCATCACCGACGGGAACGGGCGGTGGGCCCAGAGCCGCGGCCTTCCCGTCCTGGCGGGCCACGAGGCGGGGGCGGACACCGTCAAAGCCCGTCTCCGCGATGCCGCCGAGTTCGGGATCGAGGAGCTGACCGTCTACTCGTTCTCGACCGAGAACTGGAACCGGTCGCAGGCCGAGGTGGACGGCCTGATGGCGATGTTCGCCCGGCGCATCGACCGCGAGACCCCCGAGCTGGACGAGGAGGGCGTGCGGATGCGCTTCATCGGCCGCCGCGACCGGCTCGACGCCGGGCTCGTACGGCGCATGGACTGGGCCGAGCGGACCACGGCCGGCAACGAGCGCATCACCCTGTTCGTGGCCTTCAACTACGGCGGCAGGGCGGAGATCGTGGACGCGGCGCGAAGCTTCCAGGGGGAGACGGAGGAGGAGTTCCGGCGCCACCTCTACGCACCCGACATGCACGACCCAGACCTCCTCATCCGGACCAGCGGCGAGTGCCGCATCTCGAACTACCTGCTGTGGCAGCTCGCATACGCCGAGTTCGTCTTCCGCGACGAGCTGTGGCCCGACTTCTCGCGCGAGGCGTTCGAGGCGTCGCTCGAGGAGTACGCGGCGCGCGGGCGCAGGTTCGGCGGCCGATGAGCACGGAACGGGGAAGCGATCGGTCCGGCGCGGGCCAGCCCGCGCCCTCCCGCCAGCCTGGCGCCGACCTGGCGCCCCGGATCGTCTTCGCGATCCCCGCGATCCTCTTCGCGATCCTCATCGTCTGGCAGGGCGGCGAGGTGTTCGCGATCGGCCTGGCTCTGCTCGGCGTGATGGCGCTCGGGGAGCTCTACGTGCTGATGGGGCGGGTACGGCCGCCGGCCCTTGCGGGGTTTGCCACCTTGATCGCCCTGCTGGTGGCCGCCCTCTACGGCGAGCCGAAGCACGTGATCATGGTGCTGGTCGCGTCCTTCCCGATCACGTTCTTCCTGGCGCTGGTCCGGCCGCGGCGGGAGCACGTGTCGTGGGCGATCGCCGCCGTCCTGTTCGGGGTCCTCTGGATCGGGCTCCCGATGGTGCACGCGATCTGGCTGCGCGAGTTGGTGCACGGCGACGGGCTCCTGATCGACGTGCTGGTGGCCACCTTCGTGGGGGACACGTTCGCCTACTTCGGCGGGCGCTGGTACGGGAGCAGGCGGATCGCGCCGCTGATCTCGCCGAACAAGACGTTCGAGGGGCTGGTTGCGGGCTTCATCGGCGCCACGATGGCATTCTGGTTCGCCGGCCTCTACCAGGACTGGCTGACCGGCTGGCACGCACTGGTGATGGGCGCGCTGGTGGCGTTCACGGCGCCGATCGGGGACCTGTTCGAGTCGATGATCAAGCGGGACCTCGAGGTGAAGGACACCGGCACCCTGTTCGGCCCCCACGGCGGCGTGCTCGACCGCCTGGACGCGGTGTTCTTCACAGTCGTCGTGGCGTACTACGCGGCGATCGCGCTCGGCTACGGCTGAGGGCCTCAAGTCCCGGCCGCGATCGGCCGATGGTGATCGGATGGAGCCCGTAGGGGGTCTTACCGCTGCGCGGGCGCGTCCCGGCGAAGCGGCGCGAATCGGGGGGCTGCGGCCCGCCGGTTCCGAGCGCGAGGCGCTTCTTCGCGTGGCGGCCGCCGCGGCGGGGGCGCACGACCTCGACCAGGTGCTCGAGGTGGCCGCCGAGGAGGCGCGCGCCGCGACCGGCGCGGCTTCGCTGTCGGTGAGCCGCTGGGACCGGGACGGCTCCGCCCTGCGGACGATGATCAACGTCGGCGTGCTGGGTCCCGGCGAGGAGCGCTGGCCGGACGGCGAGATCTACGAGCTGGGCGAGGACCTGAGCGGCCAGCGACTGCTCATCGAGGGGGTCCCGTACTTCAACGCGGTGGACGACACCGGCGTCGATCCCTGGTGCGCCGCCCGCCTGCGGCGGCTCGGCAAGGAGTCGGAGGTCGGGGTGCCGATCGTCGTCGAGGGCGAGCCGTGGGGCGAGGTGTACGCCACCACCGCGCCGGGCGAGCCGCGCTTCCGCAGCGAGGACGTGCGCTTCCTCGAGGCCGTGGCCGGCCAGCTGGCGGTGGCGATCGAGCGGGCCGAGCTGTTCTCGCGCGTCTCGCGGCTGGCCTACGAGGACCCGCTCACCGGGCTCGCCAACCGGCGCGCGCTCGAGGAGAGGCTCGAGCGCGCCGTGGCCAGGGCAGTCGAGCGCGACGCCGCGCTCGCGCTGCTGCTCTGCGACGTGGACGACCTGAAGGCCGTCAACGACGAGCACGGCCACGACGGCGGCGACCGGGCGCTGCGGCGCGTCGGCGAGGCGCTGGTGGCCGCCGCGGCCACGCGCCCCGGCAACCTGGTCGGGCGCCTGTCGGGCGACGAGTTCTGCGTGGTGATGGAGGGCGCCACGCTCGACCAGGCGCGCGCGCTGGCGGGAGCGACGCTCGCGTCCCTGGCGGGCCCGTCCGAGGTCCACATCTCGATCTCCTGCGGCGCGGCGGCGCTCGGCGCCGGCGTGGACTCGCCGATCCAGCTGCTGCGGGCGGCCGACGCCGCGCTCTACCGCGCCAAGCGGAATGGCGGCGGGCAGATCTTCACCGCGGGCTCGCGGGCGCCCGAGCGGGCCACGCGGGGCGAACGGCGCGCCCTCCGGCGCAACACGCGCGACCGGGTCCGCGACGCCATGCAGGAGCTGGCCGAGCGGTTCGAGGGCTCGCTGGCGGACGACGGGCCGCTCGAGCGGATCGAGGCGGTGGCCGTGCACATGTCCGAGGCCCTGAACGCGGCTGCCTGGGCGGTCTCGTTCGCGCCTGCCGGCGGAGACAAGATCCACACGGTCGCCCAGGCCGACTCGCGCGACCAGCGCGTCGAGTGGCTGCGCCTCGAGGCCGACAACGACATCTACGCCATCGACGACTATCCGGCCACGGCCCGGCTGATCCGCGCGGGCGCCGGGGCGTTCGTGGCGCGCGCGAACGACAGCAATTCCGACGCGGCCGAGCGGGCGCTGCTGAGGATGCACAACCGCACCGGCGTGCTGGCCGCCGCGGCGGCCGACCACGACTTCACCTGGCTGCTCGAGATCTATTCCGACGAGCGCTCCGCTCCGCTCGAGGAGGCCATACACGAGTGCGGGCTGCTGCTCCGCGCCGCGATCCCGCCGCGCCCGGCCGGCAAGGGCGGCGCCGCGCTGCTCGAGCGGCGCACCCGGCAGGTGGGGCTCACGAGCGGGCTGGCGGCGCGGCTGGCCGGTGTGAGCGACCTCGACCGCATCGTGCTGGCCACGATCGACCTGGTGCACGCCGGCATGGGCGCGGACGCGTCCGCGATCGCGCGGCTCTGCTCGGACGGGGCGCATGAGCTGGTCGCCGGCGCCGGCCGCCTCGACGACCCGAGCGTCCGCCGCTATATGCCGCCCGCCGGGCGCGGCCTGATCTCGCGCTGCCTGCGCGAGAACCGGCCCGTGCTCGCCCCTGACGTGCGCCGCGAGCCGGACTACCACTCGACCCCGGTCACCGCGTCGACGCGCTGCGAGCTCGACGTGCCGGTGGTGGTGAACGGGCGCCCGTGGGGCGCGATCTCGGTCCAGAGCGACGCCCTGGAGGCGTTCGACGAGGAGGACGCCCGCCTGCTGCGCGCCGTGGCGGACCAGCTCGCCGCCGCGCTGCGGTCGGCGACGCTCTACGAGCAGCTCGAGCGCGCCTATCTCGGCACCGCGGAGGCGCTCAGCGCGGCGCTCGAGGCCAAGGACTCCTACACCGCCGAGCACTCGCGCTCGCTGGTCCAGCGTGCCGAGGCGGTCGGGCGGCTCCTGGGCATGCCGGAGCAGGCGCTCCGTACGCTGCGCTACGGGGCGGCGTTCCACGACATCGGCAAGCTGGCCGTGCCGGAGGAGATCCTGAACAAGCCGGGGCCGCTGACCGACGAGGAGCGCGAGATCGTGCAGCGCCACACGGTGATCGGGGAGCAGATCCTCGCGCCGATCGAGTTCCTTGCCGACGTGCTGCCGCTGGTGCGCGGCGCCCACGAGCGCTGGGACGGCGCGGGCTACCCCGACGGCCTGGCCGGCGAGGAGATCCCGCTGGGCGCCCGCATCGTGTTCGCCTGCGACACGTACGAGGCGATGACGGCGCCGCGACCGTATCGGGCCGCGCTGCCGGAGGCGGAGGCCCGGACGGAGCTGCGCCGCGTGGCGGACGCGCAGCTCGACCCGCGGGTCGTGGAGGCTCTGCTGAGCGTGATCGGCTAGGAGGGCTCTCCCAGGCCGCGAAGCGCCCGGCTCGGCCGGGTGCGCGCGAGGGTGCTCTCCCTACACTCGATCGGGTGCGCAGGATCCTCATCGTCGGATCTACCGGGTCGATCGGAACGCAGGCGCTCGACGTGGTCGAGCGGAGCGGCGAGCTCGAGATCGCCGGGCTGGCGGCCGGCTCGAGCTGGGAGCTGCTGCTCGAGCAGGCAGGCCGCTTCGGCGTGAACAGGCTGGCCCTGGCCGACCCCGACGCCGCGGCCCGCGCCGGCGAGCACGCCGAGGTGCTGAGCGGCCCGGAGGGCCTCGTCGAGCTGATCGTGGAGACCGACTGCGACCTGGTGCTGAACGCCCTCGTGGGTTCGGCCGGCCTGGGGCCGACCGTGGCCGCGCTGGGCGAGGGGATCGACCTCGCGCTCGCCAACAAGGAGAGCCTCGTGGTGGGGGGCGAGCTGGTCATGGCGCTGGCCGAGGCCACGGGCGCCCAGCTGATCCCCGTCGACTCCGAGCACTCGGCCCTGTTCCAGCTGCTGGAGGGCGAGCGGCCGGGCACGGTCGACCGCCTGGTGCTCACCGCGAGCGGTGGCCCGTTCCGCGGCCGCACGGACCTCGACGGCGTGACCGTGGAGGAGGCGCTCGCGCACCCGACCTGGCGGATGGGCGGGAAGATCACGGTCGACTCCGCGACGCTGATGAACAAGGGGCTCGAGCTGATCGAGGCCCACCACCTGTTCGGCGTGCCGTACGAGGCGATCGACGTGGTGGTGCACCCGCAGTCGATCGTCCACGCGCTGGTGCACCTGAACGACGGCGCCTCGCTGGCGCACCTGGGCTACCCGGACATGCGGGTGCCGATCTCGTACGCGCTCCACCACCCGGAGCGCGCCGACGTGCCCGTGCGGACGCTCGACCTGGTCGAGCTGGGCGCGCTCACCTTCGAGGCGCCGGACGAGGCCACCTTCGCCTGCCTGCGCCTGGCGCGCGAGGCGGCCCACGCCGGCGGCACGGCGCCCTGCGTGCTGAACGCCGCCAACGAGGTGGCGGTGCACGCCTTCCTGCGCGGGGAGCTGTCGTTCACCGGGATCGCGCGCGTGATCGAATCGACCCTGGCCGAGCTGCCGGCGCGGCCGGTCCGCCATTTCTCGGACCTGTACGAGGCGGACGCCGAGGCGCGCGAGGTGGCAAGGGGAGTGGCCGCGTGACGGCCCTGAGCGCCTTCCTCGCCTTCGCCGGCTTCGCGACGCTCGTGATCCTGCATGAGTTGGGCCACTTCTGGGCGGCGAAGGCGGTCGGGATGCGGGTCGAGAAGTTCTCGCTCTTCTTCCCGCCGACCCTCTTCAGCGTGAAGCGCGGCGAGACCGAGTACGCGATCGGCGCCATCCCGGCGGGCGGCTACGTGAAGATCAGCGGGATGAACCCGTCCGAGGACCTCCCCGACGAGGTCCGGACGCGGGCGTACTACTCGCAGCCGGTCTGGAAGCGGATCGTGGTGATCGCGGCCGGGCCGCTGATGAACCTGCTGCTGGCGTTCCTGCTGCTGTTCGTGTTCTTCTGGCTGATCGGGCCCGAGACCGGCACCCGCAACGTCGACGCCATCGAGCGCGGCTACCCCGCGGCGCAGGTGCTCCAGCCGGGCGACGCGCTCGTCGCGATCGACGGGCAGCGGGGCACGCCGCGCGAGCTGTCGGAGCGGATCGCGACCCACGAGTGCCCGGGGCGGCAGACCGACGGCTGCAAGGCGGCCACGCCCGCGCAGGTCACGGTCCAGCGCGACGGCCGCGAGCGCACCTTCGAGCTCACGCCGGTGTACGACGCCGACGCCCCCACCGGGGACGAGGACGACCCGCGCGGGCGGACGCGACTCGGGTTCGCCTACGCGCCCGGCCCGCGCGATCCGCTGCCCTTCGGCAACGCGCTGGACGTGACCGTCGACCAGTTCTGGTTCATCACGAAGGCGACGCTCGAGCTGCCGGCCCGGCTGATCGATTCCGAGCAGCGGAAGGAGATCGCCGGCGTGGTCGGGTCCTACGAGACGACGCGCCAGACGATCCTCAACGACGTGGCCGAGGTCGTCGGGATCCTCGCGATCATCTCGCTGTCGCTGGCGATCGTGAACCTGTTCCCGTTCCTTCCCCTGGACGGGGGACACATCTTCTGGGCGATCGTGGAGAAGATCAGGCGCAAGCCGGTGTCGTTCAGCGTGATGGAGCGGGCCGGCGTGGTCGGCTTCATGCTGGTGATCCTCATCTTCCTGGTGGGGCTGTCGAACGACATCGACCGACTGTCGGGTGAGGGCTTCCAGGTGCGCTGAGTTCCCGTCGTCCGGCAAGCAGCCGGCTGGCCGGCTGCGCAGCGGCCGGTTACATTGCGCACATGGAGGCCACCACAGCACCTCGCACGGAGAGGCCCGCAGGCCTCAATGCCTCGACGGTAGCCGAGGCATTCCAGCTCACCGCGCAGGCCCATCCGGATCGCTGCGCCCTTCGCACGAAGGACGACGGCTTCTCGATCACCTGGGCCGAGTACGCCGACAAGGTGCGCCGCACGGCCGCCGGGCTGGCCGGACTGGGGCTCGGCCAGGGGGACGCGCTGGGCATCATGCTCACCAACCGCCCGGAGTTCCACTGGTTCGACGCGGCGGCGCTCCACCTGGGCGCGACGCCCTTCTCGGTCTACAACACCTACACGGCCGAGCAGGTCGAGTACCAGCTGCAGGATTCGGGGGCGAAGATCGTCATCACCGAGAAGGCGTTCGCGGACCGGATCCGCGGGGTCGAGCACGTGATCGTGGTGGACGACGGGGGAGAGGTCGAGTCGCACGCGCGCGATGACTTCGCGTTCGAGGCCGCCTGGCGGGCGGTCCAGCCGGACGACGTCCTCACGCTGATCTACACCTCGGGCACCACGGGGCCGCCCAAGGGGGTGCAGCTCACCCACGCAAATTTGACGGCCGGGATCAACGGCTTCGACCAGGTGATCGCCTTCCCGGACGACGGCAGGGTGGTGTCGTGGCTGCCGATGGCGCACATCGCCGAGCGCGCCTGCTCGCACTACCTGCCGATGTTCCTGGGGTTCACCACCACCTGCTGCCCCGACCCGCGCCAGGTGGTGGCCTACCTGCCCGAGGTCCGGCCGACGTGGTTCTTCGCGGTGCCGCGCGTCTGGGAGAAGCTCAAGGCGGCGATCGAGGCGGGTGTGGCGGCCGAGCAGGACGCTGCGAAGAAGCAGGCCACCGAGTGGGCACTCGGGGTGGGGCTTCGGAAGGTGCGGGCGGTACAGGCCGGGGAGGAGGTGCCCGAGGAGCTCGCCCAGGAGCACGCCAAGGCGGACGAGCTGGTGCTGTCGAAGATCCGGGCCCGGCTGGGGCTCGACGAGGTGGAGTCGGTGAACGTCGGCGCCGCGCCCACGCCCCGTGAGGTGATCGAGTTCTTCCACGCGATCGGGGTGCCGCTGGCGGAGCTGTGGGGGATGTCCGAGACGAGCGGGTACGGCGCATGCAACCCG
>Ga0299914_10002692_pt1 | contig 12327 bp, 10 predicted proteins | sample RVTome_10_FD_201361 | JGI IMG/M metagenome (GOLD analysis project Ga0299914, IMG submission 201361) | Soil microbial communities from uranium-contaminated site in the Upper Colorado River Basin, Wyoming, United States - RVT153D57 (version 2) ... | reverse complement strand
CACGCTTCCCCAAGCTCAGCGAGACGTTCGTGATCATGGAGATCGTCGCGCTGCGCCGGCAGGGATTCGACATCAGGATCTACCCGTTCATCGAGGAGCGCGGCGCGGTCGCCCATGCCGAGGTGCCTGCGCTGATGGAGGCGGTTCGCCGCATCCCGCCTCCAGCGGCACTGCGCGTCCTCCTCGCACAGCTCCAGTGGGCGGCAAGTCGGCCACGCGCCTACCTCGGCGTCTGGGTGACGGTCGTTCGCGAGTTATGGCGATCACCGGGGCAGCTCGCGCGTGCCGCCCTGACGGTGCCGCGGAGCGCGTGGTTCGCGCGCGACATGCGACGGAACGGCGTCGAGCACATCCACGCGCATTTCGCGAACCACCCGGCAGCCGGCGCACTCGTGATCGGCCGGCTCAGCGGCATCCCCTACAGCTTCACGGCTCACGCTCACGACCTCTTCGTCGACCGCAGCATGCTGTGCGCGAAGATCGACGAGTCGGCCTTCACGGTGACGATCTCCGAGTACAATCGGCGGCTGATGCTCCGGGAATGCCCGCGGGCGGACGAGAAGGTTCACGTCATCCACTGCGGTGTCGAGACCTCCCTGTTCGCTCCCGCCGAGCGCCCCATCCGCTCGAGCGAGCCCGTGGGGCTGGTCTGCATCGGGACCCTGGAGCCCAAGAAGGGACAGAGCCACCTCGTCGAAGCCTGCGCGTTGCTCCGTGATCGTGGCGTGCGCGTCACTTGCACCCTGATCGGCGACGGTCCGGATCGAGAGTCCCTCGACGGACTGATCGCCGCCAGGGATGTAGGCAACGTCGTCCGCATCGCCGGCGCGTTGCCTCGAAGCGAAGTGGCGAGGGCGCTGGCCTCCGCCGACATCGCGGTCCTGCCATCGATCCAGCTGCCGTCCGGGCGCATGGAGGGAATCCCGGTGTCGCTCATGGAAGCCATGGCAAGTGGCCTGCCGGTCGTTTCGACTCGGATCTCGGGGATCCCCGAGCTCGTGGAGGACGGCGACAACGGCCTGCTGGTCGAGCCGGGAGATGCCGCTGCGCTCGCCGATGCTCTTCAGTCCCTGGCCGAGGATCGCGATCTTCGAGGGGCGATGGGCCAGCGAGGACGCCGCACCGTCCAGGAGGGATTCGACCTCGACCGCTGCGCGGCGCAACTGGCGGCGGCCGTCACCGAGGCCGCGAGCCGATGACCGCGAGGACCGCCTGGATCGATCTGCATTCCAGCTTTGCCATCGAGCTGATCGATGTTCCCCCGCACCTGGCTGCGCGACTCTCGGCGCGGCTCGGGGCCGGCGTGCTGGCCGGCACGCCGGATCGCGAGCCGGCGATGCGAATCGTCGCGGAACCCGCCTGGTCGACGGCGGGGGCAATGCTCGTGGGCGGATTCGCAGTCGACCGGAACTCGCTCACCGCCTTCACCCCGAGCGGTCGGCCGGCAATCCGCTTCGATCCCTCGCTCACCGCCGCTCCCATCGAGATCCGGGTTGCCGCCGATGCGCGCGATGTTCCGCTGCTCAGCGAGCTGATCAACGCGCGCCTGTTGGAGGGCGGCGTCCTTCCGCTGCACGCGGCATCCTGCATCTTGGATGGCATCGGTGTCGCCGTCGTCGGGTGGTCCGGCGGAGGCAAGACGGAGGCCCTGCTGCGGCTGATGCGGGAGGGTGCGCAGGCGCTCGGCGACGAGTGGACGCTCGTCGGCCCCCAACCGAGGGCAATGACAGGCATCTCCTCTCCGATGCGTCTGACCGACCGTCAGGTGAGCAGTGCCGTACGAGGAGTCGCGCAACCGGGCAGGGCGACCCGCATCAGGATGGGCGCGGCAGCGGTCGCCGAGCTGGCCTCGCGATCGGTGGCACGAACCCGCGCCCCGTTCGTCGCGTCGGTCGCCTCACGCATCGTGCCGCGGCTCCACGGGCTGCGCCGGGTATGGGTGACGCTCGATACGCGGCAGAGACCGCCCGCTACTCAGCTGGATCGGCTCTTCATCGTTCGCCGGCACGAGGCCGCGGACCTGCGGGTGCGCGAGCTGGCGCTCGGCGACGTGATCGAGCCGACGGTCATGGCTCACGAGCAGCATCGGACGGCGCTGATGGCCGCCTACCGCGCATTCCGATACGTCGTCCAGGCGACAGGCCCCGTCCTGCTGGACGATACGGCGATCCGCGAGCGCTCCCTCGTGGAGGAGATGCTGGCCGGCGTCCGCGCCTGGGAGGTGTTGCTCCCCACGGCGCCGTCAGCCGCCACCGACTTCGGGCCGTTGCTCCGGGCCGCCACGGCTCGATGACCGCCCCCAGCCCCCTCGAGCGATTCCTCGAGCAGGACCATCGACCGGGCACGAACCTGAAAGGCGACGCTCCGCGCGCCACGTGGCGGTTCCTCCTCCCGGATCCTGCACCCACCACGATCACCTTCGTGGGCCGGCCCCCAAAGGGGGAGCTACGGGACCTACGCCGCGAGATCGATGTCCGGGTTGTCGACGAAGGCGAGGCCGTCGCCGCGGGGGGCGTGGTCGTCGTTCGTCGTGGCGACCCCGCTCGCTACTTGGTCGCGGGCTCCGGCACGGTACTCTGGGAGCGGCGGTTCGCGAAGGGCCCGTCCTCGATGCCCGCGGCGACCGCGTATCGCCTGACGCCGGCGCACGGCGAGCTGCGGACCGCGACGCCGCTGGCCGACGCGGTTGCGTGGCGCGACCACCTGCGCGCGAACCAGGACGCAGTCAGCTTCGGGCTCGGGTCGATCTCGCGCGTGCGTCGCAGCCTTGGCTCCGCCGCCACACTCGGAGCGGGTGGCGGCGATCCGGGATCTCGAGGCTGGAAACGGCCGCTCCTCCGCACGGCCGCTCGGATCGCGCTCGGAGGATCAACGGCGATCGAGCGATGGGCTCGCCGCCACACGCCCATCGTCGATCGGACCCTGCACGTTGCCGGCGGTGGCATCGGCGATGGATCGCTCCCCACGTACCTCGCTGAGCTTGCCGGCTCCGCTCCGGGCCGATGGTGGCTGAGCGCGCCGGGCGACTACCGGACACAGAAGCTCCTCGTCCACCTCGCGATGCCCGACGCCGGATCAGTCATCGTGAAGATCGGCCGCGACGCCGACACGAGCGGCCGCGTGCAGCACGCCACCGCGATGCTCCGGCACCTGGCAGGCCTCTCGCTTGCACACGGGATCGTGCCACGCGTCGCCTTCTCCGGCAGCCGCGGCCCGCACGAGATCGTCGGCGAGCACGCCGTGATTGGTCGCCCGTTCGAGTCCGTTTCCGACGGAACCCACACGTGCCCGCACGCTCGGCGCGTCGTGACCGCGCTCGTCGAGCTCGGTGCTGCCTCGCACGCGATGCCCGCGACCGATGCCCTGGATGCTGTCGCCAGCCAATTCCTGGCGGCGCTGCCCCGGGAGACGGAGAGCGGAAGGCGGCTGCGGTCGGACGCGGACGCCCTTCGATCGCCGTCCGGTGTCCGCGATCTCCCCTGCGTCCTCATGCACGGCGATCCCGGCACCTGGAATCTGCTCGTCGACGAGACGGGCATCGGCCTGCTCGACTGGGAGAACGGTGAGTTGGCGGGGGTGCCGGGCTGGGACGTTCTCTTATTCATGCACGCGTATGCCCTGCATCATGATCAGCTGGCAGGCAGACCGGACCGATGGTCGGTCGTCGATCGGCACTTCGTGGAGCGGTCGCCCCTGTCACCCCTCATCGAATGGGGCCTGCGAGAGGTTGCTGCCGTCGCCGGCGTTGCGCCGTCGACCATGACCCATCTCGTCGCGAGCGTCCTGGCCTATCAGTCGCTGAAGGAGCTTCCGCGGCTCATGGTGGGCGAGCGTGGCGTCTGGCTCCATGCGCTCGATCGGTGGCACCGAGGGGCGAAGGGCAGCTGGTTGTCGGAGTCGCTCCAGCACGCGTGACGGCACGGCACCGCCCCGCTGGTGCCCTGTGAGCGGAGAAGTTATCCTGCGGAGCGCGGCGGCGCGGCCCGTACGCTGCCCACCTTCGTACCCAGGAGTTCCAGGCTTGGAGATCTCGCAGTATCTGACCGTGGCGCGCCGATGGTGGTGGACGCTCGTTGCCGCCACCTGGATCGCCGCGCTCTCGGCGTGGATAGTTGCGTCCGGCGCGGCACCGACGTACGCCGCGACCAACAGGATCCTCGTCGGACCCCTTGGCTCGGCAGACCTCGACACCATCCGCGCCGCATCAGCGCTCGTGGAGACGTACGCGCAGGTGACGACGACGCAGCCCATCATGCAGCGCGTGGTGGACAATCTCGGGCTGACGATCACTGCCGAGGAGCTCGCGGACAGCGTCCAGACCGCGGCGGACGACCTCACCCGCGTCCTCACCATCTCGGCCGAGCACGGCAACGCCGAGGCGGCCGCCCAGATCGCCAACGAGCTCGGCGCGGTGATCATTGCCGAGGCCGCGGCCGACGGCGTCGTCCGACCGGAGGGCGAGATGCGCGTGATCGATCCCGCGCGCGCGGATCCGGTACCCGTCGCCCCGGACGTGGTGCTCATTGTCGGGCTGGCGGCGGCGGCGGGCTTTATCGCGGCGCTTGCGCTGGTCGTCCTCATCGAGCACCTCAGTGACACGGTCAAGAGCCGCCACGACCTGCCGTCGTTGACGAGCTCGCCGCTCCTCGGGGTGATCGCCACCCCGACATCGTTCCGTCCCACGGCCACGCGGCCGCTCGTGGTCGAGGCATACCCGGACTCGCGCGTCGCATCGGCATATCGCACCGTGGGCGGGCGTCTGACGCTGACGGACCAGGCCGAGGGTGTTCGGAGCCTTGTGGTGCTCGGCACGGAGCCCGGGCCGGCGATCGGCGAATTCGCGGCGAATGTCTCGGCCGTGCTGACGCGCAGTGGGCGCCGCGTCGCCCTCGTCGACGCCGACGAGGCATCGAGTGGTATCACCGAGCTGTTCAGCGTGTCGGAGCGATCCGGAATCGCCAACCTGCTCGAGCCGGGCACGAAGGTCGACGCCGAGGCCGTAGCGCACGTCCGTGTCACTCGTGTGCCGGACATGCTGCTCATTCCCCGCGGATCCGTCCCGTTCCGCCTCATCGACGATGAGCGGGCCCGACAGCTGCTCGAACTGGCGCGCATCGGCGCGCAGATGACGATCGTGGTCGCATCGCCGCCGGAGCGATCGGGCAGCACGCTGATCTGGGCGCGCTCGGCGGACGCCACGGTGGTCGTGATCGAGCGGGACCGCACGCGCAGGGACGATCTCAGGGCCACGGTGGAGACGCTGCAGGTTGTCGGAGCGAACCTTATCGGGGTCGTTCTCGTCGAGCGCAAGCGATCGCTGTTCGGCCGGATGCAGGGAGGCACCGCGCAGCCTGCCCGCGTGACGGCCCGCGGCCGCTGATCGGGGTCGGCCATGCTTACGCGTCTCCTGGCTGGCCTGTTCTGGCTCTCGGTCGTACACATCGTCTATGTCTACGTCGGATTCCCGCTGCTCGCCCTGGCGCGGGCGCGTCTTCGACCCCGACCGATCGATGCGGCGCCGATCGAGCCCTCGGTGGTCGTGCTCATCGCCGCGCACAACGAAGAGGCGAGTATCGCCGCGAAGGTCGCCGGCGTCCTGGCGAGCGACTACCCCGCCGAGCGCCTGCGCGTGCTCGTGGCCTCCGACGGATCGAGCGATCTCACGGTCGCGCGAGTTGAGGCGCTCGAAAACTCCCGCGTCGACGTGCTCGACCTTCCGCGCGGCGGCAAGGCTGCCACGCTCAACCGGGCGGTTGACAGCCTGCCGTCCGGCACGGAGGTCATCGTGATGTCGGATGCCAACAGCCTGCTGGACCCGGCGGCAATCCGCATGCTCGTTCGCCCGCTGGCCGACCCCGAGGTCGGTGCCGTGGCCGGTGATCAGCGCTACCGAGCGGCCGCGGGCGCCGGGGGCGAGCGAAGCTACTGGGGACTCGACCGCCGGTTGAAGATTGCCGAGAGCGCAGCCGGAAGCGCCATTGGCGCCACCGGAGCGCTGTATGCCATCCGCCGCGACCTCTATCGGCCGATCCCCGGCCACGTCAACGATGACTTCTACTGCTCCGCCAGCGTCGTGGGCGAGGGGCGGCGACTTGTCTTCGAGCCGCACGCCATCGCATACGAGCCTCCGGCAGGCACGGTCGGCAACGAGTTCGGACGCAAGGTCCGCATCATCACCAGGGCACTCCACACCGAGCTCGCCTTGCGCCGGCTCGCCGACCCGCGGCGAACGGGTTTCTACGCCCTCACCTTCGTGTCACACAAGGTTCTTCGCCATCTCGTGGTCGTTCCGCTCCTGCTACTGGCGGTCGTTACGCCGCTGCTGGCGACCCACGCGCTCATCTATCGTGCCGCGCTCGCCGGTCAGGCGATCGTCTATGGACTCGGTGTGGCGGGCATCGTGAGCGCGGGCAGCCGCTTCGGCATGATCCGCGCATTGGCCCTTCCGGCGTTCTTCCTGTTCGCAAACGGCGCGGCCCTCACGGCACTGTGGCACGTCGTCCGCGGGCGAAGGATCGTGCACTGGACCACGGACCGATGAGCACTCGGGTCGTCCAGCAGGCTCGGCCGGTCATCCAGCCTTTCCGGCCGGAGGACCGAGTGCCGGTCAATAGGCGCGTGTTCGTCGTTATCGGCTTGCTGCTGACCGCAGTGGTCCTCGGCCTCTCGGTCGCCTTTACCCGCAGCGCCCTACCGATCGCGGGTCTGGCCGCCCTGGGAGTCGGCTCGGTCGCCCTGTTCTGGCCGCGAGCCGCCGGCATCGTGTTCGCCTTCGTGCTGTACCTGAACGTGCCCGTTGTCGCCATCCAGTTTTACGGCGTTCCCGGCCCGGTGGCCGCGGCGACGCTCGGCCTCCTCGCCGTGCCGGCCGTGACACGGATCATCCGTGGGGAGGCGATCCTGCTGCCGGCCTGCATCGGCGCGATGCTCGCCTACCTTGCCATCCTTCTCGCCTCCTCCGCCCTGTCGGTGAACCCAGAGGCAGCCACCGTGTGGACGCTGGTGTACGTGACTGAGGGCCTGATCCTCGTGCTGCTGATCGTGAACGCCCTGCGCACGGGCTCCGAGCTGCGCTCGTTCATCTGGGCCATCCTCGCGGCGGGCGCGGTGATGGGCGGCATCTCGGTCTTCCAGGAGGTGACCGGCACTTACGACAACGCATACGGAGGATTCGCGCAGATCCACGAGACCGGGTTCACCATCGCCGAGGACGCCATCGGGAAGGAGGTGCGCCCGCGGCTGACCGGTCCGATCGGCGAGCAGAATCGGTATGCCCAGGTCCTTGTCGTGCTGCTGCCGCTGGCCTTCTTCCAGATGCGCGCGGCGGCCGGAATCGCCGGTCGCCTCATCGCGGGGGCCAGCGGGCTGCTGATCGCCGCCGGCGTCCTGCTGACCTACTCGCGAATGGGACTGCTCGCCATCGTTGGCACGGTTGCCCTGCTGCTGCTCTGGAAATACGTCCGCTGGCCCCAAGTGCTCGGTCTAGGCGTGCTGGCCATCGCCCTCATGTTCGTCGTCGCGCCCGACTGGTCGGTGCGGCTCCAGTCGTTCGTCGGCATCGGCGACGTCCTGAGCAACCAGCGATCCGACACCGATGGGGCGATTCTCGGCCGGCTCACGGCCAACGTCGGCGCGTGGCGGACATTCGTCGACCACCCCGTCCTCGGGGTTGGCCCCGATCTGTTCCGGCTGGAGTACTCCGGCGAGTATTCACTGAACACCGGTCTTCGTGATTACTCGGCGAGCTCCCAGCGTCAGGCGCACAACCTGTACATTCACGTTGCGGCGGACTCCGGCATCCTCGGGCTCGGCGCGTTCCTGGCCGTCGCCGGTGGAACCGTCCTCAGCCTGCTGCAGCTGCGACGTCGGCTCCTCGGAAAGGACCAGGTCGGCCACCTGTTGGTGACCGGCCTGGCTGGCGCCCTGCTCGTCTACCTGGGATCCGGCATGTTCCTGCACATGGCCTATGAGCGCTACTTCTGGCTGCTCATCGGGCTCGGCGGCGCCGCACTTCTCATCTATCGGAAGGCCGGCGTCACGCCACCGACACCGGCCTTCCTCCGGCATCAGCGCCCGTAGGACACCGCGGTGGGGTCGGTCGGGCGCAGCGCGCACCCGCTGCTGGTCAGGAGCGGGTCGACCGGGAAGAGGTTCGCGCCACCGTCCTTGACGCCGGTGTACCCGGAGTCGTTCGAAAGGAAGCTGGCGGCGTCGTAGCCGAGATTGCCACGGGCGACGTTGCCGGCTCCCGACAGCTGATAGCCACGGACGAGGCTGCCTCGGAGGCCCTTGACGATGAGGTTGTCCTCGATCAGGGTGTTACGGGTGCCGCCGGCCAACAGGATCGGCTGGGCGGCGTTGTAGAGAGTATTCGAACGAATTGTCACGTTCGCTGAGCCTTCGTTCGAGCCCGAGCTCGGACCACCGAGCTTGATGTTCTCGCCGTTCGTGGCATTGAACATCAGGTTGCCGGCGATCGTCCCGGCGCCCGCGCTGAGGCCGGTGTTGACGTAGACGTTGTGGTCCTGGTTCGTCCCGTTGCTCGGGATCGTGTCGTGGATGCAGTTGTTCACGACCTGCCAGCCCGCGGGCTCGCTGGCGACCGTTCCGCCGACCATGAGCCCCGCGAAGGACCGGGCGCCCCAGATTTCCGAGTTCACGATGACCCAGCCGATGCCGTCGACCATCTTGTACATGTGCTCGCTGGCGCTGCCGCCGCCCCAGGTGACGTTGATGCCGTTCAGGGTCCAGTAGTCGGCGCCCTTGAGCCATAGCAGACCCTGGATCACCGGGCGCTCGCCGGGGTAGTTCGTAACGGTGATCCGTCCGTTGGACTCGCCCGGGGTGATCGATGGATTCTGGACACGTTCGGCGTAGGTGCCGCCGCGGACGTACAGAGTCATCCCCGGTCGCAGGGTGCTGAAGGCGCGGCTGATCGTGCGCAAGGGGCGGTCGATGGTACCGGGGTTGGCGTCATTTCCGGCTGGGCTGACGTAGATCGCGCCCGCAATGACCGGAGCCGCCGGCGCGGGTGTGGCCGGAGCCGGCGTGACAGTCACGGTCGGCGGAGCGGGGGTGGCTGGTCCAGGAGTCGCCGGCACGGGGGTTGGGGCGGTCGTCGCCTTCGCCGTGGGGACTGCCGTAGGCGCCGGCGAACCGGTGGCTGTCGCGAAGGTGGATGGTTGCGTCGGGGCGACGGTCCCAGCCGGCTTGTCAATCGGCAAGACGAGAGCCGTGGCGGATGGAGTGGCGGACAGAGCCGTCGGGGCGATGACGGTGATGGTGGTCGTTGCGGTCTGCCGACTCGCGACCCCTGAGGCCCGCACGGCCGTGGCGGAAAGCGTGTGGCGGCCCGGCGTGGCGGCCGCTGGGATCCGGATCACGGAAGTGAACTTCCCGCCGAAGGCTGGCACCGTGGGCATGCCGGCCGTCGAGCCGTCCCAAGCCAGCTCCACCGTCGCCTGGGGATGGAAGCGGGCTCCGGCGACGATGACCTCCGCGCCCGCCAGCGGCGTGCCGCGGACGGCGAGCGTCGGACCACCGGCGGATGCATGCAGCAGTGGGAAGACCAGGAGTGGAATGAGGAGCACCATCGGGATGGTGGCGAACAGATCGCGTCGCTGTCGCGGCGTCCTGCCGCGTCGCGACGTCCTCGACCACTCGGGCCTCGGACCCGCGCGGACTGAGATCGGGAGGGACTTTGGGCGCATGTATGGGACCTCGGCGCTGGGTCCTGCTCCGATGGGGCGCGGCCCCAATACGGGACCGAGAGGGGCTCGCCGAATGTGACTGAGGTAGCCCTCACGTCGGCGGACCCGCGCGCGCCTTCGATGGCCGCTGGACCGATTGTTCATTGCGATCGGCAGCTCCGGGGGCGCCACATCTCGCGGAAGGAGTCCAGCCTAGGCTCCGAATGCGCCGGCGGACCATCGCCTGATAGTCCCCTCTGGGGGGCCGATGAAGGGACCTGATGAGGGGCGCGAACAGTACCAGTGCGGTGGGGCCCCGTGCGAACGCGCGCGCACGACCAGGGCGGCGACAACTCGCAGGGCACGACTGAGGGCATCGCTCAGGACTCGGTTGCTCATCTGCATCCTACCGAATCCTGGTGCGATGCAAGCCCCCTTAACCGCATTGGACCCCACCGCACCCATCGCCATGCCGCTGATTCTCTGGCAGAATCCCAGCGATGGAAGGCTTGCTCCTCCTGGTGGGCACCACGTTGGGCTTCGTACTGTCCCAGGCGGCACTGACCCTTCAATCGATTCGTGACCGACGCAACGGGGATCGCGGTGACCGCCGGCAGGTGTACGGCCGGCTGTTGGCGACGAGCGCGCTGTGCTACGACCTCGCCGACCTCGTCGCGACCTGGGAGGTAAGCGGATCGGCGAGGCAGGGCGCCAAGACGACGGCGCTGCTCGCGCAGACGTCGGCCGACCTCGACACGAACCTGCGGGCGAGCCGCGTCCTGTTCGCCGAGGCGCGGCTCGTTGGCGGACAGGACGTGATGTCGGCTGCCGTCGCCCTCCACCACGTCGTTGAAGAGGCGGTTCTCGGGATCAAGCTCACCACGACCGCCGCCGCGTTCCGCAGGAAGTGGGCGGAGCTCGGCCCGCGCTGGCGCGACGCTCAGGAAGCGTTCGAGCTCGCCGCCCGAGCGGATCTCAGCTAGGCATCCATTAGCCCGGTCGGCCGCTAACTTCGGAGATCGGCCGCGTGGCTCTTCCGGAGGCGGCGCCAGCAGAGCATGAGGAAGATTGCCAGGGCGGCGGCAAAGCACAGCTCGGCCCACTCACCGATCCGATTGGTCCGGTAGCCTCCGTCAAGGACAATGAGGCGGAGAAGCCGAAAGCCGGCGGTGACCGCAAACGCTGGGGCCAGGAACAGCGGCGGAGCGAAGAGGAACGTGGCATGCGGCCAGCGGTCGCTGATCCGGATCAAACGAGCAATGGGCTCTGCGACCATTGCGTACAGCGATGTCACCAGCATCCCAAGATTAAACGCGAGGAGCACTCCCGAGATATTGTGAACAGTCAACTCATCCTGCTCATTGATCTCTCGGAGCGCTTCGGGGGCTTCGAAGCCGAGGATCCGTTGACCCCACGAGATCTCTTCGCCGGAGATGAATATCAATGCCAGAGCGGCGAGCGCGAACAGTGACGCCTGCCATCGATGTCCGTTGGTCCATCGATCACGCGCGATCCACGCACTGAGCAACGCGCTGGCGGCGAACGCGGCGAACTGGAGGGACTCCACCACGCGATCCTCGTCCATGAGGGCAGCGAAGAGATCTCGATTCAGGAGATAGATCCCCGGAAGGACAAGAACTCCCAAAGGGGGCACTGCCATCGCGACGTAGGCCCAGCGGGCATCGAATCCCCAGCGATTCGCTGAAGCGATGAAGGGCGCTAGCATGCCGCCATGCTCGGGTCCAGCATGCGGGCATCATAGCGGGTCACCCACGGCGCCACGCGGCGTGCAGGCGCGTCACCGCAGTCGGAGCAACCTTCGCTGGCCAGATCGAGGGAACTCGGTCGAGGGCTTCCGAACCCAATGACTACGGGGCGGGTCGACGGATCACCGCCGACTCAAAGGGTGCCCTCAGGTGCGGTCCTGCGGCATTAGCAGCGTCGGCAGTCCGGCGACGAGTTTCGAGCGTGCCCACATCGGCCCCAGGCCTGCCTCGCGCGCAGCGGCGTGGGCCTCGAGGTCGGTATGACGCCCGTACAGGATGACGCGAGGTGTGGCGCGCCCATGCAACGCCTCCGCCCAGCCCGGCCGGCGCGCCGACCAGTCGACGAGGATGAGGTCGAATGACTCGTCCGCGGAGAGCTCGGCGGGATCGTCCACACGCCGCAGCGACGCACGGGCGGACGTGGCGGCGGCATCGATACGGCTGTAGAGCATGAGATCACCGATGACGGCAGCGACCCTCATTCCGGCGACACGTCGTCCATGCTGACCGCCGCGGGAGGCGCCGGGTCGCGGTAGGCCGGCGGCGGCTGGTCCTGCTGACGGTCCGGCGCGGGAGGCTGGCCGTTGCCGTTGACGTAGCCGTTCCCGTTGACCGACTGGTCGATCACGAAGCGCGCGATCCGCATCGGGTAGACGCCGACGACGACCGGCGCCTTCACCTCGACGGAGAGTTCGACACCGACCTCGTCGCGTTGCCACAGGTCCTGGAGCTTCGTTGCCTCGCGCTCGGGCAGTCCGACATAGGCCGTCGTCCCGTTCCGGGAGACGACGCTCATCGCATCTGGCTCGAGGCCGAATCGGCGCCGGATGTCGGCGACGGCGATGTATGGGCGGGATGTGAGATATCGGCGG
>Ga0299914_10002691_pt1 | contig 12327 bp, 11 predicted proteins | sample RVTome_10_FD_201361 | JGI IMG/M metagenome (GOLD analysis project Ga0299914, IMG submission 201361) | Soil microbial communities from uranium-contaminated site in the Upper Colorado River Basin, Wyoming, United States - RVT153D57 (version 2) ... | reverse complement strand
CGCCTACCTGCGCAACTCCAACAGCCAGGGCATCGCCGACATCCGATTCTTCTTCGGCAACCCCGGAGACTTCCCCCTCGCCGGGGACTTCAACGGCGACGGCTGTGACACCCTGTCCATCTACCGGCCGTCGGAAGCCACCATCTATGTGATCAACCAGCTCGGCGCCAACGACGGTGGTCTGGGCGCAGCAGACTTCTCCTACATCTTCGGCAACCCCGGAGACAAGCCGTTCGTCGGAGACTTCGACGGTGACAGCATCGACACTCTGGGATTGCATCGGGAGTCGACCGGGTTCGTCTACTTCCGCCAATCCCACACCCAAGGTGTAGCCGACGAAGAGTTCTTCTTCGGAGACCCAGGAGACCGGCTGGTATCAGGGGACTGGGGGATCGTCGACGGAGAAGACACGCCCGCCATCTTCCGACCCTCCAACGCCACCTTCTACTACCGGCACACCAACACGCAAGGTGTTGCCGACAGTCAATCCACCTGGGGCCAATCGGAATGGCTACCCGTCTCTGGAAGCTTCGGGCTCGACTGACAGAGGTGCCAGGCAGCACACTGACGATCCGCCGCGCCGGAGATTGAGCACCGGAACGCGGCAAACCTGGAGAATGCGAAAACCCCATGGTGATTGGCGTTTTCGGGCCTAAGAGACCCCGAATACAGAGCATGTTTCCAACCGGGTGTCGCAGGTTCGAATCCTGCCGAGGGCGCCTAGCGCGGCGCCACGCCGATGTGGGAGTTCGGTATCGGCGAGACGTTCCTAGCCGCTGTGCTTGCTCTCGGTGACCTTGTCGTTGTTCCCTCCCCGGCTCACAAAGAGGGTGACCCAGCCGAGGACGAAGATGCTGGCTGCCAACAGGAGGGTGGCACGCAATCTCAAACCCGAAAGAGGAAGCTCGGAGGGTGCAACGGCGTGTGACGCACCGAACGTCGATTCCGCAGCCAAAGTGACCGCGGCAACGTCCGGCCGTGTGGTTGGGACCACCAAATCGAACGTGGTAGCCGTCACCGGCTCCGTGGACGTAGTGAATAGCTGCGTTGTTGCTGTCGTACCCGGCTCCGTGGTCGACGTCGTGACCGGCTCCGTCGTCGACGTAGTGACCGGCTCCATGGTCGACGTCGTGACCGACTCCGTGGTCGACGTAGTGACCGGCTCCGTGGTCGAAGTAGTGACCGGCTCCGTGGTCGACGTCGTGACCGGCTCCGTGGTCGTCGTCGTCGGATCAACCGCGGCACATGTCGGTTCGGTGAAAGTGTCGGTATCCAACGTGACCGCGGCGTCGCGGGCAAGCGCATGGCCGTGAAACTCGACTCCGGCTCCCACTGTGATTGCGGTCTGGGCCAGGATACTTCCCACAAAGGTCGAGGATGCTCCCAGCGTCGCCGCACCGCCGACCTGCCAGAAGACGTTGCATTCGAGTGCGCCGTTGACCAGCAATATATTGCTGGCCGCCGCGGTGTCGAATGCGAAGTCGGTCTGGAAAATAAATACCGAGTTGGCGTTTCCGCCCCCATCGAGGGTCAGGGTCCCCGTCAGGCCCAACGCAGCTTTGCTGGGTGCTGCGTAGACCCCACCTATCAGGACTAGGCCGCCGAGTTGGCCGGTGGGTGTGGTGACGTCGACCGCCCGACCGGCCGCGTCCACATAGGCAGATGTCAGGTCTGCCTGGGCCTCTTCGGCGACAGATGTTCCAGCCTCGATCGTCCCCGATGGACCGATCATTGCCGGTGTGACCCCGGTGATCGCTGTCCCCGGCCAAACTCCGACACTGTTCGCGAACGCGCTTGTGCCGGTATTGGTGACCGTCGAGCCTGCCAGGACCGAAAAATCATCCGCAGTCCCCATATCAACGGTGGGCACGATCGCCGCATTCGCGGATTCTCCGAACATGAGGAGACCCGAAGTCGCCATCGAGAACACGATGAACGCCGCAGCCATCCGGCGCCCAAATTTGCGAACGTCAGGATGGCTCCGACGCAACCTGGACAAGCCGAAGAGAATTCTGACGACCATTGCGACTCCCACGATGAACATCGCGGGCTCCTTCCGAGGACCGAGATCATGAGCCGCCGGCGGCGACTCGAAGGTTCCTAAACCTCCTATGAGTCTCTATCGGTCGTTTCCACCCAGAACAAGAGCCGGGGGCGGCCTGGGCATGGTGCCGGCGCCGACGGTGGGGCACACGGTGACCACCACTTCGAGACCCGATACCCCGCAATCCTGCCCAGGGCTCAAAACGATCGAGGATTTGAATCCGGGATCTCGGCGTGAGAGCACCCAGGCCTCAACCGCCTTGCTGGTGCGGTCCTAGCGTCATCCGCCTGACAACATCCCAAACCAGCCTGCCACGGGCAAGCCACTCGGAACCCCAAACACTTGGGCAAAGTCGGCGTCGCCCTGAGAGTTCGAGTATCTCAGGTAGACAGTGATGTTGGACGGACGGAACAGGCCCACCGTGTCGACTCCCCCCGCTATCCAATCCGCGGCCATGATCTTGTCACCTGGATCACCGAAGATGAACTGATGGTCGGCGTTGCCCTGGGTGTGAGTCTGACGGAAGTAGACCAACCCGGTCGTTTCCCGATGCAAGCCGATCGTGTCGATCCCGTCGCCGTTGAAGTCACCTACGAACGGTTTGTCTCCAGGGTTGCCGAAGGCGTAGGAGAAGTCCGCGGGCCCCAACCCACCTTCGTTGGCACCAAGCTGGTTGATGATGTGGATTGTCCCGTCTGTGGGACGGTAAATGCTGACAGAGTCACAACCGTCATTGTTGAAATCACCGGCGAGAGGGATGTCTCCGGGATTTCCGAAGAAGAACCGGATGTCTGCCACACCCTGGCTATTCGAGTTCCTCAGGTAGACAAACCCATCTGACTGTCGATACAGCCCCGGTGTCTCGTCCCCATCGCAGTCCCAGTCACCAACCATTGGAAGGTCACCGGGATCGCCAAAGAAGAATGAGGTGGTGGCACCGCTCGCGTGGTCGACCAGATTCCACTGACCGGTTTGCGTGTCCACAATCCCGAACCCATCCTGTGGGGCTTCGAAGATGGCCTCGCACCCATCGAGGTGGAGTGGAATCCAGTCGGTATTCAGTCCACCATCTTCCGTCCACAACAGGTCGTAGAAGTGGTCATCGGGAAGCGTGACAGGTCCTGTCATCCCGTCCCCGACTGCGTCCAGCGAAATGGACCCATCGGCGACAACTTCATCAGAGAAGGCCTCGTGGCTCTCCCACGGCAGAATCTCCCACACAACAGTTCCGGACGGGGGGCCGCCGCTATACGTGAGATCGAAGGTGCACAATCCGGCGTGGCTTGCGGTTGTCACATCGTGCGCTGTTATCGGCTCTATCGACCACCTGTCCTGGGATTGGAGAGGCTTGCCTGACGGCCTCTGCTCCGACGCCCCAGCCGGCAGGACCGCGCCCACCACCAAGCCGGCAGCCAGCACCACCACGAGCTTTCTCATTCGAACACTCCCCCTTTTTCACCCGAAATCGCACCGGGTCGTCGCGCCATCTGTCGGCCGCCAGCGGGACCTCATTGTGGCGTTTGTGCCGCCGTTTGCTGGGCCGTATCAAAGAATCATATGCCTCCACCGGGATGGCTCCATGGGCCAGAAGGCTCCCATATTCGGCGATTTCCCTTTTCGCCGTGCTCTAGTGACCCCAAACCGGGAACAGCTTTCCGCCGTCAGCCACCCCAGAACACCTCTGGATTGAGGATCCGGCGCGGGTCGAAGGCTTCCTTGATCTGACGGTTGATGGCGAGCGTGGCCGGATCGGTGCTGGCGCGCCACCAGGCCGCCTTGGCGACGCCGATCCCGTGCTCGCTGGCGATCACCCCATCCATCTCGACGACGACCCGCAACACCCGATCCACGACCGTCTCCGGATCGGGGTTGCTCACGACGTTGACGTGGAAGTTCCCCTCCGCCAGGTGCCCATAGAGGAAGACCTGACCCTCCAGCCCCAAGCTCGCGACGGCAGCGGCGAACTCGTCCAAACGACCGAGGGGAACGGCTACGTCGAGTTTCACCGGCACCCCTATCTGGTTGACGGTCTCGGTGATCTGCTCGCGGTAGGCCCACAGCCGCCGATCGACAACTGCCTCCACGCTGTCCGGGACCTCCGGGGTCGACCTGGTCTCGACCAGGATGTAGAAGGGATGGTCGCCGGAGAGCGGCCGGGGCAACCGCCTTTGCCCGATCACTGCCTCCAGACAGGACCGGTCGAAGAACTCGAGGGCGTTTGATCCGGGGCCGAGCAAGTCCAATCCCTCACTGAGGTGCTCCACCCCGACCAGGATCACCATCGGCTCCGCTTCGAGACGGGGAAGGAGCCGGAGGCGGGCCGCGGTGATGATCCCCAGAGTGCCCTCGCTCCCCACCATCAGCTGGAAAGGGTCGGGGCCGGTGCTCTCCTTGGCCACGCCGCCCAGACGGGAGGCCACGGTGCCGTCGGCGAAAACCACCTCCAAACCGAGCACCTGACGACGGGTGTCCCCGTTGGCCACAACGTTCATCCCGCCGGCGTTGGTGGCGATGGTGCCACCGATCGTCGCCGAGTCACGAGAGGCGAGATCGACCCCGTAATCGAGGCCGGCGCGGCGGGCATGGGCTTGGAGAGTCGCGACCGTGACCCCGGCGCCCACCGTGACCTCATGCCGTTTCTCGTCGACTGGCCCGAGCCGATCGAGTCGACGCAACGAGAAGACCACCTCCCCTCGATGGGGGATCGAACCACCGACCAGGCCGGTGTTGCCACCCTGGGGAACGAGCGGCAGAGAGTGCTCGTGGCAGATCTGCACCACCTCTTGCACCTCCTCGACCGATCCCGGCCGTATCACCGCACGGGTGTGCCCGGTCCAACGGCCCGTCCAGTCGCGCACGTACCCGGCGATCATGTCGGAGTCGGTGAGCACGTGTTCGGGGCCTAGGACTTCGCGAAAACGGTCGAGAGCACCGTCGAGAGGGGTCTCCTCGTCAGTAATCAAAGCACCCCGACCAGGAACCAAGTCTCCATCGGGCCCTTGCCCTTGACGTCCACCACACCTCTGGGCTCACAGACGAAGTCGTCCTTGACCAGGTCGTAGGTGCTCGGGCTCACCTGGATCCTCCCTGGTACACCGTGGGACTCCATCCGGCTGGCCGTGTTGACGGTGTCTCCCCACACGTCGTACTGGAACTTGGCCTTTCCGATGACACCGGCAACGGCGGGACCTGAGCTGATCCCGAGGCGGAAGACCAGAGGGCGTGTCGTTAGACCTCCGGTGGGTGAGACGTAGCCCACCATGTCGAGCGCCATCCGGGCGAGGGCGTGAGCATGGTCGTCCCGGGGGACCGGCACGCCGGAGGCGACCATGTAGCTGTCTCCTATGGTGCGGATCTTCTCCAACCCATACCGGTCGACCAGCGAGTCGAAGTAGGAGAACACCTCGTTGAGAGTCCCAACCAGCTCTTCGGGGGCCAGGTTCTGGGAGAGTGGGGTAAAGCCGACCACATCGGCGAAGAGAACCGTTATCGCCGGAAACCGGGTGGCGATGATCTGGTTGTCCTCTTTCAGGATCTGGGCGATCTCCTTGGGCAGAACGTTGAGCAAGAGTCGCTCCGATTTGTCCTGCTCAACGTGCAGCAACTCCAAGGCGTGGTCTTTCTGGCCGACGAAATAGTGGAGGGCGAAGAAGGCGACTCCGGAGGCACCGAGAACGTTCGCTGCGAAAAAGGCCGCGACAACCCACTCGGGCAGATTGTTGTCGATGGGGAGCGAGGTCTGGATCACCTGGGCGATCAGGACCAAGGCGATGTAGCCCAGGAACCAGTTCAGGGCCTGGCGCCGGCCCCACATGGCCAACGCGCCGAGCGGAGCCAACAGCGACCAGATGATCACGGCGCTGCCGTCGGCGAATCCGCCCAGTGCCAGTTGGAGCATGAAGGGAAGGAGGAGGATCAGGAAGAGCTGGGTGAAGCGAAACGCCCGGTAACGCCCCGTGACGACGAAGCCGAGCAGGCTCACCCCCACACCCAACGCGTACGTCCAGGGGATGGAGGCCGCCAACCGCTCGTCGAAGACGAAGTAGAGCGCCCCCCAGAGAAGCGCAATAATGCCCACGACCGTCGACACCGCCACCAGAACCCGCTTCTGGATCCGGATCTCCAAGGTGTCGGCCGGATCATCGCCGATCCGCGCGACGAGATTGACTACCCGTGCCCACATATATCCGACTCTATGCGATCGGGTACCGGTCCGAGCCGCCACCTAAGACACGACTTGGCAGTAGTTTCACGAGACGCGATGACTGATTTCCACTACGAGCCGCTGACCTATCTCGACGCATCGTTCCTTGCCCTGGAAACACGCAACAGTCACATGCATGTGGCCGGGGTAGCCCTCTTCGACGCCGCCCCTCTCAAAGCCGACGACGGCGGCATCGACATCGCCCGGATCCGCTCGCATGTCGAGTCCAAACTGCAATACATACCTCGCTACCGACAGAGACTCGACTGGGTCCCGTTCGACCGGCGTCCGGTTTGGGTCGACGACGAGCACTTTGCCCTCGAATACCACCTGCGCCACTCCTCTCTTCCCCGCCCCGGGACCGAGGCCCAGCTCAAGCAACTCGCCGGACGGATCGTCTCGGCCCCACTGGACAGGCACAAGCCGCTCTGGGAGCTCTGGGTCGTCGAAGGTGTCGACGACGACCGATTCGCCATCATCGCCAAGATCCACCACTGCATGATCGACGGCATTTCGGGGGTGGACCTGACCACGATCTTGCTCGATGTGGCCCCCACCGCCGGCGTGGAGGAGGCCGAGCCGTGGGTGCCCAGACCAGCTCCCAGCCCTTCGCAGCTTGCCGTGGCCGAGGCCGGCCGGCTGACCAGGCGTCTCGTCGACAGTCTCTCCAGTCTGTCCGAGACGGTCAAAGAGGGGGTTGCCCTCACCGATCGCACGCTGGAAAAATCGGCCGCCGCCCTCACCTCGCTCCGTTCGGGGTGGCTCACCACGGCCGATCCGACGCCCCTCAATCCCGACATCGGCCCCAATCGGCGATTCGACTGGACCGAGACGCCGCTCGACGAGGTGAAGGAGATCAAGAACGCGCTCGGCGGGTCGGTGAACGACGTGGTGCTCGCCATCACGGCCGGCGCCGTTCGCCGCTTTCTCATGGCCGAGCGAGACTTCGACGTGACCGACCTGGAGTTCCGGGTGATGAACCCGGTCTCGACCCGGAGCTCGGACCACCGTGGCGCTCTCGGCAACCAGGTGGCGATGTGGCTCCTCGACCTCCCCATCCAGGAGCCGGACCCACGTCGCCGTCTCGAGATGGTCAAGCAGGCGACCACCAACCTGAAGAAGACCAACCAGGCTCTGGGCGCGGCCACCCTGGTGGAGATCAGCTCCGGCACCCCGATCACGCTGCTCTCCCTGGCCAACCGGGTAGTGGGCTCCAGGATCCGGCCGTTCAATATGACCGTGACCAACATCCCCGGTCCTCAGTTCCCGATGTACCTGCTCGAGTCGGAGATGATCGCCAACTACCCCATGGTTCCTCTGTGGGCCCAGCACGGACTCGGTGTCGCCCTCTTCTCCTACAACGGGCGGTTGCTGTGGGGCATCCAGGCCGACTACGACACCCTGCCCGACTCGGATCGATTCCTCGCCGCCATCCAGGAGTCGTTCCAGGAGCTTCGCAAGGTCTCGGCGTGAGCAATCTCGACCTGGCCGACGGGCTGCGTCTCATGCAGCAGGCGGGTGGGGGCGAGTACTTCGGGCACATCGCCCACCTCCACTTCGCCTGGGCGGTCCTCGACGAGGCCGACGACGCCGAGGATGCGGCTCGGGTCGTGTGCCTCACCATCAGGCACGCCTCCGAGTTGGGAGGCAACCCGGCCAAGTATCACACCACTGTGACCATCTTCTGGATCCGGCTACTCGAGTATTTGCGGCGGACGCATCCCGACGTATCGTCCCTCACCGAAATGCTCGATCGTCACCCTCCTCTCGGCGACCCCTCGCTCCCCGAGCGTCATTGGTCGAATCTCGACAGCGATGAGACGCGCACATCCTGGGTTGAACCGGACCTGATCCCCCTTCCGTGACCCTGCTCGCAGCGCTGGCCGGCGCCCTGGCCATCTCCTTCTCGGCGATCCTGTACGCCCTCGCCGAGGTGTCCCCGATCACCGGGGCGTTCTACCGGGCGCTCTACGCACTCCCCGTCCTCTTCGTCCTGTGGTGGGTGCGACGCCACGAGGACGCCCGGCCCCCGAGAAAGCGCCTCATCGCCTTCGGCGCCGGCCTTCTCCTCGGGCTCGACATCTTCGTCTGGCACGTCTCCATCGAGTACATCGGATCCGGTCTGGCCACTCTCATCGCCAACTCGCAGGTGATCGTGGTGGCGGTGGCGGCGTGGCTCTTCTTCGCCGAGCGGCCCAGTCGCCAGGTCGCCATCGCCATCCCGGTGGTCCTGGTCGGAGTGAGCTTGGTGAGTGGTCTGGGACGGGGCGACGCCTTCGGGTCGAACCCGCTGCTCGGAACCATCCTCGCCCTGGTTTCTGCAGTGTTCTACGCCGCCTTCATCCTCGGATTCCGCATCTCCAACGAGGCCCGGGCACCGTCGGCCGGTCCCCTCCTCGAATCCACCGCCGGAGCGGCTCTGGCCGCACTCATCGCCGGCCTCATCGGTGGTGGGCTCGACTTCGAGCCCACCTGGCCCGCCCACGGGTGGCTCGTCATCCTCGCCCTCAGCTCACAGGTCGCCGGCTGGCTCCTCATCGGGTACGCCCTGCCCCGTCTTCCCGCGGTCGAGACCGCCACCATCATCCTCCTCCAACCGGTCCTGACCATGATCTGGGCCGTCATCATCTTCTCCGAGAGCCCCTCGCCCATCCAGCTGTTCGGCGCCACCCTGGTCATGGCCGGCGTTGGTTTCGTGGCGGTGGCCCGGGCCCGTCGCACCCCCGCCATCGCCCCCGCCCAGCCCTGACCGCGGGAGCGGACGGCACCCCTCGAACCTGAGGTTCCACGTAACGCATATGCAACCTGTGCTCTCAGGTTCAGCGGAGGGGGCGATCAGATCCCGGAGGTGTTCTCAACTCGAGAGGGTTCGTTGCATATAAGCAACGGGGAACCTCAGGTTCGCCTCGCGGCGAAGGTTCGGCTCACGGCTTCGTGGCGATCTCTCAAGCGGCCATCACGATCAGGACGAGGCGGCCGGTGGGGCCGTCGACCACGGAGAGGCCGGCTCGGTCGTAGGTGGGGACGCCGAACTGGGTGAGGGCAGTGGGTGAGCCCAGCATGGCGTCGAAGGCAGCCCGGCTGCTGCTGGCCAGGGCGAGGTTCTCGCCCACGGCGACCAAACGGAGACCCGCCGCGGTCGTGTCGTTGACGACGCTGCCACCCGGCGGATGATCCCGGGAGAGACGGCCCCCGGTGTACATCTGGACAGCGCGTGCCTCGGCGACGGCCTCGAGGCTCGAACTGCGACCGAGAGCCGACAGACCCTGACCGGTCCGGAATTCGTTGACCCTCTCCAGCACCAGCTCTGTCTCCTCCCTCACCTGACGCACCTCGTCCGCCCCCGCCGCGGGAAAGCTCAGGGCATCGGTCCCCTCGGGGACCGCTCGGTTCTCCCCGAAGATGCCCTGGATTGCCGCCAGCGACCCGAGGACACCATCGGGAGCCACTCGCTCGAAGACCAACTGAGGGAGGGCGTCCGGCCCGGCGATCGCCCCGGCCACCGTGGAGTCCTCGAACCTCGCACCCCAAGGTCCGGGAAGGACCCGGGCCACGTTGACCACGACGAGGACGATGGCGATGCCCCAAAAAGCGGCCACCGCCGCACCGCCGACCCTGTTGACCAGGTTCAGGCCGGGAAGCCTCATGACCCTGGAAAGGAAGTGGGCGGCGATGCTCATGCCCAGCCCGAAGAGAATGAACAGGGCGACTCCGGACCCGATCGTGGCCACCTCGGGCGCCACCTCGAATCGCTCTGTGAGGAACTCGCCGAGCGGCCCGCTCAACCTGAAGGCGATCCACAGCCCGGCGACCAGTGCCACCAGGTCCAGCGCCTCCCGGACCAGGCCACGAAGCCAGCCGCGGACAAGCAAGCCGGCCAGGAAGAGCCCGAGGACGAAGTCGATCATTCAGTACTTGGTACTAGGTACCAGGTACTTGGACCGGCAAATCGCCCCCCTGGGCCATCAGCTCAGACCCTGACGGTGAGCACCGGGCAGGGGGCGTCCATGAGGATGTCGTGGGCGTTCGACCCGAGAAGGAACTTCCCGGCGGATGTCCGCTGGCGAAGTCCGATGACGACCAGCTCGCCACCGAGCTCCTCGGCGGCCCGAACGATGTCCTGTGCCGGCTCGTTCCCCCGCACGTAATTGTGGATGGAGAACACCACACCCTGTTTCGAGAGCATCTCGTCGAGTGCAGCGAGATCGCGGTCGCTCTGGATCACGTCCTCGTCGTCGCTCTTGCCTGCGCCACGCAGCGAGTGAACGACCACCAGGTCGGTGTTGCGCAGCTTTGCCTCCTCGATCCCCACCTCGAGAGCCTTCTGCCCCCTTTCCGAGGAGAGATAACCGACGATCACGCTCATGGTTTGCCTTTCGCTGGCGATCGATTCGGAAGCTAGTGCCTGTCACCGAGCTCGATGCGCATCCTCTTGTTCGCTTTGCCCTTCGATTCGGTCTTGACCACCCGCACCTCGCCCACCTCGAGGGTCGAAGCGACGTGCGTGCCACCGTCGGCCTGACGATCGAGGCCGACTATGTCGATCACGCGGATCTCCTCCACCCACTCCGGGATCAAGTTGACCTTGGTTCGGATGAGGTCGGGATCTTTCAGGGCCTCTTGCCGGGCGAGATACAGAACCTCGGTCGGATATCCCCGTATCAACTCCTCGTTGAGCTTCTGTTCCACCTGCTGGCCGAACTCGACCGATATGCCGTCGAGCTCGAAGTCCATACGGGCTACGCCGGGCTCCATGTTCCCCCCGGTCACCTTGGCCCCAAAGTCCCGGAACACAACCCCGGACAATGCGTGGAGGGCCGTGTGCGTTCTCATGGTGCGATAACGCCGCTCCCAATCGATCGACTCGTGGACCGGGGTCCCGGGGTCAGGAAGATGCCCCTCCTCGGCCACGACGTGGAAGGGCATGCCATCTTTGCGAATCGTGTCGATCACCTCCACCTCGCCCCCGTCCCAGCGGATGACCCCCGTGTCGCCGGGCTGGCCGCCGCCGCGGACGTAGAAGACGGTGCGGTCGAGGAAGAGTCCCCCGTCGCCGACGCCGAGAACCGAGCCCTCGGCCTCGGCCAGGTAGGCGTCCTGGGGCGCCAGTTCCTCAGTCCGCCCTGATCCGGCCAATGCGCTACCAGGTCGAAGCTGGGAGGACCGGGGTCAGGAGGAGGCCTTGCCGGGGGCGAAGCCGGAGAGTCGCCACACCCTGGACTCCCACAGGAGCCTCGACCCCTTGGGCACGAGATGAACGATTCCGTCGGACATCAGCGACCGCAACGTCTCGCTCTCGGCGATCGCGGATGGGAGGGGGATCATCCGCTCGGCGAACTTGGCCACCTTGTCGTAGATCCCTCGGGCCGCCTCCAGGATGGCGTTCTCGTCCTGAAGACTGCCGGTGGGGAGAAATACCCGTCCCCCCGGCCGGAGCCGCCGCACCGCTTCGCGCAACATGCGAATGGGAAGCTCGCTGCCGCGAGGACCCCCGCCGATCCCGCTGGGAAACCACCCGCTGACCTTGGCCAAGGAGTCGGGGACACCGGAAACGTCGCCGATGATCACGTCTGCTTCGACGTCCTCGCCGAGGGGCTCAAAGAGATCACCGTGGAGAAACTCGATCTTGTCGGCCACGCCATGCACCTCGGCGTTTGCCAGGCCAACCTCGCGCACACTGGGGCTGCTGTCGATCGCCAGCACCCGGGATGCCCCGAGCTTGGCCGCGATTATGGCGAGAACGCCGGTGCCGGTTCCGACGTCGATGACCACTTCGCCTTCGTCTACATCCATCGCCTCGGCTACCAGCGTCGAGATCGTCGTCGGGGCGAAGGTGTCCTCACCCAATATCAGATCAAGAGGCCCCAATCGACCCTTCCACACAAAACTTCCTGCTGCCATGAGGCGTCCCGTCTACTCGTTGCTGTCAATCTACCGTTCCGCGGTGGGTGACGTGGACCGAAAGGGGCCTACAGGGCTTCAGCGAGAGGTGGAATCGCCCGGGATGAAAGGCTTTCCGTGTCCCGGGACGACCAGAGTGGCCACCTCCAACACCCGTTCACGACCGACGTGGAGCCCG
>Ga0299914_10002689_pt1 | contig 12330 bp, 10 predicted proteins | sample RVTome_10_FD_201361 | JGI IMG/M metagenome (GOLD analysis project Ga0299914, IMG submission 201361) | Soil microbial communities from uranium-contaminated site in the Upper Colorado River Basin, Wyoming, United States - RVT153D57 (version 2) ... | reverse complement strand
GAAGCGCTGCGTCGGCGGGGCGACCGACTCGGCGACGCTCATCTTGGCGACGAACGGGATCGCCGCGATGCTCGCCACCGCCGTGGCGGCGAAGGCGCCGGCGATGCCGAACGGCCCGACGAGGATGGCGGCGATCGGCGGGCCGGCGGCGAACCCGGCGATGTCGGCGGAGAGCAACAGGCCGAGGTTGCGCCCGAGGTTCGGCGGGTCGGCGCAGATCGCCACGCGACGGATCGCCGGCAGGGCGATGCCGATGCCGAGCCCCATCACGAAGCGGCCGAGCAACAGCGGCAGGACCGTGGTCGCCGCCGCCATCAGCCCGAGCGCGGCGCCGTTGAGCAGCAGGCCGAGCATGACGAGGTGGCGGGCGTGGCCGCGGTCGGCGAGCGGGGCGATCGTGGTCTGGGCGAGGAAGCTGGAGAAGAACCCGATGCCGATGACCAGGCCGAGCGCCGACTCGTTGATGCCGTACTCGTCGCGCACCTCGTCGAGGAGGGCGAACAGCGCCCCGTAGCCCGAGGAGAGCAGTGCGCCGAGCACCCCGAGGATGAGGATGAGGGTCCGCGTGCGCATCAGAGCGACGGTACGGCCGACCGGGGCGACTTCGGCAACCCATTCACCGCGTTCCCCGGCCACGCCTTGATCTGCCTGCGCAGCGTGAACGCCTCGGTCGGGCAAAGCCCTCCCTCGGCTGCACCGCTCGAACCCCGGGACGCTCGCTGGCGCTCGTTGGTCTCCGGGCGTCAGCCCGTGGTCCGGCGGCGGGTGCGACGGCCGCGGAAGTCGTCGAGCCACAGCCGCAGGACGAGCCCGAACGCCTCGCGCACGATGCCGCGGTCGAGCTTCGACTCACCCGTCGCCCGTTCGGCGAAGCGGATCGGGAACTCGACGACTCGCCCGTTGACGCGCACGAGGCGGTGCGTCATCTCGATCTGGAAGCCGTAGCCCTCGGCCGTCACGGTGTCGTAGCGAATCCGGCGGAGCGCGTCGGCGCGGTAGGCGCGGTAGCCGGACGTGGCGTCGTTGACGGCGAGCCCGAGCAGCCCGGCGGCGTAGCGGTTGCCCCACCGGGAGAGCCAGCGCCGCTGCCGCGACCAGTTCTCGGTGACGCCGCCGGGGACGTAGCGACTCCCGAGGGCGAGGTCGGCGCCGTGGGCGATGTTGGCGAGCAACGCCGGCAGCACCGCAGGATCGTGGGACAGGTCGGCGTCGATCTGCACGCACGCGTCGGCGCCGCGCTCCAGTGCCCAGGTGAACCCGTCGCGGTAGGCCGAGCCGAGCCCGAGCTTGCCCGGCCGGTCGAGCACGGCGACGCCGTCGAGCGTGTCGGCGAGCTTGTGGGCGAGCTCGGACGTGCCGTCGGTGCTGGCGTCGTCGACGACGAGCACGTGCGCCCCAGGCACGGCTTCCAGCACGCCGCGCACCAGTGCCTCGAGGCTCCGGCACTCGTTGTACGTCGGGACGACGGCCCAGGTGTGCACCCCGCCGGAGGGTAGCTGCGCCGCGCGGCAGCGCTCGGCCGCGGCCCGAACGGGAAGGTGGAGTCCCCGGGTTGAAGGAGCGGTTGGCCTACGCCGTGTTCAATTGGCAGCACCTGCCAACACGTCGACGGCTGCGCCGACCCCGGGGCGCGGGTCGAGTCCGCACCTGCGGAGCGCAAGTTCGACGCCGCCCAACGCGCCGATCAGCTCGCCGTCGCCGAGGTGACCCAGGTGGCCGATGCGGAACACCCGCCGCGCGAGCGCCCCGAGCCCCGCTCCAAGGGACATGTTGTACTGCTCGAGCGCGACCGTGCGAACGTCATCGGCGTCATCCTCGTTGACAACGACCGCCGTGACGGTCGGCGAGTGCTCCCGCTCGTCGACACTCATGATGTCCAGGCCCCATGCCCGGACAGCGGCACGTGTCGCCTGCGCGTGACGCTCGTGCCTCGCGGCGACGTTGACCATCCCTTCATCGGCCAGCATTTCGAGCGCGACGTCGAGCGCGACGAGCATGTTCGTCGCTGGGGTGTACGGGAACGAACCGTTCCGGTTCGCCTCGAGATGGGGCATCCAGTCCCAGTACGCACGGGGCGTCGGCGCGGCGGCTTGCGCAGCGAGAGCACGCCGCCCGATCACGTTGAAGCCCATCCCTGGGGGCAGCATGAGGCCCTTCTGTGAACCGGCGATCGTCACATCGATCCCCCAGCCGTCATGGTCGAACATCACAGAACCGAGAGACGAGACCGCGTCGACGAGGAGCAGCGCCGAGTGCCCGGCGGACTCGATGGCCGGCCGAATGTCCGCAAGCCGACTGATGACTCCGGTCGACGTCTCGTTGTGCACCACGCACACGGCCGCGATCGTGTGCTCGCGATCGGCTGCGAGAACGTCGCAGAGCCGGTCGGCGTCGACGCCGCGGCGCAGATCGCTCGAGAGGCGCTGTACGCGGTATCCGAGCCGCTCGGCGAGCGCACTCCACAGTTCGACGAAGTGTCCGGCGCCGGTCATGACGACACGGCTGCCGGGCGACAGCGAGTTGACCAGGGCCGCCTCCCATGCGCCAGTGCCGGAGCTCGGATAGACGACGATGTCCCCGGTGGTGCCGACGATCGGCCGAAGCCCGTCGAGCACACGGTGGATCAACTCGGCTGCCGCTGGCCCTCGGTGGTCGATGGTCGGACGAGCCAGGGCCGCGAGAACTCGCTCGGGCACGTTCGTCGGGCCAGGAAGTTGAAGGAGATGCCTTCCCGGCGTCACATCAAGTCCCTTCTCAAGAGCCGTGTCGAAGCAGTCAACTGGCGGTACGCGCCGCGTTGAGGAGGAGCCGGTCGGATCCCCAGCGGCCGATCACGTTGACGCCGATCGGTAGCTTCTCGTCACCGGTGCCGGCCGGCACGGTCACGATCGGGACGCCGAGCATCGTCCACGGTGCGGTGCAGGAGGGGTCGCCGGTGCTGGCGAGGCCAGGCGGTGCTTCCCCGTTGGCGGCGGGGGAGACGATCAGGTCGTAGTCGTCGAACAGCTCGCCGGCCGCTCCCGCCATCGCCCTCCGTTCGCCCTCGGCGGCGGCGTAGGCGGCAACGCCGTACGAGAGGCCCTCCTCGATGATCCCGATGAGCGTGGCGCTGAGGTCGTCGCGGTGCTCGCCGTAGAGCGGCGCATACGAGCGGGCGAGCTCGTAGCGCATGATCACGCGGTGGACCTCGGTTGCTCGACGCAGTGCGGGCGGCAGCTCGATCGCCGCGACGTCGGCGCCGAGCGCGGCGAAACCGTCGCCGATGGCCGCCGCGGCGTCGGCGACGGCGGACGTGATGTCCGCCCAGCGGTGCGGCACGAGCACGGCGACCTTCGCTGCGCGAGGGACGCCGTCGAGCTGCGCGATCGTCTCGTCACGTGCCATCGCCGCGACGGCGGCGGCGGCGGTCTGGACGTCGCCGGCGAACGTGCCGACGGTGTCGAGGCTCTGCGCGCACTCCAGCACGCCGGCCCGCGAGATCAGGCCGTACGTCGGTTTGTAGCCGACCACCCCGCAGTACGAGGCCGGCCGGCTGACGGATGCGGCCGTCTGCGTGCCGAGCGCGGCGTCGACCATCCCGGCGGCGACGGCGGCGGCCGAGCCGCTCGACGAGCCGCCAGGCGTTCGCTGGCGGTCGTGGGGGTTGCGCGTCGCGGTGGGGTGCATGCATGCGAGCTCGGCGGTGGCGGTCTTGCCGACGATCAGCGCGCCTGCGGCTCGCAGCATGGCGACGCACGACGCGTCGTGGCCCGGCTGGCGGCCGCGGTAGATGGGCGAGCCGTGCTCGGTCGGGGCGTCGCGGGTGTCGAAGACGTCCTTGACGCCGATCGTCAGCCCGAGGAGCGGACCGTTCGAGCACGTCGCGTCGAGGCGGCGGGCCTCGCTCCGTACGGCGTCGGGGTCGACGTGGACGAACGCGCACAGATCCGGATCGAGCCGGGCGATCGCTTCGAGGGCGCGCTCCGCCGCAGCCGCAGCGCCGTCCCCGGTTGCGCCGCCGACGGGTACCGCCGCGGTCACCCGGCCGCCAGCTCATCAACCTGGTCGCCGATCCGCGTGCCGCGGAAGAAGTCCGGCGCCATCCCGACACGTAGCTCGACCGGGTACTCGAACACGAACTTGCGGAACTGCTCGGGGGTGATCACGCCGTGCTCGACGAGCTCGTAGGCCTCCTCCACGGTCTCGTTCATGTGCGTGACATCCCAGTGCGAGATGTCCGAGGAGAAGATCGGCTTGAGGTCCAGCCCGGCGGCCTCGTCGAATGCCCAACGCACGGTGGGGTCGTCGGCCTCGCAGCCGAAGTAGAAGTTGGTGGCGAACAGCCGGACGATGTCGCCCTCGGTGATGTCCGGGCCGAGGGCGGCGTAGTCGTCCATGTACATCGGCCCGTTCTCGCGCTCACGCTCCTCGCGCTCGACGACCTCGGCGTTCGTCGAGTGGACCTCCGAGCCAGGCGTGGACAGGATCGCGTCGAGATGGTGGACGTGGCGCGCGTCGCCGTACTGGCGGATCAGCTCGCCGAGCTGATCGAGGTCGATGTTGGCCGGATTCAGGTTGGCGAGCATCGCCGGCAGCCTGCGCTTCTCCCAGTGCCCGATGAGGTCGAGAAGCAGGTTCGCCGCCCACCCGGCGCCGCCTTCGAGGAAGGCGAACTTCAGCCCGGGGAACCGCTTGGTGACGCCGCCCAGGAACAGGCCCTTTGCCGCGGCGTGATTGGCGGCGCCGAAGTGACCGATGTGGTTGTACACGCTGCTGGTCACTGACGTGCGGTCCGGCCATCCCATCCCACCGGCGTGCATGCTGACCGCAACGCCGAGCTCGACCGCCTTGGCCCACAGCGGGTCGTAGTCGTAGGGGCTGTCGAGGCCGAGGTTGTCGATGTAGTAGGGCGGCTGGAACGGCGACGGTGGGTCCACGGTCACGAATCGCTTGACCGCGCACGTCATGTACATCGCCCGCAGTCCCAGCTCGTTGACCGCGAACTCGAGCTCCTCGATCCCTTCGTCCGGGGTGAACGACGGGATGCAGGCGACCGGCACGAGCCGGTCGCGGTATGGCTCGAAGAGCTCGGCGGCCATCAGGTTCATCGCCCGGCAGAAGCTCCGCCGGAGGTCCTGGTCCTGCATGTGCACGGCGCCCAACCCCAGCGACGGGTACACGATCGACACGTCGATGCCGAACTCGTCGAGGCGCTCGTGCATCAGCCTCGGCATCAGGGCCGTCGCCCGATCGATCGTGTTGCCGCAGTTCGGCCACGCGATCGGGCGCAGCTGCCTGCGGGCCAGGCGCTCGTCGACGGGCATCTCATACCAACCGCAATACGCGTCGCGGTGCGACGCCAGGTAGTCGTCGGCCATCTTCGCCCCGCCCACCTCGGCGAGGAACTCCGCGAGGATCGGGATCGGCTCCAACCAGTGGCCGTCCCCGTCCACCACGGGATGGTCGAACTGGGCGCGTAGCTCGGCGGAGCGGCTCGTCGAGTCCAATATGACGCTCATCGCTTGTCTCCTTTGTTGTTCGTGTCGCTCACCGGACGCGAGCGGGGGATCGATCCTTGTCTGTCGCGTCGGGCGGCGCGGGCAAGTCGTCCACCGCGAGCGGGTGATGGCACGCCACCCGCCGCGGACCGATGGGCAGCAGCTGCGGTGCCTCCTCCCGGCACCGCTCCGACGCCCGCCAGCACCGAGGATGGAACGGGCACCCGGGCGGGACCGCCGACGGATCGGGCAACTCGCCCGGCAGCCTGATCCGGTCTTTCGAGCCGCGCTGGCTGGGGTCGGCGACGGGCACCGCCGAGAGCAAGGCCTGGGTGTAGGGATGGTGTGGCGCTGCGAACACTTCCCGCGTCAGGCCCTCCTCGACGATCCGGCCCAGATACATGACCAGCACCCGGTCGCAGACCTGGCGGACGACGGCCAGGTCGTGGGCGATGAGGAGGAAGGCGGCCTCCGTGCCGGCCCTGAGCCGGGCGAGCACCTCGAGGAGTTGGGCCTGCACGGAAACGTCCAGCGCCGACACCGGTTCGTCGAGCACGACGATCCGCGGCTCGCACGCCAGCGCCCTGGCGATGCTGACCCGCTGCAGCTGTCCGCCCGAGAGCTGGTGTGGGTAGCGCGCGGCGACTTCCTCGCCCAGGCCGACGAGGTCGAGCAGCTCGACGATCCGCTGCGTGCCCCCGGTGCCGGCGCGCCCGTGCGTGGCCTGCAGCGCCTCGAGGAGCGAGCCCTCGATGGTGATGCGCGGGTTGAACGACGTCGACGGATCCTGGAACACGAGGGCGAGCCCGCGGCGAAGCCTGCGCAACCGGCGACGCGGCACGTGCGCGATGTCGACGCCTCCGAAGCGGATCGCACCACGGTCAGGCTCCTGCAGCCGGACGATCGTGCGGGCAAGGGTCGACTTCCCGCACCCGGACTCGCCGACGAGGCCCACCGCCTCCCGGACATCAAGTGACAATGACGCACCGTCGACGGCACGGACGTCGGCGGCGCGAGGGCCGCGACCTCGGTAGACGACCGACACGTCGTCGACGACGAGCAGCGGTCCCTCATCGGGCAGCGACATCGGTTCTCTCTCCGGCGAGGTCGGCGTTCACGGCGTGGCAGGCGACGGGATGTCCCGGCTCGACGGGCTCCAGCTCCGGCTCGATCTCCAGGCACATCGACATCCGCCGCGAACAGCGCGGGGCGAATACGCAGCCGACGACCGCCTCGGTCACGTTCGGCGGCGAGCCGGGGATCGACCGCGCCGGCTCGTCGCCGTGCAGCCGTGGCTGGCAGGACATCAGCGCCAGCGAGTACGGGTGTCGCGGGTCTTCGAACAGGGTTCCGACGGAGGCCGACTCCTGGACCCGTCCCCCGTACATCACGAGCACGCGGTCGGCTACCTCGGCGATCACGCCGAGGTCGTGGGTGACGAGGATCGTCGCGGCCCCGGTGCGGGCGCGGGCCTCGGCGAGGACGTCGAGTATCTGGGCCTGGATCGTGACGTCCAGCGCCGTCGTCGGCTCGTCGGCGAGGATCACCTTGGGTTCGTTGGCGATGGCGATCGCGATGCCGACCCGCTGGCGCATCCCGCCGGACAGCTGGTGCGGGTAGTCGTCGACCCGCCGCGCCGCGGCGGGAATGCCGACCGTGTCGAGCAGGCGGATGACCCTCGCCCAGAGCTGACGGCGCGGGACTGCGGCGTGGTTCGTGATCACCTCGGCGATCTGGTCGCCGACCGCCATCAGCGGGTTCAGCGTGGTCCCCGGATCCTGGAAGATCATGGTCAACTCGTGGCCGAGCACGCGTTGCCGCTGGCGCGGCGTGAGCCGCAGGAGATCACGTCCGCCGAGCAGCGCCGCGCCCTCGATCGACCGTACGATGCTCGCCGGGGCGAGCCCGGCGATCGACAGCAGCAGCATCGACTTGCCCGCGCCGCTCTCACCGACTACGCCGAGCACCTCGCCCGGCGCGAGGTCGAAGCTCACGCCGCGCACGGCGTGCACGTCGCCTTGGCCGGTCCGCAGCGTGGTGCTGAGGTCGCGCACCGACAGCACCGGATCGACGGGATCGGTCGGGTGCTGACCCACCGTCGACGTCGCGCCAAGCATCACTTCACCGTCAACCGCGGGTCGAGGGCGTCGCGCAGACCGTCGCCGAGGAGGTTGAAGGCGACCACCGCGAGGAAGATCGCCACCCCGGGAACGAGGATCAGCCGCGAGTCGGCGAAGATGAACTGGCGCGCTGCGCCGAGCATCGCTCCCCACTCCGCCTGGGGCTCCTGGACGCCGAGGCCGAGGAAGCCGAGGCCGGCGGCGGCCAGGATCGCCGATCCGAGGACGACCGTCGACTGCACGACCAGCGGGGTGAGAGCGTTGCGCAGCACGTGGCGGGAGAGGATCCGCGGCCGCCCGACGCCCATCAGCTCGGCCGTCTGCACGAACGGCTGGTTCCGGATCACCATCGCTTGAGCACGGCCCAGCCGGATGAACACCGGGATCGTCGCGATCCCGACGCTGATGATGACGTTGGTCACACCGGGTCCGAGGATCGCGACGAGAGCGAGTGCGAGCAGCAGCGAGGAGAAGGCGAACATCGCGTCGTTGACCCGCTGGATGACGAGGTCGACCATGCCGCCGGCGTAGCCGGAGATCAGCCCGATCGTCCCGCCGCTGAGCAGGCCCAGCCCGACGGCGCCGATCCCGATCAGCAACGAGATGCGCCCGCCGGCCATCAACCTGGTCAGCAGGTCGCGGCCGAGCTCGTCGGTGCCCAGCCAGTGGCTCGCCGACGGACCACGGAACGCCCGGTCGAGCGCCAGGCGCTCCGGGTCATGGGGGGAGATCAGCGGACCGATCAGCGAGGCGAGGGCGAGGACGACGAGCACCACAAGGCCGATCACCGCGTTCGGGTGTGCCGCCAGCGAGCGGACGGATCTCATCGGTTGTCTCGCAGTCGCGGGTCGATCGCCACGTAGAGCAGATCGACGGCGAGGTTGACGACGATGAACACCACGGCGAAGACGACGGCGAGGCCCTGGACGACGGCGATGTCGCGAGTTTCCACGGCGCCGACGAGGTAGCGCCCGAGCCCCGGCCACGCGTAGACCGACTCGACGAGCACGGCACCGCCGAGCAGCGCGCCGAACTGCAGGCCGATGACCGTGACCACCGGGATCGCCGCGTTGCGCAGGCAGTGGCGGACGATCACCGCCGGTCGGCTGGTGCCCTTGGAGCGCGCCGTCCTCGCGTAGTCCGAACCGAGGGTGTCGAGCAGGCTGGCCCGCGTCATGCGAGTGACGAGCCCGATAGGAAACACCGACACGGTGAGCGCCGGCAGCACGATTGACAGCGGCTCGTCGTCGCCGGTGACCGGGAACACGTTGTAGGTGACGGCGAGCAGCGAGATCAGCATCAGCCCGAGCCAGAACACCGGGATCGAGATCCCGGCGATGCCGATGAACGACACCACCGAGTCGACCCACGTCCCGCGCTTGACTGCGGCGATACCGCCGAGCACGAGGCCGACGAGCGAGCCGAACGCTGTTGCCGCCACGGCGAGCTTCAGCGTCGCGGGCAGCCGCGCAGTGATCTCGTCCCACACGGGCGTACCCGTGCGATAGGACTCGCCGAGGTCGCCGGTGACGATGCCCGACACGAAGTCCACGTACTGCTCGGGGAGCGACCGGTCGAGCCCGAGCCGGATGCGGGCGGCCTCGACCTGGGCCGGGCTGGCGTCCGGTCCGGCGCTGGTGCGGGCGACGTCGCCGCCCAGCACGCGGACGAGGCCGAAGATGCCGAGCGTGACGATCCAGATCGACAGCAGCGAGACGGCGAGGCGGCGGCCGATGAACGAGGCGGCCCAGCGCGCCGTCGCCAGCTGGCGCTGCCGCCGCGCCCGCGACCGTTCGGCGGCGGCGACGCGATCGATCGTGTCGCGGTCAACCGCCAGCTGCAGGCTCACGCGTCGGACTGCGCTCCCACGACGTCGAGGCGCTCGTCGAACTCGACCGCGATGCCTGTGAGGTCGGCTGCAGCGATGACCGGGAACCGCTGCGTCCAGAGGTACACGCTGGGTATCTCTTCCCAGATCAGCACCGCAGTCTCGCAGAATGCTGCCTGCCGGTCGTCCCCGAGCAGGGCGTCGGCTGCCTCGTACGACTCGGTGACCAAGTCGGAGTCCACGAAGCTGTAGTTCGTGCCGGCCGGCGGGAAGCCCTCGGGCACGAACCCGGCGAGTGCGAAACCACCGTCCGCGTACGCCGGCGCCGACCCGGTGAGCAACAGGCGGGAACCGACGTTCTCCAGCGGCGTGGCGAGGATCTCGAAGAAACGGGCGGTGTCGACGACCTCGACCCCGGCGTCGACGCCGACCTCGCGCAGGTAGGCGGCGACTGCGTTGGCCGCCTCGGCGTCCTGTACGTAACGACCGCCGGGGGTCGTGATCGTGACCGACAGATCGGCGCCTGCCTCGTCGAGCAACGCCTGCGCCCGCTCCGGGTCATATGGCCACGGTCCCGGCGCCTCGCACGTGGGGTCGATCGCGTTGGCGACGGTGGAGGCGGCGACGTCGCCCGTACCGAACATCACCGTGTCGATGATCGCCTGCTTGTCGACCGCCAGGTTGAGGGCCTCGCGTACGCGGATGTCGGAGAACGCTGGATCCTGCACGTTCATCTGGATCGCGATCAGCCGCGCCGTCGGCTCGTTGAGCACCTGCACGGACTCGTTGGAATCGAGCGCCGAGAGATCGGCGAGCGGCGGGCTCACCGCGGCGTCGGCGTCGCCGGCGAGAACGAGGCTCTCTCTCGTCGCCGCCTCCGGGACGATCATCCACTCCTGCGCGGCGAAGTACGGCGCCCCGCCCCAGTAGTCGCCGAAGCGCTCGAACACGAAGCGCTCGTCTGGCACCCGCTCGACGAACCGGTAGGGCCCAGTGCTGACGGGCGCAACGTAGGCCTCGTAGTTGTTCGGTGCCTCCTCGGCCCCCGCCGGCGAGAGGATTCCCGAGGCGATCGTGGCGAGCCGGCCTTCGAGATCGGGGGTCGGTTCCGACACGGTGATCACGAATGTCAAGTCGTCGACGACCTCGATCGAGGCGATCGGGTCGGTGGCGAGTCCGGTGGAGAAGCCGGCGAATTGCTCGTCGGCCGCGCGCTCGAGCGACCACTTCACGGCCTCGGCGGTGAGCGGCGTGCCGTCGTGGAACAGCACCCCGTCGCGAAGCGTCATCGTGTACTCGAGTTGGTCGTCGCTGAGCTCGTAGGAGTCGACGAGCCACGGCTCGATCTCGCTGCCGCGCCCGCTGCGGAACAGCATTTCGACGACGTTGCCGCGCATCGGGTTGCTCGGCGGCCCGGTGGCGCCGGCCACTGGATCGGTTCCGCCGCTGTCGGCCGGGATGGCGACGCGGATCGGGTCGTCGCTGAGCTCGCCGGCCGGCTCGGATGGAGCGGTGCCCGCCATCGCGGCTGCGGTGGGCAGCCCCGTTGCCGCGACCGCCAACGCCACCACGAGTGTCCGCCCCCGTCGCCGACCGGTTCCTGCATTCCCCGGCCACGTACGCCGCGTGTGACCGCTCGCTCGCTGGCGCTCGCTCCCTTGCACCTCTTCCGAGTGCCCACGTGCCATGACACCAACCTCCCGGTCGCCGTGGAGGATTCTCTATCACATTTGTCCCATCGGTGTCGAGAGTCGACACAAAAGGTTCATAGTTGTGCACAACTCGCCGCCGATGCACAATAGGGCGATGGAATTCGACAGCGAGGGACGGGTGCTGCTCGACGATCTCGACCACGCGATCATCCACGCCTACTGGCTCGACCCGAAGGCCGGCAACGCCGCCGTGGCGCGCAGCGTGGGCACCTCGGAGGCGACAGTGCGTCGGCGCGTGCAGGCCCTCGTCGACACCGATGTGCTGCAGTTCTCGGTCGTCCTCGGGCGCCCGACGAGTAGCGGCTACCTCGAGTTCCTGATGGGCGTGTGTGCGGACGGGCATCGCGTCGAGCCGATCGCCGACGAGATCGCCGAGCTGCCCCGGGTGCGCTACTTGGGCACGGCACTCGGCTCGTTCGACATCATCCTCGCCGCCTCGGTGCACGAGATGGACGAGTGGAAGGAGCTGCGGGGCCGGATCGCGGCGATCGACGGGGTCCGCCGCACGGAGACGTTCCTGATGACCGATGTCCGCAAGCGAGCCCTCGACAGGCTCACCCCCGACGAGCTGATCGGCGTGCGCAACGACACCAACGGGCGGCCCGCGTCAGCCGAGCCCGAGATCGCCCTGGCGTGATCGCGGCCCGGATCACGAAGATGGACTACGCAGCCCGCCGATCGAGAGTCACGGCATCGCTGGATTCGACCGGTGCCGATGTCCTCCTCGTCACCCGCCCGACGAACGTTCGGTACCTCACCGGGTTCAGCGGGTCGCTGCCCGCGCTGATCCTCGGCGATGGAGACGAGCTGATCGTCGACGCCAGGTACGCGGTGCAGGTCGGCGCGGGGGTCGCGGGCGTCGACGTCTCCGTCGTCGACAGCTCGTCGAAGGTGTGGCCAGGGGCCCTCGAACGGGTCCGCGGCCGCCGCGTTGCGGTCGAGGGGCACGTGCTGACCGTCGTGCAGCACGAGCAGCTGCGGCGCGTCGCACGGACGATCGTCACCGACGGGCTCGTCGAACGGGTGCGACAGGTCAAGGATGCCGACGAGATCGAGCACCTCCGCCAGGCGGTCCACCTCACGGACGTCGCGCTGGAGAGCCTCGTCGGCCGGATCCGGGAGGGGATGACCGAGTACGAGCTCGCCGGACACATCGAGATGTGCCAGTACGCAGCCGGCGGCGAGGTCAGCGC
>Ga0299914_10002688_pt1 | contig 12330 bp, 13 predicted proteins | sample RVTome_10_FD_201361 | JGI IMG/M metagenome (GOLD analysis project Ga0299914, IMG submission 201361) | Soil microbial communities from uranium-contaminated site in the Upper Colorado River Basin, Wyoming, United States - RVT153D57 (version 2) ... | reverse complement strand
CCGTCGCCGCCGTGGCTGAAGGCGCGCCTGACCGCGGCCGGGATGCGTCCGATCTCGAACGTCGTCGACGTGACCAACTACGCGATGCTCGCGCTCGGGAACCCGCTGCACGCCTTCGACTTCGACACGCTGCGCGGCGGCCGGATCGTCGTTCGCAAGGCGCGGCCGGGCGAGGAGTTCACGAGCCTCGACGACACCCTGCGGAAGCTCGACCCGGCCGACCTCGTCATCGCCGACGCCGAGGGCGCGATCGCGTTCGCGGGCATCATGGGCGGGCTCGACACCGAGGTGACCGAGACGACGACGTCCATACTCCTCGAGGCGGCCAACTTCGAGCCGGGGACGATCCTCTGGAGCTCCGAGCGCCACGCGCTCCGCACCGAGGGGTCGAACCGCTGGGAGAAGGGCGTCGACCCGTACCTCGCGGCCCCGGCCGCTCGGCTCGCCACGCAGCTGCTCGTCGAGCTCGCCGGCGCCCGCTGGACCGGGGACACGGACGCGAAGGGCGACCTCCCGGAGCCGCCGACGGTCCACTTCCGCACCGCCCGCGCCGACAAGGTGATCGGGATCGAGGTCGAGGAGCAGGAGCAGAAGGACATCCTCGAGAGTCTCGGCTTCGACGTCGTCCCGGGCTGGGACGTGCACGTCCCCACCTGGCGGATGCGCGACACGACCCGCGAGATCGACCTCGTCGAGGAGGTCGCGCGCGTGCACGGGCTCGAGAAGATCCCGTTCACGCTCCCGCTCCGGAGCGCGATGCTCGGCCGGCTCTCGCAGGCGCAGCGCCTGCGGCGGCTCGTCGAGGACGTGCTCGCCGGCGCCGGCTTCAGCGAGGCCTACACGCTCAGCCTGGTCGCCTCCGATCCCGAGCCCGGCGCGCTGCGGCTGCCCGCGCCGCTGACATCGGAGCACGGCGTCCTGCGGACGACACTGCTCGAGGGCCTCGTCGGCGCGGCGCGGCACAACGTCGCCGTCGGGAACGCGGACGTCGCCCTGTTCGAGATCGCGCGCGTCTACCTGCCGAGCGGCGAGCCGCTCCCCGAGGAGCGGTGGCGCGTCGGCGCGATCGCCGAGGGCGGCTACGCGCGTGCCAAGGGCGCGCTCGAGACGCTCTACGAGGCGCTCGGGATCGAGGTCCGGCTCGAGCGGACGCGGCTGCCGTTCCTGCATCCCGGCAAGGCGGCCGCGCTCGCGGCGGGCTGGGTCGGCGAGCTCCACCCGGCGCTCCTCGAGGGCGAGTGGGGGGCATTCGAGCTCGACCTCGACACGCTGTTCGCGCAGGTCCCCGAGCGCGTCGGGTACGAGGACGTCGTCACCTACCCGGCCGTGCACCAGGACCTCGCGTTCGTCGTGGACGAGGAGGTACTGGCCGGCGAGCTTGTCGAGGCGGCCCGCGAGGCGGCGGGGCCGGAGCTGCGCGACGCGGTCGTCTTCGACGTCTACCGCGGCGAGCCGATCCCGGCCGGGAAGAAGTCCGTGGCGCTCCACGTCTCCTTCCAGTCGCCCGAGCGGACGCTCTCGGACGAGGACGCGCGCGCGATCAGGGAGCGCGTCGTCGCCGCGCTGGCCACGAAGTTCGGTGCCGAGCTCCGAGCAGGCGAGCCCGGCGCCTGAGCCGGCGGGGCGGCTGGTCGTCGTCCTCGGCTACTCGGACGGGCGGCAACGGGAGCTGCACCCGATCTGCGCGGCACGCCTCGAGCACGCGGCGCGGCTCGTCGAGGCGGGCGACACCGTGCTCCTGTCCGGGTGGTCGCGGCATCCAAGCCGGCCACCCGAGGCCGAGCTGATGCGCCGCGCCTGGCCGGGCCCGGACTCCGTGCTCCTCAGCGACCCGGACGCGCGCCACACCGCCCAAAACGCGGCCAACACCGCCGCTCACGTTCGCGAGCTGGGCGCCAGGGAGGTCGTCGTCGTCACCTCCTCCTGGCACCGCGCGCGGGCGCGGGCCCTCTTCCGCAGGCTGCTTCAGGGCGTCGAGGTCACCGTCGTCGGCGCGCCCACGCCGGGCTCGCCCCGCAACTACCTGCGCGAGGCGGCGGTCTTCCCGCTCGTTCCCCTCCAGGTGCGCATGGTCAGGCGCGGGGGCCGAAGAGACGCTTGAAGAAGCCCTCCTTCGGCAGCTTCTCGACCACCGACTCCTCGTAGACGGGCAGCCGGGCGACCTCGCGGGCGGTCAGGTCGACCTCGACCCGCCGGGGCCAGATGGCGACGACCCGCTCGGCCGGCAGGTTGAGCTTCTGCTCGAGCGGGCCGATCTTGACGACGAGCGCGTTGAAGATGTCGGCGTTCTGATCGCCGGCGACCTCGACCACCTTGGCGATCTCGGTGCCGTCGGAGCTGACGACGGCTGCGTTGCGCTCGATGCCCTTCCAGGAGACCTGCGGCTCGCTCACACCGCGTGCCCGTCCTCCCGCCACACGGGCCCCTGCGAGAACGGCGAGCTCGTGTCGGAGAGGACGCGAAGAATCCGCACGCGGCCGCTCAGGCCTTCCTCGTCGAGCCGCTGGAAGGCGCGCCGCGCCATTCCGGCCGCGACGCCGTAGCCCTCGTGGCTCGCCGCGCGGAAGCGGAAGCTCGCCGGTCCGCCGGCGCGGGCGGGGTTGACCGGCGCGAGCAGGAGCGCTCCGCGGTCGAGGTGGTCGCTCGAGTCGAGCTCGATCTCGGCGTAGAGGTCGCTCCAGTCCGGCGGCAGGCGCCCGAGCAGCGCGTCCCACGCGGCCGCGAGCGTGGGCCGCTCGACGACCGAGACGGGGGTCCCCAGGGCCGGCGCGGCCGGCTCGGCGGGAGACCGCTCGACCTCGGCGAGGCGCACGCGGCCGGCAATGCCGGCCTGGTCGAGGCGGGCGAGCACGCGCCGCACCTGGGCGGGGGAGGCCGCCGAGCTCTGGCCGCCTGCGGTCAGGTGGAAGGTGAACGAGCTCCCGAAGCGGCCGGGCGTCGCCGACGCGAGCAGGAGCGCTGCCCGGTCGGCGTCCTCCTCCTCGTCCAGCGTGAGCTCGACCCGCGCGCGCTCCCAGTCCCGCGGGAGCCCGCGCGCCAGCTCGTCGACACGATCCGCCAGCGCCATCGGGACGCAGATTATTCACTTCGCCTGCTAGCTTGTCGGCGCCGTGGCAACCCTCGAGGAAAAGGGGCAGGCAGTGCCGACCGAGCGCCTGAAGGACTTCCTTCGGGAGATGCTCCTCATCCGCAGGTTCGAGGAGAAGGTCGAGGAGCGCTTCCGCGCCGGCGAGCTGCCCGGCTTCCTGCACGTCGCCATCGGCCAGGAGGCGGTCGCGGTCGGCGTCTGCCGGGCGCTCGACGAGGGCGACGTCATCGCGTCGACCCACCGCGCGCACGGGCACACGATCGCCAAGGGCACGCATCCCAACGAGGTCATGGCCGAGCTCTACGGCAAGGTCGAGGGCTGTAGCCACGGCTACGGCGGCTCCATGCACCTCTACGACCTCGAGCGCGGGAACCTGGGCGCGAACGCGGTCGTCGGGGGAGGGCTCCCCGGCATTGTCGGGTCGGCGCTCGCCTTCAAGCTGCGCTCGGAGCCGCGGGTCGCCGTCGCCTTCTTCGGCGACGGCGCGACGAACATCGGCACGTTCCACGAGTCGCTGAACCTCGCGCAGCTCTGGAAGGTGCCCGCGGTCTTCGTCTGCGAGCACAACCGCTACGCGGAGTCGACCCCCGCCACCCAGCATCTGCCCATCGAGGACATGACGAAGCGGGCCGAGGCCTTCGGGATGGCGTCCATGGAGGTCGACGGCCAGGACGTCGAGGCCGTCTACGAGGCCGCCAAGAAGGCCCTCAAGCATGCGCGCGACGGCAAGGGGCCCGTCTTCCTCGTCGTCGACTGCGTCAGGCTCTCGGGCCACTACGTCGGCGACCCGCAGGTCTACCGGCCCAAGGAGGAGATCCACGAGCTCCGCAAGTCGCGCGACCCGATCGAGCTCCTGCGCGCGCGCCTGGGGATCTCCGACGAGGAGTTCGAGGAGATGGACGGCGAGGCGACGCGCATCGCCGAGGACTCGGTCGAGTTCTCCAAGAAGGGCACGGACCCGAAGCCGGAAGACGCCCTCAAGAACGTCTATGCCTGAGCTGACCTACCGCGAGGCCGTGCGCGACGCCATGAGCGAGGCGATGCGCCGCGACGAGGACGTGTTCGTCATGGGCGAGGACATCGCCGAGATGGGCGGCTCCATGGGGGTCACGCAGGGGATGCTCGACGAGTTCGGCCCCGACCGCGTCCGCAACACGCCCATCTCCGAGATGGCGATCGTGGGCGCGGGCATCGGCGCCGCCGTTGCGGGGATGCGGCCGATCGTCGAGATCATGTACCAGGACTTCATGACGCTGGCGATGGAGCAGCTCGTCCAGCAGGCCGCCAAGCACCGCTACATGTCGGGCGGCCAGATCAAGGTCCCGCTCACGCTGCGCACGCAGGGCGGCGCCGGCTGGTCGCCGGGCGCCCAGCACGCGCAGCAGCTGGAGGCGTGGTTCGTCCACGTCCCCGGGATCAAGGTCGTCTTCGCCTCGACGCCGGCCGACGCGCGCGGGCTCCTCTGGAGCTCGATCTACGACGACAACCCGGTCGTCTTCTTCGAGCACCGGACGCTCTACAACCTGAAGGGCGACGTGCCCGACGAGATCGAGGGCATCGAGATCGGCAAGGCCCGCGTGCACCGCGAGGGCGAGGACCTCACCGTGGTCGCCACCGGCCGGATGGTGCACGAGGCGCTCGAGGCCGCCGAGGAGGCGGAGTCGGAGGGGATCTCGGTCGAGGTGGTCGACCCGCGCACGCTCCTGCCGCTCGACGAGGAGGCCATCGTCGGCTCCGTGAAGAAGACGAACCGCTGCGTCGTCGCCCACGAGGCGGTCGTCCGCATGGGCTTCGGCGCGGAGATCGCGGCCGTCGTCCAGCACGGCGCCTTCGACTGGCTCGACGCGCCGGTCGAGCGCGTCGGGGCCACGTTCACGCCGATTCCCTTCGCGCCGGTCATGGAGCAGTACGTCATCCCGCACGCCGAGGACGTGCTCGCCGCCGTCAAGCGCACCGTCGGGAAGGGCTGAGCCCTTGTCCAGCCAGGTCACGCTGCCGCGGCTCGGCCAGGGCATGGAGTCCGGGACGATCGTGCGCTGGCTGAAGGCGGAGGGCGACGCCGTCGAGAAGGGCGAGGTCCTCTACGAGCTGGACACGGAGAAGGCGACGCAGGAGGTCGAGGCCGACGCGTCCGGGACGCTCCTGAAGATCCTGGCGCAGGAGGGCGAGGAGATCGACGTCGGCACGGCGATCGCAGTGATCGGCGAGCCCGGCGAGGAGTATTCGCCGCCCGAGCCCGAGGATTCGGGCGACCAGGAGGAGCAGCCGGCTGCGGTCGAGGAGCCGGCTCAGCAGGAAGAAGCCGCCGCCCCGCAGCCGGAGGCCGCGAAGCGGGCAGAGAACGGGGGTCGCGTCAAGGCCTCGCCGCTCGCGCGCCGGATCGCGCGCGAGCGCGGCATCGACCTCGCCTCGGTGCACGGCACCGGCCCCGAGGGGCGGATCGTCGCCGAGGACGTCGAGCGGGCCGAGAAGACGGCTGCGCCCGCGGCGGCGCCGGCCCCGCCGGCCGGCGAGGTCGAGGTCATCCCTCTGACCGGCATCCGCAAAGCGATCGCGCGCCGCATGACCGAGGCCTGGGAGGCGCCCGTCTTCCAGATCGCCATGTCCGCCGACATGACCGCGGCCATCCGGCTCCGCGAGGCGCTCGTGGCGCGGATGCGCGAGGGCGAGGCGAAGCCGACCTACTCGGACATCCTCACGAAGCTCTCCGCGGCCGCGCTCATGCGCCACCGCGCGGTGAACGCGCTCTTCGCCGGCGACGAGATCCACCTCCTCCCCACCGCGAACATCGGGATCGCCGTCGCCGTCCCGAACGGCCTGGTCGTGCCGGTGCAGCGGAGCTGCGAGACGAAGACGATCCAGGAGCTCGCGGAGGAGCGCGCGGACCTCGTCGCGCGGGCCCGCGACGGCAAGCTGCGCCAGGAGGAGCTCGAGGGCGGCACCTTCACGATCTCGAACCTGGGCATGTACGGCGTCGAGCGGTTCGTCGCCGTCCTCAACCCGCCACAGGCCGCCATCCTCGCGGTCGGCGCCATCGAGGAGCGTCCGGTCGTCCGCGCCGGCGACGTCGTTCCGCTCCCGCTCATGGAGCTGACGCTCACGTGCGACCACCGCAGCATCGACGGCGCCACGGCGTCGGAGTTCCTGCGCACGGTGAAGCAGTTCCTGGAAGAGCCGGGTCTCGCTCTCTAGCGTGCGCCCGCCGGTGAGCATCTGGTACCGCGTCAGGGACCTGGACGCGGCCCGGACGTTCTACCGCGGACAGCTCGGGTTCGACGAGGCGTACGTGGACGAGGACGACCGCTGGGCCAGGCTCGTCCGCGGCGACGCCGAGGTCGCCCTCGCCGAAGGTGAGCCCGAGGAGGCCGAGACCGTGCTCACGCTGGACGTCCCCGACCTGAAGGCCGAGGCCGAGCGGCTGCGAGGCGCCGGCGTCCGCGTCGGCACGGTGGTGGAGATCCCGGGGACGATCCGCCTGCTCGACGTGTACGACCTCGACGGGAACCGACTGCAGCTCTCCCAGGATCTCTAGCCTCTGAGCCGAGCCCGGCTATCCTCGGGGGCGTGCGCTCGCCGTTTCGCCGGCTGTCGCGCCGGGCGCTGATCGCCCTCAACGTCGCCTTCGTCGCCGCGTCGCTTTGTCTCATCGCCCTGACGGTCGTCCTGCTCACGAGCGAGGACGAGTCGCCCGGGGGCGTCCCCGGGACCAGCGAGGATCCCGGGCCGCTCGTCACGAGCGTCCGCACGGAGAGCCCCGTCGGGCGCTTCGAGGAGGCCACGTGCACGGAGGAGGCACACGCGGTCGAGAGCCCCGGCACGTGGTTCCATCCGCGGGAGTACTTCTACCCGCCGGGCGCGGGCGCGCCGACGACGGCCGACCTCGATCACCTGGTCGAGGAGGACGGGGCCGTCGCCGTCCTCTACCGCGCCGACGCTTCCGCGGAGGCCCAGGAGGCGCTGCGCTCCTGGGGAGCGGTGGGGATCGGCGTGGTCATCGCGCCGAGCAGAGCCGCGGACGCCGCGCCCCTCGAGGCGTACACGGCGACCCGGCTGCTCCGCTGCGACGGCGTCGACCTCGACCGGCTGACCGAGTTCACCGACCGGCACTTCAGCCTCCCGCTCGAGGTCGAGCCGCACGGCGAGGAGTCGGGCGAGGGCGAGCTTCCTTGACATTTCGGTCGAGAGCGGATACGGCTGCCGTGACCGCAAGGACCGCACATCGAAGGGGGGTCTGACATGCACAAGGCTCTTGCCGTCACGATGTCCCTCTTCCTCGCCACCCTGGTGACCGCGGCTGTGACGATGGCCGGCGGCAAAGGCCAGGGCGGAGGCAAGGGACCGAAGATCAACGCCCTCGTCTACCACGAGACGACCGGCTTCCGGCATGCGTCGATCCCGTACGCCATCCAGCAGATCACGGTGTGGGGAGCGGAGCATGGGATCGAGGTCACCGCCGACCAGACCTCGAGCCGGTTCACGGACGCGGGGCTGGCGGAGTTCGACGTGGTCATCTGGCTGAGCACGGTCGGTGGCGTCCGCGGCGACGCCCCGCTCCTCACCGACGCGGAGTGGGCCGCATTCGAGCGCTACATGGAGAACCACGGCGGCTACGCCGGGATCCACGCGGCCTCGGACTGCTGCGACGAGTCGGCGTGGTACGGCGAGCTCCTGGGCAACCAGGCTCGCTTCGCCAACCACCCCGGCGGCCTCCAGGGGTCGCCCGGCTGCATCGGGTCGTTCACCGGCTCGTGCTTCGAGGCCGTGGTGGAGAACGAGGACAAGAAGCACCCGACCACCAGGCACCTTCCGGACCGGTGGGCGATCTCGGACGAGCTCTACAACTTCAAGGCGAATCCGAGGAGCACGGTGCACGTCCTGCAGACGCTGGACGAAAGCTCGTACAACTTCCAGCCGCACCCGTTCATCAGGAACTGGGGCACGTTGATGGGGGACGACCACCCGATCACCTGGTGCCAGTTCTACGACGGCGGTCGGGTCTGGTACACCGGCCTCGGCCACGACGAGAACATCTACCGCAACGAGGACTCGATGACGATGATCATCAAGGGAATCAAGTGGGCCGCGGGCAAGTGGGGCGCCCACGGCTGCAGCAAGGATTCCTGAGCCCGTCTGCGGAGCGTTCGGCGCGAAGGGGGCGGGACGCCGTCCCCTTCGCCCGTCTTTCCCCCACGTGAGGGATCGCCTGCTGCCCGGGCGCGGCCGTTACCTCCTGCGAACCGGATTCAACCCCGGGTCACGGCGAGGGCGGCACAGGGGCCGCCCTCCCGTATTTCACCGGCCGGCGTCCGCCGATGCGACTCGTCCGGCGACGTCGTCGACAGGGACGGACTCGGCGGTCAGCGGGCTCGTCGCCGTCCCGGCCACCACCTTGTAGACGCCCTGGGCGGCGCCCACCGGGACGAGCGCGACCGAGCCTCCGGGGGCCCGAAAAGTTCAGTCCGATTCCGTCGCGGCCCACAGGTGCGCGGATAGGATCGCGCTTGGAAAACGAACCGAAGGGAAAGGGCCAGAACATGGAATGTGACGTCGCCGTCCTCGGCGGCGGTCCGGGGGGCTACACGGCCGCGATCCGGGCCGCGCAGCTCGGGGCGAAGACCGTGTGCGTCGAGAAGGAGGAGCGCCTCGGCGGCACCTGCCTCCGCGTGGGGTGCATCCCCACGAAGGCGTGGGTGCAGACGGCGTTCGCGCTCAAGGAGGCCGAGGAGACCTTCGCCAAGCTCGGCGTGAAGGTGGGCGCCCCGGAGCTCGACTTCGCCACGGCGAACGTGTGGAAGGACAAGGTCGTCGACCAGCTGACCGGCGGCGTCGCCACGCTCTTCAAGGCGAACGGCGTCGAGTGGGTGCGCGGGGCCGGCCGCTTCAAGGACGCGAACACGATCGCGGTCGAGGGCGGCGAGGACGTGACGTTCAGAAGCGCGATCGTCGCCACCGGCTCGTACTCGCTGCGGCCGCCCATCGACGGGATCGACTCGGCGCGCTGCGTCGACTCCACCGGCCTGCTCGCGCAAACCGAGGTCCCGAGGCGGATCGTCGTGCTCGGCGGCGGGATCATCGGCTGCGAGTTCGCCTCGATCCTCCAGCGCTTCGGGAGCGAGGTGACGATCGTCGAGATGCTCCCGACCCTGATCCCGCAGGAGGACGAGGACGCGGCCAAGGAGCTCCTCAAGCAGTTCAAGAAGCGCGGGATCGCCGTCCACCTCGAGTCGCAGTGCGACAGGATCGAAGAGACCGGCGACGGCCTCCGGGTCCACTTCGCCGGCGAGACGGTGGACTGCGACCTCATGCTCGTCGCCACGGGCCGCGGGCCGGTCACGCAGGACCTCGGGCTCGAGGCGATCGGCGTCGAGCTGGACCCGCGCAAGGGCATCGCGGCCGACGAGCGCCGCCGCACCACGGTCCCGCACATCTTCGCGGTCGGCGATTGCGCCGGCTACTGGCAGCTGGCCCACACGGCCTTCCGCGAGGGCGAGGTCGCCGCGGAGAACGCCACGGGGCACGACGCCGTCGTCGACAACCGCGGGGTCCCGCGCCCGATCTACACCGACCCGGAGATCGCCGGCGTCGGGCTGACCGAGCGCGAGGCCCGCGAGCAGCACGGCGACGACGTCGTGGTCGGCTCCTTCCCCTTCTCCGTGAACGGGCGCGCGATGATGCAGAACGAGACCGTCGGCTGGGTGAAGTCGATCCACGAGTCGCGCTACGGCGAGCTGCTCGGGCTGGTCATGGTCGGGCCGCACGTCACCGACCTGATCGAGGCCGGGGTCGTGGCGCTCGACGCCGAGGCGACGGTGGAGACCGTCGCGGACGGGATGACGGCCCACCCGACCCTCTCGGAGGCGATCAAGGAGGCGGGGCTGGTCGCGCTCGGCCGCGCCATCCACATCCCCAACCGCAAGCGCGCCGCCGCCAAGACCTAAGGAGGGCCATGCTCAGCAAGCGGAAAGCACTGATCGGCTACGGCGTCTACACGCTCGGTAAGCCGCTGGCAAAGCGGAAGCTGCGTCAGCAGCAGGCCGAGACGGCGAGGAAGAAGAAGATCTGGGGCAGCGTCGCCGCCGCGACGGCTGCGGCCGCCGCGACGTTCGGCGGGCTCATGTTCTGGCGTCGGCGCCGCTCCGGGAGCGGGGAGTCGGCGGAGAGCTGACGGCCGACGCCGTCGTCGTCGGGGCCGGCATCGCGGGCTGCGCGGCGGCGCGCGCGCTCGCCGAGGCGGGGGAGCGCGTCCTCGTCGTCGACCGCGGCGGGATCGGTGCCGGCGCGTCCGGGCGGAACGGCGGCTTCCTCTTCCGCCAGCCGGCGGCATGGATCGGCGAGCTGCTCGCCGAGGCGATCCCCTGGTACCGCCGCCTGGAGGAGGAGGGGCCGGTGCCGCTCGACCTGCGGGAGTGGCCGATGCTCCTCTTGGCCGTGGAGGAGGCCGAGCTCGCGCACGCACGCGCCTACGCGGCGGCCGTGGGCGGGGCGGAGGTCGACCTCGGGGAGGACTCGTGGCTGGCGGACGACCTCGCGGGCGGTTTCGTCGTCGAGGGCGGGGTGACGCTGGACGCCATGGGCGCGACCACGGCCGCGGCGGAGGCGGCGCGGCGCGCGGGCACCCGCTTCGAGCTCGGCTGCGAGGCGAAGCGGATCCTCGTGGCGGCCGGGCGGGTGAGCGGCCTGGCCACCGACGCCGGCGTGGTGGGCTGCGGCCGGGTCGTCGTCGCCGCCGGGCCGCGCCTTCGCTTCCTCCTGCGGACGGCCGGGGCGGACCTGCCGGTTTCCTCCTCCCGCGGCTGGCTCCTGGAAACCGCGCGCGTCGACCCGCCGCCGCGCTACGCGATCGAGCAGGCGCTCTGGCCTGCGCAGGAAGACATGGGGCCGCTCGTCGCCGACCCGACGCTCGGCGAGGTCGCCGCGGGCGCCACCGAGGAGCCCGGCCTCGTGTCACTCCTCCTCGGCGGCCGCCCCGCCGGCCACTGCCTGATCGGGACGTCGCTCGGCCGCTCGCTCCTCGAGGAGCCGGAGCGGCCGGAGACGGTCCGCCGCCTGGCCGAGCGCGCGGTGCGGGTCGCGCCGCACCTTGCCGGCGTCCCCGTCGTCGCCTCCTGGTCGGGCCGGCGGGCGATGACGCCGGACGGGCTGCCGGTCCTCGGTCCGGTCGGTGACGTGGAGGGCCTGGAGGTGATCGGCGGGCTCTCGTCGATCGGGATGATCACGGCGCCGGGCATCGCGCGGCGGCTCGTGTCCGGCGACCACGGCCCGTTCGCCGCGGAGCGGCTGGCGTGATCCGCCGGGCCCGGGACGGGGACGCCGACGCCGTTGCGAGGCTGCTCTCCGAGGACCCGATCCCGACAGGGGTGACGGGCGCCGGCGTCCGGCACTGGGTCGCGAGCCAGCCCGAGCGCGCGCGGGCAGGCGCGTGGATCGCTGAGGATGAAGGAGGGATCGCCGGCTGGGTGCGGGCGCGCCTGCAGTGGGCGACGAGCGCGGAGGGGATCGGCGAGGTCTGGGCCTTCGTCTCGCCCCGTCGTCGTCGTCGCGGGCTTGGCTCGGCGCTCTTCGAGACCGCGCACGAGCACGTCCGCTCGGCGGGAGCCCGCGTGGTGGAGTCCTGGTCGCTCGAGGCCGAGGGCGGCCGCTTCCTGCTCTCACGGGGCTTCGCGCCGTCCCGGGAGCATGAGCTCCTGGCGCTCGAGCTCGCCGCTGCCGATCTGTCCGGGCTCGATGCCGCGATCGCCGCAGGCTTTGCCCAGGGTTACGAGCTCGTGCCGCTCGCGGCCGTCTCCGACCGGCTGGAGGCACTCCATGCGCTGGACGCTGCGGCGACGGCGGACGTCCCGAGCACCTTCGCCGAGGACGACATCCGGCTCGACGACTGGCTCGCCGAAGCGTTCCGGCATCCGCAGCTGACCCACGAGGGGAGCTTCGTCGTCCTGGCGGGGGGCGAGCCGGTCGCGGACGCGCTCGTCCACGTCGACCCCGACGCCCGGCTGGCCGCCAACGAGATGACGGGGACCCATCCAGATCACCGCCGCCGGGGGCTCGCCCGCCTGGCGAAACTCGCCACGATCGCCTGGGCGCGGGAGCAGGGGTACGAGACGATCCTGACGAGGTGCGACAGCGACAACGCCGGCATCCTCCACCTGAACCGGAGCCTCGGGTATCGCCGGGTCGGGATCGAGACGCAGTACCTCCTGAAGGAACTACGATAGGCGCCGTGGATCCGCTCACGGAGCCGATGG
>Ga0299914_10002687_pt1 | contig 12332 bp, 11 predicted proteins | sample RVTome_10_FD_201361 | JGI IMG/M metagenome (GOLD analysis project Ga0299914, IMG submission 201361) | Soil microbial communities from uranium-contaminated site in the Upper Colorado River Basin, Wyoming, United States - RVT153D57 (version 2) ... | reverse complement strand
TAGCCCATGAATTTGATCACAAAGAACATTAAGCACGTTTGAGAAAGGATCTGCGTTAATGAGCGTTCAAACCAAGTCAGAATATGAAATGTTATTGTCCCGCCTCCGAGATAAACTAGGGAATACAACAAAAAAACAAGCATCGAGACTAGAACTTCCTACTCCACAAACAATATGGGTTGGCCAACGCACGATTTTTAGGAATTTCATGGACTTTCCAAAGGCGTTGAACAGGGATCCTGAGAAGTTACTGTTATATTTGAACAAAGAGCTTGCTTCGGCGGGTTATATCGCAGGGGAGAGAGTTATATTTTTGGGAAGAAAGGAACCTTCATCTTTTGGAGCATTAATTGATCGATACGTAAAAGATTACGTTATCTGTCCCGTTTGTGGAAGCCCAGATACTAGAACTGAAAAGCAAAAGAAATTGGGCTTTCTATTATGCGAAGCCTGCGGTGCGAAATCGTCCATCAAGGGGAACTATGCATGATTCGATCATTACTGGACCTCTCTTCCCAGAGGTCAGTCAGTTGCGAATCTGATTATGTGACATAACTACCACTGCTTGATAGACCCTAATTTAGTTTGGTTTATTTTTGCTTGCCCATCATGCACTTGCTATCTAAACACATTTCTTTTCTCGATTGCGCAATCAGAGTAAAATAGGATTTTTGAAATATCAGCAATTCTTCTGTCGACCAAGTTAGGATGATCTCGTGTAATTATTTTTTGCCAAGTGATCGCACAAAGTTAACATTGGCCTCTAAGTATCGTATCGCTCTGTATCTCGCGATGACAGCTATCATGTCTCTCAACCCCGGTGCGTCTTTAGGCACTGAAACTTTAGAATCCACGAATGGATTCTCTACAGGACAGAGTTGGGGTGCTTTAAGAAAGGCTTGGAAGGGGTACAGAATTGCGAAGGTTCAGTCAGACAGTCCAAGAATGACGGAATATGCCACCAAGATACGAAAGATTCAAGGCGAGCTAGGGATAACTAGATCCACGTTTCCTAATCTAGGTATAGCCTAAATCTTCTTTTTTAGAATCACAACAATACAAATTTAGACCTAAATTAGACTAGCTAGTATAAGGTCTAACAACCACATTTTTCATTTTAATCGATATGTAATTATCTAGCTTTTTCTGTAGGTATTCTTCAAGGTAAAATTGAGCGTAGAGAATTGTGAAAAGGACAGTGTATCTAACAGCGACGGCGAAGGTGAGGAAGTTATTCAACAAGGATCCTCCCACGATGAAAAAGACCAGGACTATGTTATTAATCTAGAGAATCAATTGTCCCAGACTGAGGAAGAACGCCAGAAGGCAAAAGAAGAGGCCGATAACAATTTGAATAAATTGAGATATTTGATGGCAGATTTTGATAATTATAGAAAACGAATGGAAAGACAAGTAGAATCTAAGATAAACCAGGGAAAAGCAGAACTTATTTTAAAGTTTGTTTCTATTCATGATGATTTATCTAGGGCAGTCGAGACTGCAAAGCAAGGCAAATCAGAACAGGTTGTAATAGAGGGTCTGGAAGGTATATTAAGAAACGTTGAGACTTTGTTTGACGCAGAAGGTGTTAAGGAGATTGAAACTACTGGTACTCCCTTTGATCCGAATATTCACGATGCTATATCATTCAAATACGATGACACCGTGCCAGAAAATACCGTGATTGCTGAAATTAGAAAAGGATACATGATATCTGATAAAGTATTAAGGCCTAGTTTAGTAGAAATTTCTAAAAAGATAGTTAAAAATAGCGTTAATGAGAGTAACAGAACAAAAGGAGACTAGGAAGAAATGGGAAAGATTATAGGAATTGATCTTGGAACAAGTAATTCTGCCGCATCGGCTATGATTGGAGGTAAACCATCTATAATACCAGCGGCTGAAGGAACTTCTATTGCAGGTAAGGCGTTTCCATCTGTTGTTGCCTTTACTAAAGACGGACAATTGTTAGTAGGAGAACCTGCACGCAGGCAGATGATTTCTAATCCAGAAGGCACGGTGCTAGCAGCAAAAAGGAAGATGGGGACAGACTTTCGCTTTAGCGTACTTGGAAAGGAGTATTCCCCACAACAGATTTCTGCTTTTATTCTGCAAAAAATAAAGAGAGATGCCGAGGCATTTTTAGGTGAGAGCGTAGACAAAGCAGTGATCACTGTTCCGGCATACTTTAACGACAATCAGAGACAAGCGACCAAAGACGCAGGCGAGATTGCAGGACTCCAAGTAGTCAGAATAATAAATGAACCGACAGCAGCTTCTCTGGCATTTGGCCTTGATAAGATTCAGAAAGATCTAAAGATCGTTGTGTTTGATTTAGGAGGTGGAACCCTCGATGTTACTATAATGGAAATGGGAGGTGGGGTTTTTCAGGTGAAAAGTACTGCAGGCGATACACAGTTAGGCGGGACTGATATGGACAATAAATTAGTAGATTACATCTTACAGGAGTTTAAGAACCAATCGGGTTTAGATGTACGCAATGATCGTGCAGCTATGATGCGAGTAAGAGAAGCAGCGGAGAAAGCGAAGATAGAGCTATCAAATATGGTTAATACTGAAATTAACTTGCCATTTCTTGCATATGATTCTGCGACTGGTCCAAGAAATCTGGTAATGCCGATTACTAGAGCAAAAATGGAAGAATTGTTAAGACCTATCATAGAAAGATGTAGAGGTCCAACTACGCAAGCACTACAAGATGCAAAGTTGAGTCCTACCGAAATAGATAAAATAATACTGATTGGTGGTCCAACTAGAATGCCCATGGTTCGCCAATTTGTTGCAACTGTAATGGGAAAGGAACCTGAAAGAGGTGTGGACCCTATGGAAGCAGTTGCTTTGGGGGCAGCCGTCCAGGGAGCAGTTATTTCAGGCGACGTGTCTACAGATATATTGTTGGTGGATGTAACACCGCTAACGCTTGGGGTAGAAGTTCTAGGGGGCTTAAAGGAAGCCGTAATAGAACGCAATACAACAATCCCTACCAAAAAAAGCAAGATATTCACTACTGCAGCAGATTATCAGACTGCCGTAACAATACATGTAGTACAAGGAGAACGAGCGATGGCATCAGACTGTGTTTCTCTTGGTATGTTTAATCTTTCTGGCATACCCCCTGCCCCACGAGGGGTGCCGCAGATTGAAGTCACATTTGATATAGATGCAAATGGGATCCTGAATGTCTCTGCCAAAGATCTGGCTACGTCTAAAGAAGCAAAGATAACTATCACTGCAAATACTAAACTAGGTAAAGATGACATCGAAAGGATGAAGAAGGACGCTGAACAGTTCGCTGAAGCCGACAAGAAAAAACGGGAAGACGCTGAACTCAAAAATGAGGCTGATAATCTTGTTTATGCCGCAGAAAAACTGGTTAATCAAGATTTAAAAGACAAGATTAAGCCAGAACAGGTAGAAAGAGTTCAAAAAGTTTCCCAAGAATTGAAGGACGCCATAGCATCAAATAACAATGAAATCACTAAAGCAAAGATTCAGGAGTTAAAGAACATTCTGGGTGAAATAAGTACTGAAGCTTATAAAGCTACGAGTGCTGCAGCAGCGGCTTCAGCTGCAGCAGCTGGTACAGGAGGCCAGTCTGGCCAAACTATAGACGAAAGAGCATCTAGTGCGAATCAGACATCGGAGACTTACGGCGGAGGCAGCTCAACTACAGGCACCCAGCAGCCATCACCTCCCCCTCCATAACCATTGTTCTTTGGATGCTACCGGCATAGATCTACTCAGACAGGTATGACAAGGCGACATACAAATGGCTAACAAACGAGACTATTATGAAGTACTTGGGGTACCTAAGAATTCAGAGAAAGGAGATATCAAGAATGCATATAGAAAGCTAGCTCTACAATACCATCCTGATAGAAATAAATCCCCGGGAGCCGAGGAACGCTTTAAGGAGATTTCAGAAGCATACGCAGTTCTATCTGATGAAGATAAACGTAAGCGATACGATACATATGGTCATGTGGGATCTGAAGAAGTTTTTAGAGGCTCTGAGGCCAACTTTGAAGAGATCTTTAAAGATATGGGTTTTGGAGGAGTCAGAGACATATTCGAACAATTTTTCGGATCCAGGGGTGGCTTCACAAGAGGTTCCTCAGATCCCTTCGGATTCGGCTTCAACTTTGGCTCTGGTAGACAGAAGGGCCGAGATATTCTCTATGACATCGATCTGTCGTTAGAGGATGTTTTGAGAGGCAAGAAAGACGAAATAGAACTACCTAAAATGGATAGCTGCACAAATTGCAACGGAACTGGCGCTGCGCCAGGTACAAAGCCGCGAAGATGCACCGTATGTAATGGCCAGGGACAAACCAGGAGGGTGTATAGTCAAAATCGGTTTTCAACGTTTGTATCATTGGAGCCATGTCGTACATGTCGCGGAGAGGGTGAAATAATTGAGAGGCCATGTGTTACATGCAATGGATCAGGTAATATTAGAACAACAAAAAAACTACGATTAGAAATTCCGCGCGGGGTAGAGGATGGGATGACTCTCCAGATGCAGGGCGAGGGGGAGCCTACAGAGAATGGAGTGCCCGGCGATCTTCTCATAAGAACACATGTTAGACAGCACCCCGAATTTCAAAGACTCGAAGATGGTCACGTCCTAACTAATCAGAATCTAAGTTTTACTGACTTGGCGTTGGGGACAGAAATAAGAGTTCCGACACTTGAAGGCCTAGAAAAAGTCAAAATCTCCCCAGGGACACAACCAAATTCAATCATAAAGCTAAAGGGCAAAGGTCTCCCAAGATATGGTGGTTATGGAAGAGGAGATGAGCTTGTAAGAATAAATGTAAGAGTGCCAACCAAAATAAATGATACCCAAAAGGCGCTCCTCAAAGAATTAGATAGAGAATTAAGAATGACAGGTGGTTGAAAATTGCAAAGGTACTGCCAAGCACCTGTCACAATTTCGTAAGTAATTGGACAGCAAAAATAGTATTTTATCCGATGATATCTTTATTGACTCTGGTGGGAGGTGTGGTTGTACTGGATGTTAATTAGGCTAGATTTGCCTATTCAAATTGTGAATAAATTGCTAATCAGTGCATCTTGGTTACTTCAGCCAGTTACGGCGAAATTGATACGATTTATCGTACTGCTGCCGAATAGGGTAACAAGTTTGAATTTTCTAACGAGTTTATTTGATGGAATAATCATCAGATCACGGGTAATAGACATTGAAGCTATCAGCTCAATTTCGAATAATTAATACCATGACGAATAGTTGTTGTTTACGACCCAAATACTTGTATCCAATTCATACTTTGTTGGCCAATGCAGAATTAAGTAGAGCATTAGTCAAGATGAAGGTTGGTTTTGACATAGTTAATGAAAGTGATTGAAGCCCTAGGATTAACAAAATCCTATAAGGGTTCTAAAAACCTCGCTTTAAATGATATTTCTCTGAGTATCGATTCAAGGCAGATATTTACAATGCTGGGTAGGAACGGGGCTGGAAAGACTACCTTTGTAAGAATATGTGCTACTCAACTCATGCCCTCATCGGGCAGATTATCCGTTCTTGGCCATGACATAGTAAAATATCCCGACAAAGTACGAAACCAAATTTCTGCAATCCCTCAGGAAGGCAGGCCACTGAGAGCGTTAACTCCTTGGGATCATGTGTATAATTGGTTAAGGATCAGAGGAGAAAGCAACAATATTGCCAGAGAAAAAGGTGTGCAAATCCTCAAGAAGCTAGACCTTTATGATGCAAGGAATGTTCCCGCTATGAATCTTTCAGGCGGCATGAAACAAAAAGTTCTTGTTGCAATGGCTTTGGCGCCAGAGGCCCAATTACTATTTCTAGATGAGCCAACTATAGGCCTCGACCCCGTTTCCCGCCGACAGGTATGGTCAGCAATCAAGGATTGGAAAGATCAGGACAGAACGATTCTATTGACAACTCACTATATGGATGAAGCAGAACTGCTCGCAGACTACATTGTTATAATTGATAAAGGAAATATTATTGCCAAGGGTACGATGGCTGAGCTGCGCAAGATTGTTCCCTACGAACTCAGGATTGATGTACCCAAAATCAACCTAGATAAGAGTCTGATGTCATTAGGCTCCGTCGTAGATTCAGGAGCTAATTTTGTTAGAATATTTATCTATGAAACTGACGCGGAAAGGATTTATGAGAAAGCGTTAAGAATGAATATCCAATTTACCGTCTCTCCCATAACGCTCGATGATGTTTTCGTATATCTTGTTGGGAATAAAAACAATGATAACAACATCAAGTCAGATAACGAGATATAGCTTCTTAATTGCAGCTAGAGATTATGACAATCTGATCTGTAGCGACTCAACGTCATCTGCAACACCTTCCTAGTGGTATTCGATGGTCATGTGGACACTTCCTTGGATGCTTTAGAAGCGTACACAAGGCATCAGTAAAAATCTGTTTCATATGATGTTCAATTCCACAGACCATTTCTTCGTCGATGTCGATCTTCAATGAATCTCTCATCAGTACCTCCAAGAGTCGCGTATTTCGAATCATCTGCTTTCCTATACGTTCACCCTCACTAGTCATCCTTACCATATTGCCTTTGCTATACTCTACCAAGTTAGCTTCATCCAGCTTACGAAGCATCTGAACGACTGATGGTTGCTTTACGTTTAGCATCTTCGCGATTGAACTAACTTTGACCTCTTCGCCTCTTTCGCGAATATACCATATAGCCTTAAGGTACATTTCAACATGTTCAGATTCCGCAGTACCAATGTAGAGCTCTTCGTCTCCCAATACTCTCTCCTTCTTTGAGCTTCTTGTTGAGAATGTCCTCAATGGTTACCTTTTACAGTTTGTAGACTATTTGTTATTAACTTTGTGCATATTTGAGGTCGTGAGTAGGATAACACTCTTTGATTGATAAAGGATTGTTTGAACCGATGAATAAAGGCTCCGAACAGTTGGGTGTGAGAATATGGCTTCTAATGGATAAGCGTCACTGTTTAGCTTGGAGGCATATTAGCACACAATATTGCGCTCAGATGGCATAATCTTCTAATAGCACTTCTGGCTATCTAAGTATATGTCTCAGAAACATCTTCTTGTTTCTAAGAAGAGGCATGAACTTAGCTTTGACACTGTATCTCCCAAATGGGCAAAGCGTTTAGACCAACCGCTTCCGATGTTGTTTTCTCTTAGATGGCTTGGGTGGTACTCTGAAATTAGATGTGCGTCTCGATGCGTAGTAGGGGAGGCACACGGGTTCTCTTCATCCTACCTAAAAACCTGCTCAGAGTGTAACAGGTCTAGCATAAAATTCATGTATTCATTTCTAGTGCATTCTAAATCCAGACTGGAGAAAAATAAATTGATGTTTGTTCATCATTGGAACGAGGAGCATGTCCCTCATTGATTACTTTTACAATTTTTGAAAACTTTGATTAGCTATTAGATATTAGATATTTCTTCTCGGAATCTCTTGTCCATCAGATTTAGATTGCTCTGAACGTTACCGGTTTTGCTGACACATTGAATTACTATTACATGATTTTTGGTTGTCGTTAGCCATCAACCAACTCCGCAAGGAAACGAACTATTGGAGATGGAGAATTGAAATCGCTTGGATAATTGCTGTTGAAAATAATTTCTACAAAGGAAAAAAGGGATGATTTGATTCCATTTAGAAGGAATCTGGCTTAGGTTAATCTCACAGGTGGCTATTCCATATCCATGCCGCCCATGCCGCCCATGCCGCCCATGCCGCCCATGCCGCCCATGCCGCCCATGCCGCCAGGGGGACCAGCAGGTGCTCTTGACTTGCTTGATGCTATAACATCATCGATCCGCAAAATCATGGTTGCGGCTTCAGTAGCTGATTTGATTATCTGCTCCTTAACAGCAAGAGGCTCCAATATGTTTTGTTTGAACATGTCTGCGACTACTGTACTTCTAACATTGATTCCTGTCCACTTAGAACCCTTACTCTGCTTGGAACGCAATTCGGTCATTGTGTCAATAGGATCCATACCGGCATTTTCTGCTAAAGTAAGAGGGATTGTGTCGAGTGCGTCAGCAAACTTTTGAACAGCAAGTTGAGCTCTGCCTTCCAGACCGCTCGACCATTGTCTTATTTCATTGGCAATATATGCTTCTGGAGCCCCTCCGCCTGCAACTATGGCTGGCTTTTCTAGGACGTCCTTAGTAACCATTAAAGCATCATGTATTGACCTATCTGCCTCATCGACAACCCGTTGTGAGCCTCCTCGAACAAGTATTGTGACTGCCTTTGGATTCTTGCATCCTTCTATAAAGACCCATTTGTCAGTCTCAACCTTTCGCTCTTCGACTAGGTTAGCGGCGCCAAGGTCTTTACTTGAAAGGTCGTCAAGATTGTTTGTGATTCTTGCACCTGTGGCTTTAGCGAGCTTGAACATGTCACTTTCTTTTATTCGTCTGACGGCAAGGATACCTGATTTGGCTAGATAATGTTGTGCTATGTCATCAATACCTTTTTGACATAAAACTACATTTGCACCTGCAGCCTTTAACTTGTCTACCATACTCATCAGCATTCTGTTTTCTTCCTCAAGAAACATATGCATCTGTTGTGGATCATTGATTCTAATCTCAGCGCTCATTTCAGTTTTTTCAATCTCCAGCGCAGAGTTTATCAAAGCAATCTTCGCCTGTTCAATCTTCCTCGGCATCCCTGAATGAACTACTTCCTTATCAAGAACGATCCCCTTTACGAGTTGGGTATCTCTTATAGCCCCTCCTGCCTTCTTTTCGACCTTAATGTTGTCTAGATCGACTCTTAATCCATCTTTTCCTTCAATCTTTTCTGCTATCTGTCTTGTGGCGCTTACTACTATTTCACTGAGGGTTGGACTATCCTCAGAGACCAATTTGGAATCCATGCTAGTTCTTGCGATCTTGATAAGCAGTTCTTTGTCTGAGGTGTCGACTTTTACAGCAATTTTCTGTAGAATCTTCAATGCATGTTCTGACGCTGCATTATAGCCATCAACAATCACTGATGGATGAACGTCCTTGTTTATTAGGTCCTCAGCCTTCTCAATCAGAGCTCCTGCAAGCACGACCGACGAAGTTGTACCATCCCCCACTTCATTATCTACAGATTTGGAAACCTCTACCATCATCTTCCCAGCAGGATGTTGTACGTCGATTTCTTTGAGAATTGTTGCCCCATCATTAGTGATGGTCACATCTCCGAGAGAGTCCACGAGCATTTTGTCCATTCCTCGTGGACCGAGGCTGGTTTTAACAACTTCTGCGACCAGTTTTGCGGCAGTAATATTATTTTTCTGAGCTTCCTTGCCTTTACTTTCTCTTGTTCCTTCCTTTAAAATTATCACTGGCATTCCACCAGCTGTAGTTTGAATTGACATATACTCTATTCACCTAGTAGAATAATACTGCTTTGTAAAGCCACTTATTTAGTTTTACTTCTCTCAATGATTGTCCCGTATCTCAATTAGCGCATCGCGCTTTAGCAGGCAGATTTCAAGGGTATCAAAAAGGATGGTGTGTCGAAATATAGGCCTTATCTCCTAGCTGTTATTGGACTGTCTAGGTCTTTTCATTAGTTTTTCATTCCAAGATATCAATTGATGCCTCCCTTTTCCTGCAAGGTAAGTGCGAAATGTTAAGCAAGCCTTCTTGGTGGTTGCTTAACTCCAATCCTCGATAGTTGATTCAAAAGGTTTCAAGTATTTTGGATCCATATCCCAGATCAAGAGAACCGACGATTTTTTTCCATTATTTTAGCCCCAATTTCTTTTGCTTTTCAATAAATTTTTGCCTAAACCTAGAGACTTCAATTATTGACCTTTCGTGTGTTCCTTCGCCAATTCTTTCTATGCCATCTAATGCTGCTACTTCAAATAACACTCTTCTCCCTTCGAAAGAAACGATTTTGGCCTTCAGGATGATCTCTGCACCAACTGGAGTAGCAGCCAGGTGTTTGATGTTGACTAGCGTGCCTACTGAATCCCAACCGCTGTCTACTATACATTCTTCCTTGACAAGCTGTCTACAGGTCTCCTCCATTTCAGATATCATAGATGGTGTAGACAGTACGTTCTCACCTTCCCACAAGAAACTTGTTGTCTGATTGGTGGCGACTTTAAGACGACGTTCTTTTTCAACTCCGATCTTGGCTAAGTAACTCATCGAAAATTATAACAGCCGACAACTATATTATTAGCGTTATCATTGGGTCGAAACGATCACACGGGAGGATATTGAGAAATTTTCCCTTCTGAAAAAAGCAAAGCCATTTGCTATGCTGGTAGCTAATTCGTATCACAAGCTGCTTTTGGTTTTTTATGAAATACAATAAATAATTATTGCAAATTAAATAGCTTTCAATTATTTCGTTAAAAAAATTGCAAATATTGTATCGATACAACGATGATACAAAGTAACGACTGATGCAAAAATGATGTAAAAATAAAAATAAAAATATGAGCTCGAGGTCGTTTATGAAGGACGTCGTGCGCCTGAAATTACTGCAAATGCAAGTCCTACTGCAAGGCCAAATGCCAGCGGAACCCATACCCCAAAGGTTTCCATCGAGAAGACGATTACTTGTTTTAGGAGTGTTTCGAACATCACCTATTGGAATATAACACTTAGTATATTAGATTTACTCAGAAAACCCTTTACAAGCTGAGTACGGCTTCGTTATTACAGACCAAATATTGTCCTCATAGTTATCGTGATTCATGCGGCTCTGCACAGTATTGAGCTAAATGAAGCACGGTGTCCTTAAATTACCCCTTAATCTTTGTAGGTGTATGAAAATGCAGAAGGAGTTTCGGAAATTCTGCCCGAAATGTAAAACTCATACTACACAATCTATTTCTATTTATAAAAAAGGTAAAGATAGAAAGATGGCATTAGGCGCAAGGAGGCACGCTGAAGACAAGAAGGGATACGGAGGACAGAAGTTTCCTGAACTTAAGAGAACAGCAAAGACCTCAAAGAAAATCACGTTGAAATACACTTGTAAGAATTGTCAAAGAAAGACTATGAAGGAAGGAATGAGGATCCGCAAATTGGAGATCCAACCATAGCTAGGGTGGTATGTGGCATGAAGAGAAATATGATCCTAATACCCAAGCCTCACACTAGCTTCATCTTAATTCAATGCAATCAATGCGATGAAAAAAAAGTCGTATTTAGTCACACTACTGCTGATGTTTACTGTAAAAAATGCGGTGCAATGTTAGTAAAGAAAACTGGATCGAAGGCTGAAATATTAGGCAAAGTCATAAACAATCTTGATTAAGTTGCAATAGTAAGTGTTCGGCAAGGCCTAAATCCGTTGCAGTATTTATATTGGCAACGAGCTGTATTTCATTTACAATAGAATAGAATTCCTTAAATGGTTTCTCAGAGATAGACGTGCCCAAGTAGAATCCACAGACGCCCGTGTAACAGTATTCCTTACTGCGGATAGCAACTAAGGAACTGCAGGTCAAGCCAACAGAGCTAACAAATGATTTTTCAGCTACAGCTGCTATACACGTATTATGAATAGATGGTGTGCATTTGTCAACCAATTTTCTGACTGTAACTACATTTAGCAATGCCAAATCTGAAGGAAAAGTAAGAACCTTCTGTCCACGCATTGAATTTAGTGCTCGAGACAGGTCACTAGAATATCCTAGCCCTTCAGCAACCATCACCTCAATTTTGTCAACTGTTCTGTATTTTCCCTCTAGAAGCTCTGTAGTGTGTGGAGAGCTAGGGCTAGATACGCACAGAATCCTGCTAAACTGGCCGGATAAAATCACTGCACGCAACACGGTTTCAATCAGCGTTTGGCCCCTTATGTGTGCTAATGGTTTTTCACTATTATCTTGCGTAATGAATCTAGACCCCTTACCACCACACATTATTACAGCTATCATGATGAAATAAATCCTGATACAGAGGATAAGAAAATCAAAGAAGATAATCTAACAATTTCGTTAGAAGCCCCCATTACATCTCCAGAGATTCCTCCAAAACTCAGATGAGCAATGCATTGGATTAATCCTGCAATAAGAAATGCAATTACTAAGGTAATGAGACCTTCGTACCCGCTTACAAGAAACACGATAGTCAAGGCTATCACAGTACTGGATATGAATTTCATTTTACTTTTCATGGCTAGGACGAAGGGAGAACTAAGGCCATCCCAAGCTGCTTTGCCAAAATGTGCCTGTTCTACCATCACATATTTAGCGATCACCTCAGAAGTCAATAAGAATGAAAGGATTGTGGTGCCGTCACGGATAGATGACAGTGTCGTAAA
>Ga0299914_10002686_pt1 | contig 12332 bp, 9 predicted proteins | sample RVTome_10_FD_201361 | JGI IMG/M metagenome (GOLD analysis project Ga0299914, IMG submission 201361) | Soil microbial communities from uranium-contaminated site in the Upper Colorado River Basin, Wyoming, United States - RVT153D57 (version 2) ... | reverse complement strand
GACGGGCCGAGCGGCCCCGCCGAGACATCGCCGGGAATCTGATAGAGGATGTTCATGGCCGGCCTCTTTTCATCGCGTCATCCACCCTGCACGCCGTTGACCTCCCGCCGGGCAGGCGCCGGCGGCACGCACGATGAGCACGAAGACACGATGAGCACGAAGAAACCCTGGATCTCTCAAGCTCCGACTGCCACCGCCACGCGCCCGAAGCACTCGCGTTGCTGGAGCATGCTCAGGCCGTGGTGGATGTCCTCGAGCGGCACGATCGCGTGCACCACGGGGGTCAGGCGTCCCGAGGCCAGCGCCTGCGCCAGCGCGCTGAACTCGCCGCGCGACCCGAGCGGCGCGCCGAGAATCCGGCGGTGCGACTGGTAGATCTCGCGGATGCTGATGGCGGGCGAGTCGCCCGCCGTCGCGCCGCAGATCGCCAGGCGCCCGAAGGGCGCCAGCGCGGCGATCGTCCGGCGCCACCCGGCGCCGCCCACGCAGTCGAGCGCGACGTCGACGCCGCGGCCGTCCGTCAGGGCGCGCACCTGCCCGGCGAGGTCCTCGCCCGGCTGGAGCGCGGCGTCCGCGCCGATCGCCAGTGCACGCTCCGCCTTCCATCCCGCGCCGAGCACGGCAATCACCGGCAGCCCGCGGCGCACGCGAGGGTGATCGCGGCTGTCCCGACCGCGCCGGACGCGCCCACGACGAGCACGGTCTCGCCGAAGGCCAGGCGCGCGGCGGTGATGAGTCCGCGCCACGCGGTGAGCCAGCTTCCGCCCAGGCACGCGAGTGTCTCGGGCGTCATCTCCTGTGGAATCCGCTCGAGATTGCGCACCGCCGCCGCCACGAACTCCGCGTGGGCGCCCCACCGCTGTTCGCCCATCACCCCGTAGGTGGCGCACGCAGACGACTCTCCGCGGACGCACCACTCGCACGCGCCGCAGAAGAGCCCCGGGTAGATCGCGACGCGCTCGCCCGGCGTCCAGCCGCTCACGCCCGGCCCGACGTCCGCGACGGTTCCCCAGCCGTCGGTGCCGCCCACGTGCGGCAGCGGCGGCCGCTCGCGGATACCGGGCCCCGCCAGGTCTGCGAGCGCGAACAGATCCTTGCGGTTGAGCGACGCGCCCTCCACGCGCACCAGCACTTCCCCCGCCGCGGGCACCGGCGTCGGCACCTCGTCGAGGCGCAGGCTCTCCTCGACGCCGCCGTACCCCACCTGGACCGCGGCGCGCATGGCTACAGGAGGACGCGCGATTCGTGCGGCGCCAGCAGCGCCCGGCGCGCGGCGCGCAGCAGCGCGCGCACCTTGTTGCCCTCGCGCACGAGCCCCACGCGGATGAACGGCTTGAGCTCCGCGGCCGCCTCCGGCAGCGTGGCGGCCGCCTCGAGGCGCGGCACGACCCCCAGCTTGACGGCGGGATCGTGCTCGAAGCGCTCGCCGCGCGCGTAGTTGAGCGGGACGAGCACGCGCGCGAGCTGGCGCAGCACGGCGTTCGACCGCCGCCGGTCCGCCGCATCGTCGCCGTCGCGGACGCGCGCCTCGGCGTCCGCGCGCCACCTGCGGATCGCCTGCCCGAGCGCGCCCATCTCGTCCACGATCGCCTGGAAGTCCACTTCACCCCCGGCAGCCTCGTGATACCGGCGGACGGCGGCCGCCATCTCCTCGACCGCCGCGCCGTAGTCGAACGGATGGAGCGGGGCGTTCAGCACCCGGACAATCGTCGTGAGGTACACGGCCAGGTCGCGACGAAGGATCTCGAGGTCCGCGACCGGCATCAGGTCGTCGGGCGTGTGCCACGCGATGTTGCCGCCGCATCCGCCCACGGCGTAGTAACCGCGCCGCTGCCGCTCCGCGATCGGGATGTTCGAGAGCAGCATGTACAGGCCGGTCGGCCCGATCTGGTTGAACGAGTAGTCGCCGGCCCTGAGCGGCCGCACGCGCCCGGATGGCAGGCCCAGCGCGTCCTCGATGGAGGCGCGGCACAGCCGATCCGCCTCCGCCATCCACATCACTTCCTCGTACGCCGTCGCGTCGGCGCACCCGGGCGAGTCGATGTTGAGCTGCGCGATGCAGCTCTCGTCGATCTCGTCCGCAAACGTGTCGGCGTACCACGTGGAGCCGGCATAGCGGCCGGTCGAGTGCCCCGGCCACCAGGCGATCCGGACCGTCCGGTTGAGGCGGCCCCGGAGCCCCCACAGCACGCGCGTCAGCTCCAGCAGCGCGGCGTCGCCGGTCGCGTTGTCGCCGATGCCCTCGTACCAGGAGTCGTAATGGCCGTGCACGAGCAGGAACTCGTCGGGGTCCGCCTGGCCGCGGATCTCCGCGACGGGCAGGAGGCAGCGCATCCAGCCTTCGCGCAGCCAGGTGCGGACCGCGGCGCGGACGGGCCCCCGCCCGACATCGGCGATGAGCGCCCCCCCGTCGGCGTGATTGACGCAGACGATCGGCGTCTTCGGCTTGCGCGCGATGGACTCGTCGGCCGGCGCGCCCCAGATGGAGGTGCAGATGCCTTCGTGGATGTGGCGGCCGGGATGGATGTAGATCTGCGCGATCGCGCCGCGCCGCTCGAAGGCCTGCACCGGGCCGGGCATCGAGAAGCCCTCGGTGAGGACGATCCGGCCCGCCACCGGGTCGGTGCCGCCAGCCGTCCTGCCCGCGGCCTCCGGCGTGTCGAACAGCGTGGAGGTTCCCGCCGCGTAGCGCGACGGCACGTAGCAGATCTCGCCGTCCAGTGGCTCGCCGCCGGTGGAGAGCGCGAACGACGGCGGCCGTGCGCGCACTTCGCGCGTGGCGCCCGCCGCGGTGACCGACAGCTCCGCGCGCTCGGGAAGGCTGATGTAGAGATCCGGCGTGTGCAGCGTCACCGGCACGCCGAACGCCCGCAGGCGTTCGACGATGTAGCGGGCGGCGGCTTCCTCGTCCGGGGTGCCCGACTCCCGTAAGAGCGTCGAGAAGCGATCGAGCAGCGCACGCGGCTCGTCGAGCGCGATCGCCTCCCGCGCCGTGCGCTCCAGCGCCTCGTCTTTGAAAACGTCGATTCCTGTGGGCACCTCTCTCCTCCCAGGTTGTCCCCTGACCGCAGGTCACACGTGGGGCAGCTGAACGGGCGGACGGCTCCTACGATGGTCACGATGGGACGATGAACACGATGAAGACATTCCGGATCAACGTCATCGTGCCATCGTGTCATCGTGGTGCCCTGCGCCTCGCGCCGGTGACAGGTCACGCACCCTGCGATTCAGAACTCCACGCGGAACCCGAGCTGGATCTGGCGCGGCGAGTTGGCCTGCGACGTGATGACGCCGAAGTTCGCCGGCGACGCCAGGTTCAGCGACGGGTTCCCGTACTGGAGCGAGTTGAACACGTTGACGATCTCCGCGGTGAAGACGCCGTGGACCGACCGCGCGATCTGCGTCCGCTTGCCGACCGACAGGTCCACGTTCCAGCGCGGCAGCCCCCGGATCGCGCCGCGGCCGGACCGCGTGTCCTGGCTGATCTGCACGCGCCGGAAGCTGTTGTACACCGCTTCCGGGTTCTCGAACAGGTTCAGCCCCGTGCCGCCCGTCGCGGGGTTGCCCGTCGTGCCCACGCCGCCCGAGCCGGGGGTGTTCTCGCTCACCCTGGTGTCGAACTCCCCGCCCGTCGCGATCGCCCCGACGCAGCCGGTGAACGCCAGGCCGCCGCCGAAGACGCCGGCGCGCTGGCAGACGTCGAGCGGCACGCCGCTGCTCGCCGAGACGATCCCGGCGACGTACCAGCCGCCCGTCAGCCGCGACCACGCGCCGCCCGAGCGCCCGAAAGGCAGATCGTACACGCCCGTCAGGTTGAGGACGTGGGTGCGATCGAAGTCCGAAGGCCCCCAGTCGATGTCGGGGGTGAAGCCGGACGACTGGGCGCCGATGCTGTTCTGCCGGCGTCCGCCCTGATCGAGCGACCGCGACAGCGTGTAGCTGCCCGAGAACGTCAGGCCCGAGGCCATGCGGCGGCGGAGGGTCGCGTAGAACGCGTGGTAGCGGGACGTGCCGCTGTCGCCGCGCGCCCAGAGCGTCTGGATCTGCCGGTTGCTGAACGGCTCGAAGCCGAGCGCCGCGCGCCGGTTGTTCACCTGGAGCCACAGCGAGCTGAGATTGCCGTCGATGAAGGCCGTGGCCTGCGCCGCCGCGAGCTGGGCGGTCTGCCCCTGGCCGATGAGGTTCTCGAACCAGGGCTGCGACGCGACGCTGCCCGCCGGGACGCCGTTGCGGAGCTGCTGCGCGATGGCGTCGTACGCCTCCGCGAACGTCTGGCCGGATGCCGGGTCGCGGTGGAAGTACGGCACCGAGCTGAGCACCCACGCCTGCGGCAGGTTCCGTCCGAGCCGGAGCACCCATCCGGTCTCCATCAGCATCCGCCAGGGCAGCTCACGCTGGTAGCTGAAATTGAAGCTGTGGGTCCGGCCCGTCCCCATGTTCGAGTCGGCGAACGTCACGACGTTCAGGCCCCCGGGGATGATCGGCGCGCTGACGCTCCGGTGGTCGGGCAGCGGGATCGGGCCGTCCACGCCGACGCGGAAGACCGACGCCGGATCGGATGCGCCCGGATCGCAGCCCGGACCGGCGGTGCCGTGAGCGCTGCACGGCGGCGCGAACACGTTCAGGTTCTCTCCGTAGCCCATGCCGAGCGCGAGGATCTCCTGCACGGTGTTCGTGCGGTCGAACACCATCCCGTAGCCGCCCCGCAGCACGGTCCGGTCCCGCGCGAAGATGCGCCCGAGCAGGCCTTCGGCGAACGTCGGCGTCCAGGTGGCCGCGAGACGCGGGCCGAGGTTCGACCAGTCGGTGTCGTAGTAGCTGTCGCGGCCGCTGGCCGTCAGCGGCAGGAAGCCGAGCGTCGGGTTGTAGGGCTGCCCCGCTTCGGCCGCCGCCCGCGCGCGGGCCAGGTACACGTCGCTGTTGAGGATCTCGTTCGTGTCGGCGTCGATCAGGAACGAGTAGCGCTGCTGCTCCTCCTTCGGCGAGAGCCGGAACTGGTAGCTCAGGCCGAGGTTCAGCGTGAAGTTCGGGCGCAGGCGCCACGTGTCGTTGACGTAGAACTCGAAGCTGTCGGTCGTGGTGTCGAGGTCCTGGGGCGTGCCGAGCGGCAGCGGGTCGAGGTTCGCATCCCGCATGCCGAGCACGCTGACGCTGTCCACGAGGCCCAGCATCCCCGCGTAGAGCTGGCCGAAGCGGTTCACGTCGGCGGCGCGCAGGCAGCCGGCCGTCGCCGCGGCGCCGCACGTCGGCGGCCGGAGCCCGGCGGGAATGGTCACGTTGCTGCCGGCCGTGATCTGCGCGACCGGCGCCGTCAGCGATCCGGCGAGCTGCTCGTTCCGCTGGAAGTACCAGTACTCGCGCCGCCACGTGCCGCCGAAGAGTATCGTGTGCCGGTCTCGCATCCACGTCGAGTTGTTGATGAACTGCCAGGTGTGCGCGTTGGCCACCTGGGACCGCGCATTGGACTGCGAGACGTCCATCGGCTCGTCCACGCCGCCGATGTCGAGCGCGATGTTCGTGCCCGGCACCTGCGGGAACGGATCGACGCGTGTGAAAGCCAGGAAGCCGCGCACGTACGAGGCGCGCGTCTCGTTGAGGAAGGAGGGCGTCACCTGCCCGGTCACCCCGACGGCGGCGAAGCGCGGCTCGCGCGGCAGGTCCTCGGTGCCCACCGGCGTGCCGCGGCTGTTGCCCGGCAGCAGCCCGCCGATGTCGGCCTGGGCCGCGCCCGACTCGCGCGTGCTGCCGAAGCGATAGTTGAGATCGGTGCGCCACGCGCTCGAGAAGTTGTGGTCGACCCGCAGCACGACGGTGTCGCTCTCGAAGGACGTGTCCGCGTCGGCCGTGAAACCGATCGTGTTCAGCCCGTCCCCGCGGCTCGGGTCGTTGCCGGCCGGCAGCGTATCCCACACCGCCGAGACGACCGGGTTCAGGCCGATGCCGCGCGGGTCGAGCGCCCGCAGGTCGTAGCTGACGGTGTTCCCCGCGGCGTCGGGGAACCGGAGCAGCCCCTGGCGGAGCGTGTCGGTGGGCACCGTGCGCGAGACCTGCGTCGTGCGGGGGAAGCGCTGGGCCTCGTAGTTCGTGAAGAAGAACGTGCGGTTGCCGACGATCGGCCCGCCGACCGAGAAGCCGGCCCGATCGTCCCGCAGCTCCGGCTTCGGCTGCCCCAGCCGCTCGCGGTTCCACGAGTTCGCGTTCAGGGCGTCGTCCTGCACGTACCAGTAGGCGGAGCCGGTGAAGTCGTTCGTGCCGCGCTTGGTCACGACCACGAACTGGCCGCCGCTCCCGCGCCCGAACGTCGCGTTGGCGTTCGTCGTCGCGGCGCTGAACTCCTCGACGCTCTCGGCCGGCAGCGGCACGACCGCCGCCGGCAGCGCCTCGAGGAAGTTGTCGCCGACGACGTTGTCGGAGACGTCGACGCCGTCGAGGGTGTAGGTGTTCTGGTCGGTGCGGGCGCCGGCGATCGCGCCCGCGCGCGTGCGGTTGCTGTCGGCGCCCATGTACGGGACGGCCAGCGGCTGGTTGAACTGGATGGCCTCGAGCCCCCGCGTCGGGTTCGGCAGGCGCAGCACCGTCTCGGCGCTCAGCGTGTTGACCACCGTCGAGTCGTTCTGCTGGAGCGCGACGGCCGCGCCGCCGGCCACCTCCACGGTCTCGCTCAGCTCGCCCACGCTCAGGCGGAGATCGACGTTCTGCGCCTTGTTCACCTCGACGAGGATCTCGGGCACGACCGTCTGCTGGAAGCCCTCGAGCCGCGCCGTCACGCGATAGCGGCCCGGGAGCACGCTGACGAACGAGTAGCGGCCCGAGCCGGTCGTCACCGTCTCGCGCGCCGTGTCGGTGCTGAGGTCCGTCAGCACGACGGTGACGCCGGGCAGCACGCCGCCGGTGGCGTCGCTGACCGTGCCCTGCACGATCCCGGTCGTGGCGGTGGCGGTCTGGGCCGCCGCGGGGGCGGCGGCCAGCACCAGGGCCAGCAGGCCGGCCGCGGCGGCAGCCAGCCCGTGAATGCGTTGGCGGCGCCGCGGGGCGGCGTGCGGATCGTGGCGCGGTATCGTCGTCCCTCTCACATGCATGGTTGTGCCCTCCGAAGGATCGGGGCCGCCGGCCACGGGGCTCGGCGGCCCGGTCGATGACCCTGCCGTCCGGCGGCGCCCGGCGTCAGCGCAGGCCCGCGGCGCTCACAGGACGAACCCGAGACGCTCCCGGAGCGCGTCGAGCGACTGCTGGTTCACGCGGGAGGCGAGCCGCAGGAAGCGCTGCGGGTACCGCTCGAGGATGTCGGCGTGCTCGTCCCACAGGCGATTGCTGACCACGATGGCCTCGTAGCGGGAGCGGACGAGCTTCTCGAGCGGACCGACCGCCTTGAGCGACTTGACGTCCACGCGCAGCCCGCGTTCCTTGATCCGATCGAGCAGCGCCTCGATCGCCAGCTGCGTCCCGGTCTCCTTCAGGCTGGTCTCGTAGAACAGCAGCAGCACGGCGGAGCCGAGCGGCAGGCTGCGCAGGCGATCGATGAAGACCGGCTCGTAGTCGAGCGACACGGGATAGATGGCGCGCGTGCGCCCGACGAGGATCCGGCGGACGTCGGCGAGGTAGTAGTAGTCCACGAGGACGCGGGTGTTGGCGGTGACCGTCTTGCGGATCTTGCCGAGCCGCGGCAGCCCGACGGTCCGGACGTGCACGCCGAACGCCTGGGCGACCTGGCCGCCGAGGTCGCGGGCGAGGACCTCGCTCGAATCGACGCAGAGGAGGCGCGGCGTGCGGGCGTCCTCCTCGAGCAGGCGCTGGTGGAGGATGCGGGCGAAGGTCACCGGATCCAGGCCTTCGCGCCGCAGCTCCGGGACGAGTTTCTGGATGATCGCCTCGGCCGCGTTGGTGACCCGGCCGTTCGCCCGCCCCTGGCCGGTGACGACCGCGCCGCGGCCGTGGATGATCGACAGCAGCCCGGCGTCCTGGAGCCGCTGATAGGCCTTCCTGACGAGCATGCGGCCGACGCCCAGCTCCTCCTCGACCTGGCGGATCGACGGCAGTGTGTCTCCGGGCCTGAGCTTGCCGAGCGCGAGCGCCACTTTCACCTGCTCCTCGAGCTGGACGTGCGCGGGGATCCGGGCTCCCGGGTTGTAGTGGAACAGGTGCGGCCGGGGCCCCTTCGCGCGAGTGTTACGATTTCGTGACACTTTCTTCTACCTGTCTTCCATCCGCTTGTCAACCACAATCGGCGCCGCCGCGCCTCCGGGCACCTCCTCGAAGAACACGCGGAGGTTCGCGGCCGGCGTCGGCGGCGTCGCGCGGCTCACGAGCACGAAGGTGATCGCGCTCAGCACGACGCCGACCTCCGCCGCGTCGATGCCGTGCTGCGCGAACGATCCCTGGAGGGTGAACGTCCAGGCGAGGCAGCCCGCGAAGCCCGCCACCATGCTCCAGATCGCCCCTTCCTTCGTCCCGCGCCGCCAGTTCAGGCCGACGACCACCGGGACGAAGAAGAAGCTGGCGATGAACTTCGCCTGCTCCACCACGATCGCCTGCACGTCCCCGAACTTCTGGAGCGCGAACCAGAACGGCAGCAGCCCCAGCACGACGATCGAGGCGCGGTTGACGAGCAGCAGGCGGCGCTCGGACGCGGCCGGGTCGACCAGCCGCTTGTAGAGGTCGTGGGCGAACGCCCCGCCGGTGACGAGCAGGATCGAGTTGACGGTCGACATGATGGCCGACATCATCGCAACCAGGAACAGCGACCCCAGCAGCGGCGGCATCACGGTCGACGCCATGATGCTCGACGCCTGATCGGGCGACGGCAGATACGGAAAGAGGCCGCGCATGCCGATGCCCAGGACCATCACGCTGGCGCCGATGAGCGCCTGGATCGCCATCGAGATGCCGATCGCGCGGCGGACGGTCCGGACGTCGCGCATCGAGTAGTACCGCGTCATCTCGTACGGCGCGGCGGCGGTCGCCAGCCCGAAGGCGGCGCCGAAGGCGATCAGCTCGCGCGCGCCGAACCACCAGCCGGTCACCCGCGGCTCGATCGACCCGACGTACTCGCCCAGGGCGGCCAGCCCGCCGGCGTGGGAGATCACGATCGGCAGCGCGAGCACGAGCGCCAGCACCATGATCAGCGTCTGGAGGAACTCGATGTACGAGCTGGACCGGACGCCGCCGAGTGCCGTGTAGAAGCCGGTCGTGGCGAGCAGCGGCACCATCGCCACGATGGGCGCGACGCCGAAGATGGCCGACGCGATCTCGCCGACGGCCTGGAACTGGGCGGTCAGGTAGATCGTGTAGGTCAGGATGATGAGGCCGGCCGACAGGGTCCGCGCGCCCTCGCTCGCGAAGCGCTTGCCCACGTAGTCGGCCACGGTGAGCGCGCCGAACCGGCGCAGCTTGGGCGCGACGAACAGCGCCGAGATCACCCAGCCGGACCAGAGCCCGAACCAGATCCAGATCCAGCTCACCCCGGTCAGGTAGTGGCGGCCGAGCGTGCCGACGAACGTGCCCGCGCTGATCTGCGTGGCGGCGAGCACCGCCCCGCCGACCCACGGGCCGATCGTGCGGCCCGCCGCCAGGAAGTCTTCCTCCGTCTTCGTGTGGACGTAGCCCCATACCGACACGCCCAGCACGATGGCCAGATAGCCGACCACGACGATCAGGAGCACCGGCGAATCGATCGTCATCGTCGGGAGCGGCGCCGCTCACGCGCCTCGATCGCGCGAATCCCCACGAAATACAGCACCATCCAGACGACGGCCGCGACGAAGAAGCCGTAGAAGCTCCAGCCGAATGCCACGCCGCTCAGCGCCTCCTCCGCCAGATCCAGAACAGCGTGGCGCCGGCGAGGATCACCATCGCCGTCCCGTCCATCAGGCGGCCGATGTCCGATCCGGGCATCTGCCGGAGGTCGGCCGGCGCGGCGAACGGCACGCGCACCACGGCGGGCAGGTGCGGCAGCGTCGCGAGGCCGCGGCCGCGCGCCCAGGCCAGCGCCGGCAGCGATCCGCCGCCCGGCGAGGCCTCCGGCGGCAGATCGATCGACACGTCCACCTCCCGCGAGACCCCGTCGGTGGGCGCCGCGGGCAGCGGGAGCGGACAGCGGTACGCCCACGCGTCCGGCTGCGTGACCGCGTAGCGGACGCGGTAGGTGTGGAGACCGGCCCCCTTCAGGGCGAGGACGAACGACTGTGTGGAACCGATTACACTTGCCTCGACCGGCCTCCCGTCGACCTCCAGCCGCGCGATCGAGGTCCCGCGCCTCGACTCGATGCGATGCTCCAGCTCGTCCGCGGCGTCGGCCTCCACGGTATAGGCCGCCTCGACAGCGCACGACGACGGTCCGGTGAAGGAGACGCGCACGTCCGCCGCGCGGAGCACCGGCGCCGCCCCGGCGTCGAGCGCGGGCAGGAGCAGCATCGGGGCGAACAGCGGGAGGAGGCGCGCGGGCGGCACGATGCGTGGGCTCAAAGTGTCATGGAACTTTAACAGGGTGGTCCGGGGGAGGCAAACCAATTCGGCCCCGGGAAGACCGGCGGGCAGCGGCGGGACGAATCGCCGGCCGGGCTCCTCAGCGGTACAGCACCGTCTCCGGGTGCTGGGCGACCCACCCGAACCAGAACGCCCGGTGCGCCGGCACCCGGGCCAGGCGCCTGCCGCCGTCCCCGACGAGCGCCTCGGGCGTGACACGCCATCGTCCTCCCCTCGCGTCGAGCACCCGTCCGTCGGCGTCGATGTTCGTGAAGGTGATCTCCCCGCGCTCGTAGATCCGGTTCGCGCCCTCTCTCGAGGTCACCACGACGAGCGTCCGGGCTCCCGCCTCGAAGGCGTAGAGGCGCCGGCGCTTCAGCAGGTCCACGGCGATGGCGACGGGCGGCGCGCCGGGGCCGGAAACTTCTGGCCGGACGACCAGCACCTCCGCCTTGTTCTTCAGCCGGCGGTCCGTTGACGGGACCTCGAACATCAGGCGATCGGTCGCGAAGTAGTCGCGATAGGCGGCCCCCTCCGAGTAGTCCCGGTCGAAGCCGGTCTCGATCGACAGCACGGTGGTGGCCGGGTGTTCGCGCCGCCATTCGCCCCACGTCGTGGTCACCGCCGGCCGGAACGGCAGTCGCAGCCCGCTCGCCACGAGCGGACCGACCACCGGCACGCCCTCCAGCGAGGACCACAGCGTCGTCGTCTCCTCGTCGAACATCAGCTTGTTCGACCGATACAGCAGGCCGCTCGTGCCGAACGTGAGCCGCCGTCCCCCCACCTCGCTCTCGTAGGGGATCACCGTACCGCACAGCGTGCAGTAGACGATCGTGAGGTCCGTGCCGCCGACGGTGTCGAGCGCCATCTCGTGCCAGGCCAGGATGCGTTTCGGGTACGCGCGCGCCTCTCCGTTCACCACCACACCGAAGATGACGTGCCCGTCGCGCAGCCACGTGGCCTCGGCAGCCGGGATTGTCTTCGGGGAGCGCAGCGGCGGGATGCCGTTGACGCGCACACCGCCCCAGTCGATCTCGTCGAGCCGGATGGCGTGCGCCACGCCGGGCGGGAAGAACGCGCGGAAGCCGGGATCGATGCGCCCGTAGACCTCCGCCTTGAAGTCGGCGTAGTCCGCGTGAGGCGCATCGGGAAGCGCCCAGATCCACCGGCGCCAGGCGCGGAGATCGTCGCCGAAGCGCTCGCCGGTGCGGCGCTGCAGGAAGTCGGTCAGCCGCTGCCGGATCGCGGCGCCGGGCGGCCGGCCCGACGGCCGCGTCGCGAACACGCCGCGCGACGGCATGCCGGCCGGATCGCTGCCGGGATCGTACGGATCGAGCGCGGGCTCGCCGGAGCCCGGACGTCTCGCGCGCGGCGAGGGAAGCAGCCGCGCGAGATCCACGATCATGGCCGCGTACTGGTCGCGCCACGCGGCGCCAACCGCGTCGAGCGCCTCACGCGCCGTACGCTCATCCGTGCTCGCGGCGGCCACGAACGCCTCCCAGGGCGGCTCGGGCGCCGGCGTCGCCTGACGGCCCTGCGCCATCACGTGCGCGGCGATCACCAGCCCTGCACAAGACGCGAGGAGCGGTCCCATGCGGAGTCCCGCCACGCCGACGCCGCGCCTGTCTCGCCGCCGCATAGCGCCTCCCCGCCAGGCCCAGGCCTGCAGAGACAGAGTGCCCGCGCTCGAGCCGCCCGTCAAGACGGGCGATGTCGCAGGTCAAGGCGATGTGTCTCGCTTCGAGGACAGCCGTGCAAGAAACAAGACCTGACCCTAGGCGAGCACCTTCTGGATCGCGAGGACCATCCGGTCGAATGCCTGCCGCTCCGCCTCGAGCTGCCGGCGGCCGGCAGCGGTCAGCGTGTAGTAG
>Ga0299914_10002685_pt1 | contig 12335 bp, 11 predicted proteins | sample RVTome_10_FD_201361 | JGI IMG/M metagenome (GOLD analysis project Ga0299914, IMG submission 201361) | Soil microbial communities from uranium-contaminated site in the Upper Colorado River Basin, Wyoming, United States - RVT153D57 (version 2) ... | reverse complement strand
CCGTGGGGCGCGGGCAGCGCATCGGTGGTGGCCACCAGGTGCAGCCGCCGCGCGGCGGCCGCGACAACGGTCAGCTCGGTCGCGGCGACGAGGGGCAGCGCGGCACGCTCGGCAGGCGGTAGCTGCCGGACGTGGTCCAGGTACGTCGTGTGCACGGCGCACACGTAGTCCCGGACCATCTCGCGCATCGCCTCCGGGTGGACGGGCGGCACCTCTTCGGTCACAACCCCAGGGTGACCGGTCAGCACGATTTCCACCATCCGATGTCCCGTATGGCGGAACAGATGTTGTTTCCTGGTGTGTCGGATTCCTACGGTCATCTCATGGTTGATGTGAACCGCGTCACGAACGCCGACCTCGCCGAGGGAACCCCGGCAGGCGCCCGCCGCGTGATGGCACCCGACGCCCCGCCCGACGGAGTCAGGGTCGACCCTTCGGACACTCGGCAGGCGCCACGCAGCACGGTGGCCGGCCCGCCGCGGGGCATCCTGCGGCTGGGTCACGTGGACGTGACAGTGACCGACCTCGACCTGGCCACGGCCTACTACACCGGGGTCATGGGAATGGAGGTCACCGCGCGCACCGAGGACTCGGTGTACCTCAAGTGCTGGGACGAGGAGGATCACCACTCGCTGCGGCTGCGCTACGCGCCGCGGATGGGGATGGACCTGATGTCGTTCAAGGTGCATCACGACGACGATCTCGCCGACCTGGAGAACAGGGTCTCCCGTTACGGATTCCCGGTCGAGCGGATCAGCCGGGGCGAGTCCCTCGGGCAGGGCGAGTCGATCCGCTTCTCCACTCCGAGCGGTCACGTCATGGAGCTGGTGGCCGAGGTGGAGAAGGTCGGCACCTCCTGGCCGCGTCAGCAACCCGATCCCGCCACCCACGACGAGCCGTTCCCGCGAGACCGGATCTGCCCGCCGCGGATGGACCACATGCTGATCAACGCCGAAGAGGTGGGTGAGTCGACGCGGTTCTACATGGACGTGCTGGGTTTCCGGATCACCGAGCAGCTCCTGGACGGCAACGGACACCAGCTCGGCACCTGGCTGGAACGCTCGCACTCGCCGCACGATCTCGCCGTCGTGCACGGCCCGAACGGCGGTCTGCACCACTTCGCGTACTGGCTCGACGACTGGGACGACGTCCGCGACGCCGCGGATGTGCTGGCCTACAACGGCATCCAGCTCGACGTCGGACCGACCCGCCACGGCATCACCCGTGGTTCGACGATCTACTTCTTCGACCCGCTGGGGACCCGCAACGAGGTCTTCACCGGCGGTTACCGGCCCGACCCCGATTTTCCGACCCTGACCTGGACCGAGGACAACATCGGTCGCGCCGTCTTCTACTACGAGGGCGAGGTCAACGACCGATTCATGAGGGTGCACACCTGATGACAATTCTGCGTCTTTCCCACGTCGAGATTCGCGTTCCCGATCTCGAGCTCGCCACCGCCTACTACTCCGAGGTCGTCGGCATGATCGAGACCGGCAGGGACGCCTCCCGGGTCTTCCTGAAGTGCTGGGACGAGCATCAGCACCACAGCGTCGTCCTGACGATGGAGCCGACCCATGGCCTGAACCACTTCGGGTTCAAGGTGACCGACGCCGCGGACCTGGACCATTACCAGGAACGCCTGCAGGCCGCGGGCGTCGCGGTTCGCCGCTACGGGGCCGACGAGTGGGCGCCCGGCCACGGGACGTCGATCCGCTTCGCGTTGCCGAGCGGCCACGAGATGGAGCTGGTCTACGGCATGCAACAGGTCGGGAATCTGCTGCCGCAGACCAATCCGCCGCCCCGGCCGATGGGGCTGGTCGGCATCGCGCCACCGCGCGTCGACCACGTGTTCCTCACCGCCGAAGAAGTCGACACCAACACCCGGTTCCTCAGCGAGTACCTGGACTTCCGGCTCACCGAGCAGGTCCTCGGGGATGATGGCTTCCAGATCGCGAGCTGGCTCGAGGTGTCGCACCACTCTCACGACATCGCCTTCATCACCGGACCGAACCAGGGACTGCACCACTTCGCCTACTGGGTCGACGGCTGGAACGACCTGCGCGACGCCGCCGACGCCTGCGCGTACCACGGGGTCAACATCGAGACCAACCCGACGCGGCACGGCGCCACCCGCGGCCAGTGCCTCTACTTCTTCGACCCGGTCGGCAACCGCAACGAGATGTTCACCGGCGGCTACTGGGTCGACCCCGGCACCGAACCGGTCACCTGGACCGAGGCCGAGATGGGCCGGGCGATGTTCTACTACGACGGCGTCGTCAACCAGCAGTTCCTCACGGTGCACAGCTGAGGCGGCCGCGGCGATGACCATCGAGGAACAGAACAACCCGTCGGCGCTGCCCCGCACCGAGCGCCCCGACGCGCCGGCTTATCTGACCCACCACCGGGCCCGGCGCGCCGAGACGGCCGGTACGCCCACGGCGCCCGGCGAGCACAACGAGTCCGTCCCGCTGTACCTGCGCCAGTTTCGCGGCCGGGACCACCGCAGCGACCCGGTGATGCAGGACGGCACCGTGATCGGCTCCTCCCGCGCCTGGGCCGAGGTGACCAGGACCAAGGAGATCATCCCGGAGCGGCGTGACCAGCTCGCCACGATCGACTGCGACATCTACCTGGTCCGGCACGGTGAGACCCAGGGCTACTCCTCGGAATCCGGGCTCACGCCGCTCGGCTCCTGGCAGGCCCACCGGCGCGGGCAGGAGATCGCCCGGCGGGTTTTCGACGGCCAGCAGGTGGAGCTGTTGTGCGCGCCGACGAACCGCGCCCGCCAGACCGGTCAGCACCTGCGCCGCGGCCTGCTCGACAACGTCGAGCTCTACGGACGCGGTGAGCCCGGCATCGGCGAGCTGCGCGACGACCCGAACTTCCGCAACTTCGAGGTCGCGACCCCCGACGGTCCCCGCGACGTCACCAGCGCCTTCCGGATCTATCACCGGGAGATGGAGAAGTACGAGCGAGTCGGGCTCGGGGAGCGGCCCGGGTGGCTGGTCGACGTCGACCGGTTCTGGGGCATCCAGCAGGGCGGCGGTGATCCGATCACCCACTGGCTCACGATGCCGATGATGTACTTCGAGCCGCCGGTGTCGTGTGTGCGCCGGTTCTGGCGGGGCATCCTCACCGCCCACGCCACGACCTCGGCCAGGACGGTCGTCGTCGCCACCCACTCCGGCCCGATTCGCGCCTTCGCCACGCTGGCGATGGGCTACGACCCCGGCGAGCCGTTCAACACCGAGTTCGTCCGCGTGCGGCTCGTGGCAGGCGGCACCACCGCGCTCGTCTTGTATCGCAACCGTGTTCAGGAGGTCGTCATCCCCGACCTCGATGCCCTGCCGCCCAACTCCGATCCACGTTTCCAGGAGTGACACCGATGTCCACCTGCCCCAGCATGATCCCGTTCGGCGGCCTGGCTGCCGAGTTCCATTCCCAGGTCGGCGGCAAGTGCGCTTCGCTCGGCGTGATGAGCCAGGCGGGCCTGCCCGTCCCACCCGGCTTCGCGGTGACCACGACCGTGTTCACCGCGGCCAGGGAAACCTCCGGCCTGATGTCCGGCATCGCCGACCTCCTCGCCAACGTCGACACCGACGACCAGGCGGCCCTGACCGACGCCGCGGGCCAGGCCCGCGCGATGGTGCGCGGCTGGGAGCTCTCGTCCGAGCATCAGGAGCGGCTCGGCGAGATGTATGCCGAGCTGTGTGCGCTCTCCGCTGTGCCGGACGTGCCGGTAGCCGTGCGGTCGTCGGCGACGGTGGAGGACTCGCCGGACGCCTCGTTCGCCGGTGAGCACGACACCTATCTCTGGGTGTGCGGGCTCGACGACGTCATGCGGAAGGTGCGGGAGTGCTGGGCGAGCCTGTTCACCGAGCGCGCCATCAGCTATCGCAACAAGCTGGGCTACGCGCACGATCAGGTCGACATGGCCGTCGCCGTGCAGAAGATGGTCCGCCCGCGGGCCGCTGGCGTCGCCTTCACCCTGGACCCCACCAACGGTGACCGCTCCGGCATCTGCATCGACGCCGCCTGGGGCTTCGGCGAGGGCGTCGTCTCCGGTGACGTCACCCCGGACAACTTCCTCGTCGACAAGGTGATGTTCTCCATCAACCGCCGCAAGATCAGCCCCAAGACGCACGCGCACCTGCTGACCGAGGCCGGGGACGGCGGCCGTCCCCGGGTCGCCCGGCTGGAGCTCCCGGCGGACAAGGTCAACGCGCCGTCGCTCACCGACGAGGAGATCGTCGCCATCGCCAGACTTGCTCGGGCGGCGGAGAAACACTACGGCCGTCCGCAGGACGTCGAGTGGGCGGTCGACGACGACCTTCCCGCGGGGCAGGATGCCGTGCTGCTGCAGGCGCGTCCGGAGACCGTGTGGAGCAAGAAGCGCCACACCGTCGGCGCGAAGCCCGACGCCATGGCATCCATTGTGGACACTCTGGTGAATCCCCTCTACGCGAGGAAGGGGGGCCAGCCCGCCTGACTCGAGGTCAGGAGCCGCCCCTCGGCACCGTGGGCGGCAGACATCCCCTTCCACCCCTTCTTCGCCCGACCTGAGGAGGTCGCGATGGCCGACCGTTTCCCCAGCCCCTTCGAAATCACGACGCCCGATGGCGCCGAGGGCTGGCGCGAGCTCTACACCTACTCGTCGCTGTTCAGCGAGGAACGCCGTGAGTACGAGGAAACCGGATTCTGGTTCCACGACGGCGTCCACTGGCCGGAGGCGCTGACGCCCTGGGACTCGACGTTCCTGGAGTTCGCCTTCGGGGGCCTGGGACAGAACAACACCCGGCACTACATCGTCCCCCCGGCGTACGGCGTCGATTACCGCATCCTCAACGGTTATGTCTACCTCAGCCCGGTGCCCGCCCCGCCGGAGGAGATCGAGAGCCGCGCCGCGCTGTTCACGGAGCGAGCGGGCTTCTACTTCCAGAACTGGAACAGCCTCTACGACAAGTGGCTGGTCAAGATCCGTGACCTGATCAAGGAGATGACCGAGCTCGGCTTCGAGCCGCTGCCGGACGTGGAGGCCATGGAGGTCATCACCTCCGGCGCCGGCAAGGGCTCGGGCAACGACCTGCTCGCGAACTACCACCGGCTGCTGGACCACGCGATGACGCTGTGGCAGTACCATTTCGAGTTCCTCAACCTCGGCTACGCCGCCTACCTGGACTTCTTCGGCTTCTGCAAGGCCGCCTTCCCGTCCATTCCGGACCTGTCTATCGCCAAGATGGTCGCGGGCGTCGACGTCGACCTGTTCCGGCCCGACGACGAGCTGAAGAAGCTCGCCCGGCTGGCCGTCAGCTCCGGCATCGACGACCGCTTCGACCCGAACAACATCCCGCAGACCTGGGAGAAGCTTCGGGGCGACGAGGCGGGCCGCGCCTGGATCGCCGAGTGGGAGGAGGCGGCCGAACCCTGGTTCAACTTCTCCACCGGCTCGGGCTTCTACCACTCCGACAAGATCTGGATCGAGAACGCCGAGGTCCCGTTGGGTTTCATCGTGGACTACATCGGCAAGGTCAAGGGCGGCGTCGAGCTCGACCGCCCGATCGAGGCACTGCACGCCGAGCGCGACCGGGTCGTCGGTGAGTATCGCGAGCTGCTCGACTCCGACGAGGATCGTCAGGCGTTCGACGCCAAGCTGGGACTGTCCCGCACCGTGTTCCCCTACGTGGAGAACCACAACTTCTACGTCGAGCACTGGGCGCACTCGGTGCTGTGGCGCAAGATGCGGGAGATCGGCAACGTCCTCAAGGGAGCCGGCTTCATCGTCGACACCGACGACGTGTTCATGTTCCGGCGCAACGAGCTACCGGATGTGCTGTGGGACCTCTACTCCGCGTGGGCGGTCGGCGCACCGGCCCGTGGACCCGGGTACTGGCCGGCGGAGATCGAACGTCGCCGCGGCATCCACGAGGCGCTCAAGCAGTGGCCGGCGCCGCCCGCGCTGGGCATCCCGCCGGAGGTGGTCACCGAGCCGTTCACCGTGATGCTCTGGGGCATCACCACGGACTCGGTCTCGGCCTGGCTCAGTTCCGGTGACGACGGCGAGGAAGGCGAGCTCAGCGGCTTCGCCGCGTCCCCGGGTCTCGTCGAGGGCGCGGCTCGGGTGATTCTCTCCGCCGATCGGATATTCGAGATCGAGGACGGCGAGATCCTCGTGGCGCCACTGACCGCACCCTCGTGGGCACCGGTCTTCGGCAAGATCAAGGCCACCGTCACCGACGTCGGCGGGATGATGAGCCACGCCGCCATCGTCTGCCGCGAGTACGGCCTGCCCGCGGTGACCGGCACCGCCTTCGGGACCAAGAACATCAAGACCGGACAGCGCCTCCGCGTCGACGGCAACACCGGAAAGGTCACGGTCCTCGACTGAGGGCGCGGCCGCGCCCTCATCGGGCCACGCCGACCAGCTGAACCAGACGAAGAGAGAGAACCCATGCTGACTGTCGAACAGAACGAGGAGCTCACCCGGGTCGGGCCCGGCACCCCGATGGGTGAGCTGCTCCGCCGCTACTGGTACCCGATCGCCTTCGAGCAGGACTTCGACGCCAAACCGAGCAAGACCGTGCGGCTGCTCGGTGAGAACTGGACGCTGTACAAGACTCCGTCCGGCCGGTACGGGATCATCGGCGAGAGGTGCCCGCACCGGCGTGCGTCGCTGACCTACGGCGTGGTGTCCGATGACGGCATCCGCTGCGGCTACCACGGCTGGAAGTACGACTTCACCGGACAGTGCGTCGAGCAGCCGGCGGAGAACGACAACACGACGTTCCGCGACAAGATCAAGGCCAAGGCCGGCGTCGCTCAGACGATGGGCGGGATGGTCTGGGTGTATGTCGGCCCGGAGCCCGTGCCCGAACTGCCGCGGTTCGACGTCTACGTCATGGACGGCATCCGCGACGTCGGCGTCGCCACCTTGCCGTGCAACTGGTTCCAGATCATGGAGAACTCCGTCGACCCGCACCACGTCGAGTGGCTGCACGGAGTCTACTTCGAGTTCCTCGGCCAGACGCAGGGTTTCGAGGCGCCGAAGTCGTTCCAGAAGAAGCACATCAAGGTCGCGTTCGACGAGTTCGAGTACGGCATCATCAAGCGCCGCGTGCTCGAGGGGCACGGTGAGGAGAACGACGACTGGGCCATCGGCCATCCACTGATGTTTCCGTACGGCATGCGTGTCGGTGGTATGTGGATCGACCAGATGCAGATCCGGGTGCCGATCGACGACACCACGACCTGGAAGGTGTTCTACTCGCTGCACCACCCCGAGGGCGGCACCTGGGAGAAGCAGGATCGCCCGGTCGTCTACGACTTCGACTGGCAGGACGAGAACGGCGAGTTCATCACCGACTACGTCGAGGGCCAGGACGTGATGGCCTGGGTCTCCCAGGGCGCGATCACCGATCGCTCGCAGGAGCACCTCGGCCGCTCCGACCAGGGTGTGGCGATGCTGCGCAAGATGTTCAAGGAGGCGATGGCCGCCGTCGAGGACGGGGAGGATCCGCCGGGCGTGGTGCGCGAGCGGCACGAGATCATCGAACTGCCCTGTGAGAAGGACAAGTTCGGCGCCGGCACCGCGTTCACCGACCAGTGGATCAACGGCGGCTCGATGCGATACAGCCCGATCAGAGAAGAACTGATCGCGTTGCACCGTGACGCGGCCGCGGCGCGCGAGAAGGCCGGATCCGGTGCCTGACCTCGGCCAGGAAGCCCTCCGTGCGGCCCATCACGGGCCGTGGCCGGACCTGCCGCCCGATCCGCACCGGCTGCCGCCGCCGGGTGACTGGTTCGCCTCCGATGCCGCCCACCACCTGTTGGACAAGCCCAAGTTCTGCCCGCGGTGTGCCGCGTCGCTGGACCGTGGCCTGCTCTCGGAGTGGTGGAGCGGCGCGGAGCGGGTCTTCCTGACCTGGTGTGCGGAGTGCCGGTGGACCGGCAACGTCGTCCTGTTCGACCACGCGATCATCGAGGAGCCGGAGCACTGATGACTGAGTCCGCGCTCGTGCTGGATTTCGGCGGTCCGGTGCTGCTCACGCCGTTCGAACTGGCAGGGCAGGACCCGGAGAGTCCGCTGTACGGCCTGCTGCACGAACGCGGTCCGCTGGCGACCCCGGACCGTCCGGATGCCGCCTGGGCGGAGCTGCAGGCGGGCCGGATCACCGAACGGGCCTACTGGGCGGATCGCGCCGCCGACTGGCACGAGGCGGGCGGCCATCGGCCGGACATCAGGGCGATGATCGCCCACCTCTACGAACCACCACGACCCGAGCTGGTGCGAGAGCAGGCCCGCCGCCTGGTCCGCGATGCTCACGCTGCCGGGCTGAAGGTCGGCATCCTCACCAACGACCTGCGGGCCTTCCACTCCGAGCGGTGGATCGACCGCATCGAGATCGTCGGTGACGTGGACGTGGTTGTCGACGGCTCGATCGAGGGGCACCTCAAGCCGGCACCGCGCCTGTACGAGCTGCTGTCGGAGCGACTCGGCGTCGACTACGCCGACATGGTCTTCCTCGACGATCAGACGAGCAACATCCGTGGCGCCGAGGCGCTGGGCATCCGGTCCGTGTGGTTCGACGTCGCCGCTCCGGACACCGCGTACGCCGAGGTGCGCAAGCTCCTCGGCCTGCGACCGGAGGACCACGATGGTTGAGCAACGCGAGCTGCGGGTCACGCAGATGACATGGGAGGCCGAGGATGTGCTGTCGGTGCGGCTGGCGCGCATCGACAGCGACAAGCCGTTGCCCGCGTGGGAGCCCGGCGCCCATATCGACGTCTACGTCCCGGACGGCTCGACGCGGCAGTACTCGCTGTGCGGCGACCCCGGCGATCTGTCGTCGTGGCAGATCGCGGTGCTGCGGGAGCCCGAGGGACGTGGCGGCTCGACATTCATCCATGACGAGCTCCGCGTCGGCGACCGGCTGCTGGTCACCCGCCCCAAGAACAACTTCGTGCTGGAGGACGCGCCGTACCACACCCTGATCGCAGGCGGCGTCGGCATCACGCCGATCATGGCGATGGCCGAGCACCTGGCGCGCGAGGACAGGCCGTTCCACCTCACCTACGGCGGCCGCACCACCGGGTCCATGGCCTTCAACTCGCGGCTCGCCGTACTGGGGGACCGGGTGAGCTTCCTCGCCGAGGACACCGACGGGCGTCCTGACCTGGAGGCGCTGCTCAAGGAGCTGCCGTCGGGAGGACTGGTCTACGTCTGTGGCCCGCTCGGGCTGCTGACAGCGGTGCAGGCGGCCGCCGAGACGGTGCACGGGGCTGACCAGGACGTGGTCCGGTTCGAGTTGTTCAGCCGCTCCGGGCTGGAACCAGTGGAGGCGGTCGGCCTCGACGAGGACCGCTACGAGCTGGTGCTGGCCAAGTCCGGGCACACGCTGCGGCTCGCGCCCGAGGCCAACATCCTCGAGACCGCGCTCGCCCTCGGCATCGAGGTCGAGAACGACTGCCGGGACGGAATCTGCGGGTCCTGCCTCACCCCGGTCCTCTCCGGAACCGTGGACCACCGGGACCTGGTGCTGACCAAGAAGGAGCGGGCGTCGATGGACCGGATGCTCATCTGTATCTCCAAGCCGACCTGCCCCCGGCTCGAGCTCGACCTCTGATCACCGGCGACCCAGGAGAGAACGCGATGGAACAGTCAACCCGGGCTGAAGCCGCCCGGATGCTGCTCGACTGCTACACGACCGGCAAGCCGATCGCTCCGCTCACGGCTACCTACGCGGACATGACGCTCGAGGACGCCTATGCGATCCAGCTATTGCAGATCGAGGAGCTGACCAGCGCCGGACGGACGATCAAGGGACACAAGGTCGGCCTGACGAGTGCGGCGATGCAGCGCCTGCTCGGCGTCAGCGAACCGGACTTCGGCCACCTCCTCGACGACTTCTTCTACCTCGAGCACGCGCCGATCCCGCTGGACCGCTTCGTGCAGCCGCGAATCGAGCCCGAAGTGGCGTTCGTGCTCAAGGATCCGTTGCGGGGGCCCGGCGTCACGGTGCCCGAGGCGATCGCCGCGGTCGACTTCGTGCTGCCCGCGCTGGAGATCGTCGACAGCAGGATCGAGGACTGGAAGATCGGCCTGTTCGACACGATCGCGGACAACGCCAGCTCCGGCGCACTCGTACTGGGATCAACGCCGACCGCACTGTCCGACGTGGACCTTCGCCTCGGCGGGGCCGTGATGACGCGCAATGGCGCCGTCGCCGGGACCGGAGCGGGCGGCGCGGTGCTGGGTTCGCCGATCAACTCCCTGGTGTGGCTGGCGAACACCCTCGGGGCACGCGGTGTGACGCTCGATTCCGGCCACGTGGTCCTGCCCGGCTCCGTCTGCGCCATGGTGCCCGTCGCGGCCGGGGACACCGTCACCGCGACCTTCGCCGGCCTCGGCTCGGTCACCGCTCGCTTCGCCGGAAACCGAAAGGACACGTGATGACCACGACGACTGCGACCGCGGCGATCGTCGGACCCGGAAACATCGGCACCGACCTGATGTTCAAGCTGATCCGCCGCAGCGAGATCATCGAGCCGCGCTACATGGTGGGAGTCGATCCCACCTCCGACGGGCTTGCCAGGGCCACGCGGCTCGGCCTGGCGGCCAGCGCCGAGGGGGTCGACTGGTTGCTCGCCCAGGACGAGCTGCCCGACATCGTCTTCGAAGCCACCTCGGCCAAGGCACACGCGGCCAACGCCCCCAAATACGCCGAGGCCGGCATCCTCGCCGTCGACCTCACGCCGGCCGCGGTCGGTCCCTATCTGTGCCCGCCGGTGAACCTGTCGTTCAACCTCGACGCGCCGAACGTCAACATGATCACCTGCGGCGGCCAGGCGACCGTGCCGATGGTGCACGCGGTGTCGTCGGTCGTCCCGGTGCCGTACGCCGAGATCGTGGCCTCGGTCTCCAGCCGCTCGGCCGGTCCGGGGACCCGGGCGAACATCGACGAGTTCACCGAGACGACGGCGTCCGCGGTGGAGGTGATCGGGGGTGCGCAGCGGGGGAAGGCGATCATCATCCTCAACCCGGTCGAGCCGCCGCTGATGATGCGCAACTCGATCTTCTGCGCGATTCCCGAGGAGGCGGGGGAGCCGGGTCCGCTGCAGGACAAGGTCCTCGACTCGATCCACGCGATGGTACGCACCGTCCAGGAGTACGTCCGGGGCTACCACCTGCGAGCCGACCCCCAGTTCGACCCGGCCCAGCCGGCGTGGGGCGGTCAGGCGCGGGTTTTCGTCCCGGTCGAGGTCAAGGGCGGCGGTGACTACCTGCCCGACTACGCCGGGAACCTCGACATCATCACCGCGGCGGCGGCGCGGGTCGGGGACATGATGCTCGCCCACCGGCTCGGCATCGAGACGTCGTGGAAGTCCACTTCGGACATCGGTGAGCAGCCTGCGGCCGCACTCGAGAAGGCAGAGGTCTGAACATGAGCGACGTGCGTATCACCGACACCACCCTGCGCGACGGCAGCCACGCGATGTCGCACCAGTTCACCGAGGAGCAGGTTCGCGACACCGCCAGGGCGCTGGACCGGGCGGGAATCCAGGTCATCGAGGTGACCCACGGCGACGGGCTCGCCGGGTCGTCGTTCAACTACGGCTTCTCCCACACCGACGAGCTCACGCTGATCTCGGCCGCGGCCGAAGAGGTCCGGCAGGCCAAGATCGCGGTCCTGCTGGTGCCCGGTATCGGCACGATGGAGGAACTGCGCAAGGCCCACGACGCGGGTGCGTCGGTGGTACGGATCGCCACGCACTGCACCGAGGCCGACGTGTCGATCCAGCACTTTCAGCTCGCCCGCGATCTCGGCATGGAGACCGTCGGCTTCCTGATGATGGCGCACAAGACGACGCCGGAGAACCTGGCTAAGCAAGCCAGGATCATGGTCGACGCCGGCTGCCAGTGCCCCTACGTCACCGACTCCGCCGGGGCGCTGCTCATGCACGAGGCTCGGCAGCGTTTCGAGGCGCTGGTGACCGAGGTCGGCGACACAGCGCAGGTCGGTTACCACGGGCACCAGAATCTGTCGCTCGGCGTGGCCAACTCGGTCATCGCGTACGAGAGCGGCGTGCGGCAGATCGACGGGTCGCTGTGCGCGCTCGGCGCGGGTGCGGGCAACTCCCCGACCGAGGTGCTCGCCGCCGTGTTCGACCGGATGGGCGTCGGCACCGGCGTCGATGTCGCCGCGCTGCTCGACGCCGCCGAGGATGTCGTGCGCCCTTACCTGCATCGCTGGCCGAAGCTGGATCGCAATGCCGTCGTGCAGGGCTGGGCCGGGGTGTACTCGAGCTTCCTGCTGCACGCCGAGCGCGCCGCCGAA